>Ga0326597_10014392_pt1 | contig 10372 bp, 8 predicted proteins | sample RVTome_12_FD_203789 | JGI IMG/M metagenome (GOLD analysis project Ga0326597, IMG submission 203789) | Soil microbial communities from uranium-contaminated site in the Upper Colorado River Basin, Wyoming, United States - RVT100D185 | ecosystem: Environmental > Terrestrial > Soil > Contaminated >...
AGCGTTCGCGTGGCTGTACAGATCGTCCTGCGGGCGCGCGGCGTGCTGCGCGGCCAGGACGACGAGCGTCGCCGCCAGGGGCGTGAGGACGGCGGCCGCGCGCGTCGCGTGATGCCGGTTCATGGGGCCTCGGGGGGCAGCAGGCGGGCCCGCGCCTCCTTGACGCCCCGGCCGCTCGTGGCCGTGACTTCCAGGCGCACGCGCTCGTAGGTCACCACGTCGCCGACCACCGGCGGCCGATCGAGCAACGCCAGCACGAGGCCGCTGACGCTGTCGACCTCCTCGTGACCGAGATCGAGGTCCAGTTGTTGTCCGAGTTCGTCGAGTCGCAGCGTGCCGGCGACGACGAGCGATCCATCGGCGTCGGCCACGAAACCCGGCGCGACCGGGACGCCTTCGTCGATCTCGCCGACGACCTCCTCGAACAGATCCTCGAGGCTGATGACGCCTGCCGTGCCGCCGTGTTCATCGATGACGATCGCCAGGTGCGCCTGGGCCCGCTGCATCGTGCTGAGCACCAGGTCGAGCGTGGCCGACTCCGGCACCACCGGCATGGACTTGAGATCGCCCGCGCCAATGGTGTCGCCGGCCACGATGCGGCGCAGCAGGTCCTTGACGTGCAGCATGCCCGCGATGTGATCGAGGTCGCCCTCGAAGATCGGGTAGCGCGTGTGGCGATGCGTGAGCAGCATGGCGGGAAGGTCTTCGGCGGTCGCGCCCACGGGGATGCCGATCACGCGGACGCGCGGCACCATGGCTTCGCCGGCCGTGCGGTCGCCGAACTCCAGCAATTCCCGGAGGAGCAGGCCGGACTCCGCGCGGAGGGCGCCGCCCTCGGCGCTTTCCTCGACGATAATCTGCAGTTCCTCCGGGGTATACACCTGTTCGTGCGATCCTTCCTGCCGCCGCACGCCGAGCAGTCTCAGGCCGAGATTCCCCGCGCCGTTCAGGAGGTACACGAACGGGTAGAGCGTCAGCAGGATGATGCGCATCGGCCAGTACACGGCCTGCAGCGTGCGTTCCGCCTGCGAAAGCGCCAGGGCCTTCGGGATCATCTCGCCGATGAAGATGTGCAGGTAGGTCAGGGCGGCGATGGCGAGGATGCTGGCGAGCGAGTGCGCCGCGATCCATCGCTCGACCGGCGGGAGCGCCAACCTCAACTCGAGCCACGCGGCCAGCGTGTGCTCGCCGTACATGCCCAGCCCGAGACTCGCGAGCGTAATGCCGAGTTGGGCCGTCGCGATGAACTTGTCCTGATCGAGCGGTGACGTCAGCAGGCGAAACAGGCGGCGCGCCGTGCGGTCGCCCTCGTTCGCGCGATGCTCCATCGCCGTCCGCGAGGCCCCGATGATGGCGAACTCCGCCGCTACGAACAGTGCGTTCGCCAGCAGGAGCGCGAACGTCACGAGCACGACCGTCACGCCGTCCTGCTCTCGGCGCCCAGGAACTGACCCAGTACGTCCTGAATCGTGATGAACCCGATCACCGCGCCCGCGTCGTCCACCACGGCCGCCTGGTGTGCGCGCTTCTCTCGCAGCAGGGCAACAACCTGATCGCCGGCGAGCGTCGCCGGCACGACCGCGAACGGACGCAGCAGGGGCTGAATCGACGCTGGCGGGCCTTCCGCCAGGTATCGGTGCACGAGGTCCTTCACCCGAAGTGTTCCGACGATCTGGTCCGGCGAGCCACGATAGGCCGGTAGTCGGCTGAACGGGCTGGCCGTGACAACGCGCAGGATATCCGCCCACGACCCGTCGACGTCGATCATTGTCAGCCTGGCCTTCGGCACCATGAGGGTGCGCGCGGTCGAGCGGCTGAGGCGCAACGCCTTGTGGAGGCGGGCCTGCTCGGCCGGCTCGAGCAGGCCGCCGTCGCGGCTTTCGGCGAAGAGCAGCGCGATCTCATCGGGCGAGTGCAGATGGCGGTGGCCGCTGAGGTGGATGCCGACGAGCCGCAGCAGGCCGGTCGCCGACCCGTTCAGGAACGCGATGAACGGCCGGAACGCGGCGAGCGACCAGCGCATCGGCAGCACCGTGGCCAGGGCCACTTCGGTCGGGAACTGCAGGGCCAGCGACTTCGGAATCAACTCGCTCAGCACGACCTGCGCGGCAGTCAGCACGACCAGCACGATCAACGCCGCCGTGGAGGCCGCGACCTGCGCGTCGAGGCCCGCGAGCGACACGAGGTGCGGTGTGAGCGCCACGGCCGCCACGCCCTGGCCGACGGCACCCAGTATCAACGCCGACAGCGTGATGCCGATCTGCGAGACCGCGACGTAGCGATCGAGATCGCCCGGATGCTGCACGTGCGGCAGCAGCATCCGCGCGAGAAAGTTGCCGTCTTCGCTGAGTCGTCGCACGCGGCTGCGCCGCACGCCGACGGCGCCGAACTCAGCCGCCACGTAGAACGCGTTCGCGGCGATGAGCAGGACGATGACGAGCCAGATCGTGACGGTCACTGGCGTCAGCCTACCGGCCGGTCTCTCGCGCGCACACGCGATCGCCAATCCAGATCAGGATGAGTCCGACGCATTCGCCGACGTACAGGGCCTCGACCACGCCCGCCTTCGCGAAGCTGCCGCCGATCCCCGGCAGCAACGCGCCAAACGCAATCAGTCCGTTGCCCCACGCGCGATAGAGATGCCCGCGCTGCCGGTAGTGCCGCCACGCGCTCACAACGGCGCCGCCGATGAGGAAGTACACCGCGTACAGGTTGATGACCGGCGTCAGGAGCCGGACCCACCGCCATTCGAGGATCGCGCCAGACGGCCGGTGCGGTTCGAGCGAAGACAGATCCACCGGCGACAACACGACCAGGGCGCTCGCGACGATGACGAACGCGCCGCTGGCGATCGTGAGCCGCATGGCGCTGGACCGGCGCCACGACAGAAACAGCGAGCCGGTGGCCAGCGGATACCCGCCGAGGAGCGCGCCGGCGATGTACCACGCTTTCGTCAGGAAAACCGTATTGCCGGTCAGGGTGATCGCGCTTTCCAACGCCGTGCCCAGGCCGTAGGTCGTAATGCCGAACGCCCACCAGGCCAGATGGGGAGAGCGCTTGACCGCCCAGCGGCGGTAGAGGGACGCGGCGAAGGCCGCCGACAATACGGTCGTCAGAATCGGCAGGTAGTGGACAAGGCTCACGGCAGGGAGATCCTATCGCCCCCGGGCCCCTCGTGCATGCGGTAGGATCGGCACCACCGCCACGACCCGGGGAGGACCGGTATGTTCAAGGAATTCAAGGCCTTCGTGAACCAGGGCAATGCCATGGATCTGGCCGTCGGTGTCATCATCGGCGTCGCCTTCGGCAAGATCGTGAACTCGGTCGTCACCGACATCATCACGCCGGTCCTGTCGCTGGCCCTCGGGCGGGTGGATTTCAACAATATGTTCGTGCAGTTGTCCGGCCCGGAGGCGGCCAATCTCGAAGACGCCCGGAAGGCCGGCGCCGTCATCGCCTACGGCAGTTTCATCAACAACATCATCGAGTTCGTGATCGTCGCCTTTTCGATCTTCCTGGTCGTCAAACAGATCAACAGATGGCGAGGGGACACCAGGTAGCAGGCCGCTGGCTGGGGGCCGGGCTGGCGGCGCTGGCCGCGTTTGTTGTGGCCGGCGCGCAGGTGCGTGACCGGACCGATCCGGCGACGACCGCGTCGGCCCGTGTCCATGGGCGCGTCGTGGTGGCCGACACCGGTGCGCCCCTCCGCGGGGTGTCGGTGCAGGTCAGCGCCGTGCCGCTGCCGCCGCGGTCCGTCCTGACCGATCAGGACGGCCGGTTCGACTTCAGCGCGCTGCCCGCGCGCGAACTCCTGGTGATGGTGCGCAAAGGCGGATTCATCGACGCGCCGATCGTCACGGTCACGCCGCGGGCCGCCGCGACGCTTGACGTCGGTGACATTCGACTGGCCCGCGGCAGCGCCATCGCCGGTCGCCTGCTCGACGAGTTTGGCGAGCCGGTCGAAGGCGCGACGGTGACCGGGCATCGCGTGACCTTTCCGGCCCCAGGCAGTCCGAAACTGGCCGCCGAACGGTCGGCCGTGACCAACGATCTTGGGGAGTACCGTCTCTTCGGACTGAGGCCGGGTTACTACTACGTCTCCGCGCGCCCGACGCCGGCGGGCGCTGCGGCGCCAACGTTCTTTCCGGGAACCGCCATCCAGGCCGAGGCGCAGGTCGTGTCCGTTCAGAGCGGCGGTCAGGTGCTCGGGACGGATTTTCGAAGACTCCGACTGCCCGTCACGCGGCTGTCCGGACAGTTGACCGATTCGAGCGGCGATGCGGCGACCGACGTCATGCTGCTGCTGCGACAGGTGACGAGTGACGGCGCCTTGCATCCGTACGGCAAGGCGGAGGCTGACGCGGAGGGCCGGTTCATGTTCGCGAGCATCTCGCCGGGCGAATACCGGTTGGAGGCCGTGGCGCTGGCGAGCATGGCGGCGATCAGCGCGCGGGCGGTGGGGGGCCGCGCGCCGGGACGCGTGGTCCCGGAGTTCGCGAGCGCGCCCGCGCACGTGGTGGCGGGGGACAACGACATCCAGGTGCAAACGATCCCCGGCTATGCACTCCGCGGACGTATCCTGATCGACGGCGCGCCGCCGGCGGCCGGTACGGCGGGCGGACTCACGATCGCCGCCGCGCCGCCGTATTCGCTCGCGCTGGACCCTGGCGGGATGTTCGCCGCGAGCGCTGCGGTCGCCGAGGACGGACAGTTCATGCTGACCGGTCGCGTGGGCCGGCAGATGCTCAGCGTGGACGGCCTTCGGAGCGGATCGATTGTCTCGCGCATCGTCGTCGCCGGCGCGGACGTCACCGATGACGGAGTCGATGTGTCCCGCGGAGCCGTCAGCGACGTCGAGGTCCACGTGTCGACGGCCCTCACGGTCGTGAAGGGCCACGTGACTGACACCGGCGGCGCCCTCCGCGACGCCGACGTCGTCGTCTTTGCCGCAGATCCGCGGCTGTGGGGAAGGCCGTCCGGCCGTCATCTGGTCCGCACGCGCACGAAAGGCGCGGAAGGTTTCACGCTCGCCGGCCTGCCGGCCGGCCGGTATTTTGCCGTCGCGGTCGCGCGACTCGACCTGGACCAGTGGGCCGATCCCGACGGCCTGCACCTGTTGAGACCACACGCGACGCCCTTCACATTGACCGATGGGGAAGCGAAGACGCTGACCCTGGTCGCGGTGCGGTGAGATGCGAGTGACCGCGATCCTCGCCGTCGTGCTCGTCTGCGCGGCCGGGCTCTGGGCGCAGGAGGGAACGCCGCAGGGATCGGTGCGATTAACCGGCCGCGTGATCGCCGCCGATACCGGCGATCCCCTCCGCGGCGCCACCGTGACGGTGAGCGCGGCCGGAAGATCCGTCGGGGTTGCGAGCGCTGATCATGAAGGCCGCTTCGAGTTCTGGAATCTCCCGGCGGTGTCGCTGAGCGTGAGCGCTTCCAAAAGCGGCTTCATTTCTTCGAGCCTGGGAGTTGCCACACGGGGTCTGCCGGAAGGCGGGGCCATGAATAGCCGCAGCGTCGAGATTCGACTCGTCCGCGCCGCGGCGATCGCCGGCCGCGTGTTCGATACGTTTGGCGATCCCACGCCTGACGCCGTCGTGCAGGCGTTCAGGGTCATCTATCCACTCCCAGGCCAGCGCGCCATCGACACGCAGCGCCAGGCGACCACGAACGACCTCGGCGAGTACCGGCTGTACGGCCTGCCGGCGGGGACGTACTACGTTGCTGTGAGAGGGACGTTCTATCCTGGCACCGCGCTTGGGACTGACGCGCTGGCGATCGTCGTGCAGGGCGGCGATCAGGCGCTCGGCACAGACATCCGGTTGCTATCCGCTCAGATGAGTCGGGTGTCAGGACGCGTGGTTGATGCGAACGGCCGGCCGGTGCCGAGCCGCAGCGCGGTCTTGAATCCGCTGCAGCTCGATGGAGGCGGCCTCGCGCAACGGAAAGAGGCGTTGGTGGACGGCCGAGGCGAGTTTGTGTTCAACAGCGTCCCGCCGGGGGCCTATCGCATCGATGTGATCCGAGTACCATTCCTGGTCGACAGCGGCCGGTCCGGTTCCGTGCCCACTTACACGAGTGTCCCGAGGGACACTGGCAGCGCCCTCGTGACGGTGCCCGCCGAAGGGACGATCGGCGACGTCGTGATTCAATTGACACCGGGACGGGAGCTGCGCGGCCGAGTGCTGATCGACGGCGCCATACCGTCGGTAGAGGGCCTGAGGATGACCAGCACCCAAATGGGGCTGGAGAATGTGTTCGGGGTGATCTTCTCGTACGGCGCCACGGCCCTCGTCGGTCCTGACGGTAGTTTTCTCCTGCGCGGCCTGGGAGGCGCGCAGGGCCTGGGAATCACCGGCCTGCCGGCCGGCGCCGCGCTCTTGCGGATCGTGGCGCACGGTCTCGACATCACTGACGACGGAGTCGACATGGATCGAGGAGACGTCGTCGGCGTGGAGGTGCTCGTCACGACAACACCGTCGGTCGTGAGGGGTGCCGTCAAGGATCCGGCCGGCAACGCCGCGCCAGCCAACGTGATCGTCATGGCCGAGGATCCGCGGCTGCGGATCAAGCCGCGATCGCGATACGTCGTCTCAGGTCCGAGCTCGCGGGAACGCGGATTCACGTTCTCGGGACTGCCGGCCGGCCGCTATCTGGCCGTGGCGGTCACCGACCTCGACCGGCAGACGTGGGCGGATCCCGCGAATCTCCAGCGACTCGCGCGCGGAGCAACGGGATTTACGCTGATCGAAGGCGGATCGGTCGAACTGACGCTGGTGCGACGATGACCGCAGGATGTCGAGCCGCATTGGCGGCGGTGGCCGTGTTTGTTGCGTGTCTGGACGTGTTTGCGCAAGCGCCCACGCCGAGCCAGCAGACGAAGCCCGAGCTCATGAAGGGCGAGGAGTTGTTCGCCGAGTATCTCGCCACCGGTCCCGCGGTTCTGGCAAAGGCCTTCCCCACGAACCAGCGATTCGTCTCGTTCGGCGGAGACTTCCGCAATCGCGTGCTGACCGACTGGGAGCGGGTGCCGCCGACGCGCCCGCGCGCCATGTTCATGCTGGATGTCTCCATCGCCGCGCTGAACCGCGGTTATCCCGACTGGCTCGACTTCATCCACCACGCCGGCAAGTACCTGCGTCGGCGCCCGGAGCCGCCGGGCGTCGACCCGGCCGCGGATGCCTTCGAGTTGCTCTGGTACAAGACGGCGGTGTCGGTGATCTCGGGACAACGGCGTCCCGACTTCCTTGCCAAAGAGGGCATCGCGCCGCTGGCGAGTCGCGTGGCTCCGGCGCCGGTTGAGGGCGGCGCGCCTGTGCTCGTCGATCCCTGGATTGCACTCGCGCGTGGATTCAGTGAGGAGGCGTTTGCGATCGAACGTCCCCCGTTGCTCGACAAACACGGCACCGCCGCGGTCGCCCACTACGGCGAAGCGGCGCGGTACGAATCAACGCGCGCGGAAGCCACCCTCCGTGCGGCGTGGGTGCTTCTGAGAATGAAACGTGCGGCAGACGCGCTGGCGCGGCTCGATACATTCGACGGCAACTGGACCAACGATGGCGTGCTGCACTACTGGCACCGGCTGTTTCGCGGCAAGGCGCTGGAGGCGCTGGGCCGCGGGGATGATGCGAAAGCCGCGTATCGCGACGCGCTGGAAATCGCGCCAACGGCTCAGTCGCCGCGCGTGGCGCTGATGGCGATCGATCTGAACCAGGGCGACCGCGAAGCCGCCGACCGCATGGCTGCCGAGATCAGGACGGCCGACCCGGTCATCGATCCGTGGTGGTCCTACGCGCACGGCGATCTGCGCTTCTTCACTTCTCGCCTGACGACGCTGCGGGAGATGAGTCGATGAGGCGGCTGGGAATGGCGGCGTGTCTCACAGCCATTGCGGCCGCAGGCGTCGCACCGCCGCCGGCACGCGTGGGCGCGCAGCAGCAGTTTCGGACCTCGGTCGACGTCGTCGAACTGAACGTGCTGGTCATGTCCGGCCGGCGCATCATCGGCGACCTGACCGCGAAGGACTTCGAGATCACCGACAACGGCGTCAAGCAGCAGGTAATCAGCGCGACGCGCGAATCGCAACCGATCGACGTCACGATGCTCGTGGATACGAGTCAGAGCTTGACCGAGTCGCTGGTGCGGTCCATCGCGAGCGCCGTCAATCGAATCCGTGAGCGGCTGCGGCCCGAGGATCGCGTGAGTGTCGTCGCCTTCAATCATCGGATTCAGGAACGACTCGCGCTGCTCCCGCCGCCGGCCGCGACCGCCATCGACATCGGCAGGCCGACCGGGCAGACGTCGCTGAACGACGCGATGGCTGTCGTGATGACGCAGCGCCCCGTGTCCGAACGCCGGCAGATGGCGATCGCGTTCACGGACGGCTACGACAGCACAAGCTTTCTCAACGAGTCCGACCTGATGAACGTGGCCGGGCGCTCGAGCACGACGATGTTCATCGTGGCGAAAGGGTTTGGCACCGGCGCGGCGTTCTTCGATCAACTGACGGAGGCGACCGGCGGCATCACGCAGATGGTCTCGCCCTATACGACCGAGAAGTCATCGACCGCCATCCGGATGGTGCGCAACGACAACATGCTGGACGACTCGTTTCTCAAGGCCTTCCAAGACTTCCGGTCGAGCTACGTCGTGCGGTACGCCCTGGCCGGGGTGCCGCGGCCCGGCTGGCATGCGGTGACCGTGAAAGTCACCCGCCCTGGCCGGTCGTATCAGGTCAGGACCCGGACCGGATACATGGGCGGCTAGGCCAGGCCGCAGCCAGGCCTGGAACGCCAACCAACGTCCTTCGAGGCTCGTCCAACACCGACATGTCCATGCTGCGCGACGCCCTGCGTGCCCTGCGCGCCGCGCCGATCGTCTCCGCGTCCGCGATCCTCTCGCTGGCGCTGGGGATCGGTGCGACGACCGCGATGTTCTCGATTCTCGACGCCCTGCTCCTGCGCAACCTGCCCATTCGAGAGCCGCATCGGGTCGCCCAGGTGTTCATGGGCGCGGACAACGGGTCGTTCACCAACCCCATCTGGGAAGAGATTCGGAACCGGCAGACCGAGGTGTTCGAGTCCGCCGCCTCCTGGGCCGGCACGCGGTTCGACACCTCCGACGGCGGCCAGACCAACTTCATCAACGGCGTGTTCACGAGCGGCAACTTCTTCGGCGTGATGGGCGTGTCATCGGCGGCGGGCCGCCTCTATTCCGCCGAAGACGACCAGCGCGGCGGCGGACCCTCCGGCGCAGTCGCGGTCCTCAGCCATGCGTTCTGGCAGCGGCACTACGGCGGCGTCCAGGACGTCGTCGGGCGCAGCCTCGTGCTGCAGCGCGTGCCGTTTACCATCGTCGGCGTCGCGGCTGCGGGATTCACCGGGCCGGACGTCGGGCGATCGTTCGATGTCGCGGTGCCGATCGCGGCAGAGGCCCTGATTCGCGGTCGCGAGTCATCGCTCGATCGGCGGTCCTCGTGGTGGCTGACGGTCGTCGGGCGCCTGCGCCCCGGCCAATCGATGGCGGATGCAGCCAGCGCACTGAACGCGCGGATGCCGCAGATCCGCGAAGCCACGATGCCGACCGACTGGCGGCCGGAGGAGCTTGTGCATTACCTGGACGAGCCGTTCGAGCTGCAACCGGCGGGCGCTGGAACGTCATACCTGCGCGCCCGCTATGCGCAACCGCTGCAGACTCTGATGGTCGTCGTCGGCCTGGTGCTCTTGATTGCGTGCGCGAACATCGCGAACTTGTTACTCGCACGGGCGTCGTCCCGGCGGCGCGAACTGAACGTGCGGATGGCGCTCGGCGCATCGCGCTGGCGTCTGGCGCGTCAACTGTTCGCCGAGAGCGCGCTCATTGCGGCGCTCGGCGCGGCTGGCGGCCTGATCATCGCCGAATGGGGCAGTGCGCTGCTGGTTCGCCAGCTCTCGACGCAAGTGAACGCCGTGTTTCTGGATGTCGGCGTCGACGCCAGGATGCTGGCGTTTACGGCGGTTGTCGCGATTCTCACCGCGTTGCTGTCCGGCACGGCACCGGCCTGGCGCGCGGGGCGCGCGAACGCGGGGGAAGCGCTCACGTCGCAGTCGCGAGGGCCGGCGGGCGAGGCGCGCGGCCGCGTGGCGGGCGGGCTCGTCGTCGTCCAGGTCGCGCTGTCGCTGGTGTTGGTGGTCGTGGCCGGCGTGTTCCTGCGGACGTTCGCGTCGCTCGCGACACGCGACCTGGGCTTCGAGCGCGCCGGCGCGATCGTCGCCAATGTGGGCGCGCAGCGGAGCGCGGTGGCGCCGGAGGCGCGGATGGCGCTGTTCGAGCGGCTCCGTGAGGAAATCGCGGCCGCGCCAGGTGTGGCGTCCGTCGCCACCTCGGCGGT
>Ga0326597_10014393_pt1 | contig 10371 bp, 10 predicted proteins | sample RVTome_12_FD_203789 | JGI IMG/M metagenome (GOLD analysis project Ga0326597, IMG submission 203789) | Soil microbial communities from uranium-contaminated site in the Upper Colorado River Basin, Wyoming, United States - RVT100D185 | ecosystem: Environmental > Terrestrial > Soil > Contaminated >...
AGCGAGCGCCCGTAGCTCAATTGGACAGAGCACCAGACTACGGATCTGGGGGTTGGGGGTTCAAATCCCTCCGGGCGCGCCATGAAATTCAATAGCTTATGTAAGTTGCAGAATAATTTTTGGCGGCGGGAGAAAGTGGGAAACCGCCGGTCAAACTCACGGAAAGTTAAAAGATTCGGGGCTTTGGAAAGTTTTTAAGGCGCGGTTTTTAAGGGTCTAAATCCAAGTGCAGTTTCGTGAGATATTTTTTAGAGACACAGACAAGCAGAATTATTTTTCATCAGCACTACGCTTCCTGTGCGCCCTAAGCACGCGAAAATTGCGGGCTGTTTATACACAGGTGCCAAGCGACCCCACCTATCCAAGTGCACTCCTTACTGCCGAGTGCACTTGGATCGCGTAGGTGGATTTTTTAAGGGTGCACTTGGCCGAAATTAAAAGGGTTTTTTATGAGCCCTGAGTCCGTACCGCTTCGGAGTGCACTTGGATTGAAGTGCCAGTTTTAGGGCGCAGAGACCGGTTCCTTTTATGTTACCCGCCGCCGCCCTGGGGCGAGGCTGTTTTTGAGGCGCGGCACCAGCTGGTCTTTGGCCGATGGGCGCAATCAAAACTCCCGGGCGATCAAGTCATCGCGGGCGTCCAGGTTAGATATCGGCGGGGGCATCCTTGAGATGATTTCTCCTAGAGCGGTGACGACAATCCCGGAGATAAAAACTCCGAGCCCAGATCCAATCAACATGAACGGAAAGGTCGCATACCCAAAGCCATAGTCGCGCGAGGTTTTGTACAGCGCCGATAACCCCACCGCGAAACCTAAAGCGCCAAGCGCCATCACCACAGCGCCGGATATTTTTGCCAGGCGTTCCATCAACCCTCCTTTATATATAGGCGATCAATCCTTGGATCGCCAAGTTACACGACACGGCTCGTAACCAATCGTTTCTTTTCTCCAGGTAAAAGCTTCGCCCAAATCTCCTCGGGTTTTTGCAAGTCGAGAATTTCTTGGCATCGGGCATCGCTGAGTAGCTGGGTTACCTGTTTGGCGGCGGGGATATCCATTAACCCGCAAAAGTCTTCGACCTTAGCTCGCCTGACTTCATCGATGATGGTTTTGAGTTTAGCGAGGCCAGTTTGCTGAGTCCGGTCTTTTTTGAGTCTCCTCGACCGAATCACGCTCGCCGAGTTGTGCTTGTTACGGCAGGCTTTATACTTGCACCATTTCTGCCCGCCATGTTCACGCTCGTAGAAATTATAGCACAACAAACAGTAACCCAACTTTTTGCGCCATCGGAGGTCCTCGGTGAACTGCCCGCAGTAAACGGCCCATTTAACCCACGTCGTCGCTGGACTACGCCATGACCGAAAAAGAGGTCCGACGAGTTTAGATTTGAGTCCTAAAATCGAGCAAAAAGACCGCGCCTCCTCAATATCCCGCCTCACAGCGCCTATGGCGGTCTCCTGGAGCAAGCGCCAATCATCCCAATCCCTCTGTGTTGGGCGTTGGATTAAACGAAAGCCGATCGCTCCAATATCAAAATAAGGTTGAAGCGGTTCAGGTGTCAGTATAGCCGTCAGTGCGGCACGCAGGCGAAGTTGAACGCAGCGCAACTCCAGCAGCCAGTCGACCCCCAACTCCCGCCCCATCTCCTTTAACAGGGTCCTATCCAAGAGGGGGACGCCGAATCGGAAGCGCGTTGCGCCGATCACCAGGCAGAGCGCGAGTATTATCGGGCCATGTGAATCGGGTCGTATACCCTCGACGACCGGCGGCGCTTTTTTGAAATCGAAATTGAGGAAATCAATGAGTAGACGACGCCTCCGGGATAGATAGGCTTCCCCGCGATCCGCTATGCCCAGATCGGCGATGGCCTTTGACATGTTCGGATATGGTTAAGTGAAAAACCGGCTCATGACTATTTTGCGATTAACCCAACAATCTTTGAACTGACAAGCATCGAGTCTATACTCCACCCCAAACTACTAGCTGCCCTATGATGCATAATGCGCGGGTTGTTTACAAGGAAAATTTTTGGAGGACGGCGCGATGTTGATCCACGAGTTGTCCGAAAAAGTGGGCCTGCACCCGGACACGATCCGGCGTGCGGAGCGAAAAGGGTTTATCCAGTCGCGGCGAGACCTGAATAATTGGCGGCGCTATGACGAGAGCGCAGTGGCTCAACTGAGAAAACTCTATGGCGCCGCGCTCGAAGAACCTGCGCGCGAGGGCGAGGGCTGAAAAAAGAAAAGCGCGAACGGTGCTGGTGCACCGTCGCGGCTCAAAAACGTAGGCTTATGAAAATCCTTATCCGAAAATTCGGCGGAGATCAATCCTGTCCGTGGAAACACCCGACGAGTATTTGCCAGATTCCTGTCACTGGGCTCCACTCCCGGCTCAATGGTTTAATCCGCAGCGGCACGTCACGAGCGTCGACGAATTTACCGGCAGCCTTTTTGCCCCCAACGTTTGTCTGGAATTGCGGTGGCTAGATGCGGAGAGTACCAACAACGTTTCGGTTGTGGCGCCGGCTGCCCCAACGCCGCGACTGCGGAGGAGATTGCCGCCGTCAAGACTGCCGCGGGGCACACATGTGAATCATGTGGCGGTTGGAAGCTGTATTCGGACCGCGCGATCTGTTCACTCTGTGAGCGCAAACAAAATCACAATGCGAGGCTTAAGGCGAAGCGGCGCCGGCGCGAGGTAAGGGCCGCGAAGCTGCGAGTTAAAGGAGCACCACATGGATCGAAATAGAAAAAATGTAGAGACGCCGGAATCGACTCTTTTAAATGAGAGGCTCGCGCTCGCTTTTGCGAAGCGAATTGCGGGAGCGGGGGTTGATGTTTATTTTTCGATTTTTACCTGTAAATGTCTCGCTCGATCCCTGCTAATAGATGCCGCGAAAATTTCTCAATCTAAGGCATTCGTTTTTCGACAAGGGAAAAGATTCGCAAAGGAGAAAGATATTATTTTTTCCCCACAGGGGGCCGCCTGCCCCGCGTGCGGCAATCGTCTCGGCGAGCGCGTCGAGCATCGCATGGAATTCGGCGCAAGCGGCCTCGAAATAAACGAGATCATTCTTCACCGCGATCCGGTGGTTATCGAGGCGCACTGACTTGCCGTACACCGTACAAATCCAGATCGAAACCACCGCCGAGACCGGGGAGATCAAGACCGCCGAACAGGCGATCAAGGCGCTCGGCCAGTCGAGCACGCAGGCCAATCAGAGGATGGCCCAGGAGACCGAGCGGGCAGCGGGCAGAGCCGCTCAAGCGTACGAGGCACACGAGCGATCGGCCCTCAAACTCCGTCAGGCATTTATTCCGCTCGCCGGGGCGGTGGTGCAGGTCACCGGCGCACTCCAGCAGCATAACCCGGCGGCCGCGGCTGCAATTCAAACCGTGGACAATCTGGTGTTTTCGGTGGCCGGCGCCGCGGCTGCGACGGGCAGCTTTTCGGCGGCGCTGACCGCGCTGACCGGGCCGATTGGTCTCGTGATCACCGTAAGCACGGTGCTGGCGGGTGCGATCTCCTATTTTGTAACGCAGTCGCAGACCGCGAAGAAAACCATGGAGGAGTGGACGCAGTCGATGGTCGGGCTACAGGCGCGATTAGCAGTGCTCCAAGCCTCTAACGATGCGCAGCGAATTGCTGCCCGCGGTGCGATCGAGTATCACACAGCCGTCGTCGCGGTCAAGCGGGCAGTCGACGAGGGAACTATTTCACAGGAGGGGGCGAATAAGCGATATCGCGAGCTGGCGGAGATTTTTCCCAAGATCACCGCGGCGGAACAAGGCGCCACTCGCCAACAAAATCTCGACGCGGTCACGGCCGCACTGGTCGAACAGAATAATCAGCTCGCGGTACAATTCACGAGAATGACGCAGGGTGAGACCGCAGCTCTGGCGATGGCCCAGGCGATCGAGGCGGAGGATTTCCAGCGCAAAGCGGCAGGCCAAACGACCCAATATACACAGGCGCAATTGGATACAGAGATAAGACGGCGCACAGTCCTATCTCAAGGCATATTGACGCAAAAGGACATATTGGAGCAGCTCCGTCGCCAAGATGCGATCACCGCCGATCAGGAAGCCCAACTCGCCACCGTTTATGACGCCCAGGCAAAAGATCGCGCTTCCCTTAACCAGCGCAATCTCGATGCGATCGAGATTGCTCAGCAACTCGGCTTACTGGAGGCGGATCGACTAGCCATTACCGGCCGGCAGACCGATGCGGATCGACTGCGTTTGCAAGTCCAAGTCCAACATCTCCAACAACTCCGTCAAATAGAAGAGGCAGAAGGGATGGACGTTCGTATCCGCGATGCGCAAATATTGAACGCGCAGGAACAAATGCAACGACTTGGCGCCGTGACGGTCAACGTCGGCATGGAGATTTCGCGCTCGCTCACGGATATTTTTAGTGCGGCGGTCAGTGGCACGCTCAAGCTCAAGGACATCGGGCAGAGCGCCTTGGCGGCAGTTGGACGCTTGGCTGGGGAGACCTTATCGCAGTTTCTGAATAAAAAACTCGGCTTCGAAAATATTCTACTCACGAATCTCAAGGGCTTGCCCGGCCAGGCGAGCTCGGCGGTTGCCGCCGGCGCGGCAACGCTGCCTGGCGGATCGACCGGTGGCGGGATTTTCTCCAGCTTAACTGGCGGCGGTGGAGGCGGTGGCGGTGGTTTTCTATCCTCGATTCTCCCTTCCGGCACTTCCTTCGGCGGGTTAGCCGCGGCCGGCATCGGCGGCTTTGCCGGATCGAGCATGCTCGGCGGCACGGGCCTGCAAAATATTTTCTCCTCGATCGGCTCGATCGGCGGCTCTCTGCTCGGCGCCACCGGGATCGGCTCCTCGATGCTGACGGGGATTTTCGATTTGCTCACGGCCGGCGGCACCGGACTGCTCGGATTTGGCGGCGCCGGCCTGGCGGGAATAGTCGGCGAGCTACTCGGCGATTTTCTTCTTCCCGGCATCGGCTCTCTGATCGGTTTTCTCCTCGGCGGATTATTCAGCCAGCCGATCAACCCTACCGTGTGGGTTCGTAGCAAGCTCGAAGGGATTATCTACAATGAGCTACTCAACGAGTTTCAGCCAGGGAGCGTTAGATCGCGCGGCACAGGCAAAGACATCGACAGCTCGACAGTGACACAGGTAACGAGCCAGGTGCAGCAGATGCTCAAGGGTTGGTCGGAACAGTGGGCCGACCTGCTGAATATCTTCCCCGTGTTTGTTCACGAGAAAATGATCCCCACACTCGCCGACGCCAACAAGCTGCTCAACCAATTATTCGGCAAGTTGAAATTCAGCGAGGGCGGCTCGCGCACCATCCAGCAGGAGATGGCCGACTTTAGCAGGACATTCGGCCCGCGCGGATTTTACACCGCCCTGCGTCAAACGATCGGCGCCGGGATCGCGGCGACCCTACAGGCCGCGGGTCTGGGCGATTTGACAGCGCAGGTGGAGGCGGCCTTCCCCGCCACACACCCGTCATCGACACTCGGCATCATGCTCGGCCAAGGGGCGGGTTTACGCAGCGCGAGAAAGGGTGAGGAGTTTACCCAGGCGCTCGCCAAGTTCGCCGCGTTCACGACGTCACTCGCGACGATATCGACCCAGGGCGTGACGCCGTTCTTGACCGACCAGGATCGGGCGCTCCTCGAAGACAAGCTCGGCTCCGTCTTGAAGCAGCGCAAGGGAGACGACTTTATCAAGGCGGTGGACAAACTCGACGAGCAATTGTCCCCAGTCACTGAGTTTCTGAAAAAAGCAGTCACCGAGTCCACTAACATTTTCGGGCGCGGCCTGATGTCGGCGCTCGACGCGGCGAGCACGTCACAGGCGCTGGCAAGTTTTAATCAATCGATCGGCGAGGGCGCGAAGCAGATTCTTTTTCAGGGGATCACCGAGGCGTTCATCGCATCCGCGAACTTTACTGACCTGATGGCGCCGATCCAAAAAATCATCCGCGAGTTTACCCAGACGGCGATCGACACGCAGACCACGCCGGACCTCGAGGCCTTCCGCAAGGCGATCTTCCCGGCCGTCGAGGATATCTCGACCCGCGCCGAGTTGCTCGCCCCGCTGATCGCCGAGCTGCAAAGGCTCGGGCTGGACATAAAGACCTCGCTCAGCTCGCTGTTCGGCGGCCGGGGCGCAACGAGCATCACGATCAACATCGGCACGGTGAACAACGAGCAAGATGCCAGGACGATCGCGGACAGGATCTTCGAGCACATGGAAGCGGCGCTGCCACCGCCGAGCTGATATGAGCTTTAGCCTAAGAAAATATCCTGGCGGCGTCGCAGACCTTGCAGCTCGCATACGGCGGGCCGCGGGGGCGTCCTCAAGTCAGCGCAAAAAGATCGCCGCCGAGATCGGAGTAGGTGTTTCCACCTTGTACGGGATGCTCAGAAAGCTGAAGGGCAGAAAGCGCGCGACGGCGCTGGCGCGCAAGGGCCGTGCGGATAGAGGCCAACCGAGGGCGCTGCCGGCAGCGTGGGCACAAGCCGCCTTGATTGAACTGATTCGTGGGCCTGCTCAATACATGCGGATCTACCGAGAACTCTTGGCCCGCTGCGATCGCCTTGGCATACGACCACCGTCATATAGCACTTTCCGACGGGCGATCGGTATTCGGTTTTCCCAACTGATGGCTCACTCGCAAATTCATAAGATAGGAAGCTTCGAACGACGAAAGGGGTCGTAGGACTATGGAAAATTTAGAAGGGGTTAAAGAGCCGGTACGCACACTGACGGCGGATGAAATCGACGCGCTCATTCGCCGTGAGGTCGAGGTGCAAGCTGCGCTTCAAACCGACATCGCCAAGATCAAAGGCGAGATCGAAAAGGTCGAAGGGGAACTGAGGCGCGCGTCTTACGACGCTGAAACAAAGAAGAGCGCCGCCTTTGCCAAAGCCCACGCCGAAGCGTCCCAGAGGCTGGAAGCCGCCCGCGGCCGGCTAAAGCGGAAAGAGGATGCGCTCGCGATAAGTACCGAAGTAGAGGTGGAGCTGCGGGAGAAACGCAACGCGGCGTGCGACGAGGAAGGCTGGCTTGAAATCCTGGCAGAGATGCAGACCTTGATCGAGAAGGATGCGTCAGAACTGGACGCCCACTTCGAAGGCGGCGCCAGCCCGATCCGCCCGCTCATTCCGGCCATCAAGGGGCATCTCGCAAAGTTAGGGGAGCTGCACGGCCGCCTTCGGGCATACGGACTGCGCCACGCGGACCCCGCCGCGGTTTTTCGGCAATTCCTGGAGTGCCGCTTTTTGCCCGTCTTTCGAGATAGACTGTTCGGCTACACTCCGAAGATCATAGAAGAGTTTGCGAGGCCGTATTCGGAAATCCTGATGGGCCTTAAGGACCGGCTAGTCATCGAGCGAGAGACCAGTCGGCGGCGGGTTTCATCGAGCGATCATCGGCGAGTATCTTCTCCCGCGCAGTCAGCAGCGGCCGGCGTTCAAGACATCGAGGTGCGCGCGACAACGCCGGACGGATTGGCGATCGCGTCCTAATCGAAGCAGGAAAAGGAGGAGTGAGACATGACCGATGCAGATATCCGGGAAATGATCCAAGAGCACAAACGGGGGGCTGCGTGAATGGTTTATGGAGTGGCTCAAGAGGCAGCAGCGCGATATCGATGTTTTGAAAAACGACGCAGCGAAGGCAAACCGCGACGCGTCGGACGTCGAGTTATTCTCCGAAAATAGGGACCGCGAAAGGGATCGGTTGGTTAGAAATTTTCAAGAGGAGCACGGAGCCTCTCTTCGGAATGCCATGATCGAGGTTTCCAGGGATCGCCCTGATTTGTTCTTCAAAAATGTCGGCAAGAAAAGGACTCGCGCGGCGGCATGATCGCGCCGAGTGAATTTAGGGGCGTTGGGGCGCCAGACGGCGATCGCCCGGCGCTCCGCGGCTCGTCGCCTTTGGGCCTGCGCGGCGCTAAGCGCGCAACGGCCGCCCGGATCGGGGCTTAAGCTGGCTCCTTTCGTCCGATCCGGGAGCGACGAGCGTCTGTAAAGAAGGCGGTAGATGGGGACTATGCTCAGGATGGCTACCGACCATAGGGCCGGAGCGTTTGCGCACGCTGGTGGGGCTTATTCAAACGCGCGCGTTTGGTTTTGAGGGATTTGATGCTTTGCGGATATTGCGAAAATGAGTTTGAGCCGCGCAAACAGGGCCGCCGGCAAATCTTCTGTCCGGGCGGTAAATGTAGGCGCGCCGCCGAGACGAAGGACAGGCGACATGGTCGCGCAATACGGGAACGCCACCAGAAAGGGCGGCCGGTTGACTTTGAAGAGGCGCGGCAAGACCCGGAGTTTCAAAAGAAGGTCGCCGAGGTCTTGGCTTGGGCCGAGGCCCAGCATCCGGCGACGCCGGAAGCGTGGGGGATAGCGGTCGAGAAGCAGGCGGACAGGGCGGACGGAGCGGGCTCCGGGCGGATCGCGGACGGTGGAGAAATCGAGTCGCACGCCAATTGCGCGTGATCGGCAGGGGTCAGGGAACCGCGAAGGAAATAACGGGAAAGACAGGCGATGAAGGTGAGTAGGAAAGCGAAACGTGGTATAGAAAGGCGATGGCAAAACCCAGGATGTTTACGATAACAGAAGCAGCAAAAAAACTTGGGGTTACGCGCCAGACCCTACACGGGGCTATCTCAAAGGGCCGGCTCGAAGCCGATTGGGGCGAAGTCACGCAAACGGTCAAGGTTAAGGCGCTGCTTATCCCCGAGTCCGCTCTTAGGACCTACCAACAACTCTACTCCCGCAAACGCCGCGCAAAGAAGTAGCGCCGCGCGGTTAGGCCGCGTCTTATCGTATAGCCGTATCAGGCACGCTTGACAGGGCTATCAGGTATGCGCTATAAGAAGCCTATCTCTTATCGGAGGTAGGCGATGGAAACACTGTACGAGCTAGAGCTGGAAACCTTTAAGGTGCGCCTTATGGTTGCAGAGCATGACCTGGAATCGTGCCGGAGCTCAGAGGACATTGCGGCGCTTTCGCGACCGATCTATGCCAGCCTCGACGACGATATCGAGTACTTCGTGGCGCTCTTTCTGAATAATAAAAACCGACTGCGGGGATACAAGGTCATTAGCTCTGGTTCCTTAACTGCGTCTTTGGTTCATCCTCGCGAAGTGTATCGCGCGGTTTGCCTGTATGGGGCGGCCTCGGTGATCTTCGTTCATAATCATCCAAGCGGCGACCCGGCGCCGAGCTCGGAAGACATCGATCTCACCCGCCGGCTTAAAGTCGTCGGCGACGTACTCGGCGTCAGGGTATTGGATCATGTTGTCTTGGGCAACGGGCGGTATTTCAGTTTTTCCGACAAGGGGATGCTGGATGGCGGCGGTTTGCCAATCGCGCCGACGTCGCGCGCATCCCTAGGAGTCGAGCAGATTGGTGCGCCGACGGGTAAGGGCGGACGGCACCGCGGGCCGTATAAAGACAGGAAGGCCACGAGAAAGGACGCCGGAATCCCACGCGGACCGCGCATTAAGCAGGCCGTCGTTCCAGAGCCGCCGGCCGCAAGCTAGGAATGGACGCCATCGAAAACCCGACTTGGATTTCCCAGGAAGTCGCGAAGGAGCGGCTGGGAATAAAGCGCGCGCAGTTTTTTGAATGGCTTAAGCGGGAAAAAGTCAGAGATCGGGATATCGTTATCCGCGTCGTCGGCAAGGCCGCCCACGGATTGAAACGGGAGATCCGGCTCGACTCGTTGCCCGCAAAATACCAAGCGCGACATCTCGCATCCGTGCAAGCGGCGGCAGAGGGTGTAGGCTTGGCCCGTTCGCAACCCGCGGAGAGTGTCCCTCCGCCGGCGCCGACGGTATCCTCCCTGCTTATCGGTCGGAGCGAGGAAGAGCTGGCGGAGGCAAATCAACTCGCCGAGGATCTCGACGCAATCTTAAGAAGCGATGACATCCCGGAGGCAAAACGGTTGCTGGCGGCAAAACTCGGGGTAACAGGGCGGACGGTGGAAATCTGGCTGGCCAGTTATAAGAAGAATCGCCTCGGCGGTCTCGTGCGAAAAAAGAGGCGCGATCACGGCAAGGCGCGGGCGGCGAATCGGAAGGCCGTAGAGTGGGTCAAAGCGGAATATATAAAACCACATCAGCCGAGCGTCAAAGAAATTCACGAGGCGCTCTCCCGTCAGTACGTTCAGAGTAATATCGACGCCGTCTCGTATTCCTTCGTTCGAAGCGTGTGCAACTCGATCGATCCCGATCTCGTCGCGCGCTGCCGGATCGGCGAGCGCGAGTACCAAAACAAATTCTCCTACTATGCCCAGCGAAAGAAGCCGCCACTACCACGCATGTGGGTAGACGGCGACCATCATCAATGCGACCGCCCGGTCATTTTCCGCGACGGGTCG
>Ga0326597_10014394_pt1 | contig 10371 bp, 9 predicted proteins | sample RVTome_12_FD_203789 | JGI IMG/M metagenome (GOLD analysis project Ga0326597, IMG submission 203789) | Soil microbial communities from uranium-contaminated site in the Upper Colorado River Basin, Wyoming, United States - RVT100D185 | ecosystem: Environmental > Terrestrial > Soil > Contaminated >...
TCAGGGGATCGCCGAACAGCACCTGGATGAGCCGCGCAAGCGGCCAGTCCGGATGCGGCCGGTCTTCAAGAACCATTGGTTCGCCCGCGCTCAGCGTGCCTTCCTTCAGGACGCGCAGGTACCAGCCCAGCCGTCCCGATTCCTGAACCCGGTGCGACATACGCGCATCGCCGAAGCGGACATTGAGTCTCCAGCACGGGTGGCGCGTCTTGGTCACCTGCACGCGCGCGGTGCCGCAACGGTAAATGTCTCCCAGGCACACTGTCGATTCGGTCATACCCCGGGTGGAAAGGTTCTCGCCAAATGCGCCCGGCGCCGCAAAATGAGGCGCCAGTTCGGGCCGCTCGCTGCACCAGCTGGCGTAGTGGTCATAGGGGTACTGGTGCAGGGCCTGATTGGGTCCGCCATGGTGTGGCTTGTTGCCCTGGTCGTCGCCCTCGATTCCGGCGTGAGTCACGATGACCGGTCCTGCCAGTATTTTCTTGTTCAGAATCGCGCTCCGGAACGCGTTATTCGGCCCGAACGGCAGCGTGGCCCCGCTCAGCACATGCAGTACTTCTGCCATGGTTTCCTCCCCGAAGTAATCAATGCGTCCATTGACTGTAGCATGCCCGCCCGGCTCGTCTGACTTACGCTCTGGCGGCGGCGCGACCGGCCAGCACCTCGGCGAGCGGCCGTTCGTCGATCGGCCAATGCAGCAGCGACGCGAGGGCGCCGCCAACGATGACGATCCACCAGGCAATGTCGTACGACCCGGTCATGTCCCAGATCATGCCCCCCAGCCACACACTGGTGAAACTGCCGACCTGGTGGCTGAGAAATACGATGCCATACAACGTCGCCATGTAGCGCGGGCCGAACATGCCGTAGACGATGCCCGAGGTCAGCGGCACGGTGGCGAGCCACAACAGACCGATTGCGGCCGAGAAGATGTAGACCGAAGCCGCCGACAGCGGCACCATGATGAAGATCATGAAGATCAGCGAGCGCGTCATGTAGAGCATCGCGAGCAGATTCTTCTTGGCGTAGCGATCGCCGAGCCAGCCTGAAATCCAGGTGCCGAACAGGTTGAACAGGCCGATCACCGAGATTGCGGAGGCGCCGATGAGCGGGTCCATGTGCATGTCCGTCAGGTAGGCGATCAGATGGTTGTTGATGTACTGGACCTGGAATCCGCAGGTAAAAAAGCCCAGCACCAGCAGCCAGTAACCCCGGTGGCTGCGCGCCTCGAACAATGCCTGGCCGAGGCTCTGCCCGTCCTTCCTGGTATTGAGTGCATCGCCGCCGGCCTGGCCGATCAGCAGCGACAGCGGCAAGATAAGCAGCACCAACAGACCCATTGCGATCAGCGCGGGATACCAGCCGTGCGCCTGCAAAATCATCGATCCGGCCGGCACCAGCACCAGTTGGCCGCCGGTGCCGCCCGAGGTGATGATGCCCAGCCACTGGCCACGGCGCTTGTCCGAAGCCACCCGGCTCGCCACCGAGAGCACCAGCGACAGCGCGCACCCCGAGGAGCCGACACCGCCCAGCAAGCCCGCGCTCAGCAACATGCCCGCGGGCGTCACCGAATTGGCCATCAGCAGCACACCGGCTGCATAGAGGAGGCCCGCGACACACATCACCTTGACCGCACCCCAGCGGTCGGCGATGGCGCCGACGAAGGGCGCCGACAGGCCGTATATAAGCGCCTGCATGCCGAATACCAGCGACAGGCTCTCGCGGCCCCAGCCGAAGCTTTCGCTCATCGGTTTCAGGTAAACACCGAAGCTCTGCCGGCTGCCATAGGACAGGAACACGATGGCGGTCGCGCAGATGAGGACGAACCCGGGGCTTTTCCAGAACGGCGTGGCGTGGCGAGTCATTTTGGGGCGTGGTTAGTTGCGGGATTTCGACCTAACGGCATTCCCGCATTATCCTTTTCGCCGCGGGATCCTGTCACTTTACCAGTGTACGCGTCGCGCGCTGTATCAAATCGATGGACTCCTGCCGCAGGGTGCGAGGTCGCCCATCGGAATATTCGAGCGCGTGCGGCCGTTCAACCGATCCCTGGCGCGGCCATGGGATCGACACTGTCGCGCGCGCAAAATCGAAGACCGGGCCCGGCGGGTTATCGGGTCCTCTTGCCGGAAAAGGAACGCACCGCTGGCCGATCGCGCAATCGGTGAAATTCTTCATGTACTTTGCGTCAAGGCGAAGATATCTGCCCGCCTTTTGATTCGAGTCAAAGCGGGCAATCGCGCGATCGAGCGAAAATACCTGCGTCGATGTTTTATGGAGGCGTCCGAAAATGAATGCAACCGATATTTCGGCACTGGCACGCCACCTTTTTGAAACACGAGGCGCCCAGGCCATCGCAGAAGCTGCTCAAAAGGCCGCGTCCTATGAGAAAACTGCCGACCAGGAGCAGGCAAGTACCTGGCGGAAGGTCGAGGCGGTTTTGCGCGAGCTGCGCGGTCCGCACCAAAGTTAGCACGGGTTAATACGGGCGCCCGAGTCCGGCTGTCAGTGGTAAAGCCACGCCTCGGTGGTCGACGAGGACGGCAGGGGTGTCTCCACGACCAGATCGAGTTCGGCACCGAGCTGGTCGAGATCGAGCCGGCGCTCGAGGCGCGCGACCCTGAGCGCCGGCCGGTACCCAGCGGCAGCGGATTCCACGGCATCCGTATCACGGCGCGAGGCCTCGACGGCGCCGCCGCTCCACGCCGCATGGGCGTGGCGCACGGCGACCGGGCGTGACCGGCCGGGCCTCCAACCCCGTCGCCGGCGCGCTTTGGATGATCAGCGCGGCGATGTCGCTCGTCACCATGGCGATCCTGGTGCGATATCTGACGCCCAAGTATCACGTGCTCGAGCTGATCTTTGTGCGCAACGTGGTCAATCTCGCGCTGATGATCCCATGGCTTGCCGCGGCTGGACTCGCGGCGCTCAAGACTGAGCGGCCAGGTGCCCACGCAGTTCGCAACCTGTTCCTCTATGGCGGCAACATCGCCTGGTATCTCGGTGTCACGCTGGTGCCGCTGGGTGAACTCGCCGCGCTCCAGTTCACCATGCCGATCTTCACCGTGATCATGGCCGGCATCGTGTTGCGCGAGCATATCGGGCTGCACCGGGCACTGGTGGTCGGCGCGGGGTTCGCCGGGACGCTGATCATCGTCCGCCCCGGCGCCGTCGAAATCGGCGCCGGGCCGTTCGTCGTACTCGCCGCCGCGTTCCTCTATTCCTGCGCCTATGTCGTCACCAAGCAGCTTTCACGCACCGATACAGGCAACCAGGTCGTGTTCTACATGAGCCTGTTCATCCTGCTGTTCTCGGCGATTCCGGCGGCGTTCGTATGGCGGACGCCCGATTTCGCCGACGCGATACCGCTGATCGCCACAGGTGTCTCGGGCTATGCGACGCACTACTGCGTGACCCGCTCGCTGGCGTCGGCGGACGCGAGCTACGTCGTTCCGTTCGATTTTCTGCGTCTGCCCCTGTCGGTCGGCTTCGGCTTGGTGCTGTTCGCCGAACCGCTGGAGCCCTGGACCTGGCTCGGCGCGGCGGTGATCTTCGCCGCCGCTTACTACAACACGTGGCGCGAATCAAAGCTAGGCAACGACCCCAGACGCTGAGCATCGATCAGCGCTCGCGCACGGATCGCAACAACGCAAAATGTTGTTTGCTCATCTCGACCGCAGACGCAAGCCAGACGCATTGCGGCCGCGTGGATGGTGCTCGAGAAGAGTTCTTGCCGGCCGCAGCCGCGCAAAAAAACGACCACGCGACCAGCGGCTTCGCCCTTACGCCCTGCCGGTGGGCAACGGCAGTTCGTCCACGGCCTCCATTTGCGCACGGGCGAGCCGGTGCAGCAGTTCGCACTTGTCCTCGCTCGTGGCGCGGTCGTCCCACAGGTTGAAGAATTCGTCCGGGTCACGCTTGAGGTTGTAGAGTTCGCCGCCCGGCACGCCTTCGCCAATGCTCATGCGCCATTCGCCCGTCACCAGGCCATGGGTGCGAAGCATGCGCCCGGGGCGGCTGGGACCGATCTGGTGATCGTACTGGATGAGTACGCTCTCCCGCGCTGCCGCGGTCCCGTTCTCCAGTGACCCGAGCAGGCTCACGCCCTGCATTCCGAGGTAGGGCGCCAGGCGAGCGCGCTCCAGTATCGTCGCCGCAACATCGATTGTCGAAGCAAGCGCGCCCGACCGGGTCCCCCGCGCCCTGCTGTACGGATCCGACCAGATGAACGGCGTACGCACGACACCCTGGTACATCGCCGGGCCCTTGAGAAGAATGCGGTGATCGCCAAGGTAATCGCCGTGGTCGCTCATGAATAGGAGTACCGTGTCCTCGCGGCGCCCGCTGGACGCCAGTGCGGCAAGCACCCCGCCGATCGCAGCGTCGATGCAACTGATCATGCCGCACGTGAGCGAGCGCGCCTCGAGGGCTTCGCGCTCGTTCACCGCGAACGCCGCCTGGCTGTGCACATTGGCCTTGCCGCTTGCGCGCGCGGCTATCAGCCGCTCGACATACGGGCTCGGCCGCCAGTCCGCGCGCGCAAAAGCCGCGGGCCGTTCCATGTCCTTGGGACGGTACATGTCCCAGTACCTGCCGGGCGGCGTGAACGGATGGTGCGGATCGGGAAACGACACCATGAGGAAAAACGGCTTGTCCTTGTTCGTGGCGACCATGTCGTTGAGACAGGCCACGGCACGTTCGCGAATATAACTGGAGGGATAAAGCTCCTCGGGCACGGCCGTGCGCACTGCCTGCGGGCAGGTATAGTCGTGAGCCAGGGCGGCCGCGGCGCTGCGCAATCGATCGGCATCGGGATGCCGCTCGCGTAACCAGTGCAGGTAATCGGCGCCGCACTGGTCACCGTGCCCGGTGACCAGATCGACGTGCTGAAAACCGTAAAAGGGCACGCCGACGCTACGCTTGCCGCCCTCCCAGCCGTTCGGATTCTCCTCTGCGTATTCCCGGCCATCGAGCCTGTGGTCGATCGCCCGCGCGAGATGTTCGGGTGGCCTGCGCCAGTCCGGTGGCCCCTCGGGCGGCTTGAACAACGCAGCGAAGCCGGTGAAGTTCTGCAGATGGCTCTTGCCCACCAGCGCCGTGCGATAGCCCGCCGCGGCGAGCAGATCGACGAAAGTGACCGCGGAGCGGGACAACGGAATGCCGTTCGAGCGCACGCCGTGCACCGAAGGCATGCGCCCGGTCATGAGGCTCGCGCGATTGGGCATGCACACGGGACTAGCCACGTGGAACCTGTCCATCGCGACGCCGCGCTCGGCGATGCTGTCGATGTGCGGGGTTCTGAGCGCGGGATGACCGTAGCAACCGAGATGATCGGCGCGCTGCTGATCGGTGATAAACAGAATGAAGTTCGGCTGCAAATTAGACATTGGGATGTTCCATGGATTAAATTCGGCCAAGTCGATCCTACTTATACGGGCTTGCGGCCGCCCGAACGTCGGATTTCCGTGCGGCGCCCGCAGCAGGCGTCGCAATATAGTGCAACGGCATCGGTCCTCCTGACGCTGCGCGCCGGCGGGCCTGCTCCGGGGTTTCGATGAGCGCGGCGGCCGCGAGCGCGGCCTTGCGGTCCACCTCCAGCGCGCCGGGTTCATCCGGCGGCGGCATCATGCTGGCGTGGTAGTAGGCGATGGTCTTGTGCGCCGGATCGACGCTCTTGTGCAGATCGAGGTCGCGCTGGTTGGTGCCTTTGGGCCAGACGGCGACGCCATCGACCAGTTCGTGGTCGAACCACCACTTCTTGACCGGGTTGCGCATTCCGTTCCCGGCGCGGTCGTCCAGCCAGGTGGCGATCGGCACCAGCAGCGGTTTGAGCCACAGTGCGTTGATGCCCAGCCAGCTTGCCGAGCGCGTCAGCAGCCCGCCGTCGGCGTCCACGACCTTGTTGATCGGGCAGGTCTTCATGCAGCGCCCGCATGCGGAACCCTTGGGATTGGTCACGCGGTAGCGCGCGCAGCGCTCCACGTCCGGCTTCCATATCTCGTAGCCGTTGAACATCACCTTGTCGCCGTACGGTATGGCGTTGCAGGGGCATTCGCGGGCGCATTTCCAGCAGTTGCTGCAGAAGGTCTGCAGCCCGAAGTCGATCGGCTTGTCGACGTCCATGGGCAGATCCGTGGTCAGGACCACCGACTTGAACCGCGGTCCCACGAACGGGTTGAGCACCAGTTCCCCGATCCGGCTCAGTTCGCCAAGACCCGCCCAGAGCGTGAGCGGGAGCTGCAGCACGTCGCTGTCGGCATTGGTCTGCGACCGCGCGCAAAAGCCGCTGCCGCGCAGAAACTCGGCCATGATCCCGGCGATTTCTGCGCCGCGCAGGTAGCCGCGCATCGACTGCGCCCCGGATATCCAGTCGTCGCCGCTCGCCCCTTCCATGGTGTCGTAGCCCTGGTCGATCAGCATCACCACCGCGTACCGGTGATAAGGCGTGATTTCGGTGCCGTCCTCCTTGTGCGACGACCAGGCGTAGCGGGGAATCTCGCAAATCCCGGTCAGGTCCGACCCCAGAAAATACGACAGCGATTTGATTGCGCGCGCATTGGCCGCGGCGTCCCCGAATCCCGCCGTCACGGTCCCGCTGACCTCGCCGTCCTGGAACGGAATCAGCGCCCGGATGGCCTGCAGCAGGCTAAAGGAAAAAGGCGTCTTGAACGCAAATCGCCTGCGTTCGCGCTTGGCCTTTTCTCCCAAGTCACCGTGCAGCGCGCGCTGGAAGAACGCCGCCCGCTTGGACACCCGCGGCACCTCGTCGTCCAGGATCAGCGTCGTCGGACGCTCAACGCGCTTGACGGTTTCCATTGGATAGCGGCTCAGATGCGTCGCGCGCTTCGCCTGGCGGTTGCGCTCGCGCCCCGACTGCGCACCGTTGTTGCCCCACCAGTAGCGCAACCCCGTGGCCGCGGGTCCCAGCGCATCGGCGCGCAGCGGGCGGTCCGGGATCAGTTCGTAATCGGTGGATAGCGCGGCGACCGAAAACCGCCTGCCGAGATACGGGTTCTCGATGCCCTCCCCGGTGCGCACGGCCAGACCGGACAACACCGCCAGCTTTTCCAGATCGAGCGCGCAGTTTCCGGCGACATGGCCGCGGGCGGTGAATCCCATGCAGCGGATGTGCCCTGCCAGCACGGCGATGATCTCCGCCGCGCGCATGTCGGCGACCGCGCGAACCGCGTCGCGAGTCCAACCGTAAGCACTATTTTCCGGCTCGGGCAGGCGTGCATGTTCGACCAGAATGACTATGGCGAACGCCTGTGAGCGCTTGTTCGCGCTTGCCTGCGCATCGGGCAGCCACGCCCATACGGGCAGCCGGCAGATGCCGACCTGGCTCGCGTCCATGAAATAGGCCGCGCCCTTGACGTCGGCCACGCGCGGTTCGAGTTCCTCGGGCAGCGGCGCGCGCGCCGGCGCCACCTTACCCTCGACAAAGCTCAGGAAGAACTCGCGGTAGTGGTCGGCCGTACGGGCGAGCAGGCTTTCATGGCCCGCCTGGTCGGCAACGGGACGCACAGCGATGTGCCGCTCGCGCTCGATGGCGGCGTCGTCGCGCGGCAGCACCTCCAGCGGGAAAGGTCCGAAATGAAACGGCCGGTTCCTGGATTGCGGGTAGATCAGCATCGCGCCTCCTTCTTGCCCAGTCTTGCAACGAATGAAGCGGCGCCGCTGCGCCGCTGGCGGAACGCGCTCCGCCCACGCCGCAGACAGGGGATGCGACGTGCCGGCCACCGGTCCTCTTTTGGGGCGCTTCGCAGCGGAAATGTCGATTTTTCCCATGCTGATCCTCGTCTCGCGTCGTCGTCATCGACGACGGAATTGCCCTCGAACAGTATTCTGCTGCTCACCGACAGGACGAAGTGCGCGCACTGGCGGCGCAGGCATCCGGCAACGATGGGCTGTTGGTAACAGCCATGGATATAGCACAGCCGGGCATTGGCAGAAACAGAAATATCTCCATTACACGCAGACGGGACAGCATTATTTATCGACGACCGGTGGTTCAAATACGCCTGAGCATTATAGTGTCGGCGGCGTCCCAGGCTAGCTTCAAACCCAGAGGAGAAACAGTATGACCCGATTAATTCTCGACCAAGCTCACATCCACTCATCCATCCGGGAGACCGTCGCCGGCCACAACGCCGATATCGTGCGCGAAGTTCAGGCTGCGGCGGCGGCCAACGACGTCCTGGTGGTCGGCATGCGGCAGAACCCATTTCCGAAGAAGGCGCGAAAACTGCTCGGCGCAGCAGGCATTGCGTACAAGTACCTCGAATACGGGAGTTATTTCGCCGAATGGAGGCGCCGAGGCGCGCTGAAGATGTGGTCCGGGTGGCCCACCTTTCCGATGATCTTCGTCAAGGGCATGCTCGCCGGCGGGGCCGACGAACTGGAGCGGCTGATCCAGAGCGGCGAACTCAAGCGGATTCTGGGCGGCACGCCCGGCGACGCGTCGGACTGAACGCACAGACGCCTCTGTCCGACGCCGGGTTCAGCGCGGGCGCGCCCCCGCCGCCGGAGCGACCGGGTCACATCGCCAAACCATCGGGGGCGCCGGAGTGCACACACAGCACCTTCTTTCGGCAAGAACTCAGTTCGGGCGCGTTCCGAACCAAGCGCACTAGGCGCATAATGCTAGATCGACAACCGAGGGGATTCCTCATCAATCATTTGTCTTCCGAGATCGGCCGCAAACCGCGTCGCGCCCTTGGCAGTGGGGAATATCGGGGACAAGCCGGGAAACGACTGGCTTTTGGAAAGCTTCTTCTCACCGGGCAGCCGGGTCACCGTCAGGCGCGGTTGCCACGTGTTTCCCCCGGGCAAAAGACACGCACTTGCCTCGATAAGGTACGGTCCGCGCTCCTCGCGATGGGTGCCCATTATGTCCTCCGTGATTGCTCTTGCACCATATCACGAAAACCGATTACGTCCGCGGCAGCCCGGGTATCTGCGGTCACACTGCGGTCACGCTGCGGTCAAAATCGGCAGACTGCGTCCGATGCATTGAAATAGGTGCCGCGAGCGTCGATTCAGGCGTGTTGCGGCGTGATCAACCGGTTCTTTGACTCAAATGGTATCGAGCCCGAATCATGAACAAACAAAAACACTGGCGGGAGCAGGAGCAGGAACTGGTTAATCAGTGGAATGCCGCTACCGACCGCTATCGAGTGGCTCAGGCGGCCGCGACGCTCGGGACCGCGCCGCAAGGCGACGGGGCAAGCGCCGTGGACGGAGCGCGTGCCGTCGAGGCGGCCCGAATAGAACTCGAGGCGGTGCGCAAACGGGTCGCGCGCTTCAAGGCGGAATTCAGCGCCGGAAAGCGGTATTAGTCCGCAAGACCGCTGCCGGCCTTCCCCATCGCGGCGTAACCGTCACTCGACGCCCGCGTTCGCTGCTTGCGCGCCCGATTGAAGGCTTTCTCCACGGCCTCCTCGTGTTCCGGAGTGTGATGGGCGATCGCCTGGAACGGCGCCGACATCTCGGGCAGCGTATTCAGCGACACTTGCTGCCCCGCGCGCGAAAGCCGCTTCGCCCTGCGCAGCGCATTACGGGGTTGGCGGCGATCCGGTTCCTGACCGCTTCCCCGGGTCATCGCACTCCCCCTGGGCAGTTGTGGAGTGCGCAGATCACGCGCGGCGGGTGAACCGATTGAGGGTGTGCCGCAAGACGCAAGCAAGGCCGTGATGGCGGCGGATTCGTACCCGCTGACCGGGCCTGCTATGATCGGCGCCACAGCAGATCGCAAGGAAATGCGATGGGAACAGTGGTGGCATTGGCGGCGCAGATCGGCGGCGCAAAACTCGCCGACGGGTTCTACCGGATACGCGGCAAGGACCTTGCCGTAGTTGTGAACACAGGCGACGATTACGAGCAGTTCGGGCTCACCTTCTCGCCCGACCTGGACACGATGCTCTATATGCTGGCCGGGATCTCCAGCCCGAGCGCGGGCTGGGAGCCCGCGCAGGAAACGTTCTCGCTGTTCGAGATGCTTAAATTACTCGGCGGCTCCGACCGTTTTCGAATCGGCGACAAGTCGCTCGCCGCGCCGTTGCTGCGCAGCGGCGCACTGTACGACGGTCGCCGGCTCACCGAGATCACGCTGGATTTCTGCCGCAATCTAGGCGTGAGCGCGCGTATCCTTCCTGCAAGCGACGATCCGCTGCGCACTCAGCTTCTGACCGATAATGGTGCTGTCTCCTTCCAGGAGTATTTCGTCGATCTCGGTTGCGAGCCCGAGGTGAAGGGGTTCCAGTATGCAGGGGCCGACCAGGCGCGCATCTCGGACGAATTGCTGGACGCTCTGTACGCCAAGGATATCGAAGCGGTGGTGATCTGTCCCTCCAATCCCTACCACAGCATACG
>Ga0326597_10014395_pt1 | contig 10371 bp, 10 predicted proteins | sample RVTome_12_FD_203789 | JGI IMG/M metagenome (GOLD analysis project Ga0326597, IMG submission 203789) | Soil microbial communities from uranium-contaminated site in the Upper Colorado River Basin, Wyoming, United States - RVT100D185 | ecosystem: Environmental > Terrestrial > Soil > Contaminated >...
AACTCCGTCACCCCGTACCGCATCAGGGGATTGAGGTAGGTGAACAGGACGACCGGCGTGTCGCGACGTGCCCGGAACGCCGCCAGGTCCTCGAGCACCCCGGCCACGGTCGTGCCGCCCTCCAGCGAAGCGAAAGAAGACGCCTGGATCGTGGGTCCGTCGGCTAGAGGGTCCGAGAACGGAATGCCCAACTCGAGGATGTCCGCGCCGGATTCGGCCAGCGCCTCCAGGACCTCCACGGTCGAGCCCCGCTCGGGGAATCCGGCCGTGACGTACGGGATCAGCGCGGCCCGGCCTTCGGCGCGGCGGGCCGCGAAGACGTCGGAGATCACCCGATGAGGTAGTCGCTGACCCGGATCCCGTACTTCTGCGGGTCCGTGGTCTTGATGATCTGGTGCCTGGCCGCGCCTGTGGTCGGGTCGGCCTCGGCCAGGTCGACGGTCTTGGGCTCGGACAGCGGCAGTCCAACGGGATCGGAGATCACCTTCACCGTGGGTCGGTGGAGCAGCTCGGGATCGGAGTTGACCTGCGCCACCACCGCCAGCTCGTGGGTGTCGAGAATGACGAGCGTACCCACGGGATACACGCCCGTGGCGGTGATGAGCACCTTCACCAGCAGCGTGTCGAACCCACGCTTGGGGTTGTCCCTCATCTCCTGCAGCACGGCGTCGGGCGGCCAGGGCTGATGTTGATAGCTCCTCACCGAGGTGCCGGCGTCGAAGGCGTCGGCCACCGCCACGATCCGCGAGAAGAGCGTCGGCTCGCGGGACCGCCGGTTCGAGGGATACCCGGTCAGATCGATCTTCATGTGGTGCTCGTACGCCATCAGCATCTGCCGGTACGGCATGTCGGCAAAGCCGTGCATGTCGAACAGGAGCAGCAGACCCTCGGCGGGGTGCTCCTTCAGGTGGGTCCACTCGTCATCTGTCAGCCCACCTGCCTTGTTGATGACCTCGACATCGAGTCGCTGCTTGCCGATGTCGTGGAAGAGGGCGCCCAGGCCGAGCTCGTAGAGCTGCAGACGCTCCAGGCCGAGTCGCTGTCCGATGATCACGCTGAAGATCGAAACGTTCACGCAGTGCGTGAACGTGTACTCGTCGAAGTCCCGAAGCGTCGTCATCGTCACCATCGACGACTCGTTCGAAAGTACCTGGTCCACGATGCCCTGCACCGCCCGCTTGACCTTACGGACGTTGACCGCCTTGCCGATGCGCATGTCGCCCAACACGTCCTTGGCGACCTTCACAGACTGGGCGTAGGTCCGCTTGGCGGCGGTCAGCTTCTCCTCGTCGTCCAGCGGGTCCTCCACCTCCGTGGCGGACCTGAGCTGGATGTGGTGCACCGGCGCGCTCGCGATGCGCTCCATGAACCCCTCGAACGGGGCTTCGGCGGTCGGCTTGCGGAGCAGCATCGAGACGAAGGGTGCCCACTCGCTCCGTTAGATGCCGGGCAACACCTCCACCGCACCGATGTCGTGGTCCTGAAGCGCTCTCGCGAACGAGCCGAACGTCGCGAAGTTGGAGAGATCGAGCCGCAGGCGGGTTTCGTTGAGGAAGAAAAAGTCCCCGACGACCCGCACCTCCGCCCCACCGTCCACCCCGACGATGCGATCGACCAACGCGTGCAGCTCCGTGAGCGCCACCTGGACGGTCTCGTTCTCCACCGGGTAGAGCTTCAGGGCGCTCAGCGCTCCGTGGAACGCGGTCAGGAGCCTGCGTCCCTCCTCCTGGTAGTTCAGGCCACCCGATCCGGACATGGCCTACTCCTCGCCCTCGTTGCGGAGCGCACGATTCACGTTGCTCCGGACCACCGGGTCCTCGTCATGGGTGGCCTTTTCCAGCGCGGCACGGGCATGGTCACCGGGAATGCGACCCAGAGCCAGCGCGGCCGCGGCGCGGATGTCCGTGGGCTCACGCTTGCCGAGGAAGCCTTTCCCGTTGAGCAGCGCGTCCAGAACGTCGAGCCCATCCTCCTCGGCGATGATGCCATACGCCTCGAACACAGCCACCTTCTCGCTGACGTCGGCGACGCGGATGTCCCGTCCCTTCACGATGCCCGCCAGCGTCTTCGCGGCCGGTCGGTACTGAAGGGCTCCCAACGCGCGTGCCGCGGCGATGCGGATCTCGCGCTCCGGATCGTCGAGGGTCTTCTCCAGAGCACCTGCCACGGTCGATGCCTTGAGCGTCACGGCGGCCTCGACCGCCGCCAGGCGGACTCCGGGATCGGCGTGCACGAGCAGGTGCGCCAGGCTCGGCCCCGCCTCGGAGATCTGCATCTCGCCGGCGAGGCGGGCGGCGCCGGACGCCACGATGGGATCGTCCTCCTCCAACAGCTGCACCACGGCGCTACGGTTCTGGCCCGCGATGCCCTGCACCGCCTTCCGCAGGACCGCCTGCAGCTCCTTGTGTCCGACCGTCTCGGAAGCACGCAGGAGCGGTGACAACGCACCGCCGCGGAGGAACTGCAGGAAGCCCCCGAGCTGGGCCGTCGACGCCCGGATCGTGCCATCGAAGAGCGCCTGGATGAGCTCTTCGATCGCCTCGGGGGCACTGATGCGGTCGAGGATGTGCCGGGACTCCTGCACGCGCTGCTCGTCGAAAATCCCCTCGGTCTTCTCCAGTCGTCGCAGCTCCTGGAGCACGCTCGTGGCGGCCACGAGCGCCCCCCGACTCAGGAAGTTCGGCAGGAGCGTCGCGAGGATCTCCAGGATCTCCGACTGCCGCTCGCGGTTGCCCGACTCTTCGAGGCGGTCGAAGAGCGCATTGAGGACGTCGGCGCGGGTGTCGCGCTTCAGCTCCTTCATGAGCTCGGCCCGCAGCGTCTCCATCTGGCGGTGGTCGAGCGCGTAGAGCGTCGGGTTGAAGTCGTCCTGCTTCACCGTCTGCGGCGTCGGCCGCTCCTCGGCCGCACCCTGCTGCGACGCCCGCTCCTGCGTCGCGATCTCCTCGTCCTCCGCCGCGAGCACGGCCTGCAGCTCGGACTCGGTGTTCCCGGCGCCGGCCTCGGGAAGCTCGACGCCCTCCGCCAGGAGGTCGACGTACTGATACTCGAAGAAGCGCAGGTCCTGCTCCCAGAGGACGGTCAGCAGGTCGTCGCCCTCGGGCACAAGCTTCCGCGCACGCTGCAGGACGCCGAGGAAGAGCTCCAGCTCCTCGGTCTCCAGTCCCGGACGGAAGGTGATCTCCCGCACCCCGTCCTTGAAGAAGAGGAACGCGAGCGAGTCATTCCGGCTCTCCGAGCCGTAGACCTCGGCTTCTCCGAGGTACATGTGGTCCTCGTCGATGCTGACGACGAGTCGATCGAGATCTTCCCAGAGGCTCAGGAATTCCGTACGGAGCTGATCGACGAACCGACGGCGGACCGGGTTGTTCTCGTCATAGAGCTGGTAGGCCCGGAAGGTCTTCCCGAGCGTGACGAACAGAGACCGAACGCCGTCCACGGCGACGGGTTGTTCTTCCCAGTCCTGGCCATCGGCCGGGCCGCCCGGAGGCGTCTCTTGCTCACTCACGGGCATCTCTCAGAGAAGCGATCCCCGGCCCTCGAGCCGGGCGACATGCGCGACGTCCTTGTCACCGCGCCCCGAAAGGCAGACGACGATGGGGCCGTCGTACTCCCGGCCGTGGCGCAAGACATGCGCCACCGCGTGCGCCGACTCGAGCGCCGGAATGATGCCCTCCAGCTCGGAGAGTCTGTGGAATGCGTCGAGCGCCTCGTCATCAGTAACGAAGGTATACCGAGCGCGTTGCGAGTCCTTCAAGAAAGAGTGCTCCGGCCCGACGCCGGGGTAGTCGAGTCCGGCGGAAACCGAGTGGGCTGGCGCGACCTGGCCGTCCGAATCCTGCAAAAGATAGCTGAGAGAGCCGTGTAGGACACCCGGACTTCCCGCAGCCAAAGACGCCGAATGGCGACCCGACTCGAGGCCGGCGCCGCCGGCCTCCACACCGACCAGCTCGACTCCCTCGTCCGGCACGAAGTCGTGGAAGATGCCGATCGCGTTGGAGCCCCCACCGACACACGCGACCACGGCGCGGGGCAGGCGACCCACCACCTCGAGGAGCTGTTGGCGGGCCTCCCGGCCGATGACCGACTGGAAGTCTCGCACCATCCTCGGGAACGGGTCGGGCCCTACCACCGATCCGATGATGTAGTGGGTCGTCTCGACGTTCGTCACCCAGTCACGGATGGCTTCGTTCGTCGCGTCCTTGAGGGTGCGGGTGCCCGACGAGACCGGGCGGACCTCGGCGCCCAGCAGCTCCATGCGATACACGTTGAGCGCCTGCCGCTGGACGTCCTCCTCGCCCATGTAGACGACGCATTCGAGGTCGAAGAGCGCGCAGGCGGTCGCGGTTGCGACACCGTGCTGACCCGCACCCGTCTCCGCGATGATGCGCTTCTTGCCCATGCGTCTGGCGAGGAGCCCCTGCCCGAGCGTGTTGTTGATTTTGTGCGCGCCCGTATGGTTGAGATCCTCGCGCTTCAGGTACACCGAGTCGTGACCCACCGCCTCGCCCAGACGCCTGGCGTGGTACAGTGGAGTCGGGCGTCCCGAGAAGTCGGAGAGGAGGGCCCGTAGCTCCTCCTGGAAGGACTCGTCCGTGCGGGTCAATTCGTAGGCGTCGGTCAACTCGTCGAGCGCGTGCATGAGCGTCTCGGGAACGTACCGCCCCCCGAAGATCCCGAAGCGCTGGCTGCTGGCGGTGGGCGCGGTCATCGAGCCACTCCTTCCGTCGAAGGCTCGCCCGTGGCCCCCGCCCCTGCCCGCCGGGCGGATTCGACGAAGCGAGCCATGAGCCCGTGGTCCTTCTCCCCTCTGGTGCGCTCGACTCCGGAAGAGACGTCCACCACGTCGGGGCGGAAGGCGCGCGCCGACTCCAGCACCGAGTCGGGCCCGAGGCCACCGGCGAGGATGAAATCGAGCTGCTCCGGGATCAACTCTCGTACGTGCTCGGGCTCGAGGTCCAGGCGGACGCCCGCGCCCCCGACCACGCCGTCCTTCCAACCCTCGACCAGGATCCCATCGGCAACGTCCGCATAGCGCTCCACGGCCCGCTCCACGTCGGCGGCAGCCCGGGCGCGGACCGCCTTCCACAGCTTCCACGGTCCCCGCGTGCGGATGTCCGCGAGAACGCTGGGCGCCTCCTCGCCATGCAGCTGAATAACGCCCGCGCCGAGCGCGCGCGCCGCCGCTTCCGCCGCCCGCGGCTCCTCGCCGACGAGGACGGCGACACGGATCGGTCGGACCCCCTCCACCAACTCCCCTGCCCGAGCGGGCTCGACGCTACGTGAGAACCCGGCCGAGAGGATGACGCCGAGGTAGTCCGCACCCGTCCGGTCCACCGCCAGGGCGTCCTCGCGGCGGGTGATGCCGCAGATCTTCACCCGCAGCTCAGCCATGCACCCGCTCCGTGCGTGCTACAGACGCCATGTCTCTCGCGGCCTGCTCGGGATCCGGGGCCCTGAGCAGGGATTCCCCGACGAGGATCGCGTGGACGCCCGCCTCGCCGAGGCGAGCCACGTCGGCGGGCGTGCGGATGCCACTCTCCGAGACGACGACCGCCCCCTCGGGGACGTGGTCGATGAGCTCCAGGGTAGTCCGGAGGTCGGTCCGGAACGTCGACAGGTCACGGTTGTTGATGCCGACGAGATCGGCCCCCACCGCAACCGCACGCTCCAGCTCGGTGCGGTCGTGCACCTCGACGAGGACGGACATGCCCAACCCCGTCGCCTGCGCGTGGAGGCTCGCGAGCGCCGTGTCCGAGAGGATCCTGACGATGAGGAGCACGGCGTCCGCACCCATCGCGCGAGCCTCCAGAACGTGCAGCGGATCGAGCGTGAAGTCCTTACGTAGCACGGGAACGGCTGTCGCGGACCTCACGGCCTCCAGGTCGGCGCGGCTCCCGCCGAAGTACGGAGCGTCGGTCAGCACGCTGAGCGCGGACGCGCCGGCTCGCGCATAGCCGCGCGTAAGCTCCACCGGGTCGAGCCCCTGCCGGATGGGGCCTGCTCCCGGCGATCGCCGCTTGCACTCGGCGATCAATGCCACCCGATCGGGAGAGGTGAGTGCCGCCCGGAACCCCCTCGCCGCCGGCGCGGAGGCGGCCTCGGCCTCGAGCGTCGCGGCCCGGGCCCTGAGCTCGGCGAGCTCGCTCTCCTTCGTTCCGACGATCGAGGCGAGAATGCCAGGAAGCGAGTCGGATCCTTGCGTTTCGGGCAACGTTCGGGTAACCTTACTTCGGTTCCTGTTCGGGTCCACACTTGGAAGTCAGGGAGGGTACTCATGCCCCTCACCAAGCGTCAGAAAGAGATCCTGGATTACGTCAGCTCCTTCATCGACGAGCGGGGGTACGCTCCGAGCTTCGAGGAGATCGCCGAGTCGTTCGGGTACTCGTCTCTCGCGACCGTCCATGAGCACCTGAGCAATCTGGAGCGCAAGGGCTACATAAGGAAGGCTTACAACGAGAGCCGATCCGTCGAGTTGACCCGGCCCGACGCGGGCGCTCCGTCGATCGAGCTCCCACTTCTCGGTGCGGTGGCCGCCGGCCTTCCGATCGAGGCCATCCAGGATCACGAAACGCTCGCGGTGCCACCCGACATGGTCAGCCGGCGCCGAGACAACTACGTGCTCCGCGTCGAAGGCAACTCGATGATCGAGGAGCAGATCCGGGACGGAGACTACATCGTGGTCCAGGCACAGGAGTCTGCCGAAGACGGGCAGATGGTCGTCGCTCTGGTCGCCGACGAAGCTGCGACAGTGAAGAAGCTGTACCGTGAGCCCGGCGGGCGCATCCGCCTTCAGCCGGCCAATCCCACGATGGATCCCATCTTCGTGGACGCCCACCAGGTGAAGGTGCAGGGCGTCGTCGTGGGAGTCATCCGGAAGTACTGAGGGCGCGCCGCGCCCGACCCCCCCGAGGCTCCTCCGGCCCCCCCTTCAGCCGACGGTCGCTGCTCGCAGTCTCTCGAGGGCCGCCGCAGCCCTTCCCTCGTCGATGCTCGCTTCCGCGAGCCGCGCGGAGCTCTCCCAGTCATCGGCCGCTCCACCTACCAGCAGGGCCGCCGCCGCGTTCACGACCACGGCGCTCCGAGCCGAGCCGGCCTCACCGGCCAGCACGGCCTCGATGATCTCCGCGTTCCGCTCCGGCTCGCCTCCCGCGAGGCCCTCGAGCTCCGCGGGCTCCACACCCAACCGGTCCGGGGTGATCCCGTACCGCCGTATCTCCCCGTCGCGGAGCTCGACCACTCGTGTCTCGCCGACGGGGCTGACCTCGTCCATCCCTGGCTCCCCGTGCACCACCAGCGCCCTCAGGTGCCCGAGCTCCTGCAGCGCTCCCGGAATCAGATCCAGCAGCCCTGGGTCGGCTACGCCGATGACCTGTCGACGGGCTCCGGCCGGATTGGTGAGGGGCCCGAGGATATTCATTACGGTCGTGATGCCGAGCGCCCGCCGGACCGGACCCACGTGGCGCATCGCCGGGTGAAGCAGAGGCGCGAACATGAAGACGATGCCCGCCTCCCGCAGAACCTCTCCCATGCGCTCGGGAGTGAGCTCGATGCCGACACCGAGGGCCTCCAGGACGTCGGCGCTTCCGCAGCGGGATGTGAACGAGCGGTTGCCGTGCTTCGCCACTGGCACGCCGGCGCCCGCGGTGACGAGCGCCGCGGCCGTGGAGATGTTGAACGTGGTGACGCGGCCGCCCCCCGTCCCGGCCGTGTCGACCAGCCGGTCGGGGTCGGAGACCCGCACCGGCAGCATCGCCTTGCGAAGCGCCATGACACCGCCCGCGACCTCGCTCGGTCGGAGACCCTTCGCGCGGAGCCCGACGAGCACGCCGGCCATCTGGACCTCGGAAGCCGACCCGGTCATGAACCGGTCGAACGCGGCCTCCGCTTCCTTGGTGCTGAGCGCGCGGCCGCTCGCGACGGCTTCCAGCACGTCTCTCAGGTCTCCGTCCTGCTCGTCGCCGCTCATCTTCATGGCCTCTGGTTGCAAGGGCTGGAATGCTATTTCCGCGCCACTTTTCGGTCAATCGAGGGAGGCTGTTAGACTATCGAGGTGGACGCTTCAGATACCCTCCGCTTCGGTCTAACCGTCCAGTACGACGGATCAGAGTTCCATGGCTGGCAGGTCCAACCCGACCAGCGGACCGTGCAGGGCGTCCTCCAAGATACGCTTTCGCGGCTGGGCGACCGCCCGTGCACCGTGATCGGCTCGGGACGCACCGACACGGGCGTGCACGCGCTGGGACAGGCGGCGTCGGTAGACATGCCGGCCTCGTGGACCCCCGCAGCGCTCAGGCGCTCGCTCAACGCGACGCTACCCTCCGACGTATGGGTCGAGTCGGTGAGGGCCGTCCGGAGCGACTTCCACCCGCGCTTCGACGCGGTGGCTCGGACCTACGAATACCGCATCGGCTCGAGCGAGCTGGCGGCATCACCGTTCCAGCGGAGGTGGTGCTGGCCGCTCTGCGACGCCCTCGACGCGACCCTGCTCGCCTCTGCGGCGTCGATCCTTGCCGGGCGGCACTCCTTCTTGGCGTTCTCGAAGACGGGCCAGCCGGAGCGGGGCGAGGAGTGCACCGTCCGGGAGGCGACGTGGTCGGAGTGGGATCACGGCCCACGCTTCATCATCACGGCCGACCGGTATCTGCATCACATGGTGCGGTATCTCGTCGGCACCATGGTGGAGGTCGCGCGCGGGCGCCGGCCACTCTCCGACATGCCGCGGCTCCTCGTCAACGACCCGGGCTTCACCACCTCCCCCCCTGCTCCACCCGAGGGGCTCTTCCTGAGCCATGTGGAGTATCCTGACGACGTTCTGTTCGGCCACGACGCGACACCTTCGCAGACGAGGAGTACCGCCACGGCATGAAGATCTTCCTGGACACCGCCGACCTGGGCGAGATTCGCCGCGCCGCGGATGCCGGCCTCATCGACGGCATTACGACCAACCCCTCGCTCGTGGCCAAGGTCGCCGGGGAGCGGGACCCGAAGGAGATCTACTTGGAGATCTGCCGGGCGGTGGACGGCCCGGTCAGCCTGGAGGTCGTCGCGGTGGATCGCGAGACCATGGTGACCGAAGGGCGCAAGCTCGCGGCGATCCACGAGAACGCGGTGGTCAAGGTACCCCTGACCGAAGATGGCCTGAAGGCCTGCCGCGACCTGGTCTCGGAAGGCATGAGGGTCAACGTCACGCTCTGCTTTTCGGTGTCGCAGGCGTTGCTCGCCGCCAAGGCCGGCGCGACCTACGTGTCCCCCTTCGTCGGGCGCATCGACGACACCTCCGGCGAGGGGATGGACCTGATTCACCAGATCCGACAGGTCTACGACAACTACGGGTACGAAACCGAGATCCTGGCGGCGTCGATCCGGCACCCCGTGCACGTCGTGGAGTCGATGCTGATCGGAGCCGACTGCTGCACGATTCCGCCGAGCGTCCTGTGGCAGCTGAGCCGGCATCCGCTCACCGATAGGGGACTCCAGGCCTTCCTCTCGGATTGGGAGACGCTCGGCGCCAAGATCTGATGGGAGGAAGTCAGTCGTGACCATCGGGGAAATAACTCGAGGCACCCGCCAGGCCGCAGGTTGGGTCGGGCTCGCTGTTCTGGTGGGCTGCCTCCCGGACAGCGCCGTGGTCTCAGAGGCGGAGGCCGAGCCTGCGTCGGCGATCTACGCCGAACCGGCGCCACCCGTGGCCCAGGTCTCTCCCTCGGAGGCTTCGGCCCAGGTGGACGAGAGCCGAAGCACTGCCATCGTGCGCGCGGCGAATCGGGTCGCGCCCGCAGTGGTGAGCGTCAACGTCATCCGAACCGAGCGCGTGCGGCCGCGGACGCAGTGGGAGAGCCTCTTCCTGCCTCCGAACGCGCAGCGGCGCAGCGCCGGCTTCGGATCGGGGGTCATCGTGGACCCATCCGGGATCGTCGTCACGAACCACCATGTGATCGAGGGCGCCGAACAGATCCGAGTGACGCTCTCCGACGGGCGGGACGTGGAGGCCGAGCTGGTGGGCACCGACCCGGTCGCCGACATTGCCGTCCTCCGCATCCGGGGCGAGCGCGTCCAGGTCGCGCCCGTGGGCACGTCGCGGGGGCTCATGATCGGTGAATGGGCACTGGCGATCGGGAACCCTCTCGGCAACTACGTGGGCGATACGCAGCCGACGGTGACGGCCGGGGTCATCTCCGCGGTGAACCGGAACATCACGCCTTCCTCCGGAGAGGAGGGCATCTATCTCGGGATGATCCAGACCGACGCTTCGATCAATCCCGGCAACTCGGGCGGCCCGCTGGTCAACGCGGCCGGCGAGGTGATCGGGATCAACGCCTCGATCATCTCCCGCAGCGGCGGCAGCGAGGGCCTCGGTTTCGCGATCCC
>Ga0326597_10014396_pt1 | contig 10370 bp, 14 predicted proteins | sample RVTome_12_FD_203789 | JGI IMG/M metagenome (GOLD analysis project Ga0326597, IMG submission 203789) | Soil microbial communities from uranium-contaminated site in the Upper Colorado River Basin, Wyoming, United States - RVT100D185 | ecosystem: Environmental > Terrestrial > Soil > Contaminated >...
GCCGAGCTGGTGGATCGCTTCTGGAGAGAGCCGACGACGGCCATGGCAGCGGAGATCCGTCAGCACCGGATGGCGTTCGGGCTGACGCCGATTGACCGGCGCCGGCTGGAGTGGACGATCCGGCCGCGCGCCGAGGAGAAGCCAGCACCCGAGAGCAAGCACATCGAGCCCGCGACCGATCCGAGGAAGCTCTACGCCGTCAAATGATCTTCTGTGTTCCGGCAGTCGAAGAGGAGCCGTGGCCTACCCTTGGGCCGCAGGTCTGCGGCTTCATCGAGGAGTACCTGGCTTACGGCCCGGGCGATTTGCGCGGCCTCCCCGTCAAGCTGAGCGATGAGCAACGCTTCCTCATCTACCGCATGTACGAGGTGTTCCCAGAGGGACACCCGAAGGCCGGGCGGCGGCGCTTTAAGCGCGCCGCCATCTCCCTGCGGAAAGGGATGGCCAAGACGGAGCTCGCGGCCTTCATCGCCGCCGTTGAGCTTCACCCGGACGGCCCCGTGCGCTGCACCGGCTGGGATGAGGAGGGGAACCCGATCGGCGGGCCGGTGAAGGACCCCTACATTCCGATGGTGGCCTATACGGAGGAGCAGAGCGAGGAGCTGGCGTACGGGACGCTCTACACGATCCTGTCGGAGGGGCCGCTGGCCAACGACTTCGATATCGGGCTGGAGCGCATCATGCGCATCCGGGGCGACGGCAAGGCGGTCGCACTGGCGACCGCGCCGGACGCGAGGGACGGGGCACGCACCACGCTTAACGTGTTCGACGAGACGCATCGCTTCACCCTGCCGCGGCTGAGGGAAGCGCACCGGACGATGATGGCGAACATCCCGAAGCGCCGCATCGCCGACGCCTGGAGCCTTGAAGTGACGACGGCACCGGCGCCGGGCGAAGGCTCGGTGGCGGAGGCGACGATGGAGTACGCCCGAGCCGTGGCGGCGGGCAAGATCAAGGACGCGAGTCTGTTCTTCTTCCACCGGCAGGCGTCGGAGGAGCACAACCTGGACACGCCGGAGGGAATGAGAGCCGCAGTCATTGAGGCGTCCGGCCCGGCGGAGTCCTGGTCCGACATCGATGGCATCGTCGAGCTCGGACTCGACCCGACGATGGACAGGGCGTATTGGACGCGCGTCTGGACCAATCAATTAGTGCGTGCGTCCGGGCGGGCGTTTGACGTTGAGGTGTGGAGGAGGCTGGCCCGCCCGGACGTCACGGTTGCCGCAGGCGCGCTGATAACGCTCGGGTTCGACGGCTCCCGCTACGACGACGCGACCGCGCTCGTGGCCACCGAGGTGGAGACCGGTTTCCAGTGGCCGCTTGGCATCTGGGAGCGGCCGGCCAACGTGAAGGAATGGGCCGTGCCGGAGCACGAGGTGGACGCGGCGCTCACGTCGGCGTTCGCTGTGTACGACGTCTGGCGGCTGTACGCCGATCCGTGGTACTGGGAGGGCTGGCTGGCCCAATGGAGCGCCCGCTGGGGCGACCGCGTGATGCAGTGGCCGACGAACCGCCTACGGCAGATGGCGCACGCGGTGCAGAGCTTCAACACCGCTATCCTGGCGGGCGAGTTGACCCACAACGGCGACGAGACGCTGGCGCGGCACATCGGTAACGCCTGCCGGAAGACGGTGAGCGCTCTCGACGATAAGGGGCAACCGATGTTCGTGATCCAGAAGGAGCGGCATGACTCGCCGCACAAGATGGACGGCGCGATGGCGGCGATCCTCTCCTGGGAGGCGCGCACGGACGCGATAGCGGCGGGGGCCACCGCGAGGAGGAATATCCAATTCTACGCATGAGGGGAACGCGCTTAGTGCTGACCTGCATCAAAGCCGTGGCTGCGGTGGCCTCCAGGCTAGGCAGCGGCGGCGCGGTGGAGCTGGCGGGCATGGCGGCAATCGTCTATGGCGTGCATCTAGTCTACGATCCCGCCGCCTTCGTCCTGGCCGGAGTCGCCATCGTGTTCTGGGCTCAAGGGCGCGAGGAGAAGGCATGACGTTTCTCCGCACGATGCGCCGCGGCATACAGGCGTCGGTGACGCTGGACAACATCAACCAGAGCAACGACGGCGACAGCATGGTTGGCGGCCGAGGCAGGGTGCCACTCGTGGGCGGGCTGAGCGCGACGTACGAGCGCATCTACCGCGACCAGATATGGGTACACGCACTGGTCAACCGGCTGTCGCGCAGCGTCGGGCGCCTACCCCTGAAGACCTACATCGACGGCGGCGAGGTAGGGGAACGCGAGCGGGTGCGCAAGGGGCCGCTCGCCGACCTGATTCGCTCGCCCTTTGATGGCGGCAACCCCTTCCTGTTCAAGTCGGCGATCGTCGGCAACGTGGGCATTCACGCCAACGCCATCTTCGTCAAGCGGCGGCCGGGACCCGGCCGGCCGCCCAACGAGCTGATTCCCTCATCGTTTGCCCACTGGACGGTACAGGCCGGAACCGAGCGACCCGTCGACTGGTATATCTTCAACAGCCGGTCCGGGCAGCGCGTACCCTTCCGGCCGGAGGAGGTCGTGCACTTCCGGTGGTGGGCGCCGGGGCAGGGGATCGTGGCGCCGTCGCCGATCGAAGCGTTGCGCCGGACGTTGATGATCGAGGACGCCGCCCAGCGCATCCAGATCGCCAGCTACGAGAACGGAGTCCGCCCGGTCGGCGCCGTGTCCGTTGAGGGAACGCTAAACCAAGATGTGGCTGAACGGCTGCGGGACCAGCTCCACGAGACCTACGGCGGCGTCGACAACGCTTTCAAGGTCATGCTCATGGAGGGCGGCGCGAAGTGGCTGGAGATGTCGCACAAACTGGTGGATTCCGAGGTCATCAATACCCGGAAACTCACCCGCGAAGAGGTGGCGGCGGCCTACAACATGCCGCCCAGCAGCATCGGCATCCTGGACCGCGCGACCTTCTCGAACATCGACACGCAGAGGGTCATGGAGGTGGTCGATACCCTGCAGCCGTGGACGACGATGATCGAGGAGACGCTGCAGACCCAATTGATCGACGGCGAGCCTCTGATGGAAGGGCAGTACGTCGAGTTCGACTACAACGAGATACTCAAGGGCGATCCGATGAAGCGGTTGCAGGCGTTGAGCAAGGCGGTCGGCGGCCCCTGGATGACCCAGAACGAGGCGCGCGCGAAGGAGAACCTTCCGCCCCACGACGACCCGCGGGCGGACGAGCTCCTGGTGCCGCTGAACACGCAGCCGCAGGAGGAGGACAGGGATGACGAGGATGACCGGCGACAGCGTGAGTGAGCTAGACGACCTGGCGGCGCCGGCAATGCGGCGCTACGACCACATCATCGAGGCCGTGTTCGGGAGCGTGTGGGCCATCTTGCCCGAGAAGCTGTATACGATCGCCGAGATCGTCAAGATGCGCGCCCGCGGCATCACGTTCAGCGCTGAGGAGATCGAGAGCCGCACCGGCGGCCGCCCGGCCCGCCGCCCGGCCAGCCGCCGCGGCGCAATCGCCGTGCTGCCACTCTACGGCGTGATCAGCCAGCGCATGAACCTCATGACGGCGATCAGCGGCGGGACGTCGACGGAGATGTTCGCCGCCGCCTTCCGTGAGGTGATTGCCGACGACGGCATCGAGGCGGTGGTGATCGATATCGACTCGCCGGGCGGCAGCGTGTTCGGCGTCCAGGAGCTGGCGCAGGAGATTTTCGACGCGCGCGGCCGCAAGCCCATCGTGGCGATCGCCGACAGCATGGCAGCCAGCGCCGCCTACTGGATCGGCACGGCGGCCGGGGAGTTCGTCCTGACGCCATCCGGCATGGTGGGGAGCATCGGCGTCGTCTCGGTCCACGAGGATATGTCGCGGAACCTGGAGATGGAGGGGTTCAAGATCACGCTCATCTCCGCCGGCAAGTTCAAGACGGAGGGGAACCCGTACGAGCCCCTCGGCGAGGAGGCGCGGGCCTATGCACAGCAGATGATGAACGACTACTACGGGCGGTTCGTGGACGCCGTCGCGCGAAACCGTGGCGTGCTTTCCGATGCCGTCCGTAGCGGCTTCGGCGAAGGCCGGATGGTGACGTCCGCCGATGCGGTCCGAATGGGGATGGTGGACGGCATCGAGACGCTGCCCCAGCTTCTGGCCCGGATGGGCGGCCGGGCCGAAGCCGTGGAGACGACGCCGCCGCCAACCGTGCCGCCGATAGACGGCAGTACGCAGAGCCCGCTCCCTCCGGCCGCCGGCCCGGAGAATGCGGACGGACAGAGGGACCGGCGCGTCAGGTTGCTGGATATGGAGCTCGCCGCGAGGGCGGCGGGCAGAAAAGGAGGAGGAGGAGAGTGAACACACTCATCAGCGACGACGTACGGGCGACCCTGCAGGCCTCAGAGGCCGAGGCCGCCCAACTGTACGCGACCTTCACGAAGCTCCGTGAGGAGGTGATCGAGTCCGGCGTCAACCCGCTGGGCCAGAGCACCGACGAGAAGGGCGCCTTCGACAAGCTGGACGCGGCGAGCCAGGCGTACGACGCGAAGGCGCAGGAAGTGGCGGAGCTTCAGCAGTCGTTGGCCCGCATGGCGGAGATCGACGCGCTGGCCGATGGCGGCAAGCGACCAGCCAGCGCATCCCGTCTGCCCTACAGCGGCCGGGACCAGGGGCGGCAGCCGGCACGCAGTATCGGCGACCGGCTGATCCAGAGCCCGGAGTACCAGGCGCTCGCGAAGAACGGGGCCTTCCTCACCGACGGCGCGTTCGCGTCGATGGTGGGCCGGGGGCTGGAGCGCCCGGTCGCGCTCTTGGAGCGGGATGAGCTGGAGGCGCTCCTTCGGTTCGCCGACCCGCTGGCCACGACCGTGACGGGTGGCTCCGCCACCAGCGCGGGGCCGTTCATCCAGAACGACCTCATCCCCGGCTTCATCAACTACCGCCGCAAGCGGCCGATGCTGTCCGCGATGGTCGGCAGGGGTTCGACCGACAGCGACACGGTGGAATACGTCAACCAGACGGCCCCCACGGACGCTGCGGCTGAGACGGCCGAGGACACTGCGGCCCCCGAGAGCACCTACGCTTTCGAGACGCTGACGACCGCAGTACGGGAGATCACCCACTGGGTGCCCGTCACCCTGCGGGCGATGGCCGATCACGGGCAGCTTCGGACCATCGTCGACAACCAGCTCGTCGCCGGGGCCCTGGACCGGCTGGATACCCAGATCGCGAGCGGTGCCGGTTCCGGCGTCACCCTCCTGGGCATCTACAACGCCTCCGGCATCGGCGCCCAGAGCGCAGCCGGGCTCTCGAAGTCCGCCGCGATCCACAAGGCGATGACGAAGGTCCGTGTGGCCGCCGGCGTGCTGGGAGAGCCCGACGCCATCGGCATCCACCCCAACGACTTCGAGAAGCTCCTCATCGAAGAGGACGCCCAGGGACGCTTCCTGTTCGGCGACCCGCGGGGCGGCGAGGAGCGGACGATCTGGGGCAAGCCCATGATCATCAGCACCGTCTTCCCCGAGGCCACGCCGCTGGTCGGCGACTTCGAGGGCTCGGCCACCCTGTGGCTGCGTGAGTCCCTGTCAGTGACGACCGGCCTGGACGGCAACGACTTCACCAAGCGGCGGGTGAGCATGCTGGCCGCGATCCGCGCCGCCTTCGCGGTGACGCGGGCCGGAGGCTTCTGCGCGCTGTCCGCCTTCTAACGGCTAGCGACAACTGAATAACGCGTACGGAAAAGGCAGGCCCCCCAACGAATGCCCTGGGGGGGCCTGCCTGATTGAAGCGCAGCAGCGCCCAGTAAGGAGGAGGAAACGATGGGCATCCTCAAGTCAGCGGTCGTCTCGGTGACGACCACAGGCACAGCGGGCTCCGCGGCCGGCAACGCCGATTCGGAAGCCTTCATCGGCGAGATCGTCGGGATCGAGCTGAACTGGCACGCCTCGGCACCCGCCACCAGCGACGTGACGATCACGTCGAAGCGGACGGGCATCGAGATCGCGTCCGAGGACAACGTTGTGACGGATAAGTACATCGCCCCCGTCATCTTCGGCGAAGACAGCGGCGGCGTGGCCCTCACCGGCGACGTAACCCCACGCCACCGTTGCGTCGACCAGGGCGTCAACGTGGCGGTCGCGGGCTGCGACGCCCTCACCGGCGCCCTCGTCGCCACGATCCTCTACCGCAGGTAAGGGGAGCATTTGTCGGCGGGGCGTGGCGGCAGGTTGGACCACGCCCCGCCGACGACAGAGGAGGACTGATATGGACCCGCAACCAGAGAAGCTCCTGATGATCGAGCCCGGCGGCCGCCAGTGTTGGGTGCTGACGCGCGACCGCGCCGCCTTCGAGAAGCGCGGCTACCAGGCGGCCGATGGCGGCACTGAGGCCGAGACACCCTCAGCTGAGGAGGTCGCGGCCGCCGCGCCTTCCGGGGGTGAAGTGGCCAGTGAGGGCGCAGAGGGTGAAGCCGACGCCCCGGCGGCGGAGGAGGCGAAGCCCAAGCGGAAGCGCCGCAAGGCGGCGGAGGAGTAGAGGCTAGTGGCCGCTGTCACTGACGCCTACGCCACGGCGGCAGAATACCGTGGGCGCGTGGATAAGTCCAGCACCGTGGACGACGCGCTGCTCGGCGCGCTCCTGCTGGCCGTCAGCCGCCAGCTCGACAAGGAGTGCGAGCGCTTCTTCACGCAGGACGCGACCGCCGTTACGCGCGACCCCTATGACGGCAACGGCCTGGCGCGGGTATGGCTGCCGGATGACATCGCCACGGCAACCGGCCTCATCGTGACGGCGGACCTCGACGGCGACTACAGTTTCGCGGACGAGACGGCGCTCACGCTGGACACGGACTTCTGGCTCGGCCCCCCCAGCGCGGATAAAGGCCCGGAGCCCCGCCCGTGGCAGTTCCTGGAGGTGCACCCGGACTCCACCAGGCTCTCCGTTTGGCCCAAGCAACGGCGGGCCATCAAAGTGACGGCGAAGTTCGGCTGGCCGGCAGTGCCCGGGGCCATCAAGGAGGCGACGGTCCTGATCTGCCGCGAGCTGATAGACCTGGAGAAGTCGGGCTTCACGCTCATCCTTCAGAACCTCGACCAAGCTATCAACCTGTCGCCCACCGCCTTCGGCATCATGCAGCGGATCAAGAGGGAGTACGGCCGCCGGATGCCGGTACGCTGATGGCCAACGAGTTCAGCGCCGAGCTGCTCGGCGAAGAGGAGCACATCCGCAGGCTGACGCACGTCCCCGATGCCGTGCGCCCCTTCATGTTCAGGGCGGCGGGCACGGCGCGGAAGGAAGCGAAGGAACGGGCCAAGCCGCACCCCGTCGACCTGGGCACGCTGGCCAACACGGTGCGCTCCGAGGTTGACCGGGCCGCTATCCCGCTGTACGCCCGCGCCTACACCGATAACGACGTCGCCGGGCAGCTCGAGGAGGGGCGGCGCCCCGGCGGCCGCGCGCCCACGGTGCGGCGGGCCAGCCGCTGGCTGTTCCGCCACGGCATTCACGCCAACCCGGTGCAGTGGGCCCGGCAGGTCGCCGAGCACGGGACGCGGGGCGTCCTCTTCATGGCGAAGGCGCGGGACGTGACCGCGGCGAAGCTGCCGGAGATGATCCGCGAGGCCGAACGGCAGATCGAGTCGAAGTGGAGATAGTACGTGGCCTGGGCTGATATACGGGCGCGCCTGGCCGTGGTGCTGGACGCGATCGAGGTTACCACGCCGAGCGCCGCGAGCATCCAGCGCGTCTACGTGACACCGCCGGCCACAGTCGAGGACGTGCCCTGCTTCATCATCTACCCGCCTGCCGTTGAGGTTGAGCGCCGCCCTGGCGGCTGGCGCGTGAACAAGTACGGCCCGCTGCGGCTTCGCTGTCTCGTGCGGGACGCCGAGGTCGACGTGGCCGTGGACTTCCTCGACGCCTTCCGCGAGGCGACGATCGCCGCTTTCGACGCGGAGATCCGCCTGGAGAACGAGGCGACGCTGGTCCAGAGCCAGCGGATCGAGGAGGCGGCCAGCTTCAAGTACGGCGGGAGGGATTACGTCGGCTTCGACTGCATCCTCGGCGTCCGGCTCGATGAGCAGGTGACCTACGGCAACTAGACGACAGGAGGAGACGATGGGCGAGTTCGATTACTACGTTCGGACAACGGGCGGGACCTTCAGCGACGGCCGCCACGAGTTCACGACCGAGTGGCAGGGGGTCGCGGCCGCCGGGCTGAGCGCCAGCCACTTCGCGAACCCGAAGCTGGAGATCGAGACGGCGGCGGAGCACGAGGCGCGGGCCGCAGAGCCGCCCGCCGGGGCCGAGCTGGAGCTGGTGGAGGAGCCCGCCCCCGAGCCGGAGACCAGGCGCAGGAGGGGCGCGCAGGGCTAGCGCCGCACCAGAGGAGACAACGACGGCAGGGCCGCCCGTAAATGGGCGGCCTGAATCATTCCAGGAGGTGGAGGAGAGATGGTCGCAGGGGTAGCCAACGCAGCGAAGCAGTACCGCAAGCTCCAGATCGGAGTTGAGACGACATACGGGATCGAGGTTGCCGCCACGCGGATGTTGCGCATCCTCGGCCTGTCCTGGAACGACCTGGGGAGCCAGAAGCAGTACCTCCCTGAGTACAACCTCGGCCGGATGTCCATGCACTCCGACGTCGGGTCGATCGTGCGCAGCGGCATCCTCGGCCGGGTCGAGACCGACTTCTCCTTCGAGGACGTGCTCTTCCCGCTGCTGGCGGGCTTCAAGGGCGGCGTCGCGGCCAGCGCCGAGAAGACCGTCGGCCAGGGCGACCGGGAGTGGGTGTTCGCCCTGGACCCGAACGCCGGGGACCCGACGCCGGACAGCTACACGCTGGAGCGGGGGCTGAGCGACGGCAGCACGACCTGGCCGGCCACGGCCCCCGGCATCCTGGTGCCGCAGATGGAGATCAGCGTCGCCAACGACCCCGACGTCACGAAGCTGGCCTATGACATCTGGGGCCGCGCGGCCAACACCAACGCCCTGGCCGCGCTGACGCCGCCCGCCGTGTTCACCCTTCTGCCCGGCCTGCAGTGGAAGCTCTACATCGACGACACCTGGGCGGCTATGGACATTCTGGGCGCGGCCCCGTCATACGGCGGCGGCGCCCAGAAGGCCACGACCATGCGCTCCTTCACCTGGCGCCGCAAGGGCGGCATCAGCCCGGCGCTCTACATCGGCGCCGGGCAGACGGACCCGCAGGGCTTCAACTTCAAGGCCCGCGGCGTCGAGCTGGAGATGGAGGTCGAGTTTAACGCCGTCGTGGAGGCTGAGCGCGTCAAGGCGGCGACCTCCGGGACGAAGCGCTACGTCCGCCTGTTGGGCGAGGGGGCGCGGATCGGCACCGGCTACTACAAGACGATCCTGCTCCAGGGGTCCTACATCTACGCGGACGGCGGCTTCGGGGAGATCGGGCGCGACGCCGACGGCACGGAGACGGTGACGCTGCGCCTGGAGACCGTCGCCGACGACGACGTCGAAGACTGCGAGGTCCGCCTCATCAACACGCTCGCCGCATTCCCGTAGACGGCCTGAAAGCGAGGGAGTGACACCATGCCCGAACCCGAGCCCATCCGCAAGATGCCCCGCCGCGTCTCCGTCATCGACTTCAGCGAGGACGGCTACCCCGGCTTCCACGCGACCCGCTGGCTCAACGCCCCCATCGCGGCCGAGCGGGCGGTGTTCGACACCGAGGACGAGAAGGCGAGCCGCGAGGCCTGGCTCGAATTGTGGACGGACTGGGACTTCGTGGACTACGAGGGTGAGGCGATCCCCCGCACGGCCGAGGGCTTCGACCAAATCCCCAGCGACCTCTTCTCGGCGATGGTCCGTCGCGGCATGGCGGCCGTCAGGGAGGCCGCGATGCCAGCCCCTTTAGACGAGCCCTCCTCCAGTCCCGGCCGCGGCCGGCGGACGAGGAAGTAGAGGACGGTGAGTACCTCGACTGGGCCGTGGCCGTGCTCTCCGACTATTACCGCCGTCCACCCTGGGAGTTCGACGGCGTGCCGGTGGACCGCCTGGCCAGGGAAGCAGAGATGATCGTGATCCGCAGAACGATTAGCCCGCGGCAGCCGACGGTCCGGGGCACCGTGCCGCCGGGCATGGACCTGGAGCTGGTGAACGAGGCAGAGGCCGGCTGATGGTCGCTACCCTCGAAGTCCTGCTGAAGCTGCGGGACGATTTCAGCGCCGACCTGCGCCGGCACCGGCGCGATCTGACGAACTTCGGGCGCGATCTCGCAATGATCGGCGGCGCCGGGGTCGCCGGCTTCGGCCTGGCCATCAAGTCCGCCATCGACTTCGAGTCGAGCTTCGCGGGCGTGCGCAAGACGGTGGACGCCAGCGAGGCGGAGTTCGACGCCCTCCAGGAGCAGTTCCGGGAGATGGCCCGCCAGATTCCCATCAACGTCAACGAG
>Ga0326597_10014398_pt1 | contig 10369 bp, 6 predicted proteins | sample RVTome_12_FD_203789 | JGI IMG/M metagenome (GOLD analysis project Ga0326597, IMG submission 203789) | Soil microbial communities from uranium-contaminated site in the Upper Colorado River Basin, Wyoming, United States - RVT100D185 | ecosystem: Environmental > Terrestrial > Soil > Contaminated >...
ACTCGCTCGTCATCACCGACGTGAGCTCGCGTATCGCCGACGTCGTTGACTTCGTGCAAGGGCTCGACCTGCGCACGCCCCAGGTGTCGATCCAGGCGAAGATCATTTTCGTGGACCGCACCGACGTGGAGGAGCTCGGCGTCAAGTACGACCTCGGCTCCACGACCCAGTTCTTCAACCGCCTGATCCAGCGCCCCGATCCGCGCTCCGCGCAGCCGGTGGACACGGACCTGGACGGCGTCCCCGATGCGCTCGTGCCGACGGAGAACTTCGCCAGCACGGACAACATTGTGGCGCTGGGCGGCAACTCGCTGTCCGCGATCGGCAACGCGAGCCAGGCGGTGATCAACCCGGCGCTCGAGCTGATTTTCTCGACCGCGATCGGCAATTTCGACCTCACGACGTTCGTGCAGGCGCTGCAGCGCGTCGACCTGGCCGACATCCAGGCGGAGCCCACGATCACCACGGTGGACAACCGCCAGGCCGAGATTCTCGTCGGCGACCGCGTGCCGATCCGCATCATCGACATCAGCTCGCAGGCGGGGGCGACGACGGGGACCGCCATCCCGCGCGCGACGGTGCAGTTCCAGCAGACGGGCATCAACCTCCGCGTGACGCCGCACGTGACGGCGAACCGGCAGATCCTGATGGAGGTCCACGCCGAACGCTCGAACGTGCGGCCGGCCGCGGTGGACATCGGGTTCACGTTCCAGACCCAGCAGGCCGACAACCAGATCCTGGTCAACGACGGCGAAACCGCCGTCATCGGCGGCCTTACGGTGACGGAGGTCACGGTAACTAAGTCGGGAATCCCGTTCCTTGTAGATCTCCCGATTCTGGGCAAGCTGTTCGGCTTCACGTCTCAGACGGAGAGCCGGCGCGATCTGTTGATTCTGATCACGCCTCACATCATTGACGACCTGGTGGCGCCCACCGGGCAGTAAGCCGGGAGAGCACATGCGGCAGGCACAACGCGGCACGGTACGCTGGGGAATCGTCGTCTCCGTCCTCGCCCTGTGGGGGGGGGCGTGCGAGACGACGCGCAACCCGGGCGGCATCCAGCGGGATCTCACGGAGCCGTCGATCCTCCTCACCAACACGGCGGGGGACACCCAGGACATTGCCGGCGGCCTGCGCTTCAACGTCTCGGCGGTGGACAACCTCGCGCTGAAGAGCATCCGCCTGACGTTCAGCGGCGGCTACATCGCCCAAGCCGACACGACGTTCACCGGCCAGGTGAAGACCTACACCGCGAGCAAGACGATCACGTTCCCCAGCGGTTCGGGAGCGGGGGGCGGGATCACGATCGTCGCCCGCGCCACCGACGGCGCCGGCAACTTCGCCGAAGACACAGTCTTCATCTTCCTGTCCAACGTGGACGCCCTGCGCGTCTACCTGGTGTCGCCGCAGGTGGGCGCCGTCGCGTCCACGGGGAAGGGTATCCCGATCGAAGTGGCCGCGGCTCAGAACTCCGGCATCGCGAAGATCGGGTTCCTGGTGTCCCCAGCCACCTCCGTGAGCAACCCGACGACGCCGCCGAACGACTCGATCGTCTTCACGGCGCCGCTCGCCGACTCGGTAGCCTACGCGGATACCCTCATCGTCGTGCCCACGACGGGGACGTTCAACGTCCAGGGCTTCGCCGAGGATTCTGCGGGCCGGCGCGGCGCCAGCAACGTGGTGACCGTGACGATCCTGTCGGCGGCGAACGACACGACCGACCCGCTCGTCTCCCACAAGGTCGGGACGCGCGTCGAAGTGGACGACACGGTGACGGTGCGGGCCACGGATCCGAGCGCCATCTCGTGGATCGGGTTCCGCGTCGACACCGGCGGCGTGCTGCTGAAGTTCGACACGGTCGACGTGTCCGCGGGGAACCTGACCGACGTAACGCGCCGCGCCAGCCTGGGTCTGGGCACGCTGCTGCCGCCCGGTGTGCTTCCGCGCTCGATCGTCGTCCGCGGCTACGCCTGCGACGCGGCGGTGGCACGCAACTGCTCGTTCACCAACAACACCACGCTGCTGCCGAGCGCGCCGCTGCCGGCTGCCGGCCCCCGGCCGCAGCTTGCCGCGGCGGCGTTGATTGACACCGTGATCGTGGTCAACGGCATCACGATCCCACTGGCCGGGGCCTCGAGCATCGCCGACGCGATCTACAACGGGAACCGGCGCGAGCTGTACCTCACGAACCCGGCGTTCAACCGGGTGGACGTGTTCCAGGTGGCCAACACGACGTTCGTCGCCGGCGGCATCACGACCGCGGGCGGGCAACCGTGGGGCATCGCCTTGTGGCCGCGCGACGTGAACGGCGCGTACAAGGACACGATCGTCGTCGCGGACGTCGGCGGAACGCAGCTCACCGTCATCAACGTCGGCGCGGGCGGTCCGCGCCAGGTCTTGTGGCGCCAGGACCTGCCGAACTTCTTGATCCAGACGTACAAGGTGGTCCGCGAGGCGGGTGGCGAACGCGAGCTGATCACCACGCACGACCTATCCGACCTGCCGCAGTACGTGGCGACGGTGTGCCGCGTGGGGAGTGCGCCGCCCAACTGCGACGCGGACTCCGTGTTCGCGCTGTACTCGACGTCGCCGACCACGAGCAGCAGCCCGCCGTTCAGCGGGCGGGGCACGCTGCGGATGGAGAAGCTGATCAACACGATCGACCGCAATCTGATGTACGGAAAGTTCTTCTGGGAAATCTCCACGACGTCGGCCGCGGCGGGGACCGACACGCTGCGGATCGTCATCGATCGCGGCCGCGGTTTCAGCAAGGTGGTCCTGTCGGCGTGCGCAGGCGTCACGGTTAGCCTCGCTGACATGGGCCTCGGCGATCGCACGTTCGCGCGCAACTCCGGGGACTTCAGCCACGCATTCTTCGGCGAGGGGGGCAACGTCGCCGCCGCCTTCGCACGCGTCATGTCCTACACTGCGCGTGGCCAGCTGTTGCCCCCCACGTTCGTCGTGAACGGAAACGTGGTGAATCGCGTGGACCCGGCCCCCTGTCTGACCGGCGCCGTGTCCACCGACTCGGGCGAAAATCACGTGGACTTCGGGATGTCACCGGGGATCGACGTCTCGGACTTCATCAGCAACACCGGCGTCACCATCCAGTCCATCGCCACGAACTTCAACGGCCTGACGAACGCCGTGCGCGCCGACTCGATCTACTATCTGGACCAGGACCTGCGGCGCAAGGCCACGTCCGCCGCGCCCCCCGGGCCGTCGCCGCTGACGCCCGGCATGGACATGAACTACAAGCACGACTTCGCGCCGTCGGGGCCCTGCCCGCCGACCAGCACTGCGTGCGGGGGCGGTACCAACAAGAACGACCGGCTCATCTTCTCGGCGAGCCCCGCCGGGAACATCGACGTGTACGACACCTATTTCGGGGCGTTCATCGCGTCCATTCCGGTGCGCGACCCCATCATCGGTCCGCTGCGGGTGGCGTTCGACAACGTGACCAGCGAGCAGCTCCTGTTCGGCATCACGGCGAACGGGTTGCTGGTGCTGCACTTGCCGCCGTTCGTCAACCCGCTCCCGGCGCCGCGGCCGGCCGGGAGTCCGTGAGCCCGGGCGCCCGCCGGGCCCGAGTGCGGCACGCGCGAGCCCGACCCCCCCCCCGGTCGGGCTCGCCTGTTATGGGAGGCGCGCAGCCGAGATGACATTCCGGTTCACCACGGCGGGTGAATCGCACGGCCGCGGCCTGGTGGCGATCCTCGAGGGGATCCCCGCCGGCCTCCCCCTGTCCGCCGAGCGCGTGGACGCGGAGTTGAAGCGCCGCCAGGGCGGCTACGGCCGCGGCGCCCGCATGAAGATCGAGTCGGACCGCATCGAATGGCTCGCCGGCGTGCGCGCGGGAGAGACCCTCGGCTCCCCCATCGCGCTGCTCATCTGGAACCGGGACTGGGAGCACTGGAAGGATGTGATGGCTCCCGAGGCGGACAGCCCGGGAGAGGGGAAGGAGCGCCGCCGCCAGGTGACCCGGCCCCGGCCCGGCCACGCCGACCTGGCGGGCGCCCTGAAGTACGACCGCACCGACGCCCGCGACATCCTGGAGCGCGCCAGCGCCCGCGAGACCGCGGCCCGCGTCGCCTGCGGCGCCGTGTGCAAAATCCTGCTGGAGCAGTTCGGCGTCGAGATCGGTTCGCACGTCGTGGAATTGGGGGGGGTCGTGGCCAACGTTGGGGCACGGCATGCCGTAGGGGCGCAGCATGCTGCGCCCCTACCCGAACATCTGAACGCGGTCGCCGACCAAAGTCCCGTCCGTTGCCTGGACCCGGAAGCCGAGGCGGAGATGATCCGCCGCATCGACGCGGCCAAGGCCGCGGGCGACACCCTGGGCGGCATCGTCGAGGTCGTGGGGCTCGGCATCCCCGTCGGGCTCGGCTCGCACGTCTCCTGGCACACCAAGCTCGACGGCCGCCTCGCCCAGGCGCTCATGTCCATCCCCGCGGTGAAAGGGGTGGAAGTCGGGCTCGGCTTCGAGGCGGCGCGCCGCAAGGGCTCGGAGGTGCACGACGAGATCCTCCCCGGGTTTACACGGGCGACGAACCGCGCCGGGGGCACCGAGGGCGGCATGACGACCGGAGAGCCGCTCGCGCTGCGCGTGGCGATGAAGCCGATCTCGACGCTGATGTCGCCCCTCAAGACGGTGGACCTGAAGACCGGCGGGCCCGCCCAGGCGCAGTCCGAGCGCTCGGACGTGACGGCCGTGCCGGCGATGGGCGTGATCGCCGAGGCGATGATGGCGCTCGTGCTCACCGAGGCCCTGCTCGAGAAGTTCGGCGGGGACGCGCTGAGCGAGCTGAAGCGCAACGTGGCGGGCTACCTGGCGCAGGTGGACGCCCGCACGCCGCAGAGAGGGGGAGCCGCGTCATGAAGCAGCACATCGTCTTGATCGGCTTGCCGGGCTCGGGGAAGACGACCGTCGGTCGCCTCGTCGCCGAGCAGCTGCACGCGGGGTTCGTGGACATCGACTCGATCCTGAACCGCAAGGAAGGGAAGCCGATCGCCATGATCTTCGCCGAGAAGGGCGAGATCGCCTTCCGCGAGATGGAGCGCAAGGAGATGGAGGCGGCGCTGGCGAACCAGCCCGCGGTGATCGCGCCGGGGGGCGGATGGGCCGCGCAGCCGGGGGCGCTCGAGATCGCAAAGGCCGCGGCCTATGTGATTTACCTCAAAGCCCGGCCCGAGACGGCCGCGGCGCGCGCGGCGCCGTCGGGAACCCGCCCGGTGTTAATGGGTGAAGACCCGGAGGCGCAGATGCGCGCCCTCATCAAGAAGCGCGAGCCGTTCTACGTCCAAGCCCACGCCAAAGTGGAAACGGACCGGAAGACCGCGGAGCAAGTCGTCGCGGAGGTCGTCCGGCTTGCGCAGACCAGCGCGGGATGGTAAAGATGCCTTCCCACGATTTGACGAAAGGTTGATCGGTGGCAGCTAAGAAGCGTGCGGTGAAAGCGAAGACGCCCAAGGCAAAGGCTCGACGCAAGTCGGGGTCGGGCCGCGGCAGCGCGCTCGTCATCGTCGAGTCGCCCACCAAAGCGAAGACGATCGGCAAGTACCTGGGCCGCGGCTACACGGTGAAGGCGACCGTGGGCCATGTGCGGGATCTCCCCAAGCGCGAGCTCGGCGTCGACGTCGAGAACGGCTTCACACCCAAGTACGTGACGATCAAGGAAAAGGCGAAGACGCTCGCCGAGATCAAGAAGGCGGCGAAGACGTCCTCACGCGTGCTGATCGCCACCGACCCCGACCGCGAGGGCGAGGCGATCGCCTGGCACGTCGCCAGCCAGCTGAACGGCAACAACGGGAGAATCCGGCGCGTGCTGTTCCACGAGATCACCAAGGACGCCGTGGCGCAGGCGCTCGCCCACCCCCTCGACATCGACCAGCGCAAGGTGGACGCTCAGCAGGCGCGGCGCATCCTCGATCGGCTGGTGGGCTACAAGGCGTCGCCCCTCCTCTGGAAGAGCATCAAGACCGGGCTCTCGGCGGGGCGGGTGCAGACCGTGGCCTTGCGGCTGATCTGCGAGCGCGAGGACGAAATCCGCAAGTTCGTGCCGCAGGAGTACTGGACGATCGCCGCCGATCTGGAGAAGGACGGCCAGGCGTTCCAGGCGCGGCTGCACAAGCTCGACGGCCACAAGCCGGAGATCAAGAACGAGAGTTCGGCGCAGGCGATCGTGGCCGAGGCGGCGACGCTGCCATTCGTCGTCACGACGGTCGAGCGCGGCGAGCGCCGGCGCAAGGCGCCGGCGCCGTTCACGACCAGCACGATGCAGCAGGAAGCGGCCAAGCAGCTCGGCTTCTCGGCGGGCCGCACGATGCGCGCCGCCCAACGGCTGTACGAGGGGCTGGAGATCGGCGAGGAGGGCCCGGTCGGCCTCATCACCTACATGCGGACCGACTCGGTGCGCGTGGCCGACAGCGCGATCACCCAGGCGCGGGAATTCATCAACGCGCAGTTCGACGCCCGCTACCTGCCGGCCGAGCCGAACGTCCACAAGAGCGGGCGCGGCAACTCCCGCGTGCAGGACGCCCACGAGGCGATCCGGCCCACCGAGGTCGGCCGGCGCCCCGAGGACCTGAAGCCGCACCTCGAATCGGACCTGTTCAAGCTGTACCAGCTCATCTGGCGGCGCTTCGTCGCGTCGCAGATGACGCCGGCCGTGTACGAGGCGACCAAGGTCGATTTCGACCTCGCCGGGGGCCGCTTCGTGTTCCGCGCCACGGGGTCGCGGGTCGTGTTCGACGGCTACCACGCGCTGTACCACGAGGCGCACGAGCCCGAAGAGGGCAAGACCCTCGACGACCTGGCGCCGATCCCGCCGCTCGCCATGGGCGACCGCGTGACGGTCAAACAGATCGTTCCGAGCCAGCACTTCACCGAGCCGCCGCCCCGCTTCAGCGAGGCGAGTCTGGTGAAGGAGCTGGAGCGGCTGGGGATCGGCCGGCCCTCGACGTACGCCGCGATCATTTCGACGCTGCGCACCCGGTGGTACGCCACCGCCAAGGATCGCCGCTTCCAGCCCACCCCCCAGGGGGAGCTGGTGTGGAAGGTGATGAAGCGCTGCCTCCCCGAGGTGTTCGACGTCGGCTTCACCGCCCAGATGGAGACGGAGCTCGACAAGGTGGAGGAAGGGGACATGGGGTGGCAGCAGGTGCTGGGGGATTTCTGGGGGCCGTTCGCCCAGGCGCTCGCCGCGATAGACATGCCGCAGATCATCAACGACGTGCACGACCTGTCGAAGCTGCACGAGGAGAAGTGCCCCAAGTGCGGCAGCCCGCTCGAGGTGCGCAGCGGACGGTTCGGGCCGTTCATCGCCTGCGTCCGCTACAAGGATAAGGAGTGCGACTTCTCGAAGTCGATCCGGAAGGACAAGGTGCCCGACCGGCCGAGCGACGAGACCTGCAAGGAATGCGGCGCGCCGATGGTGGTCAAGACGGGACGCTTCGGCGAGTTCCTCGCCTGCACGCGCTACCCGCAGTGCAAGTACACCCGGCCGGTGCCGCTCGGCATCAGGTGCCCGAAATGCGGCATCGGCGACTTGGCCGAACGGCGCACCAAGAAGGGCCGGACCTTCTTCGGTTGCCTGCGCTACCCGGATTGCGATTATTCCACCTGGAACCGGCCGGTGGCCGTGCCCTGCCCGAGCTGCGGCTTCAGGGGCATGGAGCAGCGCCAGTCCAAGACGACGGGGGCGACCCGCAAGTGCTTGAAGTGTGGACACGAAATCGCCGTGGAGGAAGCCGCGCCGGAGCCGGTGGCGATGTAGGGGCGCAGCATGCTGCGCCCCTACTCGCCACGGTCGTGGGCGGCGGCCTCGCCGGCAGCGAGGCCGCCTGGGCCTTGGCGGAGCGCGGGGTGCGCGTCACGCTGCACGAAATGCGGCCGGTGCGGATGACAGCGGCGCACCAGACCGACGCCCTCGCCGAGCTGGTCTGCAGCAACACGTTCAAGTCGGTGGAACCCACCAACGCGCACGGTCTCTTGAAGGCCGAGATGCGGCGCCTCGGGAGCATCGTGCTCCAGGCCGCCGACGAGGCGCGCGTGCCGGGCGGGACCGCCCTCGCGGTGGACCGCGCGGCGTTCGCCGCGGGCGTCGAGCGGCGCCTGCTCGCGCACCCCAACGTCACCGTCGTGCGCGGCGAGGTGGCCGAGCTGCCGTCGCCCGCCATCATCGCCACGGGCCCGCTCACCTCCGACGTCCTCGCCCAGGCTATCGCGGCCCGCCTTGGCGTCCAGTCGCTCGCCTTCTACGACGCCATCGCGCCCATCGTCGCCGCCGATTCTCTGGACGAGAGCCGGCTGTTCCGCGCCTCGCGCTACGGGAAGGGCGGGGGTGACGACTACTGGAACGCGCCCCTCACCGGGCCCGAGTACCAGGCGTTCGTGGCAGCGCTCGTCGCCGGCGAGCAGTTCCAGCCCGGGGCGGGCCACGGGTTCGACCAGGTCGCCTACTTCGAGGGCTGCTTGCCGGCCGAGGAGATGGCGGCGCGGGGGAAGGAGACGCTGCGCTTCGGGCCGATGAAGCCCGTCGGGCTCACCGACCCCCGCACCGGGCGCGAGCCCTACGCCGTGGTGCAGCTGCGCCAGGAGGACCGCGCTGGGCAGATGTGGAACCTCGTGGGGTTCCAGACGCGGCTCAAGATCCCCGAGCAACAGCGGATTTTCCGGACGATTCCCGGGCTCGAGCGGGCTGAGTTCCTGCGGTTCGGCAGCATCCACCGGAACTCCTACCTCAACGCGCCGCAGGCCCTGACGCCGCATCTCTCGGCACGAGACGATGCGCGCTTGTTGTTTGCGGGGCAGCTGACGGGCGTCGAGGGGTACACCGAGTCGGCGGCGACGGGCCTCCTGGCGGGGATCAACCTGGCGCGGCTCCTCGAGGGCGACGAGCCGGGGCTCCCGCCGCCGACCACGATGCTCGGCGCGCTATACCGGTACTTGCGCGAGGCCGACCCCGCGCACTTCCAGCCGATGAACGCCAACTTCGGCCTCGTCGAGCCCCTCGACCAGCTCGTGAAGGACAAGGCGAAGAAGAAAGAACGGCTCGTGGCGCGGGCGCTGCAGGACATCGAGACGTTCGCGGACCAACTCGGGGTGCCGGCGTGATCGCCGACTTCGTCGCGTTCCTCTCGAAAGAGCGGAACGACTCGCCCCACACCGTGAAGGCGTACGCGCGCGACGTGGGCGAGTTCGCGGCGTTCTGCGAGACCTATTACGGCGGGCCCTGGACCTGGGCGGGGGTGGACCGCCTGGCGGTGCGGGGCTTCCTCGGGGCGCTGCAGCAGCGGGGCCTCGCCAAGCGGTCGATCGCGCGCGCTCTGTCGGCGCTGCGCACGTTCTACCGGTTCTTGAACACGACGCAAGGGCTCGAGGTGAATCCCGCGCGCGCGACCCGCACCCCGAAGCTCGACCGCACCCTCCCGGTCCATCTGGAGCGCGCGGAAATCGAGATGCTCTTTGCCGAGGCGGAGGCGCGGGCGGGGGCGGGCGGCTTCCGCGAGGCGCGCGACCTGGCGATGCTGGAGCTGTTCTACTCGACGGGGATGCGGCTGTCGGAGCTGACGGGCCTGAACGACCAGGACCTGGACCTCGTGTCGGATCAGGTGAAAGTGCGCGGCAAAGGGAAGAAGGAGCGGATCGTGCCCGTCGGCTCGCACGCCACCGCCGCGCTGCGGCGCTACTTCCGCCACCGCGACGCCCTGCTGGCCGCGCTCGGCGCCACCGTCCGGCCGGTGTTCGTGAATCAGCGGGGCAAGCGGATTACGCCCCGCGGGGTGCAGCTCGCGATGAAGGCGCTGTTCGCGACCCTGGCCCGCGGCAAGGACCTGCACGTCCACGCCCTGCGCCATTCCTTTGCCACCCACCTCCTCGATGCCGGAGCCGACCTGCGGGCGGTGCAGGAGCTGCTGGGGCATGCGTCGCTCGGGACCACGCAGGTGTATACTCATACGTCGGTCGAGCGTCTCAAGAAGGTGTACCACCAGGCGCATCCCCGGGCGTAAACGACGATCCACACGATTAGGGACGACATGCATCCAGTCATTCGCAGCACCACGATTCTCTGCGTGCGCCGGGACGGGCGCGTCGCCATGGGTGGCGACGGTCAGGTCACGCTGGGCGAGACCGTGATGAAGGCCAACGCGAACAAAGTCCGGGCGCTGAAAGGCGGCAAGATGCTGGCGGGCTTCGCCGGCGCCGCGGCCGACGGCATCACGCTGATGGAAAAGCTCGAGGAGAAGCTCGAGCGCTACCCGGGGAACCTGGCCCGGGCCGCCGTCGAGCTCGCCAAGGACTGGCGCTCCGACCGCGTGCTGCGGCGGCTCGAGGCACTGCTCGTCGTAGCGGACGGGACGCACGGGT
>Ga0326597_10014399_pt1 | contig 10369 bp, 11 predicted proteins | sample RVTome_12_FD_203789 | JGI IMG/M metagenome (GOLD analysis project Ga0326597, IMG submission 203789) | Soil microbial communities from uranium-contaminated site in the Upper Colorado River Basin, Wyoming, United States - RVT100D185 | ecosystem: Environmental > Terrestrial > Soil > Contaminated >...
GTTTGTTCTCCTTTTTCATTTCCCTTTGCCTCGTTCCTCTACGATCGAACAAAGGTACTGAGGAGCTAAATCGATAGCACGTTTTCCGATATGCTAGATCCTATTGAGATCAGATTGGCTTGAGATGCGGTCAAAACGAAAAAGTCTGTTCATATTTGATGTATAAAGTCAACTAAAGTTTTTCAACGGTTTATTTTTCGGCGTCCCTATTTGAGTTCCGGTGGTATTATGCGCTGGAGCCCGCCTTCTCGAACGAGCCCTTCAATGTAACGAGCTATTACGCGCTCAGCGGCCTCCGCGGCATTTTTGCCGTGAAGGCCTTCCTTGACTAGCCGATCCAGATATTCCCGGACAGTCGCCGTCGTCGTAATCATGATCTTTACACTAGCCACAGGGTTTTTGGGTTTTGGCATATATGTATGCTATAAATATCATATAACTACCACTAGATGTCAACGACAAACATATTACGCAGCTATTGACGAGGTGCTATATTTTTCTCGTAAAAGCACGTACCGTGCCCCAATTTAAGCCTCAGCCTTTCAGGTAGTTATGGAAGTGGCTCGATATAACAAGAGACGAGCTTTGTACAGATTTACCATTTCTGTTACCCGGACCATCGTTATTCGGACATTTAGACGAAGTCTCATCGTTGAAGCATCAATTCTTCCGTTCTGGGGATGGCCACAGGCGCTCCGATCATAACCTGATCAGACAACGGAGGTGCCATCTCGGTTCCTTTTCGGCAATCGGATGGTGGTGAGCATGCTGGTAATCGCCCGGTATTTGACAAGATTGATTTGTCGTAACATACTTCGCTACCCGAGAGCTGTGGGTGAGCACCAGACGAAACGGAGGGCCCAATTTCATGTCTCATTTGATAAGAGATCCTAGCGTGTATGGACCCTTCTTCTGCTCTTTTGTGTGGGGCCTATGGTCTGTCTGGTTAAAGGACGTAACTAACCCTGTGTTGTGGTGGGGGTTCGGCGTTCTGTCTCTTGCTGCGTTTGCTACGAATCCAATCCTTGCTGGATGGGGAAGATATCGCGATTCAGAAAAGATAAATGCCCTTGAGGAGGTACTCGTTGACACAAATAGCACTGCCGACGCATGGATGCAAAAGACAACGTACTTCATAACCTTGTTGGAGACACTCAAGACTCTTCTTTATGACAAATGTTCGCGATATCTCAGGGCCGTTGAGAATGGCGGTGGCGAACCTACTAAAACAAGTAAGTATCTACATGATAACGACAGCTTACAGGCGGCTCTCACAGGAGGAATAGATTGTTTTTTTGAATTTCTGAAAAGCAAATGGCGCGATGGCAACGAAGATGTGACACTCGCCTTTTTTGCGCCGGACGACACCAACTCTCAATTGTTGCCTAAAGCGGTTGCGGATCTGGCTGGCTCTAAGCCAGAACTTTGGATCAAGCCATGGGACTTGCATCACTTTCAATCCAATGGTGGTAGTTTCGCGTCCTTTCTTTGGCGTGAGGCTGATCATGGTAGATATTCGCCCGTGATTTTGCAGAATGTCGATGACGCGATGGAATTGAAACAATGGGAACCATTAAGCTCCAAACGTTCAGGTTCCGCAGCCGGGTGCGCCGTAGTTGACCGGGGAAATAGCGGCCGTGAATTTCTTGGAGTTTTGGTTGTTACAATTTCGAGAGTAAATGCGTTCGAGTCGCGGGAAGAGGAAATGCGTCGGTTCTTGGATGTGGTAAGTACGGATATTTTGTTTGAGACTCGAAAGCAACAATATCGTGTTACAGCGTGGGTGTGATAGGTCGTGAAAGAATCGCATACTAGAGTTTGCCCTGTTCGCTTCTTATTAACCAGTCTCACTGATTCTCACTGATCAGCAATCAAGTGGTCCCCTCAAGGTATACGAAACTACAAAGCTTTTTGCATCCTGTCCGTGACTTGTCCGCGTCCGGTGCTCCTGTTGTGGCGACGCTTTAGGCGTCGGCTCATTTTCGGCCGGCACAGGCCGGGTCGGATCTAGCACCATGCGGAGATCGCCGACTAATGATGATTGCGCCGAATCAGGAACCGGTGGAAATGGACTGGCGCGGCGCACCGCCTGAACCGCTAAAGCGTCGAACTGCTTATCGCCTGAGGACTTCTCGACCCGTAAATCGGACACGCGCCCTGATCGCTCCAAGCGCAGCCGTATAACGACCTTCAAGCTGTGTGCGTTCGGCGGGAGCTTCCACGCCGCCATAATGCGGCGCTCAACCTGGTGAAGGTATGCTGAAGCGTCCTCGGTAGCGTTCGCCAGAGCCATCACGCCGGGCATTCCAGGCAAACGGGTCCAAACGGGTCAAATCTTTTGTTGCAAGTTGTTGCCTTTTGTTAAAACGTTCCCTGACGCGTCTTGCCCATGACGAAATTCACTTTGCCGGACTTTCAACGACGTCTGAAGCTTGACTGTCCACAAAAGATTTGCCCCCTAGTTCCTAGTCCGCCTTATCTAATTTCATAGACCGCTTGAGTCGCCATTCCATGTTCATGTAGTTTGTTGCCCCGAATATCAAAAACAGCACCAGTGGCCATCCCGTTCTGGTGGATACGTTCGCCTCTGATTTCATATTTGGCCTGAGTCGCCATCAGATGAGGATACAATTTATTGCCGCGAATCTCATACTTTGCCTGGCTGGCCATGCCATATTCGTATACCTTCTTCCCATCAAAGCGATTGTCATAGTCAGAAGTCATATGTCCCTCCCGGATCAAACCGTTTCAACTGGCACAGATTCAGGCAATCTTAAACAGTTTCCAACCGGCTTACGAGAGCAACGCGTCAAATCTTTTGTTGAAAGTTGTTGCCTCTTGTTAGAACGTTCTCTCACACGTCTTGCCTACGACGAAATTCACTTCGCCGGACTTTCACCGACGTTTGACGCTTGACCGTCAGTAAAAGTTTTCCCCCTAGTTCAAGCTCACAGTAATTTTGCCTCGCCTGCGCCTAAGAAATCTTTTGCGTCAGACACGGATTCTGCTCTATATTAGGAAACCGATCAGCATAAATCAGTTCAATGCCCGAGGGCGATTATGTGGCCAGATAATGAAACAGACCGTGATTTTCTAAATTTTACCGGCGTCGCCGAAACCGTCGGAGAAATCATTGTCCAGGCTCAGGGGCGGCCGATTTCCATCGGTGTATCTGGCGCCTGGGGTGTCGGCAAATCCTCGATGATCAAGCTTATCCGTCGATCCCTGAAACAGCGAGCGGAAAAGGGGGAGCGCGACTTTATTTTCGTCGAGTTTAACGCGTGGCTCTACCAAGGATATGACGATGCGCGGGCCGCACTCATGGAAGTTATCGCCAGTACGCTCACGGAGGAAGCCCAGAAGCGCAAAAAGGGAATTGAGAAAGCGGCGGAATTTTTGAACCGGATCAGCTGGTTCCGGCTTGCCAAGCTGACTGCCGGTTCAGCCATCGCGTGGTACATGGGAATGCCACCCGGCGGACTGGGCGAGTTGTGGGGATTGGGGAAACAATTCTTTGGCGGAGACGCGACCAAAGAGACCTTAGACCAGGCGCAAAAGGCCGCCGGCGAAGTGGCCGGATCCGCATCGGAAGTACTCTCTGCAAAGGAGCAAACGTCTCCGCCCAAGGAAATACATGCGCTTCGCGAGAGCTTTGAGGAAACTCTGGCCGCCATGGAGGTGACACTGGTCGTTTTAATCGACGATCTTGATCGGTGCCTGCCGGAAACCACCATCTCGACTCTGGAAGCAATCCGGCTGTTTCTTTTCCTGAAGGACACCGCCTTCGTGATCGCCGCCGATGATGCGATGATCAAGCACGCCGTGCGCCGGCATTTCCAAGGCGTCGACGACGAGCTGGTCACCAACTATTTCGACAAGCTCATCCAGGTGCCGATCCGGGTGCCGCCGCTGGGTACACAGGAAGTGCGAGCCTACATGATGCTGCTCTTCATTGAAAACAGCGATATCGATCCGGAGGTAAAGGAAAGGATCCGCGCGAAAATTTGCGCTCAGCTCGGGCAGACTTGGCAGGGCAAGCGCGTCGACCGTGCATTCCTCCAGTCGCTGCACGACAAATTCTCGGACAAACTGATCGGGCAGTTCGACACTGCCGATCGCCTCGCGCCGCTCATGACGACCGCTTCCGGCATCGTCGGGAATCCGCGACTGATTAAGCGCTTCCTGAATGCGCTTGCCATTCGCATGGCGATTTCCAGAACCCATGGAGTCGGAGTGGATGAAACGATTCTCGCCAAGCTGCTTCTATTCGAACGCCTCGGGAATCCGAAGGCCTATGCGGCTCTCACAAAAGCCGTCACTGAAAATAGCTATGGCAAGCCTGATTTTCTCACCGAGTGGGAAGAGAAGGCCGACGCAGGGGAGGAGCTAAGACTGCCGGACCCGTGGGACGATCCGTTTGTGCGGGAATGGTTGACCTTGCCACCGAAAATCGCCGATCACGACTTGCGCGGCGCACTCTACGTCAGCCGTGAACATGCTCCGTTGATCACACCGCAGGACCGGCTTTCTTCGGAAGCAGCCGAACTGCTCAATGCCTTGCTCGAACATCCGGACATGGCGGCGAGTTTGAAGGATCGCCTTGCGAAAGTGCCCAAGACAGAGATTACCGTCATAATGGATCGCTTGCTCGACCGTGCGCGGCAGGAACAAGAGTGGGGGGTTCCTCCTATTCTCGAAGCATGTCTCGTTGCGGCGGAAGCTGATCCGCCGCAGGGATCGCGCCTGGCCGCTTTCCTCGCGGAGCGTCCGCCCGCACAAATCAAGGCGAATATTGTCCCAAAGATTGCCGATCAGCCTTGGGCCAAGGGCGTTTTGGATACCTGGAATAAATCAGGCGACGTATCGAGTCCAGTCAAAAGAGCGATAAAAGGGCAGAAAGAAAATGGGAACTTCCGCGTCTAGCAAGGGACCAGGGGGCGGCGTTCCCATGGTTCCGCCATGGGTGCCGGATCCCATGCTGCCAGCTTCGCCACCGGATGGTGCCGGCCCGGCAGGCGGCGATGGCCAGGGTGATCAACAAACTCCCGGCCAGAATCAGTCCGCTCCTCAAACCGCACCAACGGCGCCGGCGGCACCACAACCGACTCCTATTGCGCCCGCCGCGCGTTTCCGCCGCGCACGGCGCAGTCTCGGGAATTTTGCGAGTAGTGGCGATTCACGCGAGATGCGGCGCGGTCTTCGGCATTACGTGCAGAGCGGCTATGGGGGCCGCGGAACCGGGGTAAGGCGCTTTGGCGGAACCGCCTCGACCGCCGGGGCACTTTACGGCGCTCTATCGAATGTCGCGGGAGGACGGGCTCCTTCGGCGGGCAGTCCCCTTGACCCCGTTTTACTGGCGGGCCGATCGGCGCGGGAAATTATGGACGCAGTCGTTGAGGCCGTCCGACCCGCGGATGGCACACAGGACGCGGAGGCGGGGCGTGCAGCCATCAAAGACGCTCTTTCTGAGCTTCTGACCATGTTCCCGCAAGCCGACCTTCTCAATCTCAGCGAGGTTCAGCGAGGGTTCGCTATAGAGCGTTTCGTGGCGAACGACGTCTTCCGGCGCTTCCATCTCGATCTCGGGAAAACCATCCAGGACAAGGCGCCGACGGCAATCGTCGGCCTGGCACGGCTGAAGGACGTCAAAAACTATATCAAGGAAACAATCTCCGCGGCCTTCCGTAAGCTTCGAGCCGCGGGAAACCGACTGACGACAGGGCGCATCAACGAATTCGTTCGAGACGCGCTCAGCCAGACTCTCCAAGTGTTCGAGGACTACGCGGGATGAAACTCGTTTGTGCGCCAAAGAACTACTCTTTCGCCGCCGCGCGAAATACCCTGGAGGTCGTTCTTTACGGTCGCCCGGACAGGCAGACTCGCGGTGGCGCCGGAGCCGCCGTGAAGGATGAGATTCTCCGACAGAAGCTGCACGCGGCCACCAGGGCGTGGGATTTCCTTTCATTGGCGTTATCCGTGATAACCGCTGACCTCGCCGGTCATCGAAACACCAGCTCGGACGGTTGGACACGCGAGTTCGAGCTAGATATTTCCGTGGCCGATCCCGTCTTCTGGAATGCGCAACTGCAGCTTATCGAAAACCTGCTGGCGTTTCTGACCACTGATAGGTGGCGGATCAGATTTATTGCAGGGGGAATTTCCCCTGTACCGGACGGTGAGGTTGTCCGCCCGGGCGAAGATTGTGCGGCGCTGCTCTCAGGCGGCCTGGATAGTTTTATCGGGACGGTTGATCTGGCGGCGAGCGGCAGGCGCCCATTTGCGGTCAGTCAGATCGTGCGGGGCGATGCGGACAACCAACGGTCCTTTGCTCGGACGATCGGCGGTGGCCTGAAACATCTCCAGATCAACCACAATGCGGAGGTTCCCAGCCCCGAGAATCCGCCGTCACAGCGCGCGCGATCGCTGATCTTTATTGCATACGGGATTTTGGCGGCCACGACGCTGGAACGATATCACGCCGGTGAGAGCGTGCCGCTTTATGTCTGTGAGAACGGCTTCATATCGATCAACCCACCACTCACGGGCGCCCGGCTTGGAAGCCTCAGCACCCGAACAACGCATCCCATAACGTTCAGGCGGCTCCAGGAATTAATCGATGCCGCGGGCCTGCGCGTTCGTCTCGAGAATCCGTATCAGCTTAAGACAAAGGGTGAGATGTTGCGCGAATGCGCGAACAAGGCTCTGCTGCGTGCGCATGCTTCGGAGACTACGAGCTGTAGCCGGTTCAAACAGTTCGGTTACACTCATTGCGGCCGGTGTGTGCCATGCCTTGTGCGCCGCGCCGCGTTCCGGGCCTCGGGCCTGGCGGACAAAACGAAGTACGTCTACGTGGATCTTGGGCGCGATGACGAGGACTACGCCGGCTTTGACGATGTCCGGTCTGTCGCCATGGCGCTTGCGGAAGTAAAATCGGACGGCTTGGAGACATGGATTGGAACGGCCTTGAGCACGACGCTGCTGGGCGATATTGGTCCGCTGCAGGCGATGGTGGGTCGCGGCCTGAACGAACTCGGGGCGTTATTCAAGTTCCACGGTGTTAAGTGATCGATTTCCACTGCCATCTCGACCTCTATCCCAATCCGCTAGCGGTGCGGGACGAGTGCGTCAGGCGCGATCTGCACGTGCTTTCGGTCACGACGACGCCTTCGGCCTGGAAGGGAACGTCCGTATTGGCGGCAAACACTCCACATATCCGGACCGGCCTCGGCCTGCATCCGCAGCTGGCGTACGAGCGGCTGAATGAACTGCCCCTTTTTGATAACTTTCTCCCCGAGACATACTACGTCGGCGAGATCGGTCTCGATGGCGCCTCGGAGTTCCGCAGTCAGTGGAAAAATCAGGTTATCATCTTTGAATACATTCTTGCGAAGTGCCGCGAAGCGGGCGGCCGGACCATGTCCGTCCACAGCCGACGTGCAAGCCATGCCGTGCTGGAACGTCTGCAAAAGTTTTCCGGGGCGGGCACTCCCGTTTTGCATTGGTTTTCCGGAAGCTTTCGCGACCTCGACCGCGCAATCAATCTTGGATGCTGGTTTAGTATCGGTCCGGCGATGCTCGCTAGTGAGAAGGGACGAGCGCTCGCCGCCCGTATGCCACGCGAGCGTGTCCTCACGGAATCGGATGGGCCTTTTGCTCAATTAGACGGAGCGGCTGTCATGCCGTGGCACGTCGAAAACGCGATCCGTGATCTTAGTCAAATATGGTCTTTGTCGCCCCTAGAAGTAGACCAGAACATCCATAGAAACTTGGAGACTCTGCTTGCAGTGGCACCTCACGAACGAGATGGCCAGCACGGCCAATACCCGATTAAGCTGACGGGCAAGTAGCCGAACTTATGGTGCCAGGGTCAGTGACCCCTGGGTCGGGGCAGCACAAGGTATTGATTCGACGATACAAGATCGCATATATAGAGTGACTTAAACTTACGGGACAGGCTACTTTTCCGGCCGAGGAGAATTGAGAGGGAGGGGAGAGCCGAGGATCAGGTCTTACAATGCAACAAAAAGCCGGGAAAGACTCCCGGTTCATTCTCTTTTTCTCAACGAATACCTGTCGGCTTCCGCTATATTGCGGTGCACTTTGATGGAACTCGACGAGAAAGATCTTTTTTCCGATTGGCGTAAACTGAGGCGGTTTCTGGAGCAGACTCATCTTGACATATACAAAGACGTGTCGGCTGATGCTTTCTTACCAACTGTCGGTGTGAAGGTTGAGCTTGCACGTGGAAAGACTTGGTTCTTCGAACCTCGGGCGTACAATGCCGTTTGGTGGTGGAGGGATATCTTGAGATGCCAGGGCGACGTCCGCCCACACTTGGTAAATGCTTGGGCACTACATATCCACCTGAATTTTCTCCAAAACCACTTTCTTCCTCTCCTTAAAGCTGGTGACAAAAAAGTTCGAGCCGCTATAGATACATACCGTCGTCACGTAATACGGCGTCGCGACGATGCGTTGATCTCGGTTGGCCTCCAACTGTTCTCAATGCGGGAGAAGTTGGGTTGGCTAATACGCGAGACAGTCGGCACGTTCTTTTCGTTTCATATGCCGGCGCACCGAGTGGGGTTTTTAACCGTTTTATCAGGTTTAGCCAAGCTGATTAAAAAGAACCCAGGCTCAAAGGAACTTGCCCGGTTCTATGCAGCGTTAGCCCCACTTGATAGCGATGAAGTTCGAAGGTTGATGCAGATGAGGCACGGTTTCACGCACAGGCTGCGTCCCAGATTTGATGACGTGGAGATTCCGCTGATGGTTCAAGATGCTGATGGGTTGTGGGATTCTGCCTCCCAGCTAAAAACATATGCGCGTCAGCTTCTCCACGCGGCAACACGAACGTGGACGCTCCAGGTGGAAGCGTTACGTGAAATCGCACGAAGCGATCTAGTGTCTCATCTTGACGTACAAATTCGACAACAAAAAGACGAGCCGCGTTTCCTTCCGTACCATTTGCATTTGGGCCGGAAAGTTCGCGTAGCTGACAGCTTTGCTGTAGTACGATGCTTACGTCGATGTCGTGGGTTTGCTGCAGAAATGGCGATCCCGGCGGGACTTTCCCGCGAGACAATAAAGAAAAACTATGTCGAACCGCTTTCCGCCACATTACGTGAGGCTATTTCACCTTATGATCCCGAAAAACACGGTGGAAAAATCCTGGCAGCCGTTAGCCCTTCAGCGGTTCTCCTGATGTTACGCGAAGAATTTGAGGAGTACGAGAGCTTCAGCGCCGAGATGAACGACCTGCCTAATCTGGCTTTCGCGCAAGTTTCACGTGAAAGCTTTTTCGACGATTGGGCAGAGGACGCCAAATCAGAAATGCTAGCCATCTCGAATGGAAACCCAATAAGCCGGCCTGTTGTCGTGAAACGCAGTCCTGGGCATCGACAAGGATTCCTTCTGTTTCGATCCCGCATACCGCAGTTTGATCTAAGCGAAAGTGGCAAAGAGAGCAAGCGTGACGATGCCACAACCTTCGGTTTCAAGATTTGGTTCGAGGAATGATTGTTTGTTGCCCTTTTTTTGATGCGGGTTATTAAGGACTCGGGGACTCGTACGCCTCGTGCGACTCGTGTCAGAGTTGACAGATAGGAAAGTTAACTGCACATGAGCCCCACTACGCTTTCTTGATCACCCCGCCCGCATCTTCAGCAGCGTCGGAATATCTATTTTTCCCTGATACCGTCGCAGTTTTTTTTCTTTACGCTGCGCGCCGAGCATGGCCATGCGCAATGCGTGATAAAGCGCGTTCAGTTCGGCGGTGTTGTTGGTTCCCATGGGGTTGTACAGGCCAAACCACAATTGCGCGAGTTCGCCGGCTCGATTCACCACGATGCTGGAGCCGGCATTGCCGGGGTTGGGTGAGCGTCTGATTTGCGTATTAATTACTTCGTGCTCAATAGTCTGTGAATAAGACCAGTTCACCGCTTTCACCGACCTGCTCGCCTACCGATCCCTGAAAAGGGTGTTGGCTGTCGACGGCGCTTCCAACGGTGGAACGTCCAAAGGCTGATTCATCAGGACCGAAAATTCATTTCAAAATTTTTGGGCCGCGACCTTTATCCTCAGACTTTCAAGTTACAACTCTTCCAGCACCGCGGCGAAGAGCAGCGGCATCATGATCTCCATATGGCCCGTGAGCTGGTAGCCCTTGCCGCTTTGCAGGGTCGGGCGGGAAACCACGTTGGTGAGCGGGCGATAGTGTTGGAGAAAGTCTAAATTAACCGTCGTTAAATTCTGCACCGGATGGCCGAGGTTGCGTGCCAGGCTCACGCATTTAAGAAAAACTTCGGGCAGCACCACCGCGGAGCCGAAGTTCAAGTAAACCCCGCTGCCGAGAGTCGCGACGACGGAG
>Ga0326597_10014400_pt1 | contig 10369 bp, 8 predicted proteins | sample RVTome_12_FD_203789 | JGI IMG/M metagenome (GOLD analysis project Ga0326597, IMG submission 203789) | Soil microbial communities from uranium-contaminated site in the Upper Colorado River Basin, Wyoming, United States - RVT100D185 | ecosystem: Environmental > Terrestrial > Soil > Contaminated >...
AGCCGATGCGCTGCGTGCGCTTTGAGAGCCCCTCGCGGTGGCGCACGTCCATCACGCGTTGCACGCTCGCCACGTACTTCTGGTCCTGGAACACGGGGTCGTAGCAGAGCACGTCCATGTCGAAGCCGACCGCCTTCTTGATGAAGCTCTTCCCGATGCGCCCGGTGCCGATCACGGCCACGGTCTTGCCCGTGATCTCGTCGCCCAGCCAGGGCTGGTACGGGTGCCAGGTGGACCAGGTCTGTTCGCGCACCATCTGCTCGGAGGGCCAGGTCATGCGCGCCACCGCGCCCATGATCAGGAAGGCGAACTCGGCGGTGGCGTCCGTGAGCACGTCCGCGGTGTGGCTGAAGGGTATCTTGTGCTCGTTGGCGGCGGCGCGGTCGATGTTGTCGAATCCGACCGCGTCCTGGGCCACGACCTTCAGCTTGGCGGCCTTGCCCGCCGCGAAGACCTCCTGGTCGATGGGGTCACGCAGGGTGGTGATCAGCGCGTCGATCCCGCTCCCCACCTTCTGGAGGATCAGGCTCTTCGGCGGCGGCTCCACCTTGTCGTAGACCTCGAGCTCCCACCCCTTGTCCCGCAGCCGCTGCAGGGCCTCCTGCCCGATGTCGGTCGTGGCGAAGATCCGGTACTTGTCAGCCATCGCCTGCCTTTTCAACGCAGAGAACACAGAGGGACGCAGAGAACGCAGAGGAAATCAAGAATAAGCGGCCGCGAATCGCTCGCCCCAGCCATATCCTCTCCTTCTCTGCGTTCTCCGCTGGTAGGCGTGAGTACCTCTGCGTGCTCTGCGTTTCATCCGTTTCGTCAGCGCTCCAGGACACCGCGGATGCGCTCGAGCGCTTCCTTGATGTTCTCCATGCTGTTCGCGTACGAGAAGCGCAGGTGGCCCTCGCCGAACTCGCCGAACGCGGTGCCGCTGAGGCAGGCCACGCCGCCCTCGTCGAGCAGCCGGTCCGCCAGCGCCTTGGACGAGTAGCCCGTGCGCGTGATGTTGGGGAAGACGTAGAAGGCGCCCTTCGGCCGCGCGCAGGAGAACCCCGAAATCGCCCGCAGGCCATCCACGATGAAGTCGCGCCGGCGGCGGAACTCGGCCACCATCGCGTCCACCGACGATTGGTCCCCGCGCAGCGCGGTCACGGCCGCGAGCTGGCTGAAGGTCGCGGTGCAGGAGGTGGCGTTGGTCTGCAGCTTGGCCACGACCTGGGCCATGGGGGCCGCCATGATGCCGTACCCGAGCCGCCATCCCGTCATCGCGTACGTCTTGGAGAAGCCGTCGAGGACGATGGCCAGCGGCTCCATCCCCGGCATGCGTGCGATGGAGACGTGCTCGCCCTCGTAGAGGATGCGGCCGTAGATCTCGTCGGAAAGGACGGGGACGCCCCACTGGCTGGCCGCGTCCGCGATCGCGCGCAGGCCGCTCTCCGGGATGATGCCGCCCGTCGGGTTGTGGGGGTAGTTCAGGATGATCAGGCGCGTGCGCGGTCCCACGCGGTCCACGAGCTGATCCACGTCGAGGGTGAAGTTCTTCTCCTCGAGGAGCCGCACGGGCACCGGGTTGCCGCCGATGTAGCGGATCATCGACTCGTAGATGGGAAACCCGGGGTTGGGGTAGAGGACCTCGTCGCCCTCGTCCACCAGGGCCAGGATCACGAAGAACATGATCGGCTTGGCCCCGGGCGTGACCACGACCATCTCCGGCGTGGCCTTGACGCCGCGCCGGCGGGCGGAGTCCTCGGCCACCGCCTCGCGCAGCTCGGGGAGGCCGGCCGCCGGTCCGTAGTGCGTGGCCCCGGCGTGGAGGGCCTCGACCGCGGCGTCCGAGATGTGCGCGGGCGTGTCGAAGTCGGGCTCGCCGATCTCCAGGTGGATGACGTTCCGGCCCTTGGCCTCGAGCGCGCGGGCGCGCACGAGCACCTCGAACGCCGTCTCGGTTCCCAGGCGGGCCATCCGTTGGGAAAGACGCATGGATCTAGCTGAGCATACCGCGACTGGCCGGGCGATCAGCCACGTGCCGAACGGACCACGTCCGCCAGCGCGGCGATGAACCGGGGCGAGTCGTTGAGGGACTCGGTGCGCTGCAACCGCACCCCCAGCGCCGCCGCGGCGGCCCGGGCCTGGACGTCGATGTCGAAGAGCACCTCGGTATGGTCGGACACGAACCCGATGGGCGCGACCAGCACGTGACGGGCCCCTTCCCGCGCCACGGTGGCAAGCTCTTCCTCCAGGGTCGGGCCGAGCCAGGGTTCGCCCGTGCGGCCGGCGCTCTGCCAGGCGAGCCGGAAGCCGTCGAGCCCCACCCGCCGCGCCACGCCCTCCGCCGTCGTCGCCACCTGCAGGGGGTAGGGATCGCCGGCCTCCACGACCCGCCGCGGCAGGCTGTGCGCGGTGAAGATCACGGCGTCGGCCCGCGAGCGGAGCAGCGCTTGTTTCGCCTTCTCCGCGAATGCGTCCAGGAGCCCCGGATGATCGTGCCAGGACTCCACGAACCGGATGGGCAGGCCATCCGTCCCCGCGGCCTCCACCGCGCCGCGGTACTTCTCGACGCTCAGGGTGGAGTACTGCGGGGCGAGCGGTACGACCACGAGATCGGTCACCCCGGCCGTCCGGGCCTCCCTCAGCGCATCCGCGATGAACGGCCGCCAGTTCCGCATGCCCACGAACACCGGCGTGCCGCCGCCGAGCGCGCGCTCGAGGGCGGAGGCTTGCGCGCGCGTGACGTCGGTCAGGGGCGACCGGCCCCCGATGGCGGCGTAGTTGTGGCGCATCTCCTCCACCAGCTCCGGCGAAGGCGGCCGGCCGCCCCGCACCAGGGTCAGGTACTCGGGCATGTCGTCCAGCGAATCCGGCGTGCCGTGGGCCAGGAGCAGGACGCCGCCGCGCATCACGGCCGACCGGACGGCGCGGTGCGCTCGTGGACACGGTCCACCACGGCGCGCACGCTGGCCACGGGCGTGGGCGGCAGGATGCCGTGCCCGAGGTTGAAGACGTGGCCCGCCCGGCCGCCCACGGCGTCGAGCACCGCGTCCACGCCGCGCAGCAGCCGGTCGCGCGGGCCGAGCAGCAGCGTGGGGTCGAGGTTTCCCTGCAGCGCGACCGTGCCCCCGGTGCGGCGCCAGGCTTCGCCCAGCGGGGTGCGCCAGTCGACGCCGATCACGTCGCCGCCGGCCTCGCGCATGACGGCCAGCAGGTGGCCCGTGCCCACGCCGAAGTGGATGAGAGGGACGTCCAGGTCCCGCAGCTTCTCGAAGATGGACCGCACGTGCGGGAGCGCGAACTCGCGATAGTCGGCCTCGTCGAGCGCGCCCACCCAGGAGTCGAACACCTGGAGCGCCTGCGCGCCCGCTTCCACCTGCGCGCGCAGGTACTCGGCCACGACTTCGGACAGCAGCGACGCCAGCTCGTGCCAGGCCCCCGGCTCGCCGTACATCAGGGCCTTGGTCGTGGCGAAGCTGACCGAGTGTCCTCCCTCGATCGCGTAGGACGCCAGCGTGAACGGCGCGCCGGCAAACCCGATGAGCGGGACCCCGCCTTCCAGCTCACGCCGGACCAGCCGAATCGCCTGCAGCACCATGCCCAGCTCTTCCCGCGCATCGAAGCGCCGCAGCCGTGCGATGTCGGCCGCCGAGCGCAACGGGCTCTCGACCACCGGCCCCTCCCCCGCCTGGAAATCGAACGGCACGCCCAGCGGCGCCAGCGGCAGCAGCAGGTCGCTGAAGAGGATGGCCGCGTCCACGCCCAGGGCGCGGACCGGCTGGAGCGTGACCTCCACGGCCAGCTCCGGGGTGCGGCACAAGGTCAGGAGGCTGTGCTTCTCGCGGAGCGCCCGGTACTCGGCCATGTAGCGCCCCGCCTGCCGCATGAACCACACCGGGGTGCGGTCCACCGGCTCGCGCCGGCACGCCCGCAGGAATCGGTCGTTCACCTCGGGATGATAACCGCTACGAATGGAGAAGCCTGAGCCCTGGCCAGAAAACGCGGCGTGCCGGCTATTCGTGCTTCGGTCTGTCGTTCCCTTTACCCTGTCCGAGCGGCAAGAACAATGCCGGCAGGTTTTCCGTTGACAGGCCTCTCCCGCCGCTGTCAGACTCCCAGCAGACGTCGGGGTGCCCCTCGAGACGAGGGGGAAGAGGGAAGCAGGTCTGAAGCCTGCGCGGTCCCGCCACTGTAGCCGGCGAGCCCGCCTCCACAGGTGCCGGATGGCACCGCCACTCGGGCCACGAGCCCGGGGAAGGCCGGAGGCAGGGCGACGACCCGGAAGCCAGGAAACCTGCCCCGACAAACGGTCCAGAGGCTTCTCGCGTGAGGGAGCTGCGGATGTCGGACGCCTCGCCCCGCCATCCCATCGATCTCCGTCGCGTCGAGCCTCCTTCGCCAAGGAGACTCACGATGCGCCTGCGTACGCCGCTTTGTGCGGCCGTTACCGTGCTGCTCGCCGCCGCCGCTCAGGCCCAGGGCACCCTGTCGGGTACCGTGCGGACGCCCGAGGGCACCGCCCTCGCCCACCTCGTCCTGTTCGTGGAGAGCTCCGGCGGACGCCGCACCGCCGTCACCGGCCCGGACGGCCGGTTCCAGGTCGCGGCCCTGCCGCCCGGCCGGCACACGCTCCGGGTGGAGTCACCGGGATTCCGGCTCTCTCCGACGCCGGAAGTGGTCCTGGGGACGGACGACGTCCGGCTCGACCTCACGCTGTCGCCGGCGCCGATCCGCGAGCAGGTGCTGGTGACGGCCACGCGCACGGAGGCCGCGCTGTCCACCGTCGGCGTGAGCGCATCGGTGATCGACCGCGACCGGATCGAGGAGCGCGCGGCGTCCACGCTGCTCACCCTGCTCCAGCAGGTCCCGGGGCTGACGGTCGCGCGCACGGGCGGCGTCGGCCCGCAGGCCTCCGTGTTCCTGCGCGGGGGCGACTCGAACTACGTGCGCCTGCTGGTGGACGGGGTACCCGTCAACGAGCCCGGCGGCGAGTACGACTTCGGTCCCGAGGTGCCGCTCGAGCTCGAGCGCGTCGAGGTCGTGCGCGGCGCCGGCAGCAGCCTCTACGGCACGGACGCGCTGGCCGGGGTGATCCACCTCGTGACGCGGCGCGGCGCGGGCGGTCCGTTCGGCTTCCGCCTGGAGGCGGAGACGGGAAACCTCGCCTGGCTGCGCACGCGCGCGGGCCTCTCCGGCAGATCGGGCCGTTTCGACTGGAACGCGGGTGGGCTGCGCCTGCGCACCGACAACCAGGAGCCCAACAGCGCGCTGACGCAGTACGCGGGCGCCGCCACCGCCGGACTGGAGGGTGAGCGCACCAGCCTGCGCCTGTTCGTCCGCGGCGAAGACACGCGGCTCGGCACCCCGGGACAGACGGCCTTCGGGCGGCCGGACCTCGACGCCTCCTTCGAGCGGCAGGCCCTGGTCGCTTCCGTGCAACTCCGGCACGCGCGGGGCCGGGCCGTGCACCAGCTCCGCGGCGGATACGCGCGGATGGCCTGGGCCGCGCTGAACCCTCTCGATTCCGGCCCGTACGTGCCGCGCTGGGGCGACCGCGTGGCGCCGTTCACCGCCTTCGACTTCACCGACCCTCTCGGCTTCCAGCACGACACGTCGCGCTTGACCGCCGGCTACCAGGTGGAGGCGCAGGCGGCGGAGCGGCATCTGCTCACCGGCGGCGTGGACGTGGAACGCGAGAAGGGGGCGCTCGGCTCGCGGGCCGAGCCGCTGCTCGAGCCGGACCGCACCAACGCCGGGGTGTACCTGCAGGACCGGGTCGCCGTCGGTTCGCGGCTGTTCGCCACGCTCGGCGGCCGCCTCGAGCACAACGACAGCTTCGGGACGAGCGCCGTGCCGCGCGCCGCGCTGGCCTTCCGGGTGCGAGGCGGCGAAGCGCCCACCACGTTGCGCGCCAGCGCCGGCGCCGGGATCAAGGAGCCGACCTTCTTCGAGTCCTTCGGGGTCTCCTTCTACGCCCAGGGCAACCCCCTCCTGCGCCCGGAGAAGAGCCGCACGTTCGACGTCGGCCTGGAGCAGAGGCTGGCGGGCGACCGGGTGCGCGCGGAGGCCACCGCGTTCCATCACGACTACCGCGACCAGATCGCCTATCACGTCGTGGACCCCGCCACGTTCCAGGGGTCGTGGGTGAACCTCGGCCACACGCGCGCGCGCGGGCTCGAGCTGTCGCTGGAGGCGTCCCCCACCGCGGCCGTGCGGCTGGCCGGGCAGTACACGCTGCTCGACGGGGAGGTGCTGGTGAGCGGCAGCGCGTTCGACCCCGTCTATGCGGTGGGCCGGTCGCTCGTGCGCCGGCCCCGGCACCAGGGATCCCTCTCCGCGTCGTGGCGGGGCGCAAGGCTCGGGCTGGGAGCCGACCTCGTCCTCGTGGGCCGGCGCGCCGACAGCGACTTCCTCGGGCTCGGCCTGGACGCCAACGAGGGCTACGCGCGCTTCGACGCCCGCGCGCGGGTCGGCCTCGTCCAGGGGGTGGAAGCGTTCCTCGTGGGCGAGAACCTGCTCGATCGCCGCTATCAGGAGGTCCTCGGCTACCCCGCCCTGGGCCGTGCGGTGCGGGTGGGCGTGCGTTACGGCCGTGGCGGGAGCCGCCCGTGAGCCGCCGGCCGGTGCTCCTGGCCTGGAGCAGCGGCAAGGACAGCGCCTGGAGCCTCCACGTGCTGCGCCAGCGGCCGGACGTGGAGGTGGTCGGCCTGCTCACCATGGTGAATCGCGTGCACGACCGCGTGGCCATGCACGCGGTCCGCACGGCCCTGCTCGAGGCGCAGGCACGCGCCGCCGGCCTGCCCCTGGCCACGGTGCCGATCCCGTCGCCCTGCTCGAACGCCGAGTACGAGGAGGCGATGGGAGCCGCGGTCGAGCGCGCCCGCGCCGCCGGGGTGCGCGGCGTGGCCTTCGGCGACCTGTTCCTCGAGGACGTGCGCCGGTACCGTGAGCGGCAGATGGCGGAGACCGGCCTGGAGCTGCTGTTCCCGTTGTGGCAGCGGCCGACGGGTGCGCTCGCGCGCGAGATGCTCGCCGGCGGCCTGCGCGCGACCCTCACCTGCGTCGATCCGCGCGTGCTGCCCGCGTCGTTCGCGGGCCGGTCGTTCGACGCGTCGCTGCTGGCCGACCTGCCGCCGGGGGTGGACGCCTGCGGGGAGAAGGGCGAGTTCCACACGTTTGCCTGGGACGGGCCCATGTTCAAGGAGCCCGTCCGTGTGCGCGCCGGTGAAGTCGTCGAGCGGGACGGGTTCGTCTTCGCCGACCTCTTGCCGGCGGGCCCAACGGAAGAAACGCAGAGGCGCGGAGGGAGCGCAGAGGGACAGAGGGGAGAACAGCCGTGAGCCATGGGCGGGCGCTAGCCGCTGCCCTCACGGCGATCAGCCTGCTTTCATCCTCTGCGCTCTCTCCGTCCTCAGCGGTGTCTGCGTCGAGTCCGTTGCCGTTTCCGGCGCGCGTCGCCTCGCTGAACCTGGCCGCGGACGAGGTGCTCGTCGAGATCCTGCCGCCGGAGCGGCTGGTTGCCGTCACGGCGTTCGCGGACGAGCGCGGCACCTCCAACGCCGTGGGCCGCGTGCCGCCCGGCGCCGCCCGCTTCCCGCGGGCCGACGTGGAGCGCCTGGTGGCCCTCTCCCCCGACCTCGTGGTCATCTCGCAGTACACCGACGCGGACGTGCAGCGGCAGCTCGAGCAGGCCGGGCTGCGCCTGCATCGCATGCAGGGACTGGAAACGCTGGCCGGCTTCCGCGCGGCGGTGCTCGACCTGGGACGCGCCGTGGGCGCCGAAGGCGCGGCCCTCCGCCTGGTCGAGCGCTACGACCGGACGCTGGCGGAGGTCAGCCGGCGGCTGCAGGGGGCTCCGCGCCCGCGCGTCTTGTACTGGTCCAATCCCATGACCGCGGGCGCCAACACCGCCATCGGCGCGCTGATCGAGTGTGCGGGCGCAGTCAACGTCGGCCGCGAGATCGGCGTGTCCGGCATCGCCCCCGCGGGCGCCGAGCGCGCCTTCGTGGCCGATCCCGACGTCGTGCTGCTCGGCCAGTGGCGCGGCGTGAAGGCGGCGCTCCTCGCGCACCCGCTGCTCTCCCGCTTGCGTGCCGTCCGCGAGGGGAAGGTGGTCGAGCTGCGGACCGAGCTCCTGGTCGCGCTCAACCACCACGCGGCCGATGCCTGCTGGGAGCTGGCCCACGCGCTGCATCCCCAGCGCGTGCCGCGCGAGCGTCCATGAACGAGAGCGGACGGCGGCGGATGGCGTTCGCCGTCCTGGGTCTGGCCCTCCCCGCGGCGTTGCTGCTCGCGTCGGCCGCCGGCACGGTCTGGCTTCCCCTCGGCGACCTGCTGGCGTCGGTGGCCTCCGCCGCCGGGATCGGCGCGGCTTCGCCGCTGGCCACCGCGGGCGAGACGATCCTGTGGACGGTCCGCCTGCCCCGCGTCTTCCTGGCCGCGCTCGTGGGCGGCGGCCTCGCCGTGGTCGGGGCCACGCTGCAAGCGGTCTTCCGCAACCCGATGGCGGACGCGGGCCTGCTCGGGGTGGGCGCGGGCGCGGCCCTGGGGGCGGTGCTCGCGGTGCGGCTGGGATGGGTGACCGACCTCTTCCTCGCACTTCCCCTGTCCGCTTTCGCGGGCGCCCTGGCCGCCGCCCTCGCCGTGTACGTCCTGGCCTACGCGGGCGGGCGCGGGTCGATCCACGGCCTGCTGCTCACCGGGCTCGCCGTGTCGTCTCTCGCCTCGGCCGGCACCTCCGTGCTGCTGGTCGCGACCGAGGAGTTCCGGGTCAAGACCGTGCTCTTCTGGCTGGCGGGAGGACTGGAGGGACGCGGCTGGACGCACCTGCGGGTCGGCGGCGCGCTCGTGCTCGCGGGCGTGGTGGCGCTGGCCGCGCTTGCGCGCCTCCTGGACGTCCTGTCGCTGGGCGAGGAGGAGGCGGCCGCGCTGGGCCTGCCCGTCCACGCCACGCGGCTGGGCCTGCTCGCCCTGGCCGCGCTGGTCGCGGGCGCCGCCACGTCGGTGGCGGGATCCGTGCCCTTCGTCGGTCTGATGGCGCCCCACGCCTTGCGCCGGCTGGTCGGACCGCTGAGCCGGCACCTGCTGCCCGCCTCGTTCCTGGCGGGCGCCTTGCTGGTGGTGCTGGCGGACCTGGCCAGCCGGACGCTCAGCCCCTCGATGGACCTGCCCCTCGGAGCGCTGACCGCGTTCGTGGGCGCGCCGTACTTCCTGTTCGCGCTCCGGGCCGGTGAGGCACGCTCGTGAGCGCGCCCTCCGGCGCGCTGCTCGAAGCGCGCGGCCTCGCCGTGGCGCGCGGGCGCAGGATCGTGCTCGAAGGCGTGGACCTGGCGCTCATGGCCGGAGAGGCCCTGGCGGTGGTGGGCCCCAACGGCGCCGGCAAGTCCACCCTGGTGCGCGCGCTGGCGGGCCTGTTGCCCGCCGCGGGCGGCGAGGTGCGGTTGGAGGGCCGGCCGCTCGCCGCGTGGACGCGCGACGCGCTGGGGCGCGCGCTCGCTCTGGTGGCCTCGGAGGAGCACGGCCCGGACGCCCTCGCGGTCGAGGACCGCGTGCGGCTCGGGCGCTATCCGCACCGCGGGCCCTTCCGGCCGTGGACCCGCGACGACGAGGACGCGGTCGGGCGCGCCCTCGACCAGACCGGCATCACGCACCTGCGCCGCCGCCCGCTGGGCACGCTGTCCGCCGGAGAGCGCCAGCTCACGGCCCTCGCCCGCGGCCTGGCGCAGCAGCCGCGCATCCTCCTGCTCGACGAGCCCGCCGCCCACCTCGACATCGGGCACCAGCTCCGCCTTTTCCGCGTGCTCGACGAGGTGCGCGCCGGCGGCGTCGGCGTGCTGGCCGTGGCGCACGACCTGCCTCGCGCCGGAGCATGGGCCAGCCGCATGGTGCTGGTGGCGGGCGGACGCGTGGCCGCGCAGGGACCGCCCGACGACGTGCTGGCCGGCCGCGCCTGCGCGGAGGCCTTCCACATCACGATCCGCGGCCACCCGGTGGCCGGACTCGCGCATCCGCTGTACTGGTTCGAGGAGGCGCCCACCTGAGCCCACCGCGTGTGGTGGCCCTGCTGCCCGCGGCCACCGAGATCGTGTGCGCGCTCGGGCTGCGCGCGCAGCTGGTCGGCCGCTCGCACTGCTGCGACTTCCCCGCGGGCGTGGCCGTGCTGCCCGCGCTGACGCGCGCGCGCGTGGATCAGGCGCGGCCCGGCCGCGAGCTCGACGCCGAGGTGCGGCGCGTGCGCGCGCAGGCGCTGCCGCTCTACGACCTGGACGAGCGGCGCCTGGCCGCCCTCGCGCCCGCGGTGGTGGTGACGCAGGAGGCCTGCGACGTGTGTGCCGTCTCGCTGGCGCAGGTGGCCGCGACCCTGCGCCGGGCGTCGCTGCGGGCGCGCGTG
>Ga0326597_10014401_pt1 | contig 10368 bp, 9 predicted proteins | sample RVTome_12_FD_203789 | JGI IMG/M metagenome (GOLD analysis project Ga0326597, IMG submission 203789) | Soil microbial communities from uranium-contaminated site in the Upper Colorado River Basin, Wyoming, United States - RVT100D185 | ecosystem: Environmental > Terrestrial > Soil > Contaminated >...
GCAACATCCCGAGCGCGTTGGCCGCGATTTCCCGGATGTCGACCGGACGCAGGTCGAGGTCCGCCTGCCGGCTGAAGCCAAGCAGCTTCTTGATCATCGTCGCCCCGCGGCCGGCCGCCGCCTCGATGTCGCGCACCTCGCCGACTAACTCGGTCTGCTCGCCGCCCAAGTGCGCGGTCACCAGCTCCGCGTTTCCGAGGATGATCGAGAGGATGTTGTTGAAGTCGTGGGCGATGCCGCTCGTGAGCTGGCCGACGGCCTCCATCTTCTGGGCCTGGCGGAATTGCTCCTCCAGACGCCGCCGCTCGGTCACGTCGTGGCTCACGCCGACGAAATGCGTGATCTCACCGCGTACGTCGCGCACCGGGGTGACGGTCAGCTCCTGATCGTAGAGGGTGCCGTCCTTGCGACGGTTGATCAATTCGCCGTGCCACACCCGGCCCGCCAGGATCGCGGCCCAGAGCTCGGCGTACGTCGCCGGGTCGGTCGTGCCGGACTTGAGCACGCGCGGCGTCTGGCCGAGCGCCTCCTCCGGCGTGTAGCCGGTCAACACGGTGAAAGCGGGGTTGACCCACCGGAGGCGGCCTTCGCGATCCGTGATCAGGATGGCATTGGCGGCGGCATTCAGGGCAGCCGCCTGCAAGCGCAGCGCCTCCTCGGCGCGACGGGTATCGGTGACGTCGGTCATGATCGCGAGCCGGGCGGGTTGAGCGTCGAACACCAGCGGGTGCGCGACCACCCGGACTTCCGAGACAGTGCCGTCCTTCTTGCGATGCCTCCAGACGCCCGCGTCGGCGACGCCCGCAGGAGCCTTGTGCCGGATCCACTCCAAGTAGGCGGGAAGGTCCTCGGGCGGGTGGAGCGCCTCGGTGGTCAGGCCCGCGAACTCTTCCCGTGAGAATCCGTAATGGCCGAGGGCCGCCTCGTTGACACGAAGAATGCGGAGGGTCTGGGCGTCGTAAACGAGGATGGGCAGCGGGATGCTCTCGAAGAGCGTGCGATACCGCTCCTCGCTGGCGCGGAGGCCTTGCTCGTCACCAGCGTCCGACGTCGGACCGATCAGCATCGCAACACGCTCCCGCGACTTCGCCGTGGAGTGCCTGACGGGCCATCTAAATGGCATCGCGGCGATCCTTCAGGGATCATGAAGGCCGGGTGAAGGGCCCCCGCTCCGGCCCGCCCCGACGGGCGGTTATCTGAAGCTAATGTGCACCCCCGGAGGTGGAGGCGTTAGGCTGGATTTGCCGCAGCGGGGGGCGCCTGGCGCCGAACGATGTTTGCCGTAATGTTTGCCGGTCCGTCGCGGACCTGGAGGGATTTAGGCGTCCCGGACGGCCTTGGGTGAGCACAAGAACGGCGGGCCCGCATGAACCCGCCGTCTTTGGAGACCGGTGCTTGCATGAGGACCCCGATCGAATCCGGACCCGCCAGCGGGCGTATCCCGCGAACCCGCCGCTCGGAGCTTGACCCAGCCTCTGGGGCGCCCCACCGGTCATCGCGTTCTCGCCACGGTCGCCCGATTCCCCGCCAACGAGGGTTCGCGAATTCCTAGTCGCCAACGCCGCGACTTGACCGTCAACCCTTTCCCGACGCGAATCACGGCGCGGATACGTCAGGCGTCGCGCTCCTTCTCGCCCGGTACGGTCTGGGTACGGTCTGAGGGGTACGATTCGGGCGCGTTTCGGGGCTTGCGTGACGATTTGCCGCGCGCTAAGTGACGACGTGGCTTGCGGGGCGCCGGCGTCCGGACATCCTTCTCATCAACGGGTCGCAGGTTCGAGTCCTGCCTCGGGAGCTTGCGGGCCAGCATGCCAACCAACTACTGCGGAACCGGAGCCCGGGGCCAGTACATCATGACCCCCACGCCCAACAAACAGAGCGTGGCGCCGATCACATCGAAGCGGTCGGGCGCCCGGCCGTCAATCCCCCAACCCCAAAGCACGGACAGGATCACGAACACCCCTCCGTACGCCGCGTACACCCGACCGAAATGCGCGGGCTGGAACGTGGGCACGATTCCGTACAGGAAGAGCACCAGACCGCCGAGCGCCCCGAAGACGAACCCCCGCCCCTCCCGGAGCCAGAGCCACACCAAGTACCCGCCACCGATCTCCATCAGCCCGGCGAGGGCGAAAAGCCCGAGGGAGCGGCCCATGAGCGCAGCGCTCATGGCGCCCCCCGCCGGATCGGCACCCGCACGCGCGTCCGCTCCCATTCGATCACCAGCTCGAGGGCGTCCGCGCCAATCCGCTCGAAGCGCATCGTGAACATCTCCACCGCCTCGCGCACCCGCTCGACCGGGACCGCGGTTTCGCCCAAGTCCTCCCGCCGCACCTCATCGCTGATCGGAATGCCCCAGCGGCCTACGCCGCTGTTAACCACGATCCGCCACTGGGCGCTGTCCGGGATCGCGTACAGCGAGTAAGAGCCCGGCGCCACGGGCACGTTACCGACGCGAAGCGGCACGGGCGTATGCAGCGTCGTCGCCTCGTTGGCGCCGAGGCGCCACGGCTGCCCGAACGGCACGAGACGCCCCATGACCGGCCGCCCGAGCTTGCGCGGCCGGCTGTAGCACAACGTGACGGTGTCCGCCCCGAGCGTGGTGACGGCGGAATCGAGCGGGCTGATGCGGAGCTGGAGATCGGCGGGATCGCCGCGAATCCAGCACGGCGGCGGAGCGGATGGCGAGAGGGTGAGCGCGAGAAGCAGAGCCGGCACGTTCATGCTCCGCCCTCCGCTCGTTTGGGAGCGCGTTGCAGGCCCCAGCCGAGCGCGCCGCCGTACACCAGATGCAGGATGAGGGTGGCTACCGCGATGCGCGGCGTGACGCTCGTGCCGAAGACCCCCCAGCCAAGCCAGGGAAGCACGAGCACCTGCATAAGCAGCCAGAGCAGGACACCCAGCACGACGCCGTGAGCGAGCGTGATGCGACCGCGGATCGTCCCCGCGAGCGCGGCGCCCCACACGCCACCGTACCCGAGGTGACTCAGCACCGCGAGGGCCATCAGGGCGGGACGAGGCAGGCCGGGCCCCAGGAGTTTCCCGACGAGCGCGGCGGGGATGGGCTTGGGCATGGGCGAGAGGTGCAAGAGCATCCCGCCCAGCATGAGGATGGACATGGCGACGGTCGCCGCGATGCCCCACAGGAATCCGGTGCGAAGTCGGTGTGTGATCATGCGCTGCGTCGCCTCCTGTCGCGAGCGATGTCGGGTGTCGGCGTGCCGAGCGCCTCGAGGAGGCGCCCCAATCGCGTGGCGTTCACGCGGATGTAGAACCGGCGCCCCGATCGCGCGCGCTCGATCAGTCCGGCGCCCTCCAGCTCCTTCAAGTGATGCGAGACCGTAGGCGCGGGGATGTCCAGCGCCCGCACAATGGCGCCCACGTCGCAGCTCGCCGGGTCGAGCGTACAGTCCGTCTTGCGGCTCGCCGCGCAACAGGCCAACGCTCGCCGTTGCAACAGCTGCACGATCGCGAGGCGGTGCGGGTGCCCCAGCGCCCGGAAACCGGCGGCGGCGTCTACCGACGATAGTTTCATACTTTCGGAAAGATTGATCAATCGACCACAATCCGCAAGCCCCCTCAGTGCCCTTCTGCGGTGAGGCCCCGCTCGTAGGCCGCCATCAGATCCTGCCGGCTAAGGGTTCCCTCGAGACGCGTACGATCGTCTGGCGAGACGACGGGCACGACCGTGACGTCGCGACCACCCAGCCGGCGCAGCGCCGTGAGCAGCGTGTCCTCGCTGGTCAGCGGGTTGCCCTCCGGCACGGCGAGGTCGGCGGCAAGGAGGATGCGGCCGAGGTGATCGCCCTCCAGCGCCTCGCGCAGGGTCGCGTGCGAGAGCATGCCGACGAAATGTCCGTCCCTGTCCACCACGGGGAAATCGGTCTGTCGGCTGCCGCCGATCAACTCGACGATCTGAGGGAGGCTCGCCCCCTCGGGGATCAGGACTGGTTGGCGGTTCAGGCACTCGTGTACGGGGAGGCGGGCGAGCACCGCGGCGTCGGCGCCATGTGTGAGGACCACGCCCCGGCGGACGAGCCATTCGGTATAGATCGATTCAGGGTGCAGGCGCCGGGCGATGCCGTAGGCGAGCACGCTGGTCAGCATCAGCGGGAGAATCAGCGCGTAATCCCCGGTCATCTCGAACACCATCATGATCGCCGTCAATGGGGCGTGGGTCGCGCCAGATACGAGGCCCGCCATGCCCACCAGCGCGAGCGCCCCAGGGGCGAAGTGTGAGCCGGGCAGGAGGTCTCGCAGTGCTACGCCGTACGCGCCGCCCAGGGTCGCGCCGATGAATAGTGCGGGCGTGAACACGCCACCCGTTCCGCCCGCGCCGAACGTGACGGCCGTGGCGACGAGCTTCGCTGCCGCGAGCGCCATCAGGAACGGCGCGCTCCGGGCAGCGAGGATGCCAAGATCGAGGCTTTCGTGACCATGCCCCCAGAGGTCCGCCCGGAATCCGAGATCGAGCCCGCCGATGATGAGCGCGCCCAGCGCGACTTGGGTCCAGCGCGCGGGCAGACCGGCGAACAGGTCCTGGGTCTTCCAGACGCCGCGCGAGTAGAGCACCGAGAACACGCCCGTCAGGGCTCCGAGGCCGACGTAGAGGAGTAGCTCCCACGGCGATCCCACGCCGAATGCCGTGGGGAGCGTCAGGACGGGGTGGTTACCGAACGCGGCCCGTCCCACCGTGGCGGCGAGGATGCTGGCGACCACGAACGGGCCCAGGGCCATCCCGCCCGCCGCACCCAAGATCTTCTCGACCCCGAAGATGACGCCGGCGATCGGCGCGTTGAACGCGGCCGAGATTCCAGCCGCCGCCCCGCAGCCGACGAGAGTCCGGAGACGGTTCGGCGAAGCGCGGAGCCAGCGCCCGATGCGCGAGCCGGCGGCGGCTCCCAACACGACTACCGGTCCCTCGGCGCCGACCGAGCCGCCAGTGCCGATGACCATCGCGGCCCCGAGGGCCTTCACCAAGACCGGCAAGGACCGGATCACTCCCCCCTTTACCGTGACCCGATACATCACGTCGGGGATGTTCTCCCCGGGCGAATCCTTCGCGCCCCAGCGCACCAGCGCGCGGCACGCGACGAGGCCCAGCGCCACGAACGTGGGGATGATGAACAGGGCGGGGAGATCGGTGCGGAGCGCGCTGCGAAGGACGAGCTCCTGAATGACGTCAATCGTCTTGTAGAGGACGAGAACAGCTCCCCCCGCTGCGACGCCGATCGCGACGGCGAGCAGGAGGAGCTGGGTGTGCTCGTCGCCGCCCATCTTGGCGAGCATCGACGAGACGGTACGCGCGGACTCCTGCAGGGCGCGCATCGGGCGTGTGAGGAGACCTTCCGGACCTGCAGGTGGTGGTTCCGCCATACTGCATATTCAGCATGGCGAACGCGGCGTGCAACGCCCTGCGGCGACCAGCCTGACCTGCGCGTTTTGACTGTCACGCGAACAACGCTGAGCGCGCCCGCTGCCCATTGCGACGCTCCACGCCCAGGCCCAACTTACCGCGAACCTCACGGAGCGCTCGTGGCGGACTTCTATCAGACCGGTGTCATCACCACGCTTCATCGGCTCGGCGCGGATCGCCTCGAGCTCCTCGAGGCGGATCTCGTCGAGTTCGCGGAGACCCGGCCGCTCACGCTCATTATTCCCGCCTTGGCCTCCGAGATGGACGGTCCCGCCCTCGCCGGGATCGTCCAGGTCCTCCGTGACGTTCCCTACCTCTACCGCGTCCTGATCGGTCTCGACGCCGCCACGCGGACGGACTTCGAGCGCAGCCGCCAGTTCTTCCGCGTGCTGCCCCAGCGCGTCGACATCCTGTGGCGCGACGGCGACCGCGTCCAGGAGCTGTACCAGAAGCTCGAGACCGCCCGGATCTTCACCGGCACGGCGGGCAAGGGACGCGTCGTCTGGATGGCGCTGGGGTGCGTCCTCGCGGACCCCAAGTCCCGCACCATCGCCCTGCACGACGCCGACATCGTGAGCTACCGGCGCGACCTCCTCGCCCGGCTGGTCTACCCCGTGATGAATCCCTCCCTGGGCATCGAGTACGCGAAGGGATACTACGCCCGACTCACCGACCGGATGTACGGCCGAGTGACCCGGCTGTTCGTGACCCCGCTGCTGCGCACCTTGCTCAAGATCGTGGGATACCACCCGTTCCTCGTGTTCCTCGACTCGTTCCGTTACCCCCTCGCGGGCGAGTTCGCCATGGACGAGGACCTCGCCCGGGTGATGCGGGTCCCCTCCGATTGGGGGCTCGAGATCGGCCTCTTGGCCGAAGTGCACCGCAACCTCGCCACGCGCCGCGTGTGCGAGGTGGACATCGCCGACGCCTACGAACACAAGCACAAATCGCTTGAGCAGGATTGGCCCCCCGCGGGGCTGCTCAAGATGGCCGTGGACATCGCCAAGTCGCTCTTCACGACGCTCGGCAACGAGGGGATCCCGATCTCGGAGGGATTCTTCCGCAGCGTCCGCGCCGTCTACCTTCGCATGGGCCAGGATCAGGTCCGCCGCTACGCCGACGACGCCGCCATCAACCATCTCGCGTTCGATCGCCACGAGGAAGACTCCGCGGTCGAGATGTTCGCCCAGGCGATCGAGGCGGCCGCGAAGGAGGTATACGACGATCCCCTGGGGGCCCGACCGATGCCGAACTGGGCCCGTGTCACCTCCGCCCTCCCGGACTTCCTGGACGAGCTGCGAGACGCGGTTGAAGCGGACAACCGCTGATCCTCGGCGGCGCCCGCTGGTCGCCGTGGTCACCGACGTGGACGGCTGCCTCCTCGACCACCGGACGTACCGCGCCGGCCCGGCAGGCCGGGTCCTCCGGCGTCTGCGGCGGCTCGGCGTGCCCGTCGTCCTCTGCACGAGCAAGACCCGGGCCGAGCTGCGCGCGCTGCGGCAGGAGCTGGAAGGTCCTCACCTCGCGATCGTGGAGGACGGCGCGGGGATCCTCGTTCCGGCGGAGATCGCGCGCGCGCTCCGCCTACCCGGCGCCCGCCGCGTCCGCGAAGGGCGGGTCGTTCCACTTGCGCCCGGGTACGCCGCGATTCGCCGTGCCTTCGCTGCGCTCCGCCGGCGGACCAGCGGCGCCGCGGTGGGGTTTGGAGACCTGAGCGCCAGCGAGGTCGCGGCGGCAAGCGGGCTCACGCGGGCCGCGGCCCGGCGCGCCAAGCGCCGCGAGTTCGACGAGCCGTTCTTCTTCCTGCGGGACGCGACGCGCCATGCGCGGGGGCTCGCGCGGTTCGCGGCCCGTCGCCGACTCCGGGTGACGCGCGGTGGCCGGTTCTGGCACCTGCACGGCCCTACCGACAAAGGCCGCGCGACGCGCCTGGCGCGCGAGCTGCTGCAGCGAGCCCACGGCGCCCTTGTCATCATCGCTCTGGGTGATAGCTCGCTCGACGCTCCCATGCTTCGCGAAGCCGACCTGCCGATAATCGTCCCCCGGCCCGACGGCTCCGTCGATCCGACGTTGCGGCGCCGCCTGCGCGAGGCTCGCATCGCCCCCGCGCCGGGCCCGGCCGGGTGGGCGAAGGCCGTAACGCGGGCCGTGCGGGAGCTGCGCCATTCGCTAGGCCGGACAACCGCGCGCGAGTTGCATGCTATCCGTCGTCGCCGGCGGGCGGCGCCAGGAATCGCGCGACGCGGTCCCGCGCGGCCCGCGCGTCGTCGTAGCCCAGCTCCATGAGCGTCGCGATGTACTGCGGCTCGAACAGCAGGTAGCTGAGGAAGTCCGCCGCCTGGACTCGCTCTCCACCGAGGTTTCCCACCACCAAGCGCAGGCCGCGGGGCAGCGTGCGCAGGTGACCCAGCGCCAGATCGCCGAGGTCGCGCGAGGGGTGGAGCACCAGCAGACGGACGAGGCTCAGCCCGTCCGGGGTGGGGGTTCCGGGAGGCAGCGCCGCGACCAGCCGGTTGACGCGCGCGAGGCGCTCGGCGTCGGCGTCGAGGGCGTCGAGCAAGATCGAGTGCAGAACCATCCCCATCGTCTCGGCGGCGCTGGGGTAATCGCGCGCCAGCGGCCGCGGCTCGGCGGGGCGGCCGGTGCGCATCCCGATGGCTAGCAGCGCGCGGGCGCCGAGGTGGATCGCGGGGGCAAGCGGCGCCGTCTGGCGGACGCCGCCGTCGCCGTAGAACGCGTCACCGATCCTCACGGCGGGAAAGATCATGGGCACGGCCGACGAGGCCAGCACGTGGTCGATGGTGAGCCGGGCGGCGGCTGCGACACGGCGGGCGCGCTGCCACAGGGCCACGTCGGGCGCGCCCTCCACGAACGTAACCGTGTAGCCGGTGGCGAACGAGGTCGTGGTCAGCGCTGCCGCGCGCAGCCGGCCCGTTGCTACGTTATGCGCCACGCCGCCGGGGTCGAAATGGCGGGCGAGGAACTGGCGCAGGGGAGTCGGATCCAGGAGACCCCGCAAGGCGGTGGCACTCCTCGCCCGGCCGAAGGCGGCCTGGGCGAGCCAGCGCACGGCGGCGCGCCCCAATCCGAAGGGGCGCACGCGGAAGACCTCCTCCACCGTGAGCCGGCTCCACTGCTCGCGCAACCGGGCGACCGCCGCGGCCAAGGGGCCGCGGTGGGCGGCGAGGAACAGGGTGTTGATCGCACCGGCCGACACGCCGGTGAAAATCGGAAAGTCGAGGTCGCGGAACTCCTCCGTGAGAGCGGCGAGCACGCCGACCTGATACGCGGCGCGCGCCCCGCCGCCCGACAGCACGAGCGCGAGGGAGGCGGCGGTCGCGCGGATCTGAGGGTCAATGGTCATCGTCCGGTAGTATAGCGCGCCCTTCGTTCCGCTGGGCGCTCCGTTGAAGAAAAAAAACCCGCACCGGGTTCTCACCGACTGGCTTGACGGCGTCCGCCACGTCATAAGAGATTGCGATAAGTGAGGTGTTCACCAGCGTGTTAGACGCTATCAAGAGTTTCGTCGCCCGGCGGATCGTGCGTCACGAGTCGGGCGCTCAGTCTGCAGAAGGCCAGTCGGGGCCGAGTGGCGTCCAGGTCGCAGCTTGCGCGCTCCTCTTGGAGCTTGCGTACGCCGATGACGAGTTCAGTCCGGTCGAGCGCGCCCACATCGAGTCAGCGCTGCGCCGCCACTTCGACCTGGACGAGGCTACGATGCGCGACTTGCTGGAGCTCGCCGAGACCGAGCGGCGGCAATCCATCGATCACTATCAGTTCACTCGCACCATCACGCAGCAGTACGACCTCGGCCAGAAGATGGTTCTGGCCGAAGTGATGTGGGGCGTCATTCTGGCGGACGGCGACATGCGCCGGCGTGAGGACTATCTAGTCCGGAAGCTGGCGAACCTGCTGGGCTTGGCGCCCGCCTATCTGGCGCAAGCCCGCCGCGCCGCGAGCCCACCCTCGTGATACTCCGCGTGCTCCCGCAGCCCTTTGTGATTCCCGCCTTCGCGGCAGGTCGTGCGGGCCCATGATCGACGATGCCACACGTCGTCCAAACTTGGACCGCGACCTTCGCGATGACCACCATATGGGGCCGAGCGCGCCGGAGTCGATGAACTCGACGCCCACCGCCGTCTGGTGACGGGCCCGGGGCTCGGCGGCCTCGACCTCTGGGTGCTCGGCGCGTACCTCGCCGCCATCTTCGGCATGTCGTTCGCCTTCGCGCGGCGCCAGCGGACGGGCGAAGAGTACTTCCTGGCGGGCCGAACGATGGGCGGCCGGGCCCTCGGCGCCTCCATCCTGGCAAACCAGGCGAGCGCGATCAGCCTGGTGGGCGCGCCCGCCTTCGTCGCCCTGCGCGACGGCGGGGGCCTCGTGTGGCTCCAGTACGAGCTGGCGCTCCCGATCGCCATGCTCCTCGCCATCGTGGTGCTTCTCCCGGCGGTCCGCTCGGTGCCCGGCTCCTCGATCTACGCCTACGCCGAACGCCGCTTCGGGCGAGGGACGCGCCAGGCGCTGGCCGGCGCGTTCCTGCTGTCGCGCGGGCTGTCCCTCGGCGTGATCCTCTACGCCTCCTCCCTGGTGCTGGGCGAGGCCCTCGGCTGGCCGACCGACCGGGCCCTGTTGCTCGTGGGGATCGCGTCGGTGCTCTACACGAGTCTCGGCGGGATCGTCGCCGACATCTGGAGCGATGTCCTTCAGCTCGCTCTCCTCTGGGGCGGGACCCTCGTCGCCGCGGTGTACGTAGCGACGCACACCGGTCTCCATGTCCTCGCCGAGCTGCCCGCCGAGCGGACCCGAACGCTCGTGGCGGACGCCACCGGCCTCGGCGACGGGGCCACTTTCGCGTTCTGGCCGATGCTGTTCGGCGGGCTCTTCCTGTATCTCTCGTATTACGCCTGCGACCAGAGCCAGGCGCAGCGCCTGCTCACGGCGCGGGACGACGC
>Ga0326597_10014402_pt1 | contig 10368 bp, 9 predicted proteins | sample RVTome_12_FD_203789 | JGI IMG/M metagenome (GOLD analysis project Ga0326597, IMG submission 203789) | Soil microbial communities from uranium-contaminated site in the Upper Colorado River Basin, Wyoming, United States - RVT100D185 | ecosystem: Environmental > Terrestrial > Soil > Contaminated >...
CCGGCCGTTCATCGCGCGCGCGCGGGACACCGCATCGCCCATCAACGCGTCGAGGTCCGGAGCCGGTGGTGGCGCGAACGGCGCCAGGATCTCCTTCGGTGTGGCCGCCGACGTCGTCACCGCCGCATCGACGATCCGGTCCAGCGCCTCCCGCCGCACGTCCCCGGCGGCGATCCGCGTGAGCGCGGCCTGCAGTACGGACCCCGCGGCATCGGGAACCCGGCGTCCGGCCCGCCGATGATAAGGAATGCGCTTGGCCAGGCTCGCGGCGAGTCGCCGGGCCAGGTCACCCGGGGCGGGCGCCGCGCGGTCGAACAGGTCGGCCCACGGCGCCCCCGCGAGCCGGTGCGCGGCCGCGGGTGTGAGCCCCAGTCCGCGGTATCGCTCGACGCGCACCCACGGTGTCGCCGGCAGCGACGCCCGGATCCGCTCGATCACGGCGTCGGCCACGGGAATGGGCGGCGTGTCGGTGTCGGGGTACATGCGGTCGGCCCCGGGCAGGATGCGCTCGAAGCCGGTCGTGCCGTCGGCGTTGGCCTGACGCGTCTCGGCCGGCACGCCCACGACGGCGTCCTGCGCGCGCAACAGCACCTCGCGCGCGGCCGTGGCCGCGTCGGGCACGTCCGCCCACACGACCACGACCGCGTCATCGGACTCCGCACTGACCGCCGCGCGAAGGTCGCGCCAGCGCCGCGCGGAGATCCCCGCGTCGTCCGCGGCATCCGAATGCGTGAGGAAATGGCGGTGCGCCGGGCAGGCGATGACGCGGATCCGCTCACTCACCTCGTGGGCGAACGTGAGCCCCGGTTGCGTGCGGTGCGCCAGCAGCCCGGCGAATCCGGGCAACCGCACGGCGCACACGGTCATCCCAACGTTGCGGGCCGCACGGACGTCCGGATGCCGGGACCGATCGAACGTGCGGCTCACGTCGGCCACGAGCGGCGAGCAGTCCCACGGGAGCCCCTTCTCGGGGAGGCTCAGCGACTCCCTGGTGACACCGCGGCGCCGCAGCTCCGCACGCACCCGCAGCAGGTTGAGCTGGCGGTAGCCCTCGTTGTGCACCAGCCACGGCAGGAACCGGTGGTTGTCCACGCCCTTGATCTCGACGCGGCGGCCGCCGGCGACCGAGACGTTCACGTCCTGCCGCGCGGCGCCCGGCCCGCGCCGCACGCGGCCGGTGGCGCGGACCACCTGGGCCAGCAGCCGGCCGCCCGCCTGCATCTCTTCGGGCGTCCGGAACTCGGGCTCGGTGACGACTTCGGTGAGCGGCATCCCCAGCCGGTCCGTACGGAACGTGATCCGGTGCCCGACGTCGCTCACCTCGCGGCAGGAATCCTCCTCGAGCGACAGCTGCCGGATGGAGAGCATCCGGTCCACGCCCAGCTCGGGCACCTGGAACGGGATCTGGCCCGTGAGGCCCACCATCGCGGTCCGCTGAAACCCCGTGGGAATGGAGCCATCGAGGTACTGCTTGCGCATCACGTGCAGCTCGGCCACGAGGTTGAGGTCGAGTAGCTGCGCAATGCCGATCGCGATCTCGATCGCTTCGTCGTCCATCGGGAACGGCGGCGTGTCGTCCAGCTCGTAGGTGCACACCGAGCCCCGCTCGAGCAGGTAGACGATCTCCTTCCGCGTCTTGAACTCCATCAGCGCGGTGCCGTCGTACTCGCCCAGCTCGGAGAGCGTGGGGCGCATGTGCCGCAGGACTTCGCCGTCCGCGTGGTCCACGTAGCGTCCCGCCGGACAGCGGCAGAACAGCTTCCGCCGGGTGAGGAGCTGCTGGTGCACCTCGAGCCCGCCCAGGAAGCCCAAGGCCTCGTAGTCGGCCGCCGTCAGCGCACCGTACTCCCGATCGGGGAAGTCGAGCACCGGCTCGGACCGCGGATTGACGTCGGGAGGCGGGCGAATACCCTGAAAGGCCGTGGCGGCGGGGGTCATGGCGGTGCGAAAGATAACCTGCACGTGAGGACGTGAGAACGTGAGCACGTGAGGATGGGGGCGCTGCTCACGTCCTCACGTGCTCACGTGCTCACCTTCCCACGTTCACGTCCCGCTGCCCGTCAGTTACTGCTTCTCAAACACCCGCTTCATCGTGCGCTTCCCCATGGGCGTGTCCGTCGTGGTGCTGACGGTCATGGTCTTGCCGTCCTCGCTGAGCGACCGCACCTCGTTGAGCGTCATCGTCATGGGGCCATTCGGCGTCTGTGCCTCGGCCTTGCCATCCGTGACGAGCTTGGCGCCGTCCCACTTGGACGTGGTCTTCATCTCGCCACGCATCCCCGCGTTGGTGCTCTCGCGGCCGTCGAGGAAGTAGGTGGACGTGCGCTCGGGCCCCATGCCGCTCTGAACGATCGTGAGCTGCTCGGCCGTCTGCGTGATGGTGAGCATGAGGTTGCTCATGTCCACCTGCTGGCCGCCGCGCGCCGGAGGGGCGTCGCTCTTGATGAGATTGATCTTCCAGGTGCCGGAGAAGTCGGGTGACTGGGCCATGGCGCCCGCTACGGGAATGACGACCGCGAGAGCAAGGAACTGCAGTATTCGTCGCATGGGGATGGGTCCTCGAGGTTAGTGTCCGACCGTGACCTGGCGGGCCGCGGCCCGCACATCCTGAATAGTACAGTTCAGGCCCCGGAAACGTTGCGCAGACCGGGCGTGCGGCGTGCCCCGCTCTGGACGCGCGGGGGGCAACCGTTAGCTTCCCCACCGTGATCGCCGTGCCCCACCATTCAGTCGGGGGAGGAACCCGATGACCCGACGCATGATTCCCGTTGCCCTGGCCGCCACCGTGCTCGCCGGCGGCGTGCCGCTCACCGCGCAGACCGTCACCGAGCCCAACAGCGGCGTGACGTTCCCCGTGAAGCTCGTGGCTCCGTCCGGCCTCGAGCACGCGCTCACCGGTACCGGCATCCGCACCAAGACGTTCCTCAAGGTGAAGGTCTACGCCTTCGGCCTCTACGTGGACCCGGCAGCCGCCACCTCCGCGCTCGCGGGCTTCGCGGGCAAGGACGCCAAGGCCCTCGAGAAGGACAAGACCTTCTACGAGACCCTGCTCCAGATGCAGTTCCCCATGACGCTGCGGCTGGTGATGACCCGCGACGTGGGCGGCGAGGACATGGCCGAAGCCTTCGACGGCGCGCTCCGGCCGCGCGTGATTCAGGCGGCGGCCGAGAAGAACTTGCCCGGCGGGGAGGCGGCTCTGGAGACGTTCCGCGGGTTCTTCAGCGTCGGGGAGATGACCAAGGACTCCGAGCTGCTGTTCACGTGCACCCCGGACGGGACGCTGTCGTCGTCCGTGAAGGGGACGGCCAATCCCCCACTCACCTCGCCCGCGCTCTGCTGGGCCCTGTTCGACGTGTACCTCGGCGACAAGCCCATCTCCGGCGACGGCAAGAAGAGCGTCGTCGCGAGCTTCCCGGACCTCCTGGCCCGCCAGTAGGCTCCGCTTCCGCCGCCGCGCAAGTCCGACCGTTACGGTTGGACTTGTGCGGCGGCTTCCTCGGGATTTCACACTCCTTTCAGTCGCCCCTCCCTAGCTTCCCAATGCGCCGGGGAGCAGGCGGAAGCCCGCGCCCTGGCTGCTGACGGCGACCATCCGCTGGGAAGGAGCCGATCATGCCTGCCACGGACACTCGCCCGGGCACGAAGACGATCCTCGTGATCGACGACGACGCCGACTTCACTGCCACCGTGCGCGCCGTTCTGGAACGCGAAGGGTACACGGTCGTCGAGGCCGAATCGGGCGCGGAGGGGTTGCGCCAGTTCCGCGCGCGCCATCCCGATCTGGTGATTCTGGACGTGATGATGGAAAGCCCCACCGAGGGGTACGGGGTCAACGAGGCGATCAAGTACTCGGGGGACTTCGACGCGTTTCAGCAAACACCCGTCATCATGGTGTCCTCCATCCAGGAGTCCCCGGACGACCGGTATCCCCGGGCGCCCGAGGTCGACATGATCCGCCCCGATCGCTACCTGACGAAACCGCTCGATATCCCGACGTTCCTGGAGATCGTGCGGAAGGCAGTGCGTCACTAGCGTCCAGCGAGCGCGACACCCGCGCCACCCGCCGTCAGCGACCGCGGGGAGAGGACGGGTGCATGGACGGGGCACAGCGTGGCGAGCCGATCGTCGTCATTGACGACGACTACGCCATGCGATTGGCCTGCGAGCAGGCCCTCGCGAAGGTCGGGTATACGGTGTCGACCTTCGCGGACGGGGCCCACGGGCTCGAGGCCGTCGGGACGTGCAAGCCCGGTCTCGTCGTCGTGGACCTCAAGATGCCGGGCCTCTCCGGCCTGGACGTCATCACCCGCCTCCACGCCATCGATCCCACGATCACGATCATCGTGATCACCGGGTACGCCACGATCAGCACCGCCGTGGACGCCATGAAGGCCGGCGCGTACGACTTCCTGCCCAAGCCGTTCTCGCCCGACGAGCTGCGCCTGATCGTGCGGCGCGGCTTCGAGCGGCGGCAGCTCCAGCTGACGTCGCAGCAGTGCGAGGTCGAGCGCGAGCTCCAGCGGCGGCGGTTCGTCACGTTCGTCTCGCACCAGCTCAAGACCCCCCTCGTCGCCGTCCACCAGTACCTCGACGTCCTGCGCCAGCTCGGCGAGGCGCCGGAGGCGGCCGAGAAGCGTCAGGCGTGGCTCTCCCGCTGTCTCGTGCGCACGGACGAGCTCCGTCGCCTCATCGACGACTGGCTGACCCTGGCGCAGCTGGAGGGGGGCCTCCTGGGACGCCAGCGCACCCGCGTGGACGTCGACGAGACGATCACGTCGGTGCTCCGCACGTACGAGGGGCTGGGGGCGCGCGACGGCATCACCCTCACCGCCGACGTGCCGGAGCACTGCCCGGTGCACGGTGATCCCACGTGCGTGGGCGTCCTGATCGACAACCTGGTCGCCAACGCGGTCAAGTACAACCGTCCCGGGGGCACGGTCACGGTGCGCGTCCAGCGGGCCGCGGGAGAGGTGATCATCGAGGTCGCCGATACCGGGATCGGCGTGCCGGCGGACGCCCTGCCCCGTCTGTTCGACGAGTTCTTCCGGGTGCGCCAGCCAGGAGTGCCGAAGGTCGAGGGGACGGGTCTGGGATTGCCCATCTGCCGGCGGATCGCCGCCGAAATGGGCGGAGTGATCGAGGTCGAGAGTACCGAGGGCGCCGGGTCCACGTTCCGGGTCCGCCTGCCGGATCCCGAAGCGTCGCCGGCCCTTGCCACCGGGAGGAGCGCATGAAGACAGGCAGTCGCATCCTGATCATCGACGACGACCAGGACTTCGTCCAGGCACTCGCGACCCTGCTCGAGCGCGACGGCCACAGCGTGCTCACGGCGCACAATGGGCGGGAAGGCGTGCTCCGGGCCCGCCGGGAGCCACCCGACCTGATTCTCCTGGACGTCATGATGGACGAGCGCACGGAGGGGTTCTTCGTGGCCCAGGAGCTCCGCCGGATCCCCGAGCTGGCGCACGTCCCGATCTTCATCGTGAGCGCCGTGTACAGCGAGCAGCCGAGCATGCGCGTGGCGCCCGACCGCGCGTGGCTGGGCCACGACGCCTTCTACCGCAAACCCATCGATCCGGACGCCCTGCTGGCAGGGATCCGCGCTGCCCTCGCGGCGCACCCCGGCGCGGCTCCGCGAGGAGCGACCCCGTGAAAACGCTCGTGCTCCCCAAGGAGCACCTGGACTTCTTCGCCTCGGTGCTCCAGCAGTTCGGCGAGGTCCACGGCCCGGTGGCGCAGGGCGATCACTTCGTGTTCCGCCGCCTGCGGCGCTGGTCCGAGATCCGCCTCGATTATCCGCGGACCCTCCTGCCGCCCAAGAAGTACGTCCTGCCGCCGCGGGAGTGCCTGTTCCACTACCGGCCGAAGGACGGCTACGTACCCGACACGACCGGCCTTGACCGCCGCGTCGTGCTGTTCGGGGTGCACGCGTGCGACATCTACGGGATCAACATCCTCGATCAGGTGTTCGCGGGGCGCTACCCGGACCCGTATTACCAGGCGCGGCGGCGCAACCTCGCCATCATCGGCATCGACTGCACGCCGGACGAGCACTGCTTCTGCCGCTCGATGCGCGCCGACTTCGTGTCCCAGGGGTTCGACCTGTTCCTCCAGGACCTGGGAGACCGGTACCTGACGTTCGTCGGCACCGCGCTCGGTGACGACATGGTGCTGGCCACGGGCGGCCTGTTCCGCGCGGTGACGCGCGAGGACATCGAGGAATACAAGGAGCGGTCCGCCGTCCGGCGCCAGGCGTTCGTCCTCGATCCGGAGATCCGGGACCTGCCCGAGATCTTCGAGATGGAGTACCAGAACGAGCTGTGGGAGGAGCTGGGCGCCAAGTGCGTGAGCTGCGGGGCCTGCAGCACGGTCTGCCCCACCTGCTACTGCTACGACGTCAGCGACGACGTCGCCCTCGGCACGCTCGAGGGACTGCGGTCACGCACGTGGGATTCCTGCCTGTTCGCGGGCCATGCCGTCGTCGCAGGCGGCGAGAACTTCCGGGGTAGCCGCGCGAGCCGGGTCAAGTTCCGGTTCTACCACAAGCAGCGCGGCTTCGTGACCGAGTACGGACGCCCGGGCTGCGTCGGGTGCGGGCGCTGCCTCGAGGTGTGTCCCGCAGGCATCGACATCGTGAAGATCATCGATCGGCTCCGGGAGGTGCACCATGCTGCTGCAAGTTGAGGCGCGTCATCCCGTCCTCACGGCCAACCCGTACCAGCCGCTCCAGGCGCACATCGTCCGTATTCAGCGGCTCGTCGCCGACACCCACCTCTTCACCATGCGCTTCGTGAACGAGCGGACGGCCGCCGGGTTCCGCCACCGGCCCGGCCAGTTCGTCATGCTGAGCGTGCCGGGCGCGGGCGAGGCCCCCATCTCCATCTCGTCGTCGCCCACGCGGCCCGAGGTGCTGGAGCTCTGCGTTCGGCGCGTGGGCCGGGTGACGCAGGCGCTGCATCGGCTCCGCCCCACCGCCGTGCTGGGACTCCGCGGCCCGTACGGCAACGGTTTCCCGGTGGAGGCCCTGGAGGGGAGCGACCTGCTGCTCATCGCGGGCGGGCTCGGGATGGCGCCGCTCCGCTCCCTCCTCTGGTACGCGCTCGACAACCGGGAGCGGTTCACCTCCGTGTCCCTGCTCTACGGGGCCCGCTCGCCCGAGGACATGCTGTTCCGCGACGAGCTGATCTCCCTCGCCGACCGGCCGGACCTCACGTGCCTGCTGACGGTGGACCGCGATCCGAAGGGCGGCTGGGCCCATCATGTCGGGCTGCTGCCGGCCCTGCTGGACCGCATCCGGGTGGTGCCCTCCACGACCTTCGCGGCCGTGTGCGGGCCGCCCATCGTGTACCGGTTCGTGCTCGAGCGGCTGCTCGCGCTCGGCTTCTCCAAGGATCGGATCCTCATGTCGCTCGAGCGCCGCATGAAGTGCGGGGTCGGCAAGTGCGGCCACTGCAGCGTGGGCTACAAGTACACGTGCCTGCACGGGCCGATCTTCACGTACTGGGACGCGATCAACCTGCCAGAGCTGGTCTGATCGGAGGAGGTCAGGATGACGACCGCGGCGACGAATGGCAGACCCACCGTGGGCCTGTTCGGCCTCACGGGGTGCGCCGGTGATCAGCTCGTCGTGCTCAACTGCGAGGACCAGCTCCTCGAGCTGGCCCGGCTGCTGGATCTGCGCGACTTCACCATGGCGGCGTCCGATCCGGACGAGGAGGTCCCGCTCGACCTCGCGTTCGTGGAGGGGGCGGTGCTCAGCCGGCGGGACGAGTACGTGCTCCGCCGCGTGCGCGAGCGCGCCAAGTGTCTCATCGCCATCGGGACGTGCGCCGTGTGGGGTGGGGTGGCAGCGCTGGACCGGCTGTTCGACCGGGCGGCGCTCGTACGCGACATCTACGGCGACGCCGGAGCCGCCTTCGACACGCTCCCAGCGCGCGCGCTGCATGACGTCGTGCCGGTGGATTACACCATCACCGGCTGCCCCATCGAGGCGGACGAATTCCTGGCGGCGGTGAGCCAGCTGCTCCAAGGATACCCGCCGGCGGTCCGGGACACGCCGGTCTGCGCCGAATGCCGCATGAACGAAGTGGGCTGCCTCCTGCTCGACCGGGGGCTGCCCTGCTGTGGGGCCGTCACGCTCGGCGGCTGCCACGCCCGCTGCCCGGCACTCGGCGCCCTGTGCATCGGCTGCCGGGGACCCGCGCCGGACGCCAACGTCGAAGGCACGCTCGCCGCGTTCGTGGCACACGGCATCCCCATCGAGGAGGGACGGCGCCGGCTGGCCGTCTTCGCCCCGCTTTCCGAAGCAGTACCCGCGGAGGTCGCATGAGTACCCGGATCACGATCGAGCACCTGGCCCGTGTCGAAGGCCATGGGGGCGCGACGGTCGAGCTGGCCGACGGGGCCGTCGAGGCCGTGCGCTTCGACGTCTTCGAGGGCGCGCGTCTCCTGGAGGGACTGGTCCGGGGGCGGCGCTACGACGAAGTGGCCCCGATTACGTCCCGGATCTGCGCCATCTGCTCCGCGGCGCATACGCTGGCCTCGCTCACGGCCACGGAGCGGGCGTTCGGGATCGAGCCGGACCGCCGGATCGTCCGGGTGCGCGATCTGCTGCTCCGCGGCGAGAGCATCGAGAGCCACGCGCTGCACGTCTTCCTGCTCGCGCTCCCGGACTACCTCAACGTTCCGAGCGCCCTGGCCCTGGCGGAGTCGCACCGTGACGCCGTGCAGCTGGCCCTGCGGCTCAAGCGGCTAGGGAACCTGATCCAGGAGACCGTGGCCGGCCGGGCCGTCCACCCGGTGACCACCGTGGTGGGCGGGTTCTCCCGCTTTCCCACGGAGGAAGCGCTGCTCACGCTGCGCACGGCCCTGCTCGCCGCGCAGGGCGACGCCGAGACCGCGCTCGAGCTGGTGGCGCGGCTGCCGCATGTGGACGTCGGACAGAGTCCGAGCGCGTACGCGGCGCTCCGGGCGAACGGCGCCTACGGGTACGCGGGCGGCCAGGAAATCGGCATCGTGTCCGACGGGCGGACCGTGGCGGTCCCGGTCTCGGCGTACCGGTCCATCACGCGGGAGCACACGGTTCCGCACTCGCACGCCAAGCACAGCCACTGGAACGGGACACCGTTCATGGTCGGCGCACTGGCTCGGCTCGCCGTGAACGGCGACCTGCTGCCGCCGGCGGGGGCGCGGGCGATGGCCCATGTGGGGCTTGCCCGGCCGTTCGTCGATCCGCTCGACAACAATCGCGCCCAGGCGGTCGAGCTGCTCGTCGATGTCCAGCAGGCGCTCACGATGGTCGAGGAGGAGCTGGCCGCGCCCCGTGACGCCCCTGCCGCGGCCCCGGTGCGGGTCCGAGGCGGCAGCGGGACGGGGGCCGTCGAGGCCCCGCGCGGCCTGCTGGTCCACAGCTACCGTTACAACGAGGACGGCAGGCTCCAGAGCGCGGACGTGATCACCCCGACCGCGATGAACGCCGCGAGCATCGAGCAGCGCCTGCGGTGCGCGGTCGAGCTGAGCCCGCACGACGATCCGGACACGCTGCGCCGGCGCCTCGAGATGGTCGTGCGGGCCTACGACCCGTGCATCTCCTGCGCCGTCCACGTGCTGGACGTCCGTCGTGCGCCTTGACGTTCCGTTCCGCCCGCGGTCGCTCAAGACCAAGCTGATCCTGAGCTACCTCGTGATCCTCGGCGCGGGCGGGCTGCTCACGTCGATCGTCGGGTCGTGGATCGTGAGTACCACGATCATGGCGCAGGCCCAGCGGACCGCCGAGCACGATCTCGTGACCGCCCGGACGATCTATGAAGGAGAGCTGGCGGCGCTGCGCCACGCGGTGGCCCTGACCGGCCCGGCCATCCGTTTGGAGGAGGCGCGCGGCCCTCCGGAGCTGCGGCAGCGCCTCGCCGCGACCCTCGCCCAGGCTGGGTGCGACTTCCTGACCCTCACCGATGCGGCGGGGCGGGTGCGCGTCCGCGTCGGAGGCCGGGATGCCACGGGGGACGACGTGACGGACCTCGCCGTCGTCCAGGCGGCGCTGGCGGGGCAGCTCACGGCCGGCGCGGCCCTGCTTTCCCTCCCACAACTCGCCCGCGAGGACCCGGCGCTCGCGAGCCAGGCCAGGATCCGCACGGTCCCGACACCGCACGCCGTCCCCGACACCGCGGGCGTGCTGACCGAAGGGCTCCTGTTGATGGCCGCCGCTCCGGTGCTGGACGCGGCCGGCCAGGTGGCGGGGGCGCTGTACGCGGGGCGGCTGCTCAACGGCCGGTTCGAGCTGGTGGACCACGTGTGGAGCCTGCTCTACCAGGGCGAGCGCTACCGGCGCGAAGATGTCGGTACCGTCACGATCTTCCAGCGCGACGTCCG
>Ga0326597_10014403_pt1 | contig 10368 bp, 6 predicted proteins | sample RVTome_12_FD_203789 | JGI IMG/M metagenome (GOLD analysis project Ga0326597, IMG submission 203789) | Soil microbial communities from uranium-contaminated site in the Upper Colorado River Basin, Wyoming, United States - RVT100D185 | ecosystem: Environmental > Terrestrial > Soil > Contaminated >...
AGCGGACGCTGCGCGTTCCGGCCCCCGGCCATCAGAAGGACCCGTTCGATTTGAGCGTCGAGGAGCTGCAGCGACTGCTGGATGGGGTCCGGGGCGCCGCGCCACCGCGCGTCGCGCCCCGGAAGTCGCCGTTCACGGACTGAGTGACCGACCTCCTCGAGACCCTGCGCCCCGCGCTCGCCGGCCGCTACGAAGTGGAGCGGCAGGTTGGCCGCGGCGGCATGGCGACGGTCTTCCTCGCGCAGGAGCTGCACCCGCGCCGGCGCGTGGCGATCAAGGTCCTCGACCCGGAAATCGCGGCGACCGTCGGTCCCGACCGGTTCCTCCGAGAGGTGGACATCGCCGCCGCGCTCGCCCACCCGCACGTGGTCCCGATCTTCACCGCCGGGACGGCCGCCGGCCACTTGTACTACACGATGCCGTACATCGCGGGCGAGTCGTTGCGCGCCCGGCTCACCCGCGAGGGCCCGCTGCCCGTGCCGGAGGCGTTGCGCATCGCCGCCGAGGTAGCCGACGCGCTCGACTACGCCCACCGCCACGACATCGTCCATCGGGACATCAAGCCCGAGAACGTCCTTTTTCAGGAAGGCCACGCGCTGGTGGCTGACTTTGGGGTCGCCCGCGTGATCGCCGAGGCCGGCGCGCGGCTCACCCAGACCGGCGTGGCCGTCGGCACCCCCCTGTACATGAGCCCGGAGCAGGCGAGCGGCGAGTCCCGACTGGATGGTCGCTCCGACGTGTACGGGCTGGGGTGTGTGCTGTATGAGATGCTTACCGGGACCGTGCCCTTCACCGGACCGACGGCCCAGGCCGTGCTGGCGCGGCATATCGTGGACCCGGTGCCGCCGCTCGCGACGCTGCGGCCCGGGATCCAGCCCGGCGTGGTGACGGCGGTGAACCGCGCGCTCGCCAAGATCCCGGCCGACCGGTGGGCCTCGGCGGCGGACTTTGCCCGCGCGCTCAGAGGCGAGGCGAGCACCCCGGTGACAGACGCCCCGGTTCCGCCGGCCGACCGCCGGACCCGCGCCGCGCGCTTCGTCGCGATCGGGCTCGGCGCGGCGATTCTCGGCGCCGGGGCCTGGGCGGTGGTGGCCCGGTCGGCTTCGCGGGAATCCCCGCCGTCCGAGGGTGAGCCGCCTGGGCCGGTGCGGATGGTGCTGGTGCCGGCCGGCACGTACCGCCTGTTCGGCGGCGCCTGTCCCCTGTGCCTGCCGGAGCGCGTCGTGCGGCTCGATTCGGTGCGGATCGACCGCACCGAGGTGACGGTCGGTGCCTACGCGGCGTTCGTCTCGGCCGCCGCGGCCCGGGCCCCCTGGAGCGAGCGTCCCGCATCCGACCTGCCGGTGACGGGCGTCCTGTGGGAGGAAGCGGCGGCGTATTGTCGCTGGCGAGACTCGATCGCGCGCCTGCCCACGGAAGAGGAATGGGAGGCGGCGGCCCGGGGCTCGGACGGGCGGCAGTATCCCTGGGGCGATACCTGGTTCGGCGATCGGACTAACGCCGCGGGCGGGCAAACCGGCCTGTCACCGGTCGGAGCGTTTCCCACCGGGGCCGCGGCGAACGGCGCGGTGGATCTGGCCGGGAATGCCTGGGAGTGGACGGCGACGGCTGGCCCGCCCGGCCCCCGAGGCGAAGGGCGATACGTCCTCCGGGGCGGCGCCTACGACTCTCCGGCGAGTGTCGTGACGACGTTCTTCCGCACGGCGCTTCCGGCCCGGGTGACGTCAGACAGTATCGCCGCGTACTTCGGGAAGACCGGATTCCGCTGCGCGCGCGCGGCGCCCTAAGCCGCCCGTGGCACGCTCACCCTACCGCTATCCTGCTACCAGTGCCTTGAAGTCCGCCCGCTCCTGCAGCGGCGCCCAGAGCGGATCCGCCCGGAGCGGCGGAAGGCCCCACGCTTCGCGATCACGGCGGAACGCGAGGGGGAGATCCTAGCGGCCTGGCGGGCGCGCCCCAGGTGACCGCGGCCGAGCCGAGGGTATTGGTCCTGGGGGAGGTCAGCGTCCTTTTCGGGAAAGCGACGGCGCCGCCAATGCGCTTGACCCACCCCGCCAGCCGGGACATCCTCTAGTGTGCCCCACGCAATCACGCGGACCGCCGCGCTAGGCCTCGTCGCCCTCGCGCCGAGGCTCTCCGCCCAGTGTCCTGACGGCACGTCGCCCCCGTGCCGCCCGGCGCAAGTGGCCGCTGCGCGCCCCGATCCCCCGCTCGACGACCGCCGCTGGATTGTGCTCCCGTTCACCAACGTGGCGCGCGCCGCCGATCTCGACTGGCTGAGCGCGGCGAGTGTCAACCTGCTCACGCTCGACCTTTCGCGCTGGAGCGACATCCGGGTGGTGGACGTCGAGCGCGTCGCGGACTTGCTCCGCGACGTTCCCGAAGCGGGCCGCACGCAGCTCGGTCTCCAGACCGGACTGGCGACGGCGAAGCGCGCGGGGGCGGGGAAACTCGTGATGGGCGAGTTTCGGAAACAGGGCGCGGGCATCACGGTGCACGCGCGCGTGTTCGACGCGCGCACCGGGGAGCGCGTGCGCACCGTCAGCGAGGTCGCGCAAACCGCCGACTCGGTCGCGGCGGCGTACCAGCGACTCGCGCCAGAGGTCGTGAATGTCCCGACACCCATCGGCGCGACCCAGGCGGGCATCGGCTCGTCGTCGTCGGACGCGATTCGGAGCTACACGCTGGGGCTGGCGGCGTTCAATCGCGGCCGTACCGACTCGGCGGGTCTCTATTTCCTGGAGGCGATCCGATCGGACTCGAGTTTCGCACTGGCGTATCGGGGACTCGCCGACGTCCTGCCCCGAACCGACCTGGGACGGCTCTATCCGGCGGGCGCCGCCCAGGCGCGGGCGGCTGCGGCGCGCCTCGCGGCAGGCTTGCCCGAGCGCGAGCGCCTCGTCATCGCCCCCGGCCTGACGGCCTGCGAGCGGGGGGCTCGTCTCCTCGCACTCGATTCCGCCGACGCGGAGGGCTGGCTCGCGATCGGCAACTGCTACCGCGACAACACGCGGGTGATTGTGAGCACCAACGGAGAGGGGCGGCGGGAGGTGAGTTTGGATGCCGCACGCCAAGCGTACGAGCGGGTCCTCGCGCTCCAGCCGAGCCGCGAGGCGATCATCCGGCTGCAAGTCTGGCGACATCCCCCAATGCTCCTGGGTTGCACGCTGACCACGGCGCGGTGCCCGGCGGAGAACAGCTACTGGGCCGCGCTGGTGTACGACGGCGACACGCTGAGCACCCGCTTCGAGCGTGTTCGCCGGTTTGATCCGCCCGCGCGGCGCCGCGAGCTCGCCGCCGGTCGCCGTGCGAAGCTCGTGGCCGGCCGCGCCTTCTTCGCGCAGTGGACCGCGGCGCATCCCGAGGACATCACGGCCCACGCGGAGTACGGGGACATGCTCACCCAGTTGGGCGATTTCGCGGGCGCGCAGCGTGAATTCGACGCAGGATCAGAGCTGGCGCGGCTCGTCCGCGATCCCAACCGCCCCATCTACAGCGGTTACCGTGCCGAGGTTCACTGGAAGCTTGGCCAGGCGGACCGCGCCGCCGCGATCCTCGATTCGATCGCCGGTCCGGGGCCGTGGCCGCACTACAACACCGCCTTCGGTCTATTCAGCCGCGGGGTCGGGTCGCGCGACACCGCGCGGCGCTCACTGAGTACCGCGTTCAATTCGGTGTACGCCGGGGTCGTTCCGGCAGGCTTCGATCGGACCATGCGTGCGTACGCGGCCGCTGACACGGCGAATCGGCGGGACATCCTTGAGGTGGGCACGACCCTCGCCTTTCATGCGCTGCGCACCCGATCAGCCGCTGACACCGCATCGGAGTTCTCCCTTTTCCGGTTCCAGGCCTTCCTCGCGCTCGCCGATAGCGTCCGAGCGCGGCGCGCGCTCGCCGAGTACGACGCGTGGGGAAACGACAAGGCGGACGACTACTGGGATGCGTACGAGATGTTTGCGGCGGAGTCGCACTTGGAGATCGGCGACACGGCGACCGCGTGGGCGCGCATCGAGCCGTTCGCCAGCCGCTGGCCGGGGTACGACACCAACTCGTCGTGGTTTTGGGATTTTCCGGGCGACGATCGCACCTCGAATGTTCGGGCCGGCGGAACCGTCCTCGGCCGCGCGTGGCTGCTCTACGCCGATCTCGCCATGGCCACCGGGCATCGTGAAGAGGCCAGGCGCGGATACGCGATGATTGTCGGGATGTGGGAGAAGGGCGAGGGGCCGGTGCAGCCGCTGGTCAAGCGAGCCAAAGAGGCGCTGGCGAAGCTCGGGAGTTGATGTTGTTGAGTGCAGCTTTCCAAGGGCCCGGACGAGCCAACCGACGACCGGCGACTCGCGTCGGTGCAGCCACGAGCGCCTCGGCGAAGCCAGCCGACCCACGTCCATGCCGTCATCCCGTCCTCCCGTCATCCCGCGGTCGAGCGGCGGCAGGACGTGCGGGTGATTCAGCCGGGCAGTGATCTTGACTTCCCGGAGGAACCGGTCGGGGACCGAGCGCGGCGGCCAGGTCGGGCTTGAGGACCTTCAGGGCCACCGGGCGGTCGTGCTTCAACCCCCGGGCGAGGTAGACCGTGGCCGTGCCGCCGCGGCCGAGCTCGCGCTCCAGCGTGTAGCGGCCGGTAAGGGCGGCGGAGAGCCGGTCGGAGAGCTCAGACATGGCCATCCCGGGCCAAGTCTACGGCTCGGCCATGCTGCAGCAAGCAGGCGGGCTCGAGACCGAGCGAACGGAGTCACGGTCTGCTATCGGTTTTCCCCGCCGCCCCATATCTTCGCCCGCACCGCATGGCTCGGCTTCCTGCCTTCCGACTTGGCGTAGTTCTGGCCCTCGCCGCTCCGCCGCGGGGCGGGCTGGCGGCGCAATGTCCCGACGGATCTCCCCCGCCCTGCGCCGTTGCGCCCGCGGCGCACCGCGTCGCGCCGCCGCCGCCGGCGGACCGCGCGCGACGCTTCCTCATCCTGCCGTTTCGGAACCTGTCGCGGCGGGCCGAGCACGACTGGTTGGTGGAGGGAGCGGTCGCCCTCCTGGGCGACGCCTTGGGCCAGTGGCAGGAGATCTCCGTCGTGCCCGACCGCCGTCTCTTCCCCCTGCTCGCACGTCACGGTGTCAATCCCGGCGCGGTGATCGGCGAAGAGGTCATGCGCCGCCTGGCCGCGGAGACCGGCGGCTGGACCGTCGTGACGGGTGAGGTGCTAGCGGCCGGTGACGCGATCCGGCTCCGCGCGGTCGCGTACGACGCCGCGACCGGCCGGGACGTCGGCCGCGCCACGGAGCAAGTCCCCGCCGCCGAGGTGCTGAGCGGGTTCGAACGGCTGGCGGCGACGCTGCTGGGCACCGCGGAGCTGCGGCTGCGGCCTGGATGGATCGCGCCGAGCGCCACCACCACGTCGCTCGAGGCGTACAAGGCGTTCCTGCGCGGGCTCCAGTACACCTACCGGGTCGATCCGGACTCCGCCCGGGCGGCCTTTGAGCGGGCCGTGGCGCTCGACAGCGCGTTCGCCTTGGCGCACGTGGGTCTCGCGTTGAGCAGCGCGTTGGCGGGCACCTTGCTCGACGAGGAGGCCGACGCGGCGGAGGTCCTCGCCACCCAGGGGCGGGTGGCGCAGTCCGTGCTGCGGGCCACCCGCCATTCGACCCGCCTCCCTACGCGGGAACGCCAGTTGGTGCAGAGCGTGGCGGCGATGTTCCGCGGGCAGTTCGCCACGGGACGGGCGGTGCTGGACAGCATGGTGGTGACGGATTCCAACGACTACGAGGCGCTGGCGCTCCTGGCTGCCCTCGAGCTGTACGATCCCGTGCTGGTGAGCGGGATCGGCGGGGAGCGGCGGCGCGGCTCGCCCGAGACGGCGGCCCTGCTGGCCAAGCGGGCTCTACTGTTCAACCCGGCCCGCTCCGATGTCCTGGTTTTCCTGGCGCGTATCTATCGTGAGGCGGCCGGCTACTGGATCGGCTCGGCGGCCGGCATCCGGCGCGAGCCCCAGTCCCTCATGGACTTGATGGGTGGCGTGGTAGACCGCCGGTTCCTGCCCCTGTTGGACGGCGACACGCTCCGGCTCGTTCCGGTGCAGCCGGTGGATTCATTGGCGCTGATGGACTCCGACTCCGTTGCGGCGGCGCGTCGCTGGGCGCTGGTCGCGGCACACGCCTGGGCCGAGCAGTGGCTGGCTGGGGCCCCCGGCGACCATCGGGCCCTTTCCATGATGGCGCATGACCAGGAACTGGCGGGGGACTGGGTCGGAGCGCTCGCCACGCTGGACCGGGCCGAGTCCCTGCAGCCCCCGGAGCGTGACCCGGGAACGCAGCGCTACGCGGCCCGGCGCATGGTGCTGCTTGCGCGACTCGGCCGGGACGCCGAGGCCGGCAGCGTGCTCGATTCGCTCTGGGTGGGTGGGTTTTTCGGCCGCGTTCGCCGCGGGTTCAGCTTCCCACGAGACGGATTCATGTCCCTGGCGTGGGCGGCGGGACTGCTCCTGAAGCGGGGCGACGTGGCGCGGGCGGACACCGCGCTCGCATCGCTGGGCCCGTTCTGTGGGTGTGACGGGGCGGAGCGCGATCAGTTCGTAGTGGACGTGCTTGCCGGGAGGTTCCCCAACCCAAGCCGGCGGTGGTGGGCATATGGGGCAGCGGCGCTGTCGCCGGAACTGCTGCGGGCTGCGGTGCAGGCGACATCGAGGTCGGGTAGTCGCATCCCCGCCGCTGGTGTCCTGGAACGAGTGCTACCGGAATTGGTCCGCGCCGCTGATCGCGTCCCCAAGTAGCAGCCTCGCCGGTAAAGAGCGCGACCCCGCCCAGCGCGTCGGGTATCAAGCGGTGACGACGTTCGGCGCGGGCGCCCCCGGTGCCTGGGCCAGGGCCCGCTGCTCCTGCCGCCGTCCCAGCTTGACGCCGAACGCCGCCCAGAGCGCCGTGAGCGGCGCCGCGACCAGCGCGATGGCGCTGATGGTGAGGCCGAGCGCCGACAGCCCGGCGTACATCCAGCCGCTCACCAAATCGCCACCCCGGTAGATGGCGGCGTCCAGGAATGCCTTCGACTTGTACTTCTCCTCGCGGCTCACCACGGTCCAGAGGACCTCGCGGGCCGGCTTGGCCAGCCCATAGCGGACGCCGCGGTCGATCACCTGTTGGATCACCAGCACGGTCACCACCGGCATGAGGCCCAGCCAGAGGAATCCGACGCCGGCGATGATCGGCAGGATGGCCAGGCAGAATCCCACCCCCAACCACTTGATGATCCGCGCCGACAGGTACACCTGGAGCACGATGGTCAGCACGTTGGCCCAGAGGTCGATGCGCGCGAACAGCGCCGTGCGCGCCGCCCGGTCGCTGATGGCCGCCCCCACCAGGTCCGCCTGCACGAAGTACATCACGGTGGACGCGTAGGTCATGAGCCCGATGTACCCGGCGATGGTGAGCAGGTAGGGCGAGCCGAACACCACCCGGATGCCGCTCCACGCCGTCCCGCCCAGGGGCTGCGTGGCCGGCCGGCCCAGCTCCGCGCCGCCAAACCGCCGGTGCAGTACGGCCACGCACCAGGACGCCACCTCCAGCGGTACGCAGGCCACCAGCAGGAGCGTGAAGGCCGGCAGCCGCTCCACCAGCGACGACGTGATGGCCGACCCCACGATGCCGCCCAGCGAGCTGCCCACCGCGATGAATCCGAACAGCCGCCGCCCCTGCTCGTTCCGGAACAGGTCGGCCATGAAGCCCCAGAACACCGTCACCACGAACAGCGCGAACACGCTGGCCCACACGTAGAAGGCGCGGTCGATCCAGGGCCGGGCGCTCTCCGGCAGGAACGTCAACGCGAGATAGAAGAGGACCAGATTCAGGATGAAGAACCGGTTGGCCAGCGGCACGAACACCCCGCGTTGGTAACGGGATGCCACCCACGAGTAGGCCGGCACCGCGACCAGCATGACCAGGAAGACCACGGTCCAGAGGATCTGCAGGTTGCCGCGGTTGGTGGTGCTGATCTCATCCCGGACGGCGCGCAGGATGTAGTACGCGCTCTGGATGGCGAAGCCGTACGCCGTGGCCCAGAGCATGGGGGCCAGCTCGTCGTCGCGCGCTGAAACGAACCTCAGAACGAGTGTCTTGAGCACGACGACGGGGCTCCGGGCTGGAGAGGACCTCTGGAATACGTCGGCATCTGCTCCGGCGTTGGACCCGACCGCCTAACCGCCTAACCGCCTAACCGCCTACCTCGGAAACGCGTCGGGCAGCCCGCCGTCCACGGTCAGAATGTCGCCCGTGGTGTAGCGGAACCGCTCGCTCGCCAGCAGCACCGCGAGGTCGGCCACGGCCTCGGCCGGAATCAGCGACACGCCCATCACGTTCCGCTGGCGATAGCTCTCGAGCTGCTGCTCCACCGACACGCCCCGGGCCGCCGCGCGCTCCGCCGCGAACCGGCGGAAGAGCGGCGTGTCCACCTGGTCGGCGTTGATGGCGTTCACCCGGATGCCGTCGGGCCCCAGCTCCACCGCCGCCACCCGCAGCGCCTGGAGCAGTGCCGCCTTGCTGCCCCCGTAGGCCACCGCGCCCTTCCCGGGCGACAGCGCGGCCTTGGACACCGACGCCACGATCGAGCCGCCCATTCCCTGCCGGCGCATGATGGTCGCCGCCCGGCCGATCGCCGCCACCGCGCCCAAATAGTGGACCTCGAGCTGCCGCTGGAGATCCCCCCGGGTGACCTCGGTGAAGGGCGCGAACCGGGGTGCCAAGCCCGCGGTGTAGAACAGGCAATCGAGCCCGCCGAACTCGAGCACGGTGCGCTCGAACAGCGCGTCGAGACTGGCGTCCTCCCGCACATCGAGCCCTACGCCGACCGCGCGGCCGGGCGCCGCCTTCGCGATGTCACCCGCCACGCCCTCGGCCAGCGTGGCGTCGAGGTCCGCCACCAGCACGTGGGCGCCCTCCTCGACGAAGCGCCGCGCGGCGGCGGCCCCGATCCCGCTCCCGCCACCGATCACCACGGCTACGTGCCGCGGCAGCAGCCGGGTGGCGCGCTCCCGCGCCAGCTGCTCGTCCACTTTCCGGCGCTCGAGCGGCCAGTGCTCGAACTCGAACACCTCGGCCTCAGGCAGGAAGGTGAATCCGCCCAACGCCTCGGCGTTGGCCACGGTCTCGAGCACCGCGCGATAGCACACCGCGGCGGTCGCGGCTCCCTTCTTGTCGGCGAAGGCCGTCACCATCCCCAGTCCGGGAACGAGCACCACCTTGGCCCAGTCGTCGAGCGGCGGCGTGGCGTCGGCGGCGTGGCGTCGGTGGTAGGCCTCGTACTCCCGGCGCGCGGCCGCCACCTGTTCCCGCGCCGCCGCGGCTAGCCGGTCGGGCGGGGCCGAGAGATCGAGCTCCAGCCAGAGCGGAAGCCGGCCGGCCCGGAGAACGTGCTCCGGGGTCGCCATCCCGCGGCGCACCACCTCCGGCGTCCGCTCAGCCGCCAGGGCCGCCAGGACCTCGTCGCCCTGATCGAGGTGCAGCACCACCCGGCCGGTGGCACCCAGCGCGCCGCGCACGGCGGGCAGGACCGCCTGCGCCGCCTGAGCGCGCAGGTCTCCTGAAACGGCCGGACGACGTGACGGGCCCAGGACGAGCCGGCCCCGCCGGCTGGCGTCCAGATATTCCTCGATCCGGCCCACCAGGCGCACCAGCCGGGCGTGACACTCGCGGGCGTCGTCGGCCCAGACCACCAGGCCGTGATGCGCCAGTGCCAGGCCGGCCGCACCGGCCGGGATGGCGTGGGCCATCTGCGCCACGGCGCGGGCCAGCGGGAAGCCGGGCCGCACGTAGGGCACGTACACGATCTCGCCCTGAAACACCTCCTCCACCAGCCGCCGGCCGGCCGGGTCGGCCAGGTTGGTGAGGCTCATGGTGGCGACGTCGTGCGTGTGGGCGATGACCCGGTGGGGCAGCAGCGCGTGCAGCGGGGTCTCGACGCTGGGCGCGGGCCCGTCGGCCACGGCGCAGGCCGCCATGAACTTCATCATCTCGGCGTCCGACATGGACTCCACGCTCGCCAGCGCGCCCAGGCGGGCCAGCGAGAGGCGGGTGAACCCGTCGGGCCGGATGGTGCGGAGGTCGGTGCCGCTGCCCTTGACCAGCAGCTCGACGCCGCCGGCCGGATCGCGGGCCGGCCGCTTGATGGACGTGTTCCCGCCGCCCGGCTGGACCAGCCGGGGCTCGGCCCCGATCAGGTGGGAGAGATGGACCAGACCGTCGAGATCGTCGGCGCGCGCCCGGGCGGCGTCCCAGTGGTCGGCGAGCCGGTCGTGGGCGAAGAGGTCGCTCATGGGCCGAAAGATGTCGGGCCGGGCCACCGGCCGCGAGCGGTCCTTTGCGTCGGTGGGGTCGGGTCCCTAGCTTCCG
>Ga0326597_10014404_pt1 | contig 10368 bp, 7 predicted proteins | sample RVTome_12_FD_203789 | JGI IMG/M metagenome (GOLD analysis project Ga0326597, IMG submission 203789) | Soil microbial communities from uranium-contaminated site in the Upper Colorado River Basin, Wyoming, United States - RVT100D185 | ecosystem: Environmental > Terrestrial > Soil > Contaminated >...
GCTCCGGCGACCAGCGCGGCAGTCCATGGAGACGATCGTGGGCGATGAATCGCCTCCAGCAGCCCCCAGGCCGCCAGCGAGGCCCATGCATAGAAGGACCAATGCATCGCACGGGCTCCGAGGTCCTCGCCGATGGCCATGCCCCAGGCCAGCAGCAGATCCGACGCGTGGGGCATCAGCGTGAAAAATACCCAGGGGTAGGCCTGGAGCGAACTTGTCGCGAGTGCCCGCTCGGGAATGATGAGATGGTATGCCAGTTCGTCGTAAAAGGTCGATGGAATCGTGGCCCACAGCCAGGCAATCAGCCACACAACCCCTAACGCAATTCCAGACACGGCTGGTTGCAGGGGTTGTGATGGCCGGCTGAGCCGGATGGTGCGGACCGTCATGAGCAGTCCGGCGGCGATGAGAAGCACCGTCACCATGCCTGCAATCCAGAAGAGGCCCGCGAGCGCGCTCAAGGTGGCGACGAGCGACAGGAGGGCGACGCCCGTGCCGATCCGGATGGCCACCTGCGGCATCGAGGGCAGATCCATCGCCGGTGCGTCGGCGGTGGGGCGGTGCAGCAGGGCGCCGGCTGTAAAGGCTGCGAACAAAAATGACACGGGAATCACGAGGAGCCACGCGCGGCTGGAGTCGACGAGGACGGTCCCCAGGACCACGGTCGCGAAGGCGGCCACCAGCGCCACGGCAGGAGACGGCTGCCTGTCCTGATTCGGATGGGTCACGGCGCCTTCGGCTTGAGCCGTTCCGAGAGGACCGGGTAGTGCGCGTCGCCCATTCCAAAATGGCCGTCGGCGCGGTCGGCCGCCACCACGCGGAGCGTCACGCCGTCCGGCGCGTTGGTGTCGCGCGGCACGAAGAACGGCGCTTCGTAGCTGCTCTTCGTGCCCACATAGAAGAGCTGGATGCGCTCGAGGACCCGGTTGCCGATCAGCACCTCGCCATAGATCGTCAGTCGTCTGGCGTCCCAATCGCCGTGCGGCCGGACCAGCAGGCCCGACAGGGTGCGGACCGAGGCCCGCAATTTCACGTCGTCCTTGGCGATGAGCGGGGTTCCGGGCGGTGGATGCTCGATCTGCACGATGAAGCCGTAGAGGGACAGCACGATCCCGTCGTTTGTGGGGTCCTGTCCGGGAATCAACAGTACCGTTTTGCTGACCCGCTGCATGGCCTGCGGATAGGCCAGCGGTCCCTGCGCCGAGATTTCGACCAGGGTCGGGCGATCCAGTCGGAGGGTCGCGCGAAATGATGCCGCCGAGCTGGAGGCGTAATGCGGCTCGCTCATCATGCGCGGGGTCCGCATGAGTAGATTTTGATCCCCGGCCTCGCCTTGCTGAAGCCCGGCGGCCAGCACGGTTCCGGTCGCGACATCGGTGATCGTGATGCGGGCGCCGCCGACCTCGTCGCCGAGGATCATCGAACCGTGGGCGACGACGCGGACGAGCACGTCGGTGTCGACAGGACCGGTGGTCAGCTCGTAGGGATTCGCCGCCCAGGCCGCGGTTGCCACAAGGACCAAGACACAGGTGAGCGATCGGTGTAAGTTGTTCCGCAGGATGGTCAAAAAGGCCCCATTTTCACCCGCCCGCCCCACGCGCGCCATGGCGCGCGTCTTACCCGTGGCAAGGCCGTAGTGATGCGAAGGGCTGAGGCGTACTCTTTTTTGTACGTTGAAGCCCTGAGCGAACGAGAACGCAGCAGGCGGTATTTTTCACCATCCTGCTATTTTACCTTTGTCCCTGGATCGACGTCGCTCAAAAGACAGACCAACTCTTTCACGTCTGCGTCACCGGCAGCGAGGACCATCCCTTGAGATTCGACGCCCATCAATTTGGCCGGTTTGAGATTGGCCACGATGACGACCCGGCGGCCGATCAGGTCCTCCGGCGCGTATTTCATGCCGATGCCGGCGACGACCTGCCGCTGCTCGGTTCCAAGGTCGACTTGCAGCTTGATCAGCTTCTCGGACTTCGGGACCCGCTCGGCGGCCAGCACCTTGGCCACTCTCAGTTGAATTTTCTGAAAGTCCTCGATGGTGATCTGCGGTGCGGTTCCGCCGGACGCAGCCGCAGGGCCGGCCTGCGACTGCGGCGGGGTTGGCTGTTGAGTGTCGGTCACGCGTGCGCCTCCTTGTACCTTGGTGGTTTCGATTCGCGGAGCCAGCGGTTTGCCTTTGGCGACGGGCGTTCCGGGCAACAGTCCGCCCCAGGTGATCTCGGACGAGAGCAATGGCTTGGAGAAATTCACCATGAGTCCGAGCTGCCGCTTCACTTCTTCGGCGGTCTGCGGCATGAAGGGGTAGAGCACGACGCTCACGAATCGTAATGCCTCCGCTGTCGTATAGAGGACCGTATTGAGCTTGGGCCGCTCCTTCGGATTTTTAGCCAGCGTCCATGGAGCGCTCTGGTCGATGTACTGGTCGCACCACGTGAGCAATTCCCAGATGATCTGCAGGCTTTCCTTGAACAGCAGTGACTTGATCCCGCCTTCGATTCTGCCCGGCAGTTTCTCCGCTTCTTCTCTTATTTTGTTCTCCAGGATCGGGATGACGGGAGGGCCGCATTCGGGAATCACGCCGTCGCAGGATCGTTCGATGAGGGTCAAGGTTCGGCTGAGGAGGTTGCCGAGCCCGTTGGCCAGGTCGCTGTTCACTCGCGCGATCAGCGCGTCCCTGGAAAAATCCCCGTCCTGGCCGAAGGGCACCTCGCGGAGGAGGAAGTAACGGAAGGCATCCGCGCCGAACTCGTCCACCATGGCGTAGGGGTCCACAACGTTCCCGCGGCTCTTGGACATCTTCTCGCCGTTCACCGTCCACCAGCCATGCGCAAAGATGGTATGGGGCAGCGGCAATTCCAGCGCCATGAGCATCGTGGACCAGTACACGGCGTGCGTCGTCAGGATGTCCTTGCCGACAAGATGGATGCTGGCCGGCCAGTAGTGATTGAGCGACGGTTTGGACAGGAGATACTCCGGCCCCGAGATGTAATTGACCAGCGCATCGAACCAGACGTAGGTGACGTAGTCGCGGTCGAACGGCAGCTCGATGCCCCAGGACAGGCGGGATTTCGGGCGCGAGATGGACAGGTCGCCCAGGGACTGCGTCGTGAGGAATCCCATGACTTCGTTGCGCCGCGACTCGGGTCTGACAAAATCGGGATGGGCCTCGATATGCTTGATGAGGCGGTCCTGGTACTGCCCCATCTTGAAAAAATAGTTGCTCTCGCTGAGCCGTTCGACCGGCCGCTTGCAATCCGGACAGAGCCATTGCTCGGCTTGTGGTGAGCCCTGTCGAACCACATCCTTCTCGGTCCAAAATCGTTCGTCGAAGGTGCAGTACCAGCCGGTGTAGTCGGCCCGGTAAATGAGTTGCCGATCGAAGAGTTGCTGGAGTTTCTGCTGGACGACGGTTTTATGCTTGGCGTCCGTCGTCCGGATGAACGCGTCATTGGAGACGTTCAGTTTTTTCCAGAGGTTCTGGAACTGGGGTGCAAGCCGGTCGCAATGGGCTTGCGGATCCACACCGGCCTTGGCGGCGGCCTGCTGGACCTTCTGGCCATGCTCGTCGAGACCGGTCAGGAAGAGCACGTCGCGGCCTGTCAGCCGGTGATACCGGGCCAGCACGTCGGCGGCGATGGTCGTGTAGGCATGTCCGATGTGCGGGACATCGTTGACGTAGTAGATCGGCGTCGTGATGTAGAACGTCCGGCTCATGCTAGCCCACCCGACTGCGTGCCGTATCCCGCACGCAGGCTTGTCGCAGCGGCGTATCGGCAGTGGTAGTAGAAGCGCTCATGAATCATGTGGGCTAAGGCGGAAAGATAGCAGGTCGCAGGTCAGGAAGCTAGATTACCCGCCTTCGCCAAGGCTTCGGCGGGTTTCCCTGAAGAACTTCAAGATTTCACTGTGGTAAAGCCGTGGAGCTTTAGCGGGCCGGCGTGGCGGCGGGCGAGGCGCCCAACGCCTCGCGCAGGCGCAGCAACAGGGTTTCCAGCGCCATCTGGAGGTTCAGGTTGCGGCCGGCAGACCGTTGCAGCGCATCGATGTCATCCAGCAGGCCGGCCAGTCGATCGGTCTGCGCTCCCCGCGTGGCGCTTTGGAGGAGCGGCAGGCGGTCCGCATGAATGAGATGGTCATGGTCGGCGCCGACGCAGACGAGGAGCAGGTCCCTGACCCACAGGGACAGCCAGTCCAGGACTTCCGGCCCCCGGTCGGATTTATGGAGCGCTTCCGCCGCCGTCAGGATGGCGGTCACAGACCGCAACGTTTGCGGGGACGCGAGGGCGCAGAGCTCGTCGAGTGTGGTCTTGGTGGCGGCGAGGTCCATCGTCAGGGCCGCCCCAAGCCTCGACTGGGTGGCCGCGGCCAACAGGCGCGCGTCGGCCGGGGGAATCTCGCGCTTGACGATCAAGGCCGCCTCCACCTGGGTGCGGGCTGGAGGCGCAAAGCGCAGCGCCTGGCAGCGCGAGCGGACGGTGGCCGGCAGGGCCGAGGGCCGTCCGGAGACCAGCAGCAGGATGCTGTGGTCCGGCGGCTCTTCCAGGGTTTTCAGCAGCGCATTGGCTGCGCCCAGGGTCATCCGGTCTGCCTCGTCGATCAGGAAGACTTTCTTCCGGCCGACCAGCGGCTGGTAGACGATCTGCTGCTCCAGCTCGCGAATCTGCTCGATCTTGATCTGGGGATGGGCCAGTTCCGGATCCGGCGTGATGGCAAGAAAATCCGGGTGCGTCCGGGCTTCGATTTGCAGGCATGACCGGCACGCGCCGCAGGCGTCGGATTCGTCCCCCGATTCGCAATTAAGGGCCTGCGCGAAGCGCAGCGCGACCAGATGTTTCCCGATGCCCTCGTCGCCGTGGAAGAGGTAGGCGTGCGCGATGCGATCCTGGCGCAGCGCCGTCTGCAAGATGGCTATGGGGCGTTCGTGGCCGATGATGTCTGAGAATGGCATTATCTGCGCCGTCGGGGTCGTGAGCGGGTGGCCTGCATCACGGTCTTCAGTCGTTTGCCGCGGGCCTTCCCAAGGAACGCCTGCACGACCCGGCCGACTTCCGTGGCCACGGTTTCAGGGTGCGGGAGCGCGTCGATTTTTTTGACGCGTTTCGGCTCGCGGGCGGCCAGGGTGGAGAACCCCCGGCGGACTTTTTCGTGGAATTCATGGGTCTCGTGGTCCAGGCGGTTCTGTTCCAGCGCAAATTTTCGGCGCCGGGCCAGTCCCATGGCGACGGGAATTTCGAACAGGAGCGTTAAATCAGGCGCCAACCCGTCGGTCGCCACGCGGTTCATCTCCCGGAGCGTTTCCAATTTCAACCCGCGGCCGAATCCCTGGTACGCGAAGGTCGAATCGGAGAACCGGTCGCACAGCACGATGGATCCCGCTTGCAGCGCCGGCTCGATGACATGGGTCACGTGCTGGCTGCGGGCGGCCAGAATCAGATGGGCTTCGCACGCCGCGGTCATGGCTTCCGTGACGGGCTGCTTGCCCGACGTGCTCAGCAGGACTTCACGGATGCGTTCGGCGATGGACGTTCCGCCCGGCTCGCGTGTTTCGACGACCCGGTAGCCGTCCTGTCGGAGCAGGGTGCTCAGCCTTCTCAATTGGGTGGTTTTTCCGCTGCCTTCGACCCCTTCAAAGGTGATCAGGATGCCGCTCCGGGATTTCTTCCTGACCCCCATGCATCGTTCCCCAAAATCGCTGTGACAAATTTCGCGCATCCTATTCCAAGTGCTTGAAAATAGCAATAAAAGGCTTGCGGCACCCTGGTAAAGCTTGTAAGATGAATCGTCGCGGAGAGTCCCCGGTGACGACACTAAAAACCTCGCTAAAACGCTATTTTCTCACGGGGTTACTGGTCATCACCCCCATCTGGGGCACGATCCTGATTCTCAGGACGCTGTTCGTGACCGTGGACGATATTCTTGGCGAGGTAGTGGCCAGAGTGCTGCCGCAGGGCGCCTACATCCGCGGCCTCGGAATCGTCGCGCTCCTCCTCCTCATTTTCACTGTCGGCCTTCTGGCCACCAACATCATCGGCCGGCAGATCGTCAAGCATTGGGAGGACTGGCTGCACCGGGTGCCGGTCGTTCGCGGCATTTACGCGACGCTGAAATCCATGATGGACATTCTGTCGTTCGACGAGCGCAAGAAGTACAACCGGGTCGTCCTGATCCAGTTCCCCAAGAACGGACACTATTGTTTTGCTTTCGTGACCGGCGCCATGCAGGGGCAGGTGCAGACGATTGCCGCCGAGCCGCTGCTGAACGTCTACGTGCCCACGTCGCCGAATCCGACGTCCGGGTATTTCCTGCTCGTGCCGGAACGCGAGGTGATTCCGCTCGACATGTCGGTTGAAGAGGCGATGAAACTGATCGTTTCGGGCGGCCTGTACCAGCCGACGCAGGCGGCGGTGGTCCCCGGCGCCCGCATGGAAGTGCCGATCGCGTGAGGAAGCAGGGCTGGCCGAGTTGTCTCGCGTGCTCGCGCAACGCGCGGCCTCGGAAGGTGCTCGCCAGAGGACATGGCGCGTTCCAGCGCGCCGGGGCGGGTGGGTGAGGGTGAGAAGGACGCGCGCAGTTGGAGCCAACTCGGCCATCCTGCTGGAGGAAGAATTGAGAGGAGAAAGACCGGACAAGAGTCTTGGGGCCGTCGTGATGGCCGCCGGCCTCGGCAAGCGGATGAAGTCCAAGCTGGCCAAGGTGCTGCATCCGGTCGCCGGGCGGCCGATGGTGCTGTACGCGGTGGATCTGGCGCAGCAACTGGCGGGCGAGCATGTCGCGGTGGTGGTGGGGTACCAGGGGAAAGAGGTCCGCGCGGCGATCGAAGCGAGCGGTCCCCGCCAGCCGGTGATGATCGTCGAGCAGACGCAGCAATTGGGCACCGGCCACGCCGTGCAGCAGGCGCGCGATGTGTTCCGGCGGCTGGGGAAATCGCTCTCCACCTATGTGATTCTCAACGGCGACACGCCCCTCCTGAAGCCGGCGACGCTGCAGGCGCTGCTGCGTCTTCATCAGGAGGAGCGCGCTGCGGTGACGGTGCTCACGGCGACGCCGGGCAATCCGGCCGGCTATGGGCGCGTGGTGCGGGCGAAAGGCGGGCGCGTGCAGAAGATCGTCGAGGATCGGGATGCGACGGACGCCGAGAAACAGATTGGTGAAATCAACGTCGGGACCTACGTCACGGACGGGGCGTTCCTCTTTACGGCGCTGGACCGGTTGCGGCCACGCAACGTACAGGGGGAATATTACCTGACCGATGTCGTGGCGCTGGCGGTGGAGCGGGGGCTGCGCGTCTCGGCGCTGACGGTGCGCCGGGCGGCCGAAGGGATGGGCATCAACAGTCGGGAGCAGCTCGCGGCGGCGGAGCGGGTGATTCGCCGGCGGACCTGCGCCCATTGGATGCGGGAAGGCGTGACGTTACGAAACCCTGCGACGACGTCGATTGATGCCGATGTCGTGATCGGCCGGGACACGGTCATTCATCCCGATGTCACGCTCGAGGGCCGCACGACGATCGGCGAGGATTGCATCATCCGTTCGCATACGCGCATCAGCGACAGCGCGCTGGGCCATCGGGTCGTGGTGCAGGACCATTGCGTGGTCCGGGAAGCGCGCCTGGAGGACGATGCCTCGATCGGGCCCTTTGCGCATCTGCGGCCCGGTGCGGTGCTGCGCCGCGCGGCGAAGGTCGGCAATTTCGTCGAGATGAAGAAGGCCGAGCTGGGCGAAGGCTCGAAGGCGAACCACCTGAGCTATCTCGGCGACGCGAAAATCGGCAAGGGCGTGAACATCGGAGCGGGCACGATCACGTGCAATTATGACGGCCATAAAAAGTATGACACGGTGATCGGGGACGACGTCTTTATCGGAAGCGACACGCAACTGGTCGCGCCGGTGACGATCGGGAAGGGCGCGGTGATTGCGGCCGGGGCGACGATCACGGCGGACGTGCCGCCGGACACGCTGGCGATCGCGCGGGTACAACAAATAAACCGGCCCGGCTGGGCGTCGCGGCAGCGGGCATTGCAAACCGGCGGCTCCTTGCCGCCTAGTCGCAAGCTGACAAGTATGAAAGCCGACAAGGTTTCGGGCAAATCGAGTGGGCGGGACGTTAAGCCGGCCAAAAGGCGATTATGATGAGATGCTCTTCTTTGCAGCTTGTCAGCCTGTCAGCCTGGAGCTGAAACGATGTGCGGCATCGTCGGATATGTCGGGGATGAGCAGGCCGTGCCCGTGCTGCTGGGCGGGCTGAAGCGTCTCGAATACCGGGGTTACGATTCGGCCGGCGTCGCCCTGTTGCATGACGGCAAAATCGACGTGCGCCGCAGCGTCGGCAAGCTGGCGAGCCTTGAGAAGGCGCTGACGGAAAAGACGCTTGCCGGCACCGTCGGCATCGGGCATACCCGCTGGGCCACGCACGGCCGGCCCTCGGAGCAGAACGCGCATCCGCACCGCTCCGGCGACTGCGTGCTGGTGCACAACGGGATCATCGAAAATTACCTGCCGCTCAAACAGCAGCTGCAGCAGGCCGGCTACCGGTTCGAATCCGAAACGGACACGGAAGTCGTCGCGCATCTCATCGCGCGGCACGTGCAGCAGGGCAAGGGGTTGGCGGAGGCGGTGCGCGGGGCGGTGGGGGAGATCCGCGGCAGCTACGCCCTCGTCGTCATGTGCGAGCGCGAACCGGGTACGCTGGTGGCCGCCCGGTCCGGGTGCCCGCTCGTCGTCGGGCGGACCGGCAAAGCGACGTTCGTGGCCTCGGATGTGATGGCCATGCTGGCGCATACGCGGGACGTGACCTATCTCGATGAAGGCGATGTCGCGGTCCTGACGGCCTCGGATCTGCGCGTCGTGGACGCGTCGGGAAACCCCGTCCTCCGTCCCCCGTCACGCGTCACCTGGGATGCGGAGGCGGCGGAAAAGGGCGGCTATCCGCATTTCATGCTGAAGGAGATCCACGAACAGCCGCAGACGATTCTCGACACGATGCGCGGCCGGTACACGTTCGAGCAGGGCGAGGCGGACCTGCCGGATATCGGGCTCACGCCGGAACAGTTCGCCGAGGTGGGCCGCATCTGGATCGTGGCCTGCGGCACCTCTTGGCACGCGGGGCTCGTGGGGAAATACCTGCTGGAGGAAATGATCAGGACGCCGGTGCAGGTGGACATCGCCTCCGAGTTCCGCTACCGCGACCCCCTCGTCCGGAAAGAGGACCTGTTCATCACGATCTCCCAGTCCGGCGAAACGGCCGACACACTGGCGGCGGCGCGCGAGGCCAAGGGCAAGGGCGCGCGGGTCGTCTCGATCGTCAACGTGGTCGGCAGCACGCTGGCGCGCGAATCCGACGGCATCCTCTATACGCATTGCGGTCCGGAAATCGGCGTCGCGTCCACCAAGGCCTTCACGGCGCAGCTCACAGCGCTGTATCTGTTGTCCTTGCACCTGGCGCGCGTGCGCGGCGTGCTCAACGCCAACGACGGACGGGCCTGGCTGGAGCGGGTGGTCGCCCTGCCGAGCCTGGTCGAGGAGATTCTCAAGCGGGAAGACGAGATTGCGGCGATCGCCAAGCGGTACCACAGGAAGCAGAACTTTCTGTACCTGGGCCGCGGCATCAACTATCCGATCGCGCTGGAGGGTGCGCTCAAATTGAAGGAAATCTCCTATATCCATGCCGAGGGCTACGCGGCGGGCGAGATGAAGCATGGCCCGATCGCGCTGATCGACAAAGACATGCCGGTGGTGGTGCTGGCGCCGCGTGACCGGCTCTATGAAAAGACGGTCAGCAACCTGATGGAAGTGAAGGCCCGCCACGCGCCGGTGATCGCCTTCGTGAGCGAGGGGGAGCGGGATTTGGGCGCCATCGCGGATGCGGTCTTCACCATTCCGGACGTGCCGGCGCTGCTGACGCCGATTTTGTACACGGTCGCCCTGCAGCTGCTGGCGTATCATATCGCGGTGCTGAAAGGGACGGACGTGGATCAGCCGCGCAATCTGGCGAAAAGTGTGACGGTTGAATAGCCAAGAACGGTTTGTCTGGTTTGTCTCGTTTTTCTGGTTGAACCAGATAAACCAAACAAACTAAACAAACCAGAGGAACCATCGCATGCGCATCACCAAACAGGACGTCGAGAACGTCGCCAAGCTGGCGCGGCTCGAGATCACGGAGACCGAGAAAGAGGCCTTTACGCAGCAGCTCAGCGGCATCCTGTCCTACGTCGAGAAGCTGAACAAGCTGAAGACGGCGGGCGTCGAGCCGACCGCCACGGTGCTGGGGCAGTCGAACGTATTTCGGGAGGATCAGGCGCGGCCGTCGTTGCCGGTCGGGAAGGCGGTGGCCAACGCGCCGGAATCCGCAGACGGATTTTTTGTGGTTCC
>Ga0326597_10014405_pt1 | contig 10367 bp, 9 predicted proteins | sample RVTome_12_FD_203789 | JGI IMG/M metagenome (GOLD analysis project Ga0326597, IMG submission 203789) | Soil microbial communities from uranium-contaminated site in the Upper Colorado River Basin, Wyoming, United States - RVT100D185 | ecosystem: Environmental > Terrestrial > Soil > Contaminated >...
TGGAGGCGTTCTTCGAAATCCGCGAGGTGCCGGGGCTGAAGAAGAAGCCCTCGACTTCCGAGCTCCTCGACTGGCTGAAGCTCCTCATGGCGGAGGACGTCCCGCCCGAGGCGCTGCACAGCCAGGACACCCACAAGATCATCCCGCCGCTGCACGGGGCGCTCCTGAAGAATGAACAGGACGTGCATCTGTTCGAGCGGCTCGTCTTCATGTCCCGCCGGAAAAACTGACTGAACCGCCAGGGCCGCCAAGAAAGACAATTCAGATTTGAACCGCCAAGGCGCCAAGAGAAACAAGAAACAGAAAAATAGAACCAAGCCAGAATGATCATGGTAGTCGATCGGCAGGTTATTTGTTGCCATTCAGCCTTCCAATTCACGCAATGTCATTTGTTCCATTATTGATATGGGTTCTCTTGGCGTCTTGGCGGTTCAATAGATGTTGATTGAATTCTTTCTCAAGCTGAGGGAAGGCGGCGTTCCCGTCTCGATCAAGGAGTTCCTGACCCTCATCGAGGCGATGGCGAAGCGCGTCGCGTTCGGCAGCATGGAGGAGTTCTACTACCTCGCGCGCGCAAGCCTGGTGAAGGACGAGAAATACTACGATCGCTACGACCGCGTGTTCGCCGCCTACTTCAAGGGCATCGTGGAGGTGGAAGGAATCACCGTGGTGATTCCAGAGGAGTGGCTCAAGAAACTGGCGGAGAAAATCCTGACCGAGGAGGAAAAGAAGCTCATCGAATCGCTCGGCGGCTGGGACAAGCTGATGGAGACGCTGAAAAAGCGGCTTGAGGAGCAGCAGGGCCGGCACCAGGGCGGGAGCAAGTGGATCGGCACCGCCGGCGTGAGTCCCTACGGCGCGTTCGGCTACAACCCCGAGGGGGTGCGCATCGGCCAGCCCGAGTCGCGCCACCGCCGCGCGGTGAAGGTGTGGGACCAGCGTGAGTACCGCAACCTCGACGACACGGTCGAGCTCGGCACCCGCAACATCAAGGTGGCGCTGCGCCGGCTGCGGCGCTTCGCGCGCATCGGCGCCCCGGAGGAGCTCGACCTCGACGACACCATACGGTCAACGGCAAAGAATGCAGGCTGGCTCGATCTCAAGATGGTGCCGGAGCGGCACAACGCGGTGAAGGTATTGTTGTTCCTCGACGTCGGCGGCTCCATGGACGATCACATCCGCGTCTGCGAGCAGCTCTTTTCGGCGGCGCGCGTCGAGTTCAAGCACCTCGAATACTTCTACTTTCACAACTTCCTCTACGAGCGGGTATGGCGCGACAACCGCCGGCGGGCGACCGAGCGCATGCCGACGTGGGAGGTGCTGCACACCTATCCTCACGACTACAAGGTGGTCCTGGTGGGGGACGCCACCATGAGTCCCTACGAGATCGTCTATCCCGGCGGCAGCGTCGAGCACACCAACGAGGAGGCCGGTGCGATATGGCTGCAGCGGCTGCTCACGGTCTATCCCCACGCGATCTGGCTCAACCCGCAACCGGAGTCGGTCTGGGACTATCACGAGTCGATCCGCGTCACGCGGCAGCTCATGGGCGAGCGGATGTATCCCCTTACTCTTGACGGACTGGATCGTGGAATGAAGCTGCTCAGCAAGTCACACTAGATGTCATTCCCGCGACGACGGGAATCCAGAAGGCATATCCCTTGCAAGTTGCGATGTCTGGACTCCCGCCTGCGCGGGAGTGACGCAGCTTATCCGTGATTCAGCTGGTGATATGAAGATCGCAGAGGTTGCAGCCTCACGTTCCGATGTTGACGCGGTGCGCGAATTGTTCCTCGAATACGGCGAGTTGCTGGCCTTCAACACCTCGCCTCGCTCGGTTTCAAGGCGTGCGCGCCGTATTACGACAATCGCTGTCTTGGCGGCGACTGTTTCGAGCTCGAGGTGTGGCCGCCTCGGGGACGGCGTGTCCTGAAGGCGCGCGATGAGCGGCGCATCGCGTCCGGCTCGATCGCGCGCAGGTAAACCCGGCGCGTGAGCGTCCGGGTTTACAGGTTGTAGCCGGTTTCGTTGTGCAGCACCGTGTCGAGGCCTTCGGTTTCCTCTTCCGGCTGCACGCGCATTCCGGCCACCACGTCACTCACCTTGAGCAGGATCCAGGTGACCACGCCGGACCAGGCTGCGACTGCGAGCACGCCGGTCAACTGCACCAGCACCTGGTCGCCCATCGTCACTTTCTCGGGATAGCCGACGCCACCGAAGTACGCTGCGGCGAACACGCCGGTGAGCGTCGTGCCCAGCGCGCCGCCGACCCCGTGTACCGGGAACACGTCGAGTGAGTCGTCCACATTGAGCACCCGCTTCATGTAATTGGTGGCGAAGAAACAGGCAACCCCGGCGGCGGCGCCGATCGCCAGCGCGCCGAGTGGCCCCACGAAGCCCGAAGCCGGCGTGATCGTCCCCAGCCCAGCGACCATGCCGGTGACAATGCCGAGCACCGAGGGCTTGCCGTAGCGCACCCACTCGCAGACCATCCAGGCGAACGCTCCGGTGGCCGCGCCGATGTGCGTCACCAGCATCGCCATGCCCGCGGCACCGTCGGCCGCGAGCGCGCTGCCCGCATTGAAACCGAACCAGCCCACCCACAGCATGCACGCGCCCGCAACCGTCATGGTGAGATTGTGCGGCGGCATCGGCGTCTCGGGAAAACCCCTGCGCTTGCCCAGCACCGTCGCGCAGACCAGCGCCGCGATGCCCGCGTTCAGGTGCACGACGGTGCCGCCCGCGAAGTCCATGATCCCCATCTTGGCGAGCCAGCCGTCGCCCCATACCCAATGCGCGATCGGCGCGTAAACGAGGATCAACCACAGCAGGCTGAACATCAGCATGCCGGAGAATTTCACGCGCTCGGCATAGGCGCCTAGAACGAGCGCTGGCGTGATGATGGCGAAGGTCAACTGGAACATCGCGAACACGGTCTCCGGGATCGTGCCCTTGAGCGTCTTGAACTCGATGCCGGACATGAACGATTTGGCGAATCCTCCGTACCAGGCGTTGCTCGCTCCGCCGTCACCGAAGGCGATGCTGTAGACGAAGAAGACCCACGCCAGCGTCACCACGCACGTGATCGCGAAGCACTGCATGAGCACCGAAAGCACGTTCTTCGCCCGCACCAGCCCGCCGTAGAACAACGCCAGGCCGGGGAGGGTCATGAACAGCACCAGCACGGACGAGGTGAGCATCCATGCCGTGTTCGCCCCGTCGAGCTTCGGTGGTTCGGCCGCCGCGGCGAACGGCGCGTGCAACAGCAGGGAAACCAGCAGGAAAAAAATGAGCGAGAAACGGCTGCGAATTATTGTCATTGGATACCCCTCCCTTGCGTGCACCGCGGGCAGTTCCGGGCGCCATGCGAATCATGGCCTGAATGCGCTTTTTCTGCAAGGCGCGATAAACAACCCCGCGCTTCCGGCGCGGGATTATTTATTGGAAATGGAATTTAATCCACGCGGGCGCCGGACTGCTTGACCACCCTGGCCCATTTCGGAATTTCGCTGCGGATATGCCGGGCGAGATCATCCGGGCTGCCGCCCACGATTTCGATCCCCATTGCGGTCAGACGCTCGTCGACCTCCGGCTGTCTCAGAATTTTCGTGATTTCACCATTGAGCTTGACCACGATGTGCCGGGGCGTGTTTGCTGGCGCGAGTATTGCGTACCACGTCGAGGCCTCGAAGCCTGGAACACCCGCCTCGGACACCGTCGATAGTTCAGGCAGGGCGGGAGAGCGCTTCGCGCCGGCGACGGCGAGCGCTCTCATCCTGCCTGCCTGGATGTGCGGCAGCGCGCCCGGCGCGGTCGGAAACCAGAGCGAAACCTGGCCGCCCATGAGATCGGCCTGGGCCTGGCCGATTGCCTTGTACGGCACGTGCACGAGGTCGATCCCGGTCATCGACTTGAACAGTTCCATGACCAGATGGCCCGAGGTGCCGCTGCCGGTGGAGGCGTAATGAATCTGCCCGGGTTTCGCCTTTCCCAGCGCGATGAGTTCCTTCACCGATCTCGCGGGCAGCCCCGGATGCGCCACCAGCACGTTCTGCACCAGGGACACTAGGGACACCGGCGCGAAATCCCTGACCGGATCGTAGGAGATCCTGGCGTACAAGCTGGGATTGACCACGAACGAAGCGCTGCATATATAGATGGTGTGACCGTCGCTCGGTGCGCGCGCGACGATCTCGGCACTGACATTGCCGCCGGCGCCGGGCCGGTTGTCCACCACGACCTGCTGCCCCCAGCTTTCGGTGAGTTTTTGCGCGAGCAGCCTCGCAACGAGGTCCACGCTTCCTCCAGGCGCGAACGCCGCGACCATCCGCACCGGCCTGCCGGGATAGTCCTGCGCTGCGCCGCGCACCGGCGCCGCGGGTGCCAAGAAAGGAATGAGCGCCACCCAAGCGATCCGTGCGCCGCGAGCATGCTGCCAGATCATGGGGCGACCGTCACTTTCCCCATCTGGAGGAGCATGCCGAGCTCATCGCGCATTACCCATTCCTCCGCGATCTTGCCGTCCTTCAGGCGGAACTGCACGATCGCCGTCCAGTCGAGCTCTTGCTCCCGGGCGAGATTCACCTCGCCCGCCCGGCTGCGAAAGGTGTGAGGACGCGCCCGGGTGCGGTGGAAAACGCGCACCGCAACCATGTCGCCTTCCGCCATCAGGCCGGACAGCCCGGAAGAAAACCCCGAATAATCCTGGAGGATGGCGCGCAGCCGCCTGACCGCGGCGTCGAGCCCGACCACGTCGAAACCGGGGCGGTGCAGCACGACATCCGGCGTGAGCAATTCCGGCAACACTTCGATCTTCTTCTGGTCCAGCACTTCGCGGAAGTAGCGTTCCACGACGGCCTTGTTGCGCGCTTGCTGTGCCTGGGGCACGTATCCCGACTGCGCCATGGCGGTTGGTCCCTTAGACGAATATTTGGAACGTCATGAGCGGCTGGCGCGCTGCGCTTTCTCGCTGATCTTGGCGGTGAACTTCGCGTTGTCCACGATCACTCGCTCGTGCGTGCCTTCGGCGATCTTTTCCACGCCGTCATGCGCGGTGATCGAGAAGCTCAACTTGCGGCCATCCACCCGGTCGAGCCGCACATCGACGGTCACGGTCAGTCCCGGCGGTGAGGCGGCGAGGTGGGAAAAATTGACGTGCGTGCCGAGCGACTGCTCGCGCGGCCAGTCGAGATGCGGGCGCAGCGCTTCGATGCAGGCCCACTCCATGAGCCCCACCAGGTAGCCGGTGGCGAACACCTCCGGCATCTCCTGGAACATCTGCGATTCGGGATAGAGATGCGGGACCGTCTTGGAGGGAGGAATGCGGAACTGAAAGCGGTGGGTTAGGCCGGGCTTGAGGGTATCTTTCATGGTGAACGGTGAACAGTGAACGGTGAACAGTCAACGGTTAAGGCAGAGTGGCCGCGGGCGTTGTCTGCCTGGATGCTGTCCGCAATCCTGGTATTCTACCGTTCACCGTTTACTGTTTACCGTTCACCGCGGTGACGCGCCGGTGTGCGCCGCCTCCCAGCCAAGCATCGCCGCCTTGCGCCCGGTTCCCCAGCGGTAACCGCCCAGCGCGCCTGACTCGCGGATCACGCGGTGGCACGGGATCAGCCAGGCGATGGGGTTGGCGCCGATCGCCGTGCCGACCGCGCGCGCGGACCCGGCGGCACCGATGCGCCCGGCTACGTGGCCGTAGGTCGCAAGCGACCCGAACGGAAGCTCGAGCAGCGCGCGCCACACTTTCACCTGGAAATTGCTGCCCTTGACGAGGAGCGCCAGGGGGCGGCCCGGCCGCGAAGTGAGTGGACGGAAGAGCCGCTCGAAGACGGGCGCGGTGCCGTCCCGATCCTGGCGCAACTCGGCACCGGGCCAGTCCTGGCACAGACGCTCAATGCCATCGTCGGCCCCGTCAACGAAATGCAGTCCGCAGATGCCACGCGCAGTCACCGCGACCAGGGCCGCGCCGAATGGCGATTCATGCACGCCGTAGCGGATGGCAAGCCCGGCACCGCCCGCCTTGAATTCGCCCGGCGACATGGCTTCGAGCGTCACGAAGAGGTCATGCAGCCGTCCCGGGCCGGACAGCCCGACCGCGCCGGCAAGGTCGAGCACGCCGCCCGTCGCGGCCAGGCGCGACTTGGCGTGCTCGACGGTGAGGTACTGGACGAAGCGCTTGGGGCTGACGCCCGCCCAGCGCGTGAACAGGCGCTGAAAATGATGCTCGCTGAGGTGCAGGTGCCGCGCCACGGCGGTCAGGTCCGGCTGGCTCGCGGCATTGCGTCGGAGAAATTCGATGGCGCGCGCGACGCGCTCGTAGTTTTGCCCGCTCGATTTTCCGGCCGGAATCCCGTCCAATGGGGTATCGATGAGTTTCACGATCGCCAGAATAGGGCGAGCATGAAATTTTCGCCACCCGTTTCTTGCTCACTTCAGTGAACGGTAAACGGTGAACGGTGAACGGTGGGCGAGCAGGCCGTCGCTACGAGCACCTAACAAAATGACTGGCCCTGCTTTACTCCCCTCCTTTTCAAGGGTGAGCCGGGGTACTCCCCTCCTGCCCGAGGAGGGGTCGCTGCGAAGCGGCGGGGGTGGTGGGAGTAAACATGCCTCCGAGCCGGCGAACGCCCAACTCGATGCAGCGAGTTGGGACGGGCGGGGTGGATGCGAAGCAGACGGGGTGGTTGCGTGGACACCCTTCGCTCCCACCACCCCGCCCGCCAATCCCTCACCCCCGCCCCTCTCCCGAGCGGAGAGGGGCGGCTCGAGATTCTCTTCCCCTGCACGGGGGAAGGGCATGGGATGGGGGCTGGCGGGCACCCCGCCCGGCCAACCGCACAGAGGCGGCTGGCGTTCGGCGGCTCGAAGGTGCGCAGGCACCTTCTTCGAAACCCCGCCTCACCCTCGGGCAGGAGGGGAATCCACCTTTTAGGCGCTCTAAGCGCCGTTTTCTGTTCACTATTTACTGTTCACCGATCACCGCCCTTAGCGGGGATGCTGCCGCCGGTCGCCGGTGGGTGGCGGCGCGGTCTGCAACACCTCTTCCACGGAGGTAAGGCCGGCCGCGACCTTCATCGCGCCGCTGATCCGCAGGGGCTTCATGCCTTCCTTGTAAGCCTTGTCCTGCAGCACGGCGAGATCGGTTTCGGGCGTGATCGCCTTCTTCAGCTCGGGCGTCATGACCATGGTTTCGTAAATGCCGATGCGCCCCATGTACCCGGTCATGCGGCAATCGAGGCAGCCCTTGGCGACGTAGGTCGAGCCCTTGGGCTTGGCCGCCTTCCAGGGGGACACCAGGTGTTCCCACGCGGATTCGTCAAGCTCGTGCGGCTCCTTGCAGTGCGGGCACAGCGTGCGCAGCAGGCGTTGCGCCATGACACCCAGTATCGTGGATTGCAGCAGGTACGACGGCACCTCGAGGTCGAGCAGCCGCGTGATCGCCGAAGGCGCATCGTTGGTGTGCAGCGTCGAGAGCACGAGGTGGCCCGTCAGCGCGGCCTGGATCGCCATCTCGGCGGTGGCCAGGTCGCGGATTTCGCCGACCATGATGATGTCCGGGTCCTGGCGCATCAGGGTGCGGATGCCGCTGGCGAAGTCGACCCCGATCGAAGGCTGCACCTGCATCTGGTTGAAGGCCGGCTCGACCATCTCGATCGGATCTTCCACGGTGCACACGTTGACGTCGGGCTCGGCGAGCTGCTTCAGCGTCGAGTAGAGCGTGGTGGTCTTGCCGGAGCCGGTGGGGCCGGTGACCAGGATGATGCCGTGAGGGCGGCTCACCATCTGGCTCCACTTGCGCTCGTCGTCCTCGGTGAACCCGAGCTCCTGGTAGTTCTTCACCAGGTTCTCGGGATTGAAGATCCGCATGACGAGCTTCTCGCCGAACGCCGTCGGCATCGTGGAGAGCCGCAGCTCGACCTCGTCGGCGTCCGGCGTCACCGTTTTCAGCCGCCCGTCCTGCGGACGCCGCTTCTCGACCACGTCCATGCGCCCCAGCACCTTGATGCGGCTCACCATCGCCGCCATAACCGGCGTCGGGATCTGGTAGACCTGGTGCAGCGCGCCGTCGATGCGGAAGCGCACGTTGCTCACCTCGCGGCGCGGCTCGAGGTGGATGTCGCTCGCGCGCTCCTGAAAGGCGTAATTGAAGAGCCAGTCGCAGATGTGGACGACGTGCTGGTCGTTGGCGTCGAGCTTGCCGCTGCGCCCGAGCTGCACCAGCTGCTCGAAGTTGGCGATGTCGGTCATCGCGCCCTTGTCCTTCGAGCTCGCGCCCTTGATCGAGCGCGCCAGGTTGTAGAACTCGACCAGGTACGACTGGATGTCGAGGGGGCTGGCGATGACGCGCTTGATCTCCAGCCGCAGCGCCTGGCGGATCTGCTCCTCCCATTCGCGCACGTGCGGCTCGCAGGTCGCAATGGTGACTTCCCGCGGGTTGATCGCGACCGGCAGGATGCGGTAGCGCTCGGCATAGGCGCTCGACATCGTCTTGGTCACCGCGGCGAAGTCGATCTTGAACGGGTCGATGTGGAAGTAGGGCAGCTCGACCTTGTCCGCCAGCCACTGCACGAGGGCCTCGAGATGCAGGAGCTTCCGCGGCTGGCGCGGGTCCTTCCATTTCTGGTCGGCGATCACAACCAGCGGGTGCGTGTCGCTTCGCGAGAAGCTGCGGTTGCTGATCAGCTGGTCCGCGGCCTCCTTTGGCACCAGCCCGTCGGTTACGAGGTCCGCGAGCAGCCGGGAGAGCTCGAGACGATGATCGGCTTTGGGCTGGGCCGCCTGTACGGTGGGTGTGGCCATAGGAGGGACTGGTGTATGACTATAGCCGAGACCTATAATTGACTCAATGAAACGATCTACAGTCGCTGCTGCAGTGCTCGCCTGCGCGTTCTGCTCCGGGGCAGGCCCCGCCGTTGCCGCCGATTCGGTATGGGTCAACGTCTTCGATGCGACCGAGCTGACCCTCGACCGCTACACGGTCGTGAAGCGGATCTGGACGCAAACGTGGCACTCGGCCTTCTGGGTTTCCACCCACGACAGCAGGGCGGATGCGGTTGCGGCCCTCACCACGAAGGCGGCCGGCGAGGGCGCGAACGGCGTCATCAACCTGCACTGCCTCGATGACTCCGGCGGATCGGGCAGCGGGTACTTCTGCTACGGGCTGGCAATCAAGCTGAAATAGCGGTCAGCGGTCAGCCGTCAGTTGTCAGCCGTCAGCAACGGCCGCAAGGCAGGTTCTTGGCTGATCGCTGAATGCTGGCGGCTGACGGCTGGCAGCTGATGACGGCGGCCTGCCGTCATCGCAGAGCGGCGTTGATGCGCTCCAGCGTCACGCTGCCCGGGCACAGCTCGCGCTCGGTCAACTGGCCGAGCGGGGTTTCCACGGTGTTGAGGTGCTGGTGGAGATCGGCCGAGTCCGGCTGGACGTAGAGCAGGCCCGTCACCACCTCGCCTGCTGCGGCGCGCTCCTGCAGGTAATTCATCACCCTGATGCGATGGGTCGGATCGTAATCCGGCGCGAGCTTGCGCAGGCGCACCACCGAGCCGTCGTGCTGCACCACGTCGATGACCGTGCCCGCCGCGTAGTCGGCCGTGATCTCCTCTCGGCCCTCCATGAAGTCGAGCCGGCTGACTGCCTCGTTGTGCGCGCGCACGTAGTCGTAGCTCTTGGTCGAGCCCGGGTGGTTGTTGAAGGCGACGCACGGCGAGATCACGTCGATGAAGGCGGCTCCGCGGTGCTGGATCGCGGCCTTGATGAGCGGCACCAGCTGTTTCTTGTCGCCCGAAAAGCTGCGCGCGACAAAGCTTGCCCCGAGCAGCAGCGCCATTCCGATCATGTCGAGCGGCTCGTCGGTGTTGGCCACGCCGCGCTTGGACTTCGACCCCTTGTCGGCGGTGGCGGAGAACTGGCCCTTGGTCAGGCCATAGACACCGTTGTTTTCGACGATATAAACCATGTTCACGCCGCGCCGCACGCTGTGGGCGAACTGGCCGAGCCCGATGGAGGCGGTATCACCATCGCCCGACACGCCCAGGTAGAGCAGGTCGCGGTTGGCGAGGTTGGCGCCGGTCAGCACCGAGGGCATGCGCCCGTGCACGCTGTTGAAGCCGTGCGAGTTGCCGAGAAAGTAGGTCGGGGTCTTGGACGAGCAGCCGATGCCGGAGAGCTTGGCGACCCGGTGCGGCTCGATGTCGAGCTCCCAGCACGCCTGCACGATCGCGGCGGAGATCGAGTCGTGGCCGCAGCCGGCGCACAGCGTCGACACTGCTCCCTCGTAATCGCGGCGCGTGTAGCCAACCTTGTTCCGGGCGAGCGTCGGATGGTGCAGCTTCGGTTTTGCAATATACGTCATTACTCAATCCTC
>Ga0326597_10014406_pt1 | contig 10367 bp, 9 predicted proteins | sample RVTome_12_FD_203789 | JGI IMG/M metagenome (GOLD analysis project Ga0326597, IMG submission 203789) | Soil microbial communities from uranium-contaminated site in the Upper Colorado River Basin, Wyoming, United States - RVT100D185 | ecosystem: Environmental > Terrestrial > Soil > Contaminated >...
ACCTGGATCTCGACCTTCTTGGCGAGCCCGGCGGATACGACCTGCTTCGCCACGAATCGGCAGAAGTAGGCGCTGCTCCTATCCACTTTTGACGGATCCTTGCCGCTGAACGCGCCGCCGCCGTGGCGTCCAGAGCCCCCGTACGTGTCGACGATGATCTTACGACCGGTGACGCCGGCATCGGCCGACGGCCCGCCGTGGGTGAAGCTGCCAGTGGGATTGACATGCAGCGCGACGCTTTTGATCCACCAGGCGCCCAGAACTCTGGGCCCAAGCTCCTCGCGCACGTATTCCGTGATCTTCTTCTGATCCACCTCGGGTGTGTGCTGCGTCGATATCACGACGGCGGTCACTTTCTTTGGCTCGTTGTTCTCGTACTGCACAGATACCTGCGACTTGCTGTCCGGCCGCAGCCACCCGATCTTGCCGCCCTTCCGGTCGTCGGCCATCCCTTTGGTGAGCCTGTGGGCGAGGAGCAGTGGCAGTGGCATCAACTCCGCCGATTCGTCGGTCGCATAACCGAACATGATGCCCTGGTCGCCCGCTCCCTGGTCGCCGCTCTGGCTTGTCGTTGACGTCACGCCCTGGTCGATCTCGTTCGACTGCCGTGTGATGAGGGAAATCAGCTTGAGTGTCGTGTCGCAGAACGGTTCGGACGCGTCGGTGTACCCGATCTCCTTCACCGCTTGCCGGACGATCCGGTCGTAATCGAGCTTGGCGTTGGTCGTGATCTCGCCAGCGAGGACCACGGTGTCGCTTTTGCACAAGGTCTCGCACGCCACCCGGCTGTATTTGTCCTGCTCGAAGCAGGCGTCGAGGACTGAATCGGAGATGTAGTCGGAAACCTTATCTGGGTGCCCCTCGGAAACCGATTCGGATGTGAATACGTAACGCGACATAGTGCTCCTTCGCTCAGGACGAGAATAAGCCCGCAGGCTGCGTCGCGGGCCTGGCTCGCGACTTCGATAGTATTGGGGTGCCGGGTACTCGAGGTGCGGCCCATCAAGGCGGCGAAATCGCCAGGCTCCTGAAACGCACCAGTATAGATCACGGTATTTTGGATCTCAAATCGTCGCGCAAGGCTCTGGACGGCCCATTCCCTATGATTCTGCTAGTCCACCACGGGGACGCGATCGGCCCGGACATCGAGCCGATGCGGCCACTGTCGGAACCGGGACGCGCGGCGTCAGCGCGCCTTGCTGCAGCGGCAGCGGCCCGCGGCGTGAGCCCCGACATCGTCTGGCACAGTGGCAAGTTTCGGGCGCGCCAGACCGCTGAGCTGTTCTGGCGCGCATGTAACCCGCTGGCTATTTTCTCCCTGGCCCGCGGGCTGCAGCCGACCGACCAGCCCGGGCGGATGCTGGAGCAGCTCAAGCGAGATGACCGTTCGATCATCCTCGTCGGCCACATGCCTCACCTCGGGCGACTGCTGCGGGCGTTGTGTGGCGAATCACCGGACAGCGTTTCCACCGACGCTTCCACCGACGTTGCCACCGACGCGACCATCGACTTCCCCGTTCACGGATGCGTCGCGCTCGAGCGGCAGGGAGAAATCTGGAAGGAGATCTGGCGGGAAGAGGGCTAAGGCGCTGAGCGTCGAACTCGGTGCTTACTCTCTGCAAACTGCCGTTTCATGTTTCTGTCCATCAGGGCGGCGCGAAGTCTCACCGGCAAGAGATGGCGCATCCTGGCGGCGGGACCTTGACCCGTTCGGGCGTAGAGTGCCAACGCTTTCACTGCGGACGAGAGGGGTGCGCCGTTCGGGTGGCCACGAGGCGAAGCCGTAGCGGCTTCCCGTCTGTGAACGCCTCGTCGAGCTCTTTCGCATCGAGGCGTGCGGTCGTCGCGAATCCTGCCCGCGTGAGCAACCCCCGCAAGCAGGTTTCTGAAAAGCACACGACGTGTCTATGGTTGAGGCAGTACTTGAGATCGCCGTGCTGCGGCAGGGTGTCAAGCCTGGGCACACTGACGAACAACACACCGCCTTCACGCAGCGATTCGGCGAGCTGCCGCAGCACGCCCAGCGGGTTGATGACATGCTCCAATACGTGACTGAGAATGACAAGATCAAATGAGCCGTCCTGCGGCGGCGACGTCAGGTGCCGGTGTCTGAGAAACGCTACGGCGGTGGAAGGCTCGATGCCGGATGTCTCCCATCCGCGATCCTGTAGTCGATTGAGGAGCTTGCCATCGCCGCACCCGAAGTCCAGTACCTTGGCCCCTGATGGCGGGTTGTGCACCGGGGCGTACGGCGCCAGCGCAGACACCACTGCACCAGGGCCACGGCTGGGCATACTTCGTTTCGTCGGCCGCTCTTTCCCCTCTTTCTGCTTCGATCGCGCGGCCATATCCGAACGCGAGGCGATCCGAGCCGATCGCGCGGCCGCCCAGGGTCCCTGGTCTGAGTAATGTCGTTTCAGGTCCTCTTCGGTCGCAGCGGGTTCGAGAACAGTAGCCCGCAGGAGCGGCACCCTGTGATAAACGCAAGCCGCCGGCGCTGGGGTGTTCTTCGAACCGGAAACACATCCAGCAGCGTGATGCGGGACGATACGCATGCGGGGCATGCAGAGGCTTCATCCTCGAACCGAAGCCACCATGGGGGATTAGCGTTCCGCACGTCTGCGCTCGCGTCCTGTGTTCAACTGCCCGATTCAGGTCGTGACATCGCTCTGCAGGTTACGCAGGCTGCCGGCCGGCGGCGAGGTGCGCCACAGCATCGCCTACTGGTTCAGCGCGGCGGCGAGAAACTCCGCGAGCACCCCAGGCTCGCTGGCGGTGATCGCAAAATACCCGAAGAATCCTGGATGGGTTCCAGTGGGTCAGCGCCGGAACGAGGATCCGCTCGAAGTCGGCGAAGATCGTCTCGAATGGCTCGGCGCGCTCAGGCGCCGCGGCCGGCAGCGCGCGGCGAACGCCGCCTGGTGACACGCGGGGCAGGACAGGGTAGCGCGCTGATCCGGTCAGATAATCCGCGATCCACTCCACGAGCGCGTGGCCGTGGTTGCGGAAGTCGGCGGGAGTCATCTCAAAGCCCAGGGCTTAGATTCCAGAGCCCAAGGCCCGAAGGCTCAGGCCCAAAGCCCAAGGCCCGAGTGTTACTGATGCGTCTTGATGTAATCGGTTGCGAAGGCCTTGAGCCCCTCGCTTGTGAGACCGATGGCCTCTGCCTCGACCAGTGCCTTCTCGGTAGTCCACTTGTCCTGCAGCGTCCGCTTGATCATCCAGACGGCGCCCACCCGGTTCGCTGAGCCGCAGTGGATGAACACCGGCTGGTTGCTGCGGTCCGCCACTGCGGCCAGAAAGCTTTCTACGATCGCCGGATCGGGCGAGGCTCCATCAAGCGGCAGGTGGATGTACTTCAGGCCCGCCGTCTGGGCGGCCGCGCGGCCGGCCTCGACATTGGCGCCTTGCTCGCTGGCGAGCCGGAGGTTGACGACCGATACGAACCCTTCGTTCTTGAGTCCGGCCATGGCGCTAGGATCGGTGGCTCCGCCGCAACCGATGGTGGCATCCACGCGTGAGTAGTTGCGGATGCCCGGCATGTCCTGTTTCTGGACCTGGGCAGCCAGAGGGGCAGTGAGCAGCGCGGTCAGTGCGACGGCGAACAAGAAACGGTGTGACATGGTGATCTCTCCTGGCCGCCGATCTTACACCGTTCAGGCGGACCTGAAAACCAGCCTTACTCTTTCTGGAGAATCACAACCGTTGGTGCGGTGACGCGCACGGTGATTGGCATGCCTCTCGTCAGAGTGGCCGGATCGCGCCCGTCGGCGAGCGCTGCCGCCGTGCCGGCGCCCGCGCCGACAGACCCGCCGATGGCGGCGCCTCGCGCGCCCCCGAAAAGGCCGCCGATGATCGCCCCGCCGAGCGCGACACCGCCGATCTTGGCGGCGCTCTCACCACCGCGGGCATCGCCTTCGCGATAGATCGTTTCCGTCTCGAGGGGAATGCGCATGCCGTCCGGCAGGACGATCAGTGTGAAGCGGACGCCAAGGCGCGCGCGGTCCCGCAGCCGGCCGCCACGCTCGACGAGCGTGACTTCACCGTGCGCCTCGGCACCGGCGGGAATGACAACCCGGCCGCCCACGATGCAATCGCGGGTGACGCGCGCGACCACCGGGTCTTCGACGCGTGCCTGCTCGCTTGTGATAGACGACTCCATTTGAAGACCGATCACTGAATCCGCCGACACCACCAGTTCTTCGAATTCAGGCGACGGCGCCTCCAGGGCGCTCGTCGGCTCGGATGCGGACCGTCGCACCAGTTCCAGCACCGGCGGCCCGACGCTCCGCGCTTCCAGGCTCACCGCCGGCAGCGGCGGCCTATCGAGTTCCGGCGCTGATTCGGACGGGACGCGCTCAATCTGGGCCTCGCGAGACACGGCTGGGCGCGGCGGTGCGGGGCGCCGCTCCGCCGGAGTGGACGGGCGCGCGCTGCTGACAGACGGCGAGGTGTCGTCGACGACCGATGATTCCACGGGGATCGGTTCCGATCCTTCTGCGACCGAGGCTGATGGAGCCGAACTGACGACGGGTGCCTCGCTGCTGGCGGCCACCGGGGCAACCTCGTTGCTGCGGACGGCAAGATAGGCGCTTCCGGCGCCGACGGTGATGCAGACCGCCGCCAACACGCCGATCGCCGCCTTACTGATTACCATGGGACTTACGCTCCTCGACACCCCCAGCCAGCAAGGCCCGTGCCCCGGAGGGGTTGCCGAATAGTGGCCTGAAAACGAACAAATCTGCCTGTCCCACGCGCCCTCTTTTTTGGATCTGTCCTACCCCTAGGTCTGTTCCGTGGAGCGTAGCCAGACCTCTTCCGGCGGGTCAGGGGGGGCCGCGAGGCGGTCGAGAAGCGCCTGCGGGTCATCGGTGGCGAACACGATGTCGCGGCTGGTCCTGCTGATGAACCCCGACTCCACAGCCCCGTCGAAGAGCGTGAGGAGCGGATCGTAGAAACCACCGACGTTGAGGAGGCCACACCGTTTCCGGTGAAGGCCAAGCTGCGTCCAGGTGACCGCCTCGCACAATTCCTCGAACGTGCCGAACCCGCCCGGCAGCGCCACGAACGCGTCGGCTAGGTCGGCCATCAGCGCTTTGCGTTCGTGCATGGAGTGCACGACCCGAAGATCGGGCAGGCCGAGGTGTGCGATCTCGCGGGCGAGGAGCGCGTCCGGAATGACGCCGATGGCGTGTCCTCCTGCCGCGAGGACGGCGTCCGCAAGGTGTCCCATCAACCCGATGCCGCCGCCGCCGAAGACCAGGCCGATCTGACGCGCGGCGAGCTCGCGCCCGAACGCCTCGGTCGCGGCCCGATACTCCGGTCTCAGGCCGGCACTCGAGCCGCAGAACACACACACGCGAGTCAGTGTTTTCAGCTCGGCCACGTCCGTTCTCCCACGTCACAAGCTTACGCTGGTCCCTCCGGGACGGCCCCGGGTCGTAACAGGGTCGCCACAGGGTCGCAACAGAATCGTGCCCGCTGGCGTATATCTAGTATCTAGACACCCGGATGCCCTGCCTTCACCGTTTGAGAGAGATGCCGTCGAACCGTCTGCCCTGCGTCGCGGTCGCGCTGGCGGTCGGAGCGGCAATCGCGACCGTGTTGGCGGTCGTCGTCCCGGCTCCGGCGTATGCCCAGGACGCGCCGAGGGGAGCCGCCCTCCTGGACGGGGCCCGGACCGCCATCGGTGGGGAGCAGCGGCTGGCCGGTGTCAGGACGCTTCAGGTGACCGGCAGCTTCCGACGGGTCGTGGGCGACAGCGATACGGAAGGGGACTTCGAGGTCTTCATCGAGCTGCCCGACAAGTACCTCCGCAGCGAAAAAACGGGTACGCCGGGCCAGCCTTCGACCGAGACGATCGAGGCGCTCGTGGGTGCCGAGGTCCGCGATGCCGTGCTCGGTGGCGGAGGCGGCCGTGGTGGCCGCGGCCGCGCGATCGCGGACGGCGATGGGTTTGCCCCCGCGGATTTCGGAGGCGATCCGGATGCCGGGGGACTCGGCGATGCCGGGGTGGCGGAGGCCCGCGCCGCAGCCGGACCGGCAACGGGTCCGGGCGGCGGCGGAGGCCGGGGAGCGGATTCGGACGCGCTGCGCCAGACGCGCCAGGCAGATGTCAGCCGCCTGCTGTTGATGTGGCTCCTGCGGAGCGAGTTGCCGCTGGCCTGGGTCGGGATTGCTGAATCCCCCGATGGCAGCGCGGATGTGCTCGAGGCTCGGTACGCCGATGGCCGGCCCACACGCCTGTTCGTTGAGGCCAACACGCACATGCCCCTGATGATGCAGTGGGAGGCCGCGCCGGTTCAGGCGGGCGGCGCGCGTGGACGTCGGGGCGGCGGTGGGCGCGGCGGCGGCGGCCAGGATGCCGGCCCGACCGATGGCGCCGGTGCGCGCCAAGGCGGTCCGCCGCCGACCGTCACACTCCAGATGACGTTCTTCGATCACCGCGCCGTGAATGGGATCCGGCTGCCCTACGCCATCACCCGCGGCGCCAATGGGCAGACAACGGAGCGGTGGACCATCAGTCGATATCGCGTCAACCAGTCCTTTCCGGCGGACACATTTACACGATGAGCCTCTGCCACTGTTTTTTCACAGTCCTGCCACAGCCGCACCATCGAACCGGTGTGCAATAACAGCCATGCGTATTCCACCTGTTCTGTGCGTCGCGCTCCTCCTCCTGGCTTCGCCAGCACTGGCGCAGACGGATGCGCCAACGTCACAACTTCGGCTCACGGTCGTTGACCAGACGGATGCCTCGGTCGCCGGCGCCACCGTCACGGTGACGCGCCCCGACGGGAGCCAGATCAACACCGCGACCGACGAGCGAGGTCAGGTCACGCTGGAGACGCTGCCGATCGCGGAGGTACAGGTACACATCGAGTTCCCTGGATTCGAGATGTTCGATGGCTCGTTGACGCTCGAGCGCGGCACCAACAACGCCACGGCGACGCTGGTGATCGCAGGTTTCGAAGAGGAGATCGTCGTGGCCGACACGACGGCCGTCGACGATCGGCGGGGCAACTCTCTCACGACCACGCTCGAGGAAGCGGATATCGCCGAGCTGCCGGACGACCCTGACGAGATGGCGCAGGTGCTCGAGCAGATGACGGGCGGCGCGGGCGCGGTGTTCCAGGTCGACGGTTTCCAGGGTGGGGCGCTGCCGCCACGAGACGAGATCCGCCAGATTCGATTCCGGATCAACTCGTTCGCGGCCGACAACCATGATGCCGGCCGCGTGCAAGTCCAGATCATCACGAGACCCAACGTCACGCAGTGGAGCGGCAACGCGAATGTCGGCCTGCGCACCGACGCGCTGAACGCGCGCAACGCGTTCGCGCAGGAAAAGACGCCGGAGCAGTTCCGCCGGTTCAACACCGGCCTGCGCGGCCCGATCGTCAGCGGTCGAACGTCGTTCCGCCTGAACGTCGGCGGCAACCGGTCGTTCGACTCTGGCACCATCGTGGCGCAGTTGGGAGACGGCTCTTCATTTGCGAGCCAGTTCCGGCGTCCGGTCGACACCACGGACGTGACCGTGGGTGTTGACCATGGACTGACGGACGACCAGACGTTACGAATGGAGTATCGCCGCGAGCAGGGCTCGCGCGAGAACCAGGGTGTGGGCGATTTCAATCTGTTGGAGCACGCATTCACCCGCACGAACACTCAGCATCGGCTCCGGACGTCGTTGCAGGGGCTTTTCGCGGGCAAGATCCTCAACGAGTCGCGCGTTCAGATGACGGTTTCCGAGAGCGAGTCCGTGTCGCTGTCCAGCGCGCCTACGATCAGGGTCATCGACGCGTTCACGAGCGGAGGCTCTGGCGTGTCGAATCGGAACACCACGAAGACCCTCCAGTTCGCCAATGACACTGACTTCACGCTCGGACTGCACGTCCTGCGCGCGGGCGCCCTGCTGGACGTCGCGAACTTCAAGGAGTTCGACGCCCGCAATGCGGCTGGCACCTTCACATTCGGCAGCTTGGAGGCGTTCAACGCCGGCCGGCCCGACACATTTACCCAGCGCCTCGGTCTGGTGGACACCGCGTTTACCTACTACCAGCTCGGTCTCTATGTGCAGGATGACATCCGGCTCAACCGGACACTGTCGATCAGCCTCGGTGCGCGCCAGGAGATGCAGTCGTACCTCGGCGACCGGTTCAATCTGATGCCGCGCCTCGGATTCACGTGGAACCCGGGCGGGTCTACCACCGCGATCCGCGGCGGGTACGGCATCTTCTACGACTGGTACGAGGCGAACCTGTACGACCAGACCATCCGGGTCGACGGCGTGTTGCAGCGCGACCTGCTCATTCTCGACCCGGGTTATCCCGATCCACGAGGAGGTTCCACCGCCGAGGTGCTGCCGGGCGGGCGCGTGCAGGCAGATCCACAGCTGAAGATGCCGTACGTGCAGCAGGCGTCGATTGGCGTCGACCGCCCTGTCGGCGAGTTCTTGCGACTGCAGACGTCCTATGAGTGGCAGCGTGGGCGCAACCAGTTGCGTTCGCGCAATATCAATGCGCCGGACGAGTTCGGCGTGCGTCCGGATCCGGACGCCGGCACGATCACGCAGATTGAGTCAGATGGCCGCATGGTGTCCGATCGACTGAGACTCAATGCGAACTACCGGATCCCGAGCAGGAACATCTTCTTCAACGTCGGCTACACGCTGGCGCAAGTGAAGAACCATGCGAACAACGCGACATCGCTTCCGGCCGACAGCCGGAACCCTGACGCGGAGTGGGGACCCTCGTCCCAGGATATCCGGCATCGCGTCTTCACGACGCTGAACTACCCCTTCCCATGGGGGATCCGAGCGAACATCATGAACCAGTACTCGTCCGCGCCGCCGTACACGATCACCACGGGAAGGGACGAGAACCGCGACGGCGTGAGCAACGACCGCCCGTCGGGAGTGGGACGCAACAGCGAGCGGAGCGCCTCGCGGTTCCAGACGGATCTGCGGGTCACGCGCGCGTTCTCCTTCGGCGGATCGCGCGTCGTTGAAGGGGGTCGGCCCCAAGGTGGGGGCGGCGACTTTGGCGGCGGCGGTGGTCGTGGCGGTGGAGGGGGAGGGTTCCAAGGTGGTGGTGGCCGTGGCGGCGGCGGTGCCGCCGGCGACCAGCGGTTCAGGATGGAACTCTACGTGCGGGCGTCCAACCTGTTCAATCGGGTGAACTACGGCACCTTCAGCGGCAACCTCCGGTCCCCTTTCTTCGGGACTCCCACGTCGGCCGGAGATGCCCGCCGCGTCGAGCTGGGGACACAGTTCCGATTCTAACCAGTCACGGGCTCTGCCCTTGATATCCCGCAGAGCCGGCGACTGGTTGCCAGTCTCTCTTGGCGCGCGACAGCGTGCGCACCAGCTGCATCGCTGAAAGGAAGGCGCGAAGTCTGGCGTTGACCGCGGTGCGGTCGTGATAGCCTCTGTTCGCATGGCCGTTGAACCCGACCGTCTGCCTCGCACGCTGTCGCTGGCCGTGCACGAGCTGCGAACGCCCCTCGCCGTCGCTTTAGGCTATGTGCGCATGCTCCTCCGTGAACAGGCTGATACCGTCACCGACGCGCAACGCGCGATGCTGGAAGGGGCCGCCGCCTCCTGCGCGCGAATCGGGGCCCTCATCGCGGAGATGAGCGAGCTGGAGCAACTCGAGGCCGGGACCGTACCCGTCTCGGGCGTGCCGTTCGACCTGGCCGCGCTCGTTGTTGAGTTGTCGGGCACTATGCGTGAAGGCGCTGATCGCGAGGTCCGCCTCGAAGTGCGCGCAATGAGTCCGGTCATGGTGGCGGGCGATCGTACACGCCTGGCGACAGCGCTGAGAGCGCTCATGCAGGCAGGGCTGCGGGAACGAAGCGAGCCAGGCGTCATCCTTGTGAAGTGTTCCACGGTTCCGGACAACTCGCCGAGGTGGGCTGTCGTGACGATCGGGGACGAGGTGGTCAGTCGGTCCCTCGTCGATGCCGCCAGTGCGACCCCCCCGCCGTTCGATGAGTGGCGCGGAGGCCTCGGCCTTGCGCTTCCGGTCGCGCGGCGTGTGACCGAGGCGCACGGCGGCGCCGTGTGGTCGGCGCCCGGCAGCACGCCCCGCACCGGTTCCGCGCTTCGGCTCCCCCTGGTCATGCCGCTCAAGCAGAGGATCGTTCCGTCAAGGGAGGCGAGCTGATGGCGACCGCGGCTGGTACGCGTCCCCGTCCGGAACGGGATCCGAGCGGATGGCGTCCGATGATCGCCGTCGTCGATGACGACTCGGGCTTCGTGGCGTACCTCCGGCAATTCCTCAGCGTACGCGGATACGAGGCTCGCGCATACGCCCGCGGCGATGAGATCGTGGCCGCCATCCGCCATGGCCGCGCGCCGGACATCGTGC
>Ga0326597_10014407_pt1 | contig 10367 bp, 7 predicted proteins | sample RVTome_12_FD_203789 | JGI IMG/M metagenome (GOLD analysis project Ga0326597, IMG submission 203789) | Soil microbial communities from uranium-contaminated site in the Upper Colorado River Basin, Wyoming, United States - RVT100D185 | ecosystem: Environmental > Terrestrial > Soil > Contaminated >...
GATGCCCGTCGCCAGGGCGTGCGCGCGGCCGCAGCACCGGTCTACGAGGTCGGCAACGCCGCGGCGTCCGAGCTGGCGGATGGCCGCATAGGTCGCGAAGCCGCGCGCCCGCCGGGAGAACTCGGGCGTCCAGTCCATCTGATCCCGGGCCTCGTCCGCGTGCGTGAGGTAGCTGGCGCGCAGGGACATGGCGCCGCGCAGGGCGTCGGCGTGCGCCACGAACGCGTAGCCGCTGTCGTACGGGACGTTGAGCCACTTGTGGCCGTCGGTGGCCCACGAGTCCGCCCGCTCGACACCGCGGAGCAGGGCGCGGTATCGCGGGCTCGCCGCGGCCCACAGCCCGAACGCGCCATCCACGTGGACCCACGCGTCATGGGCGTGCGCCACGCCGATCAGGGCCGGGAAGTCCTCGAACACGCCGGTGTTGATGTCGCCGGCCTGGAGATGCACGATCGTCGGGGCCTGGGGTGACCGGCGCAGGGCCTCCTCGAGTGCGGCGGGCAGCAGACCGCCGCGGTCGTCCGTGGCCACGGGGACGAGCGCCTCGCTGCCGAGCCCCAGATGCCGGAGTGCGCGGGGGAGCGTGCCGTGGTACTGGTCGTTCGTGAGCACCCGGATGGGCGGGCCGCCGGCCAGGCCGCGGCGCTCCACGTCCCAGCCTCGCGCGCGCAGCAGGTGGTTCCGGGCCGCCGCGAGGCAGGTGAAGTGGGCCATCTGGCATCCGGTGACGAACGCGAAGGCCGCGGACGACGGCAGGCCGAGCAGCTCCTTGAGCCAGCTCCCCGCGATCTCCTCGACCACGGCGGCGGCCGGTGAGCAGGCGTACAGGCCGGCGTTCTGATCCCACGTGGATGCCAGCCAGTCGGCGGCGAGGGCCGCCGGGACCGAGCCACCGATGACCCAGGCGAAGAACCGCCCGCCGCCGCTGCGCACGAGTCCGTCCTCGACGCCGGCCGTCAGCTCCCGGACCACCTGCTCCGGGGCGACGCCCGCGTCCGCGAGCGGATGCGCCAGGCGCGCCAGGAGATCGGCGCGGGACGCCGCGGGGGAGACTCGGGCGCGGTCGAGGCTGTCGAGGTACGCAACCGAGGCGCGCAGGGCGTGCTCGAGCGAGGCGGCGTATGCCGAGGTCATGGCGAACGGTTCCAATCCTGGGTGTGGGGAACGAACGGGAATGTGACGGGCGCCGCGCCGCTGCGCGACCCGGGGCCCTCCACGCGGGCGTCCTCCTGAGGAGGCGCACGGTGGCTTCCGTGGGGATCAGGTCGGGGTGGGGCTGGCGAAGACGCGCTGACGGTTCCATACATAGGCGGGCTCCGCACCCGACGAAATGACCGACCGACGCCAAGCCGTGCAGCAGGTCCTCGGCGACCGCTACGAGATCCAGGACGAGCTGGGCTCGGGCGGCATGGCCGTGGTCTATCTCGCCGACGACCGGAAGCACAACCGCCGGGTGGCGATCAAGGTCCTGCGGCCGGAGCTGGCGCTCGAGGTGGGACCGGAGCGGTTCCTGCGCGAGATCGAGGTGACCGCGCAGCTCAGCCACCCGCATATCCTGCCCCTCTACGATTCCGGCGGCCAGGGAAGCGTCCTCTACTACGTCATGCCCCACGTGGAGGGCGAGTCGCTCCGGCAACGGATCGTGCGCGAGGGGCAGCTGCCGCTCGAGGACGCGCTGACCATCACCCGGGACGTGGCCGCGGCCCTGTCGTACGCGCACAGCCGGGGCATCATCCACCGCGACATCAAGCCCGAGAACATCCTCCTGTCGGGCGCCCAGGCCATCGTGGCGGATTTCGGCATTGCCGGCGTGGTCGCGGGGGAGGGGGGGCTCACCCGGACGGGGTTGGTCGTGGGCACGCCGGCCTACATGAGTCCCGAGCAGGCCGCGGGCGACCGCGTCGTGGATGGGCGCTCCGATCTCTACGCCCTCGGGTGCGTGCTGTACGAGATGCTGGGCGGCGAGCCGCCCCACACCGGGCCGTCGCCGCAGGCCATTCTCGCCCGTCAGCTCTCGGGCGAGGTCCGCCCGCTCCGTCCGCTCCGGCGGACCGTGACGCCGGCGGTCGAGGCGGTCGTCCGTCGGGCGCTTGCGCCGGCAGCGGCGGATCGGTTTCCCACGGTGCTCGATTTCTCGGAAGCGCTGGGACGCGCCGCGACGCGGCGGGCCAGCCGGGCCTCGGTCGAATGGGTCCTGAACGTCCGGCTCCGGCGGCGGTGGCTCGTGCCGGCGCTCGGGGCGGTGGTGGTGGCGGCGGCCGTCGGGCTGTTCGCCTTCCTGCAGGGCGGCGCCAGGGGGGGGCCGCTCGTCCCGGGCATTGCCGTGTTCCCGTTCCGCGCCACCGGTGGCGGAGGGGAGCAGTGGACCGAGCAGCTCCCGGACCTGCTCGCCACGATCCTCGATGGCACGCCGGGGCTGCGCGTGGCGGACCCGTGGGCGCTCTGGCGATCGCTCCGGCCGGCGCGCGATGCCCGGGCACTGAGCCCGGCGGATCCGGACGAAGCCGCACGCCTCGCGCGTGCGGCCGGCGTGGACCGCTACGTCCTGGGAGCCGTCCGGGAGGCCGGGACCATGCTCCAGCTGTCCGTGCGGCTCTATCGCGTCGGGCGTGCGGAGCCGCTCGAGTCGTTCACCGTGGACGGCTCGGCGACCGCGCTGGACAGCCTGGCGCAGCGGCTGGCGGTGGCCCTGATCGCGCGGGTCGCGGGCCAGGAGGAGGAGACGCTGCCCTCCTTCAGTCAGTATGCCACCGTCTCCGCGCACGCCCTCAAGGCGTTTCTGACGGCGCGGGAGGCGGCGCGGCGTGGACGGATCGACTCGGCCGAGGCCGCGATTGACCGGATGCTCGCGCTGGATTCCACGTTTGCGCTGGGCCTCGTCGAGGCCATCGGTGTGAAGTCGTGGGCCACCTTCCTGCGGGGCGGCGCCTACACGGGCCTGATGGAGTTGGCCGAGCGGGCGCAGCGGCACGGCGCGGGCCTCAGCGAGCGCAACCGGCTCCGCATCGAGGCCGTGCTCGCCTCGGTCCGGACCGACGGTCCGACCGCCGCGGCCGCCTTGCACCGCCTGCTGGAGATAGACAGCCTCGATGTCCGGACATGGCACATGCTGGCATACGTCCAGCAGGTGTACGGGTGGCAGTACGGCCGCGAGCCGCGCGACGCCCTGGCCTCGCTGGACCGCGCCATCGGCGTGGACCCGGCCTACGTTCCGGCCCTCGGAGTGCACGGCTGGCTCGCGGTGAACCTGAACGGGCCGGATGTCGCCGGCGCTGAGCTGGCGCTGCTCCGCGGGGCGGACACGACCAGCCCGTTGAGCCGCGGCGCCCGCTTCGCGATGCGCGCCATCGAGCAGGCGGACGCGGGCTTCGCGGCGCTCGCCGACACGCTGGCGTCGCTGCCGACCGTCGAGTGGACGCCGGTGCTCCGCGTCCTGCGCGCCCAGCGCCCCGACCGGGCCGAGGGCCTGCTCGAGCAACTGAAGACCCGCGCCGGCCCGGGGCAGGAGACGTTCATGGTGGATGGGGAGCGGGCACGGCTCCGCATCGCGGAGGGGCGGACGCGCGACCTCGAGGCGGAGATCGCGAACGGCGGGTTCCGCACGTTCGACCAGTACCGCACGCTGCAACGCATGCTCGTCGCGGCGGCGCTGATCGGGGTCGGCGACACGGCGGTCGGGCGTCGCGCGGCCGACGCGCTGGCGGAGTACGTGCGGCCCGAGACGGCGCTCGCGGAGTTCGAGACCAAGCCCGTGTGGTGGACCGGGTGGCTGATCGGCGCCTTTCACGCGTCGTTCGGCGACACCGCAGTCGCGACGCGGTGGCGCGCGACCCTGGGCACGTTCCCGCCGGGCGGCACGTCACGCGACTACGTGGGTGCCCTCCAGGCGGACCTGGACGCGCGGCGGTTGGCGCGGTCCGGCCTGCTGGACTCGGCCCTCACGCGCAGCACGCGGGCGCACGAGCTGTGGACCATCCACACGGAGAACGCCTTCGAGTCGCTCCCGGCGCCGATGATCCGCTTCGAGAGCGCCATGCTGCTCCGCGCGGCCGGAAAGCCCGACAGCGCCGCGGCGCTGTTGCGCTCGCTCGTGCCGCCCACGACCTGGATGGGGTTCATGACGGCGCGCGCCTCGTACGAGCTGGGCCGGATCGAGGCGGGGCGGGGAAACCGGGACGAGGCCGCTCGCCATTACCAGATGGCCCTGCGTTTGTGGGAACGCGGCGGCTCCGAGATCGAGGGCTGGCGCGACGTGGCCCGCGCCGGCCTAGCGGAGCTGGTCGGCGAGCGGCGCAACGACGATTGACGCGCGCGGTGGCCCCGCGCTTGACGACCCACGTATAGTTCCTGTATGGCCACGCACGAGCACAGGGCCGGGGGTTCCCGCCGCCTCGGAGCACGATCACGATGACGTCCACGCGCGGGCCCAATCCGCGACTCGGCCAGTACAAGGTCGAGCAGCGCCGCATCACCCACCGCGGCCGTGACTTCCATTTCGTGTCCTACGACGCGCAGAACGCGGACCCCGGACGCGGGATCCCGGCGATGGGCGCGACGTGGTACCTGATGAGTGGCGGCGCGCGGTGGGCCGCCGTGCCGCACGATCCCGATCAGGATCCGGAGGCCCTCGAGCGGCAGCTGATCCGCTGGCTCGACGCCAACGTCTTCAGCGGACAGGCCTGACGCGGTCGCGCGGCTGCGCGCCGCATCAAGGTCCTTCGTGCGGCGCGGTGCCGCCAATGCGCGCCCGAGCCTTCCCGCCAAGGCCACGAGCTGCCGCGAGGTAGGCGCCGCCCGCGGCCCCCAGCACCGCGGGCACGAGCATGTGCGGCCGGGGGCCGCCGCCCAGACCGATCCCCAGCAGCATCCCCATGAACGCCCCGCAGATCCATCCGTGGCAAAAGGCAGGCGCTCACCCGCCCACCGCATCCAGGCCGGCGCGCGCGGGTTCACCTGTCCCTCACAATCGCTTCATCCCCCGGCTCATGCAGCGCTCAGGCGGGATTCAGCCAGCCTTGATCCCGCGCGCTGCACATTTGGGTCCATCCACCTCTGGAGGAATGTCATGCGCAGCAAGGTCTGGGGAGCGCTGCTGTTGCTCGGAGGACTCAGCCTGGCCTGTGGCGACAGCACGGGCCTCACCGAGGACGATCTCATCGGGACCTGGAACGCCACTGAGTTCGTATTCTCGGACTTCGAGGATCCGGTGACCGACTTTCACGTGGTCCCGGGCGGCGGGTCGGTGACCATGGTGATCCGGGCCGACGGGACCTTCACCATCACGATTACCCTCGGCGGCCTGCCGCCGGACGTGGTGAATGGCACGTGGGAGTTGCAGGGCGGTGACGTCCTGGTCATCACGGAGGACGGGGAGGTGGATGACCTCGCGCTGGAGATCGAACTGTCCGGCACGACCCTCACCGTGTACAGCGATGACGTGGACTTCGATTTCGGGGATGGGGAGATCCCGGCCCAGCTCGATGCCACGTTCGTGAAGCAGTAGGACGCGACTCGGGGCCCGGAATCGCGAAGCGCCCCACCGCGGGTGGGGCGCGTCGCGCGTCGCGCGCCGTTCGCGCTCAGCCCTGGCGGCGGCTGAAGGTTCCCAGGAGCATGTCCCAGACCGGACTGCTCACGCCGAAATCCCGGGTCGAGTCGTTGTAGTGGTGCCGGTAGTGGTGCTTCTTGAGATAGAGCATCACCGGATGGTGGAGCGAGAAGTGGTGCACGGCGTAGTGCACCGTGTCGTACACCAGGTATCCGGCCACGAAGCCCGCGAACAACACCAGGCCGGCGGCCGGCCCCGCGATCCAGCGGAACAGGAGGAAGAAGGCCACCGCGAGCGGGATGCTCACCGACGGGGGCATCACGAGCCGCTTGGTGTCGTTGGGAAAGTCGTGGTGGACGCCATGCGCAATGAAGTAGTGTCGCTGCCGGAACGTCCGCATGTGGCGCAACGCGGGCTCGCCTGGCTCGAGGCCCGACACGATGTCCCGGACCTCCATCTCGATCGTGGGCCCGGCGTGGAAGATGAACCGGTGCGCGAAGTACTCGAACGGCGTCCAGATCAGCGCGCCCAGCGCGACATATCCCAGCAGCACGCCGGCGGACAGCTCCCGTGCCGCGAGGGCCACCAGGATCACGATCACGGGCACGTAGATCAGGTGTGGCACGGTCCAGTGCACGTGCGAGAAGAACTCCAGGAGGTCGCTCCTGAAGATGCGGACCGAAACGTCCTTGTTCGATACGTACTGCCTGGCCATGGCGCTCCTCCAGCGGCGGGGCGGCTAGGCGCGAAGATGATCCTGACCGGCGGGAAGAGGAAGCGCCGGCGCCGGGAATTCACGCCCAGTTCATCGGGGCTTTAGGGCCGGGAGCTCACCGCCGCACCTGCGTCACCCCCCGGAGCCGCGCCCGCACGCTGTCGGCCTTGCCGGCCTCCGTGAGCGCGTTCCACACCCTCGCCAGGAACTCCGCGTCCACGTACCCGGGCGGCGATCCCAGCTCCGGCGTCGCCAGGCCGACGTCGGCGCGAAGCGCGTCCACGGCGTCCACCAGGTCCTGCGTGTAGACCATGGACTCGCGCCGGCGGGGAATGGACGCGACGTCGGGCCGGTAACGGCCCAGGGCGTGCAGCATCACGCGGAGCTGATACACGTCGCTGCCCGCGAACTGCTGCAGCTCGCGAAAGCCCAGCGTCTCGGAGATCGCGTCGTAGATCCGGCGCAGCTCGGCCACCGGCGTCGGATGCTCGCAGACGTTGATCTGGGCCGTGATGCCATCCGGCCGGCGCGACATGCCGGGCCGCGCGTCCGCCACCACGACCGCGGCCGACTGCGCCCGTCCCTTCCGCGCGTCGCCACCCGCCGCCTGCCCCGCCGCCAGGGCCGCGATCAGCCGGTCCGCCAGGTGGCGCCCGCTTCCCGCGCTACCCTCGAACGTCCTGGCGACGGCCTCGAGCACGGCGGGGCCCACCAGCAGGTTCCCCTGGGTGACATAGCCCGGGCCCGCCCGGTGGCCGGCCCACGCGTTGGTGCTGTCGCCGGTGTGCTGGGCGCTTCCGCCCGCGAGGCCGATCACGCCCACCTGACGCCGCGACGCACCCGAGTCCGCCGCGGTGGTGCGCCGCAGCGCGTCGGCCGCGGGCACGCCGGACGCCAGCAGGCCGAGCAGCTCGGGGCCGTACTCGACGCGCGTAAAGGCCTGCGTCGCCACGGCGCCCACGCCGGCCCGCACCCACGGGACGGCGTTCCCCACACAGGCCACCCGGGTCGTGACGGCAACGCCGACCTCGCCGGTGGCCGAATCCACCGCGGCGATGGAGAACGTGGCAAACCGCAACGTGTCGCTCCACGTCACCGGCTCCTGCCCACTCGCCACCACCGGTCCCCCCAGCATGACTGCCAACCCGAACCATCGCATCGCACCCTCCCGCCGGTCGCGCGTATCCCGCCGCCCCCACCAGACCCTTTCATCCCGTCTTCAGGACTCCTTAAAGGCTCGTACCAGCACATACATTATCTACATCTGTCGGCGTCCACGGCCGTCCTGCACGACGCCAAGGTATCGCTCATTCTGACGGGGGAGAAGCACTCATGCGACGCACGATGCTGGCTGCGCTGACGCTTGCGGCGGGGTTTGCCGTGCGCCCGGCGGTAGCCCAGGAACTGGTGAAGGAGTACGCCGGCCTCGAGACGGGGACCATGTGGACGTTCGACGTGCCGCCGCTCGAGTACTGGGCCGCGCGGTACAGCTTCCGGCCCACCGCGGACTGGCTGGAACACGTCCGGTTGTCGTCCGTCCGGCAGCCCGGCTGCTCAGCCTCGTTCGTGTCCGGCGACGGGCTCGTCATGACCAACCACCACTGCGCGCGAGGCTGCATCGAAGGCGTGACCCGCGAGGGCGAGGACTTCATCGAGAACGGCTTCTACGCCGGGTCCCGCGCCGGGGAACGCCGGTGCCCCAACTTCTGGCTCGATCAACTCCTCTCGATCCGCGACGTGACGGACAGCGTCACGTCCGCCGTGCCGGGCGGGGCGACGCCCACGCAGGCGGCCGAGGCGCGCGCCGCGGCCATCACGGACATCCAGGACCGGTGCAGCGCGACCGCCGCGCACCTCAACTGTCAGGTCGTCACGATGTATCGCGGCGGCCAGTACAAGCTGTACACGTTCCGCCGCTACGACGACGTCCGGCTGGTGTTCGCGCCGGACGGCCCGGCCGCATTCTTCGGCGGCGATCCGGACAACTTCACGTATCCGCGCTACGACATGGACATCAGCTTCTACCGGGCCTACGAGAACGGGGCGCCCGTCAAGGCGGATCACCACTTCACGTGGAGCGCCAAGGGCTCGGCCGAAGGCGATCTGGTCTTCGTGGTGGGGAACCCGGGCTCGACCGGACGGCTGAACACGGTCGCGCAGATGGAGTACCTGCGCGACGTTCAGTATCCCGCGACGCTGGAGGTCTACGCCCGCCAGATCCCGATCCTGCACGAGCTGGCGAACGCCGATCCCGTGCGCGCCCGGGCGCTGCGGAACCGCATCTTCGGGCTCGAGAACTCGCAGAAGGCCGTCACCGGCTATCGCGCCGGCCTGATCGATCCCAACCTCATGACGTGGAAGCGGAAGTGGGAGGGTGACTTCAAGGCCAAGGTGCAGGCGGACCCCGCCCTCAAGGCCAGGTACGGTACGGCCTGGGACGAGGTCGAGACGATCAACCGGGAGCTGGCGTCCCTCGACGTCCGGCGCCGGTACCACAGCTTCAACGCGTACGGCTCGCGGCTCCTGACGGTTGCCGGGCTGCTGGTGCGCGCCCCTGCCGAGCTGAAGAAGCCCAATGGCGAGCGGATGGGCGTCTTCCGCGAGGAGTCCAAGAGTCAGCTCAACCGGTTCCTCGGCGCCCCTACGGATACGCTGATGGAGCGCCGGATGCTCACGGCGTGGCTCCAGGCCATGGAGAAGGAACTGCCGGCCGATGACCCGGTCCGCCGCGTGGCCCTGGGTGGGCGGACGCCCGAAGCCGCCGCGGCCGCCATGGTCTCGGCGACCACGCTCGGCCAGCCCGATCAGGTCCGGCTGCTCCTCGAGGGCGGGCAGGCAGCCATCACGGCCTGCTCCGACCCCATCGTCGCGCTGGCGCGCGTGATCGAGCCGCTCGAGCGCGAGATGGGCGCCACGGTGACCGCGCTCCGGGACCAGGAGGCCCAGCAGGACGAGCGGATTGCCCGCGCGCTGCTGGCCGTGTTCGGGTCGAAGGTCGCGCCGGACGCCACGTTCAGCCTCCGCATCTCGGACGGCGTGGTCGCCCGCTACCCGTACAACGGCACGTACGCCGCCCCGTACACGACGTTCTACGGCCTCTACGACCGGTGGACGGCGTTCGCCGGGAAGGACCCGTGGCGGATGCACCAGCGCTGGATCGACGCGAAGGCCACCATCGATCTGTCCGTGCCGGTCAACGCGGTGTCCACCAACGACATCATCGGCGGGAACTCGGGCAGCCCGGTGATCAGCCGGAACGCGGAGATCGTGGGCCTCATCTTCGATGGCAACATCGAGCAGCTGCCCAACCGGTTCCTGTTCACGCAGACCACGGCCCGGTCGGTGTGGGTGGACGCGCGCGGGATCGTGGAAGCGCTCCGGACGGTGTACGGCGCGGGTGCGCTGGTGGAGGAGTTGTTGGGAGGGAAGTGACTGTCGAAGGCCGGAAGCTTATGGCCGATGGCCGAACGGAAGTGACGGGGTGGTGAGATGGGGGATCGAGGGGCTACCGCTTCTCGGTCCCCCGTTTCACTTTAGGGTGGTTGGTCGTCCCGTGCATCCGTTCATCCCGCTGATCCCGCTGATCCCGCTCACCCCGAGGCCTTCCATGCACTACGGCATTCGCCTTTTCACCATCACTTCCCTGGCGCTGACCATGGCTGCCCCGGTCGTGGCGCAGATTGCCCAGGAGCGGGTGGACCTCGATGCGGTCCGCCGGATCCGCGAAGAGGGGCTCCAGCGGTCGCAGGTTCCCGAGTTGGCCGGCTACCTCACCGAGGTGATCGGGCCGCGGCTCACCGGATCTCCCGCCATGAAGCGGGCCAACGAGTGGACCGCGACCAAGTTCACCGAGTGGGGGCTCACCAACGTGGTGGTGGAGCCGTGGGGCGAGTTTGGGCGCGGGTGGGAACGCGTGAGCTACAGCGGGCGCGTGCTCACTCCCTACGTCGAGGCGCTCCAGGCCATTCCGACGGCGTGGACCGGGTCCACGAAAGGGACCGTGGCGGCCCCGGTCGTGATCGTTCGGGCGGACAGCGCGGCGGCCCTCGCCGAGTACAGGGGCAAGCTCAAGGGCGCGGTGGTGCTCGCGCAGGCGGCGCCGGA
>Ga0326597_10014408_pt1 | contig 10366 bp, 4 predicted proteins | sample RVTome_12_FD_203789 | JGI IMG/M metagenome (GOLD analysis project Ga0326597, IMG submission 203789) | Soil microbial communities from uranium-contaminated site in the Upper Colorado River Basin, Wyoming, United States - RVT100D185 | ecosystem: Environmental > Terrestrial > Soil > Contaminated >...
CGGTTTGCGGCAGCCGCGCCAGCGTCACACGAAAGCCTTGCGTGAGACGAGAATCGGCATCGAGTCCGCTCTCCGTCATCATTCGCTCGGCCAGGCGGCGGGCGGCTTCGACGAACTGCGGATCGTTCAACACAACGAGAGCTTGCAATGGAGTGTTCGTGCGCGAGCGGCGGACGAGGCAGACTTCGCGTTCCGGTGCGTCGAAGGCCAACATGGCCGGATGCGGAACCGTTCGCTTCCAGAACGTGTACAGGCTGCGGCGATACAGATCGTCGCCACTGCCCGTTGGATACTCCCTGGAATAATTCGGGCGATTGTTCAATTCGATCCACAACCCGGCCGGCTGATACGGATAGACACTTGGCCCGCCCACCTTTTCGACGAGCAATCCGCTGACCGCCAACGCGTTGTCGCGGATCATCTCCGCGGGCATCCGATATCGCGGGCCACGAGCCAGCAAGCGGTTCTCGGGATCGCGAGCCGCCAACTCGGCGCTGATGTCGGACGACTGGCGATACGTCGCGGACATGACGATCGTCTTGACCAGTTGCTTAACGTTCCAGCCGCTGTCCATGAAGTCGACCGCCAGCCAATCGAGCAACTGGGGATGGCTGGGCCAGTCGCCTTGTGTTCCCAGATCCTCGGTGGTGCGCACGATGCCGATGCCGAACATCTGCTGCCACAGCCGATTGACAAAGACGCGGGCCGTGAGCGGGTGCTCGCGGCCGACAAGCCACTTGGCGAGTGTCAGGCGATCCAGCTTGGCATCGGCGGCGGGTTGCGGGAAGAATGCCGGCGTGCCGGCGGTGACCTTTTCTCCGAACTGATCGTATTGGCCGCGAATCAGCATGAACGTGTCGCGAGGTGTGGCCATTTCGGACATGACAAACGACTCGGGAAACGATGCTTCGATTTGTTGTTGCCGAGTGCGCAGTTCCAGCAGCCGCTTGCCGAGCGTACCGATCTCGCCTTCGGCCACATGCGAAACGAAGTGCTCGGCGAGGCGACTCTTCTGAACCTCGCTGCGTTGCTCCGGCGCAGTGGCCAATGCGCGGCCGACACCCGGCGGGATCGCAAACGATGGATCGTTCGTGACGGAGATGCGGAAGCGGCCAATCGTGTGCGTGCTGCCGTAGCGGTGCCGCATGGCGATCTGAAGCGTTGATCCCTCCGGCAACTGAAGCGGCCTGTCGAGCAAGTAGACGGCGGTCGAGTTCTCCTTGCGAGTCGGGCCGTCCACTGCCCAGCCGGTGCCGAGACTCCCATCGATCGATTGTGCGACTTCGAAGCCCTGCTGCGAGTAGTCGGCCGAGACGGAGGCGAGCTTTACCTTTGTCGGGCTTGCCGCGTCGCCTTGCGCGGCGACAGCCGCCTCGAATTCGCTCAGCACAAAGTTGGAATTGAACGCGCGACCGGCACCCTTGTGCGGGAGCGACTCGTGCGTGAGCGATTCCAGCCGAATCGCGGTGACATCCGGGGCGACGTTCGTGAAGTTGAGTTCATAATCGTCGTTGCCGGGACTGGCTCCGCCGGCGAGGACCGACGCATCGTCGAGCAACGTCAGCGTCGAGCCGCCGGTCGATTTCATCTCCGCGGGGGATAGGACTCGCCATTGGTTTTCTACACGCTTGGCGGCCTGCGATTCCCAAGCGGCTTGCTGCCGGGCGATCTGGCCGGCAAACGAAGCCAACGCCGTTTCGATGCTCGCCGTGCCGCTGGCGATCTCGTCGAGTTCCTCTTGTTGCGACGGCGTCGGTGCCTTAAGCATCGGCGCGAAGCCGCTGTTGCCTTTCTCCGGCACGTTGTTGAAGAAGGCAAAGAAGCTGTAGAAGTCGGCCCGCGTCAGCGGATCGAATTTGTGGTCGTGGCAGCGGGCGCAGCCCATTGTCAGCCCCATCCACACGGTCGACGTGGTGGTGATCCGGTCGATCACATACTCGGTGCGATACTCCTCGTCGATGACGCCCCCGTCGATCGTGATGGGGTGGTTGCGGTTGAAGCCGGTGGCCAGTCGCTGCTGCGTGGTCGCCTCCGGGAGTAAGTCGCCCGCCAGTTGTTCGATCGTGAATTGATCGAAAGGCATGTTGTCGTTGAACGCCTGGATCACCCATTCGCGCCACGGCCACATCGTTCGCTCGGTGTCGTATTGATAGCCGTTGGTATCCGCATAGCGGGCCGCGTCCAACCAATAGCTCGCCATGTGCTCGCCATAACGCTTCAATTCGAGCAAGCGATCGGCCAGGTCTTCGTAGGCGGAATCGGACTTGTCGGAGACGAACGCGTCGACTTCTTCCGGCGTCGGCGGCAAGCCGGTTAGATCCAGCGACAGCCGTCGGATCAATGTCCGCCGTTCGGCTTCATGACTTGGCAGCAGGCCTTCCTGCTGCAATCGATCGAGTACGAAGTGATCGATTGCGTGGCGCGACGCCGCATTTGGCAACTCTGCCTTCACCGGTGGTACAAAAGACCAATGCTCTTCGTATGCCGCGCCTTCCGCGATCCACTGTCGCAACTTGGCTTTCTGTTCCGCAGTCAACTCTCGCCGAGTTGACGGAGGCGGCATCGTCTCCTCGGGATCGTCCGACAGGATGCGGCGAACGAGTTCGCTGTCTTCCGGCTGGCCCGGCGTCAATGCACCCGATTCGATTGCGACGGCTCGTTGGTCAAGCCGGAGATCCGCTTTGCGCGCGGCGCTGTCCGCGCCGTGACAGCGAAAGCAGTTGTCCGCCAGAATTGGCCGGATGCCGCGGTTGTATTGGAGTGGCTCGGCGGCGAAAGCTGAACACGCCGCCAACGCAAAAAGCAAGGCCAACGCAACTCGTTCCCAGGCTCCGGCCTGGGAACGCACTGCCCGTGAGGCTCCGCCTCGCCGATCCGGCAGAGCCGGACGAGCATTGGGTTCCCAGGCGGGAGCCTGGGAACCAGTGCGACTTCCGCTACGCCAGAATGCCATGCACGACCTCCCCATGCACGTCCGTCAGGCGATAGTCGCGGCCTTGGAACCGATAGGTCAGCCGCTCGTGATCGAATCCGAGCAGATGCAGGATCGTGGCTTGCAGATCGTGAATGTGAACCTTGTCGCGCGCGACGCGGAAGCCGAGTTCATCGGACTCGCCGTAGTTGATGCCGCCCTTCACTCCTCCGCCCGCCAACACCATCGAGTAGCAATCGGGATAGTGATCGCGGCCCAGCACCGCACTGGCGGCAGTCCGTCCTTCGCGGAATGGCGTGCGGCCAAACTCGCCGCCGATGACGATCAGCGTTTCGTCGAACAGGCCCCGTTCCTTCAAGTCGTTGATCAACGCGGCGATCGGCTTGTCCATCGTGGCACACTTGTTCGTCAGTCCGTCCGTCAAACCGGTATCCGCGCCCGTGCCGTGGAAATCCCAACCCCAGTCGAAGAGCTGGACGTAACGGACACCGTTCTCGACCAATCGCCGAGCCAGCAGGCAATTATTCGCGAAGCTCGAATCGCCGGGTTTCGCGCCATACGCATCGATCGTGGTTTGTGACTCGTCGTTGATGTTCATCACTTCCGGCACGGAAGTCTGCATGCGGAAGGCCAGTTCGTATTGGGCGATGCGTGTCAACGTTTCGGGATGACCGAGTTCCCTGGCCTGCAATTCGTTCAAGTCTCGCAACGCATCGAGGCTCTTGCGGCGAAGCTCGCGATCCATCCCTTGCGGGTCGGAGGCGTACAGGACGGGATCGCCTTTCGATCGGCACTGCACGCCTTGGTAGACCGAAGGCAAAAAGCCGCTGCCGAACGAGTTCTTGCCGCCGTTAGGCTGGACGCCGCTCGAGATCAGCACCACGAAGCCAGGCAGGTTCGCGTTCTCGGTTCCCAGTCCGTAGGTCGTCCACGCGCCGAGCGACGGCCGCCCAGGGCGAGGCGAACCGGTGTAAACAAGCAACTCGGCGGGCGCGTGATTGAACTGGTCCGTGTTCATCGAATTGATCACGCACAGATCATCTGCGACACCGTGTAGATGAGGAATAGCATCGGACAGCCAGACGCCGCCTTGGCCGCACTGCTTGAAAGTTCGAGGCGTTCCCATCAGCTTGGGGACGCCCGTCGTGAACGCGAACCGCTGGCCTTCGAGGAACTCGTTCGGGCAGTCTTCGTCGCTATGCTTGACCAGTTCCGGTTTGTAATCGAATAGATCCAAGTGCGGAGGCGAACCGGTTAAATGCAGGTAGATGACTTGCTTGGCCTTAGCCGGAAAGTGCGGCTGACGCGGAGCGAGCGGATCGGCGGCGGCCGAGGTCGCCGATGCGCTGTCGTTCAGCAAGGCACTCAGCGCGATCCCGCCGATGCCGGCGGCGGATTGTTGGAGGAAGTGGCGGCGCGTCGCGGTTTGAAGCAATTCCAGCGGTGGATACATTGTTGATTCCCGTCAAATCGTGTTGGTGATCGCCGTTACGACATCGACTTTTCTCGGGCGCGAAGCTCTAGTCGAATCCGACAGATTTCTTGATACTCATCCGTCTCCATGAACGCATCGCGTTCGGCACGCGTCGGAAACAATTCAATGCAACGTCCACCGTTTCCAAAAAAAGCGTTATGCACATCCGTGGCACCGGCTCCTGTCGCTGCGTGCTGTTTGACGAACTCTAACGCTTGTTGTGCTTCCGACTTTTCCATTGGATACTCTCCCAGTTTATAGTGCGGGAATCGAATCGTGCGGATCGATCCACTGGCCTTTCGTCAGTCCTTCGTCTGAGCATCCACCAAATGTTCGCATCAGATTATCGATCATCTGCTGTAATTGAGCGTCCGGCACTTCGCTGCCGTCATTAAAGTATATCGGAATCAGCGTTGTGAATTTCATTATCGTTTCAAGAACATCTCGTCCAAGTTGAGCAACACGTTCCCGACGACCGTCCAGGCAGCCAGCTCGGTAACGTCGGTACCTTCGGGCGCGGCTCCCAACGGATCGGTCGCCATCTTCATGGCCTGCTCCGGTGCGTCTTTGAATTCGGCGTAGGTCGCATCGTAAAGGCTCACAAGTCTGCTCAACTCCAAGTCGCTTGGTGGGCGCGCCAAACAGAGCCGAAAGCCGTGAGTCACTTTCTCGCCCGTCGTACCGCCACGGCTTGCGATCCGGCGGGCCAATGCCTGGGCGGCTTCGATATAGACCGGATCGTTCAAGGTCACCAGCGCTTGCAGCGGTGTGTTGGTGCGGTCTCGTTTGATCGTACAGACTTCACGATTCGGCGCATCGAACGCGGCCATCGACGGGTACGGATTGGAACGCCGCCAAGTGGTATACAGCCCGCGCCGGTAACGATCGTCCCCTTCGCTCGTCGTCCAATCGATACCGCCTCCGAATGCCGCGGTCAAGCCGATGTTAGGCTGCGGCGGCTTGGCGGGCGGACCATACATCTTGTCGCTCAGCAATCCGCTGGCGAACAACGCCTCGTCGCGAATCATTTCCGCCGACATGCGGAAGCGTGGGCCGCGAGCGAGCAACAGGTTGTCCGGATCAAGCTCGTACAACTCGGGCGTGACGGCCGAGCTTTGCCGATAGGCCGCCGAGGTGACCAGTAACTTGACGAACGCTTTTAAGTCCCAGTCGAGTCGCACCAGTTCCGTGGCCAGCCAATCGAGCAGCTGCGGATTCGACGGCAAGTCGCCTTGCGAGCCAAACTCCTCGCTCGTCCGCACGATGCCCGCGCCGAAGATCCCTTCCCAATAACGGTTCGCAATGACCCGCGCGGTCAGCGGATTGTCGTCGTCCACCAGCCACTTGGCCAACGTCAGCCGATTGATCGGCTCGCCTTCCGGCACCCCGTGGAACGCGGCCGGAACGCCGGCGGTTACTTCGTCGCCCGTCTGCAAAAAGTTGCCGCGCAGTTGAATCTTGGTCGTGCGGTGCTGGGCGCTCGGCAAGTCCCGCATGATGGGCACCGTCGTGTAAGGCTTGGCGTCGGCCAACTGCTTTTCGACCTTCTCGAGTTGCGTGCGAACGGTTTTCAACTCCGGCGAGATCGAACGATAGTAATCGTTGAGCTGCTGCTTCTGCTTGTCGTCCCGGGACTCGGCGGGCGTCTTGACGATGGCGAGGATGTCAGCTGGCACTCCCGCGATGCTCAGTTCCTTGCTCGGCGACGGCGATTCAGCGATCTGTTGCGTCCAAATTGGTTGCTGCTGGTCATCGAGAATCGAGACGCGGTAACCGGCCAATCTGCCACCGACGTTTCCATCCGTCCGGTTCCAGATGACGATTCGGTCGATGGCGGAAGGCTCGGGCAATTCGACTTGCCACGAAGGGTTCTTTTCCTTCTTCGTGTGCGTCGTCGATTTGGCCTTGGCATAGTCGCCGTCCGTATTCCCATCGATCGCGAGTTCCGGGGGCCCGTCGTAGTCGGTACTCGATTGAGTCGCTTTCCCCTTGCGGGCAACATTCTCCTGGCCCTGAAAGACCTGCACTTCAGCCAGCGAGAGAAACTCTTCGCGGTCCACGATCTCGACGCGAACGAAGCGTCCGGTGACCGCTTGTTTTTCATCGGCTGCTACTTTGACTTCCCAACGAGCTTGTGCTTCGCGCAACTCCGGTGTGTCCGCCGTTAACTCGGCTTTCAGCCGTTCGATGTCGGCCCGCCAATCGGCCTTCTGTTTGGTTTGTTCTTCGGACCAGACTTCGACGAGCGGACTTTCGTCGCGGCGATCGGCATCCTCGGAGTCGTTGAAGATCGCGAAGAAGCGAAAGTATTCCGCTTGCGTGATGGGATCGAACTTGTGCGTGTGGCACTGAGCACAGGCGATCGTCGTTCCCATCCAGACGGCCATCGTCGTGTTGACGCGGTCAACAATGGCAACGTTGCGGAACTCTTCGTCGTTCGTGCCGCCCTCGTTGTTCGTTAACGTGTTGCGATGAAATGCGGTCGCGATCAATTGGTCATCGTTCGGGTTGGGAAGCAGGTCGCCGGCGATCTGTTCGATAGTAAATTGATCGAACGGCTTGTCGTCGTTGAGCGAGCGGATCACATAATCGCGAAAGCCCCAGATCGTCCGTGGCGGGTCGTCCGCGTATCCGGACGAATCGGCGTAGCGAGCCAAATCGAGCCACATCCGCGCCCAATGCTCGCCGTAAGTTTTCTTCTCGAGCAAGCGATCGACAAGGTTCTCATAGGCTTTCGGTTCCGTGTCGTTGACGAACCGATCGACTTCTTCGACAGTCGGCGGCAAGCCCGTCAGATCGAGCGACAGCCGGCGCACGAGTGCATAGCGATCTGCCTCTGGAGATGGCGCGAGGTTTTCTCGCAGCAATCGCGCGAGAATGAAGTGGTCGGCCGCGTTTCTCGGCCAGTCTTGATGAGACGCCAGCGCAGGCAATTCCGGGCGGACCGGTTTGACGTAGGACCAATGAGCCGGAAATGCCGCGCCTTGCGCAACCCAATCGGTCAGCAGTTGGATCTCTTTCCTCGAAAGCTGCTTGCCCGAGTCGCCGGGAGGCATCCGCAGACTGTCGTCGGTGCTGGTGATCCGCGCGATCAACTCGCTTTCATCGGTCTTGCCGGCGACGATCGGCAGTTCGCCCGATTCGGCCGGCGAAGTCGCACCCGCTTGCGAATCAAGCCGCAGGCCGGCTTGACGCTCCGCCGCATCGGGACCGTGACAGGCGTAGCACTTGTTGGAAAGAATCGAGCGAATGTCGCGGTTGAAGTCGATCGGCTCATCGGCCCGCAGCAACGGTGAACCGGCCAGGATCGCGGCGACGACAAAACAGGCGGGGCTCGCAAGCTTGTTCGGAAGCACTTTAACCTCGTCTTCAATGGTGGAGTCGGCAGTGAAGCAACCAAAGTAGTCCGCGCACTCCGTGTGCGGAAATCGGCACACGGAGTGTGCCGTCTACGATGTGACAGTCGCTTCACAGTCCATTTTGCAACATCCTCGCTACTTTGCAAACATCGCGTCCCCTGGATTGCCGCGAGACAGCAGATAGGCCAGCAGGTCGAGAACCTCCTGCTCGTTCAAACTCTTGAGCAGATCCTTCGGCATCAGCGAGACGGACGAGGGTTTGATCGCTTCGACGTTGGCCCTTTTGATCTCGACGACCTTCGTGGCGCTCTCGGGGTCGATCAGGATCGTCAACGAGTCCGTTGTTTCGCCGACGAGCTGGCCGGTAATGACTTTTCCGTCCGTGGTCTCGATGATCGACGCCTTGAATTGGTCGGAGATCACTTTGCTGGGATCGACGATGGCGTCGGTGAGATCTTTGAGGTTGAAGCGGCCGGCGAGTTGCGTGAGGTCGGGGCCCGTGGCTCCGCCATCGCCGCCGAAGCGGTGGCAGACGACGCAGCGCGCGGCTTTGTACATCTTCTCGCCATTCTTGAAGTCGCGGGCTTTCAATTTGTCAGTCGCGAGTGCGATGACTTCGTCCACGGAATACTCGCGGCCGGGGCCGGTGGGCTTGGGCAACTCCGGCGCGACGTAGGGCTTGCGGACGCCGCTGGCTTCGATCGCGAGTCGTTCGGTGTCGGTGCAGTTGGCGAACGCTTCGTTGTCGATGTTGGTCAGGAACTTGGGATAGCTCGCTCCGCCGCTCCATTGGCGAGCCTTGTTGAACCAGGCGAAGTAGGTCTTGCGTTCCTCGATCGTCCAGCCGGTCTTCAAGTTGCGCAGGTGGAATGCGTAGTGGTACTGCTGCTGATTCGGCTGGTTGGCGAGCATCGCGGCGATCGTGCCGCCGTAGCCCGCGTTGCGGCTGAGCAATTCGTGGCCGACGCTGCCAGCGTCGGAAGCGGATACGGAAGAGCCGGACGCTGGCAGCACCCGCCACGGGGTTCGCTCCTGAGCCAGCACCGGCACCAACTTCTTCGCCGCGTTAGGCGACTGGAAGTGAATCATCAGGATCGCCAGCTCGCGGTTGACGAAGTCCGACTCCTGCGGGAACAGATCGTCAAACTTCTTCGCCAGCGCGGCGCACGTCTCCTGATCGGGATTGCCGAGCCGGATGAACGCGAGTTGATAGGCGCGCAGCAGGCCGAGTTGCTTTTCCTCAGTCAACTTCTTGAAGTCAAGCTTGCCGAGTGCTTCAAGGATTTTCGGCAGAATCGCGGGTTCTCCTTGACGCGCGAGCCCGACACAGCCATTGATAACGAATTCGTCGATCTTGGGCTTTGTCACGTATTGATCCGCGTACGTGAAGATCGACTCTTGCCACTCTTGGGTAGGGACTCGCTCCATTGCAACTCTTGCCGCATACCGGATGTGGCGATCGGCGTGTCCGAATGCAGGAAACATGAGCCCAAAGTGATCCGGCAGATGACAGGTTTCGATGTCCGTACGCAGTTTCCGGAGTTCAGCTTGCACAGATTGACCGGCGTTTCGCGCATCGACCGGCTGCGTGTCCTCCTTGCCGACGTAGGTGACTCGGAACAACTCGGACTGAGCGCCTCGGCCGCCGATGGTGAAGTACAACGCTCCGTCCTTCCCGACGGTGCAGTCGGTCAGCGGCAGCGGCGTGCGCGAGACAAACTCTTCCTTCGTCGCCGTGTAGCTGGAGCCGGACGCCTCGATATGGATCGCGTACATCGTGCCGAAGGTCCAATCGCAGAGGTAGAGCGCCTGCTGGTACTTGGCGGGGAACTTCGTGCCGTAACCGAACTCGACGCCGACGGGCGAGCCGGGGCCGATGTTGATCAGCTCCGGCAGGCTGTCGATGTAGTAGCTCGGCCACTTGCCGGTGCCGCTCCGCCAACCGAACTCGCTGCCGCTGGTCGCGTGGACGACCCGCGTCGGACGATACCACGGCGAACCGAAATCCCATTCCATGTCGGCGTCGTACACGAACATCTCGCCGTCCGCGTTGAACGCGAAATCGAACTCGTTGCGATAGCCGCTAGTGAACACGTCCCATGTTTTTCCATCGGGGTCGATTTTGCAAATCCACCCGCCCGGCGCGAGGATGCCCACCGCATGCCCACCGCCGTCCCACTGACGCGGCAACAACAAGTCTTCATCCCAGTTCGGCATCAGCCGGCTGGTGACTCCTTCGGGCAGAGTTGCTCGGAGTTGTTCGGTGCGTTGCCCGCCCATCGTCTGGGGCGGCGCGTTTCTTTTCACTTCAAACGGCATCCGCGTGTGATTACCCGCCGCGATGAACAGCGATTTGCCATCGGGCGAGAGCCGAATCGCGTGCGGCCCGTGCTCGCCGCCGCCGGGGATGTCGCGCAGCTTTTCCACTTTGTCGAATTGATCGTCGCCGTCCGTGTCTTGGCAGCGATACAGCCCGCTCCCCGGCCCGCCGTTGCACACAACGTACAAGCTGTCGAAAGCGAAGAGCAATCCGTGCGCGCCGGACATCTGCTTGCCTTCAAACTTGATATCGAGGTGCTCAACTTTGGTTTCGTCTTCGGG
>Ga0326597_10014409_pt1 | contig 10366 bp, 10 predicted proteins | sample RVTome_12_FD_203789 | JGI IMG/M metagenome (GOLD analysis project Ga0326597, IMG submission 203789) | Soil microbial communities from uranium-contaminated site in the Upper Colorado River Basin, Wyoming, United States - RVT100D185 | ecosystem: Environmental > Terrestrial > Soil > Contaminated >...
AACCGTGCATCAGGAACGAGGGGAACGTCTGCCCTGATTTGAGCCATGACAGGCTGCGCTCTTTGATTGATCCTGCCCACGCCTGCGCCCAGCCCGCCGGATCGGGCGCGTCGGCCACCTCGAAGGCGTCAATGTCCATGCCCGATTCAGTCAGTTTGACCGAATCTTCCGCCCCAAAGGTCAGCGCGCCCAGCGATGACAGCCAGCGCCCCTGCCGTGTGCCCTGATACCAGAACTCCACACCGATGTCACTGTCTCTGTCCGTCTGACCGGCCCAGATATACACACCGTCACGGTTGTCCACGTCACTGTAAGGCACGTTGGCGACCTCGAAAGCGGCCTTCGTCATCGTGCCAAAATCAGGCGCCATAACCGACAGCGCGCCGGTCACTCGCAGCCGATCGGCGATCAAGTAGCCGATGATGGTCTTGGCGTCAATGTTGAGATAATAGTTCGGTTCGTCCGGTTCGCCGTCGGCTGGCACGCCGTCACGGTACTGCAGGTTGATGAGCGGTTCCTCCGGACTGGTAGCCGTCTGTGGCTTGGTGACACGCCAGAAGATGCGCTGGTTCGTCTCGTTATACCACTGCACCCACCAGCGGCGGTTCGGTTCGTATTTCCACTCCATGTTGTGGATCGTCTCGCCGTTGGGCAGCGTGCGCTTGCCGATCACCACTTCCGGCCCGCCAGGATAGCCGACGGACAGCGAGCCGGTGATGCGGGATGCGCCCTGCACGAAGAACGTCCCCTTAGCGAAAATGTTGTCCGTCCAGAGGCCGTAATTGTCCACACCGTCCGGAGCCGGTATCTCCGTCTCGATGCCGTTGGCCCACAGCCCTTCCAGATTGCCCAGCCGCCAGCGGATAGAGGTGTCAGACACCGAATCGGAGTTGCGCACGATGCCCTCGATGAAGGCCCTGTATTCCTTGTGGCCCTGGGCGTCTATGGCGATGTAGCCCTGCCCCGCTGCGCCCAGACTGACGACCACCTGATTGACGGCGAAGGAATGCGCGCCGTTGCCGTCGGCGTTGCGGCTGACGGTGTACTCGTAGCGGCCCGCGCCTGCGAAGGTTGGCCCCGCCGTGACCTTCACTTTCTCCGTTGTGCCCGTCGCCGTCTGCACCATCAGGTACTCGTCCACCGCCCAGACCGGATCGGACACCGCCCAGGTCGTGGTCGCCGCATCTACCGCCTCAACCAGATAGCCAGAACCAGGCCCGAATATGGTCCTGCCACCATGTCCCTGGACAGCGTTGGCGCGCGGCCAGGGAATGGCCGCCGAGGGGAACTTGGCGTTGGCGTCCAGCGCCAGGAGTGTGTTGGGGCGTGGAATGCGAGACGCGTCAATTCCGTCTACGAGGTCGGCATTCGCGCCGCCAATCAGAATGGTCTGGGTGGCGTCGGCGGATTGCAGACCGTTGCGCTGGTCAATGCGCAGAAGCGCTTGCAGTTTAGGCACGGTTAGCCTTTGACGACCCTGAGAGGCTCAGGAACCGGAACCTGAAAGCCATCCAGGTTGCCAACTCGATAAGTTGCCTTCTCAGATGTGATCTGAGGCTGCCAGTTAATATGACCCGCTTCCAGCGGCATGAGGCGCGGCTGCAAGGCTTTCTCAAAAATCTCCTTCTCTCGCCGCACTTTCGCCTGCTCCCACTCTTCGATGATCCCGCGCACTGTGTCGGGAGATAGGCCCTGCTCCCTGGCGATGGTAGCGAATTGCCGTCCGGCCCATTCGATAGTCTGCTGCGCTTCCAGTAAGTTCATGCTGCATTCTCTCCTTACGCCGTGTAAACCTCAATCGCATAGACCGCATTATCTATCTTGTACAGCGCCCCAGGTGGCAACCATTTTATTTGATCCAAGTCATACGTATTCCAGCCGCCCTCGGTGGTGTCTTCCAGCGTCAGATCGTTGTCCCCGTAGGACAGTTTCACCGACTGCGCCTCGTTGTCTTCCCCGTCTACGGAGCGGTAGTGGGTCTGGTATTTGAGGAAACGCCAGGTATGCCTGACCTGCACGCCATGCACTCGCAGCGTGCCATCGTCCAGTTTCGGTGTCGGCCGGTTGGCGTAGCGTGCCACTGGCGCTAGTAGATCGCCGTCCGCCTTGAATTTGTTGAGATTGGCCGCCGTCGGCTGATCCTGGTGGTCGTAATCCGGCAATGCCGCCCAGCCCGCTATCGCGCCGTTGCTGGCCGTCTCGTACAGATAGACGGGCCCGAAACTGCTGTTATCGTCGCCCCGCTGGGTGACGACCGTGCGGGTAGAGGGAGGATTGCTGTCCGGTATCGGCTCCTCTGTGGTAACGGTTGCCAGTTCGTGACGCGCCCACACCTCCACTTTCGTCAGTTGCATGGCCGACAGGCCAGTCAGGGAGCCGATTGTGCCTGTCTCCTCGTATCCGCTGCTGACCGTGCCCGCTGTCTTGGTGGTGTAATACTGGCCTGCCGAGGCGCCATCTACACGGATGCGAACCTGAACCTTGCCGTTGTTGGTGTAATAGGCGAGATAGTAGGCCAGTTTGTAAGCCAGTGTGTTGTGCCGGTGTCTGACCGTGCCCCGCCAGACTCGCCGGTAATCGTCGGGAAAATCATCTTCCGTCCACGAAGAGGGAGAGTTGCTGTCCATGCGGCTGATGTGCGGCACAACGGGGTTGCGCGCTCTGGCGTATATCCAGTTGAGGCCCGTGACGATAGAGTCCAGGTCGTCCGAATCGGAGACCACGCCATCGCTGAAGGTGGGGAACGTCGGCTCTGTCGGCGAGCCGCTGCTGTCCGCCGTCTCTGCCAGTTCCACGATGTAGCACTCGCTGCCCGTCGTCTCTACGGTGACCTCATACATCTCGCCAACGGTGAGGCCCAGCGAATTCAGGTCGGTGTAGGCGGCGCTGGTGCTGGACGGTGTGGCGACCGTGTTGCCGTCCACCTTGATGGTGACTGTGCCGCTGCCCACGACCACCGACCAGTGCAGGTAGCGGCGCTGATGCCAGATCATGCCCTTGTAGATGAACGGACTTTGATGCGAGCCAAAGAACCAGCAGACGGCGGGGACGGGAGCCATCAGCAGGCCGTGCAGATAGTTGAAGTTGGCGGCCAGCGTGTTGAGATAGGAGGCGGCCAGTGTGTTGCCGTCGGCCAGGTCGGTGTAGGTCAGGTCAGTCCACTGCGCCTCCGCTGGCCCGCCATACCACAGATAACCGCTGCCTGCGCCCGTACCCCATTTGTGCGTGCCGAGGATGAAGTAGTCATTGGTTTGCAACATGCCCGCTGTGCCGATGGCATCCACCGCCATTGTGAACGGCTGGTCGGGGGCCATCTGGAAGTCGAGGCGAGTCACGAAGCCGGTACGGTTCGTGTAGGTTCCCTGGAACAGCGTCGGCTCCTCAATGGTGACGCGGTCGCCCATCTCCAGCCAGGGCAGCGCCAGCGCGCCGGTGATCTTGTACAGGTGGCGGGGATTCTGGAATCTGTCTACCACGAAGTCGGCCAGCGCAGCGGCGTGGGAAGCGGTCTGAATGAGCGGGTTGTTGCGAATCTCTTTGGTGCGCGTCTCCGAGACGAAGGAACTCGCGCCCGTCGCCGTGACCTCGCCCGCCGGATCGCCGAGCAGCGGATTCGCCATCAGCCGGAACTTGGTGACGACTAGGGCGTGATTGCTGTCACCGTTGACCAGATCAACTTCATACCGCTGCGCCCACTTGACGGCGTTAGCCAGCGAGAGGGAACCGTTGCTGGCCTCGCCCGTCAGCAGCATGGCCTGCCAGTCCTGTCCCGCCGTCGGCGTGTAGATGGCCGTCGCCGGATAGTTCAGGCGCGCTTCCAGGTGGTAGGTTGCGCCGGGCTGAATGACAATCGGCTTGTCCAGCGAGTACACTTCCTGAATCGGCCCTTCCACGCGCGGCGAGTACTCGCAGATGACCTGGTTGTAGACCTCGTCGGGCCGGTGTTCCGGTTCCATGTCGGCGTAGGTGGAACGGTCAAAGGTGAACACACTCGTATCGTGCTGCGCCCAATGTGCGCCGTTCTCGAAGTGCAGTTTGCCCTGCCAGTCGAAATAGAGGAATCCGCCCTCCGCTGCGGCAACGAGGGCCATCTGCTCCCAGATACTCTCGTCGTCCAGCCAGGCAAAAGGCAACGTCAGCGTGCCCACATCGAACACGATCTCTGAACTTGGCCCGCTGGTGACAATACCGACCAGACCGCAAAGTTCCTTCAGCCATTCGTCGGTGCGAATGTCCGAGTACATGGCGGTGGTGGCTTTCTCCTGAATGATGGTGGCGCTGCGGTCTCGCAGCCGGAACAGGGCCTCGCCACTGGCGGCGAGGCCCTGTATCTGCACGATGTAGCCGGTGAACACGCGCACCTGCTCGCCGCCGAATCCGGCGTAGGCCCGCACGGACGTCAGATAGTAGGCCCCTGCGTCAATGTGGGCGGCAATGGCGCTGTCGCTGTTATACGGCGAGTAGCGGCCATCATCGTTGTGCAGCGTCATCTGCGCTTCGTTGGCGTAGCCGACGCCCGGCTGAATGACGCTCATGGCCGGCGGCGCAAAGGCCAGATTCCACGTCAGCCGTTTCAGGTTGTCCGTTTCGTCTGTCCAGTCCGTGCCGTTCCACTGCACTTCCACCTGATAGGCAGGCGCGTTGCTGTTGGCAATGGCAGTCGTGGCCAGACTGGTTGCAGAGATGTCCTGAGCCACGCCTACACTTCCCTCAACGTAATGTTCACCCGATAACGCTGATCGGTCGGCGCATCTTCCACCCGCCGCTCGATGCTCAGTTCGGGTCCCTCGAAGGCCACGGTGTGGCTGTTGCCGTCCATGTCAATCAGCGTGTGCGTGGTGTTGGCAATGAACAGAGCCTTGAGCAGTTCCTTGTGATAGGGCAACATGATGTCCCAGCCGATAGCGAAGCGGGTTTTGTTGCCGTACACATTCTGCCGGTATGTGCCGTCCATCATGGTGTGCTGTGCGGCGATCTTGAACGGCGTTTCGCGGTAGCGGGTGATGTCGTCAAACACGACGCCGCCGAAAGTGATTGTGCCAGCCACTATTGCGCCGCCTGATAACGGCCGGTCTGCTGCTGGATGATGCGAGCCACAATGGGGGCTACGCCCTCGGCGATGACGTTCAGAAAGTCAGTCTGCCTGAGCGCCAACTTTGCGCCCTCGCCGATGACCTGCCCCATCGTGTAACCGATGCCCTTTACATTCTCGCGCCCCTCTCCTTGCATACGGCGCGCTGATTCTTTCCTGATAACTTCATCCAGTGGCTCCGATCTCAGCGCGTCCGTCAGACCGGGCCCAACAGTTTCTCGGAAGAAATCGGCGATGCCAGCCTGCATTGTAGCGGCCTCACCGAATAGCTGGTCAACATTATCCGGCGCAAAGGGCACGTAATCATCGGCCAGTTTCGGCCTGAGAATCAGATCAACTTCCCCTGGAACAGACTGAGGGAAAGCGGGCCCACCGCCAAAGTCAGCGTCCAGCTTAGGGGTAAGCGGAAGATAAATCCCGCTATCACCAAAACCCGCAGAGCCACCGCCGCCACCGCCAATATCCCCGCCGCCACTCCACTGTTTGCCCGCGCCCGCTGCCTCTGCGCTTGGCACGGAAAAAATATCGAGGTTCAGGTGTAAGCCCTTCGTGGCGTCCGCCCACCAATCGGTGATCTGCTTAAAAATATCCGCCGCCGAGGGCAGGTTTAGTTCAAAGTTATCCAATGACAGGTCTGGCTTGTGTGTCTCCCACCACTGACCGATAGCCAGATTGGTCGTTTCTAGTGCGGCATTGTTGAAGCGGAAACTGCTGAACTCCAGATCTGGCTGATGCTCTGTCCACCAGTCGTAGATTAAATCAATGCTCATCGGCCAGGCTATGCTGAGTTCCGGATGAGCATTATTCCACCACTTTTCTATTTCTTCCTCCAAGCCTTTTTCTGCAAGCCATGCACCGACAGAGCCCTCCTTCCAGTTGGGCGTGAATGAGATTTCCAGGTCTTCTGGCAGGTTTTCGTCAAGGAAGGTGACAAAAGCGCCTTCCCGCCAGTTGTGAACTGCAAATAGTAGGGCGTGTTGAGGATGTCTTTGAGGGTGCGGCCCTGCTTGTCCGGCTCCTCCTTGAATCTATAAAGAACGGCAATATACTTGCTCCAGGATTCGACCGTGGCCATCACATCCTCCTCGCTGGGATCGAACCCCGTTTTGATCGTCACCGGAAGGAATATATCTTTGCCGTCGAACAGAGAGCCGCCCCCGCCACTCCCACCGAATGCCTGACTCAGCAGGTCTTCATCCCAGGCCAGTCCTTGCGCTTTGATCTGCGCTTCTACCGCGCTCTTGATCGAGTCCCATGCTTGCTTGCTGGCAAGCAGTTCCTTGTAGCGGTTCAGCACGGCCTCTGTGTTGATCTGTTCCGGCAGGAAACCGAGATAGAAACTGCGCTGCCAGCGGGTCGCCCACAATTTCAACGCATCTTCGCCGCCTTGCAGCACGTCCTGGGGAATGTCGAAGAAGGATAACCAGGGCGAGTCACTGCCCCTCGCCGCGATGTCGGCCATGCGGCGAGCGTTTTCGTCCCAGGTGTCCACGTGCGCGCCCATCGCGTCCAGTTGGTCGGTGAAGTCACTGGCCTGCGATGGCTGGAAGATGTCATCAATGACGCTGCGGGTTTTGGTCAGACTCTTGTTGAGGTTGTCAACGGCGCGGCTGGTCGTGTCCGCTTCATCGGCAAAGCCGCCCAGATCGCCCTTTGCGGTATAGACCGAATCGGACAGCTGCTCCATGCCAATGTCGGCCAGCGTGTTGACTGCCTGGTCCAAGCCTTCGAGTGTTCTCTTGAACGGATTGCCGAGAAAATCGTCCAGCGCAGCGAAAGCGCGGCCCAGAAGGGAGAGAACTTTCCCAGATTCGCGGCCCAGATGACCCAGGAAATCTATGACGACCTTCACAGCGCCCGCCAGCACGTTGGCCCAGCGCTGCGCCGTCTCCGATTGGAAGAAGTCGGCCATCTGGTTCGCGGTGACCTTAGCGACATTGAACAGCGGATACAGCCCCTGTGCGGTGAAACGCTGCGCGCCCTCGGTGGCATTCGCCATGGCGCCCTGGAAAGTCTCGCTCTGGCTTTCCATCAGGCCGCCAAAGCGTTCATCCATACCCCGCGTGATCGCTTCGATAGCCCGATCTGCGGGCACGAGTCCCTTCGTCACCATATCCTGCAAGGTGGCGACGGAGACGCCCATCTTTTCGGCCAGAATGTCCCAGGCGGGGATGCCGACTTCGGTGAGTTGCAGCATCTCCTGCGCTGCCACCTTGCCACGCGCCTGCATCTGGCCCAGCGCCAGCGTAATGCGGTTGATGCCCTGATTTCCCGCGCCCAGACCCGCTGCGGCGTCACCCACCGATTTGAGGATGGGAAGCACCTGCTGGGCGCTGAAGCCGTAGGCCAACATCCGTTGGCTGGCTGTGACCAGATCGGGGAACTCAAACGGCGTTTGCAGGGCAAACTGTTGCAGTTGCCCTAGCAGCGCATCGGCTTTCTCTGCGCTACCTAACATGGTCGTGAAGGCGAGGTCAGACTGCTCTAGCTGGCTGTTGAGGTTGAAGGCGGCGTTGGTCGCGCCGCCGATGGCGCTGGTCAAGCCGCCGAATGCAGCGATGCCCAGACCAATGCCTGCTCCTGCCAGCAAGCCTTTCCCCAGCGTGGAGAGCGTCTGCCCGCCGGTTGAGGCGAAGCGTCTCAACAGGCCGCTGGCCGACCCTAGATCACGCTGTAACGGGCTGACATCTGCGCCCAGCCTTGCCAGAAGTTGTGCTGCCTCGTTAGCCACGTAACGTACCGCCTTGCTCTTTCACGTACTGCTCGGCTGCCAGAACAGCCATGTGCCGCTTGATCGTTGTTGCCGGTATCTGTTTCAGTTCCAGCGGCGTGCAGCCGTAGAACCGGAGCAGGTCTAGCTCAAACTGTTCATAAGGTCGGGCGTTTGATAGATCGAGTTCATAGTCTATCAACGCCCTTCTCAGTTTTTTTGATAGAGCGACTCCCAAATCCAGGAATCGAGGAACCGCCAGAAGGCTTTGAGGAAGTCCCGCATCCCCAGCACAGGCGGATCAGCTTTCGCCTCGTCAATGACGATGGATTTCTCGATGTAGGAGCGCAGACGGCGGCGCATATCATCGTTGCGGGCATTCTCGCCCATTTCTTCCCGAACTGCCTCCATCTCTTCCCATTCGTCAATGCTGAGGCGGTTGATGTCCACCCAGACTCCCTCGCGAATGGTCGTGTCCGGCGGCTCGGAAGAAAGCACGACTTCTTTCTCTACTGTCGCCGCCATTTCTGCGGCGCCGTTTTCATCGTGGCCGTTCTCAGCCACGGGAACGGGTGTTTCTTCAGTCTTCGTTTTACGTGTCGCCACGGTGTAACCTCCGGTTACGTGCGTGCTTATGGCGACCCTTTGGGTCGCACCACGCCCACTCCTATTGTGATGCCCAGGCCAGCGCGCCCGTGCCTTCGGCGTTGCCCGACACGACCACCGGATCGGGTGAATCGGAATCGAGGGGGATGTCGGCGTCGGTGATGATGATACTGCCGGTAAACGCGTAGTTGCCGCCGCCTGTCCCTTTGGGGCGCGTGGCAAAGGCCACAGCCGCGCCGCCGGTGTAGGCTGTCCACCAGGTAGCAAAAGCTTCCCCCGCCGTTTCAGTGTAGGTCAGGCGAAACTCAACCGTCCAGTCCAGTTTGCCGGGCGTCTTGATGCGGCTCGTACCGCTGAAAGTCGAGGTGCGCCCGACTTCTTGTGTGGGCTGGATGCGGACGTAGCCGGACGATCCGCTGATGTCCACACCGGCCAGCAGGAATACATTATCTTTTGCGCTCAGATGAGTCGTAGTCTGCGCCATCACTCACTCCTTTTCCGTTTGTGTGCGGCGTCCTCTGGACGCGATACAGGTTCAACAATGCCCGCTGCTACCAACACGTCGCCCCGGCCCGATGGCGTCTGAATGATCTCGCCGGGCTGGGCAATGCGAGGCACGCCAGGGCTGATCTCTCCGTCATGCACGGGCCTGATCACCTTGTACGCCGTGACCGGCCCCGGTTCAGGCGGTTTCGGCGCTTCGTCGGTCATCAGCCCCCGCCGGATGTAGAGCTGCGCTTCAGCCGGTTTCATAACGATGCTTTCACCTGGCTGATAGACCCGGCCATCCCGCACGATCTGCTTCAAAAGCCAGTAGGTCTCCATCAGGACAAGTCCGGCAGCTTGATGGCGGCAACGGTCAGAGATGTAACGCCAGAATAGCCCACGGCCACCTCTCCGTTAGAGTCATTGAAAGCGCCCTTGTCGAAGGGGCCGATCATGCGCTCTTCCCCCGCCGTGACCACAACAGTCGGGTCGGCCAGCGCAAGGCTCTGCCGAGGCCATACCCCCGCCGTTGTGAAGGTCAGGGTAATGTCTCCGCCACTGCCGTTCTTGACATGAAAGAAAGTGCGCCCGTCATTGTTGAAGGTGTCCCCCCCGCCTGCCGCAGACGCATAGGTCTGCTCCAGGCCGGTGACGACAATTGTTTGTACGGTCAGTTCTGCCATCTATTTCCTCCTACGCTGTAGCTAGACGGTATCTACCGCCGATGTGATGCCACGTCTTGTTGCCGACGCGCTCACGGTATTTGACTTCCGTTTCCAGCCGTAAACCAAACTTCTGAAACTGGCCGCTGATGTTAAGCGAAGCCCGTTCCAGCAGGCCATCCATGTACCACGCGGCATTGTCAATGCCTTCAGAAAACAGTCCTTCCCCCACCACTTTGATGAGGTAGGTGCGGTTCATGCCCAGCCGCCCGGCAAAGGTCTGCCCCGCCGGAACGCCGGTCTGCTGCTGGATGATGATGTAGCGAGTGTCCGCTTCGTTGTGCGTTTCGCCTTCATAAACGCCGTCTATGGCGTGAGTCGTTATCAGCATTGCATCTGCTGTCAGCAGGTTGTAAATCGCCTGCTCGATGGCGTTCATGGCTTGGCCACATCTTTCATCGCATTGAAAAACGGGTTACGCAACGCCTCGGCAGCCAAAGCCAGGAACGGACGCCCTGACCTGCCCCGCGCCCCGTCATGCACATAGATTGCGTAGAGTACAAGGAAGGCCACGATGCCTTGCAGCTTGCCCGGACGATCCACTTCCGACAGGATTTCAGCGGTAGGATTCGCGCTTCTGGCTGCGCTTTCCGCCGCGCTATAATCACTACCCTTGCTGGTCATGGAGTAGCCGCTATTCAGCAATGCGCCCAGGTCCACGGCCCCCATCGCCACGATGTTTTGCTGCGCAGCGGCTTGCAGATCGAAAGTGGTCTTGTCCACCACTTTCTGCGCCTTTTCCTCCGCTTC
>Ga0326597_10014410_pt1 | contig 10365 bp, 10 predicted proteins | sample RVTome_12_FD_203789 | JGI IMG/M metagenome (GOLD analysis project Ga0326597, IMG submission 203789) | Soil microbial communities from uranium-contaminated site in the Upper Colorado River Basin, Wyoming, United States - RVT100D185 | ecosystem: Environmental > Terrestrial > Soil > Contaminated >...
GACCATCCTGACGACCTCGCAGAAACTGTCCACTGGCGTGGATGCCCGCAACATTCGCAACATCGTGTTGATGCGCCCCATCAACTCCATGATCGAGTTCAAGCAGATCATCGGGCGTGGCACGCGCCTCTACGACGGCAAGGACTACTTCACCATCTACGACTTCGTGAAGGCGCATCACCACTTCAACGACGCGCAGTGGGATGGAGAACCGCTGGAGCCGGAACCAAAGGACACCACGTATGAAGTGCCCCCGCCGCATCCGTCTGACCGCGTCCGTGAGACGGCGCCAGACGACGGCAATAAACGGCAGAAGATCAAGGTCGTCCTCGCCGACGGCAAGGCGCGTACCATCCAGCACATGACGGCCACCACGTTCTGGCATCCCGGCGGCACGCCGATGTCAGCGCAGCAGTTCATGGAGCTGATGTTCGGCAAGCTGCCGGAGTTCTTCAAGGACGAGGCCGAACTCCGTGCGCTATGGAGCGTGCCCGAGACACGGAAGAAGCTCCTGCACGGCCTCGCCGAGAAGGGCTTTGGCGGCGACCAACTGGCTGAGATGCAGAAGATCATAGACGCGGAGAAGAGCGATCTCTTTGACGTTCTAGCGCATGTGGCCTACGCCCTGCTGCCGCGCACTCGCGAGGACCGCGCCGCGAGCGCGAAGGTCGTCATCAGCACGCACTTCAACAACAAGCAACAGGCTTTTCTCGACTTCGTCCTTTCCCATTACGTCCGCGTCGGCGTGGAAGAACTTGACCAGGAGAAGCTCACGCCGTTGTTGCGGCTGAAGTATCACAATTCCATCGCCGACGCGTTAACCGACCTGGGACCGGCGGAGGAGATTGGGCAGGTCTTTGCTGGGTTCCAGAAATACTTGTATCAGGAACAGACGGCCGCATGACAGGCGGGTCAGTGCCACCGGTGCCTTAACGACTTCGAGAGGGCGGTCGAATTGTTGCAGCCGCTGCTGGCACGATGCGAAGGAGTTGCACGCCCCTCTATCCATCGGCGCTGAGCTATGAACGAAGCTGAACGCAAGAAGTACGACGAAGCCGAAGCTAATGGATCACTGCCGGCGCTGCGATTGGCAGTGAAGTCCTTCTGCGCCCCCATCTGGTGGGAGATAAACGGCAAGACGATTCTCGGCAACGGCTCCATGTGCGTCATCGAGACTCCCCGTGCTGTATTCGGCGTTACCGCTAATCACGTTGTTGAGGCCTACCAGACACAGAAAGCTGCGCATCAGGATGCTTTCTGCCAGCTTGGTGGCGCACCGTTTGATCCGGTGCCAAACGTCATAGCGCGCAGCGAGCATTGGGATCTCGCAACGTTCAGCATTCCCCCATTTACGCTGGAGCATTGGGGTTCGCACCACCGCATTTATAAGACCGGCGCATGGCCACCGCCGACGATTCGGAACAACGACCCGGTCATCCTCGGTGGCTATCCGATAAATCGTCGCTCGCAGCCTGAAGGCGACCGACCCCCGACGATGTCCATCGATTTCGTGTCGTTCATCTCTAGGGCCGAGAACTGGTCGGAGAATCACATGTCTTTGAACCTCGATTCCGCGAATTGGTATTGGCCTCAGGGTGCTGGACTGCTGCCAAATGCGGAGCTGAGCGGTGCCAGCGGGGGACCGTGCTTCGTAATGCTGCCGGAGGAGAACCGAATTGAGCTGGCGGGTTTCATCTACCAGGGGCACACAGAGTACGAGGTGATTCGCGTGCGCCAGGCTGGTCTCGTTTATGCGGATGGGACCATTGCCGCGTCGCCGATCGAGGCCCCGCTCCGCCGAGACAAACAGTCCGTCGAATAGCTGCGTTTGTGGAATACGAGCAATGAGAACGAGCCCTCAGCGAAGCCGTTCCGGGTAGATGCAAGCTTCGATGAACAATGACCCCAAGGTTGTCAGGTACAGTGGACCCGTGTAGTCCCCTGTATCGGCCTGCCCCTTGGAGAGGCTCGGGATAATCCCGAGGGGTCTCGTCACCAGATTCAACCGCGCCAGGTTGTCCTTAATGGCCTGCATCTCGACGCGGTCGGTGATGCCAAACGCGGGCATGACGTTTTCGTGGCGAAGCGCGTACACGCGCTCACCTTCGTTGCCGTTCTTAGTGCGAAGCGACGCCGCACGACGCGAAGCTTGAGCGCCACAGTGTCGCGGTCGATCGAGATGATTTTCTGTCCGTGGTCCGAGTTGTGGGCGCGGCAATCAAACCGCCAAAGGGTAAGCGCGGAGACAACAGACGCCAACCGCCGGTAACGATCACGATGGAAGGCGACAGCCTCATGATCCGTTGCGGCGATGTTGGGTCGCAGACGGCCGCGCGAGGGGCCTGGACTTGCCCCATTGTCATGGAGCCGGCGACGCTCACCCGACTCCTGAAATTCGAAAAGCCTGATGAGAGCCAGCTCACCGTTAGTTTCGAGGGCGAGAGGCTAGCGTTTGGCCCGTATTCGCTGGTCGCTCGCAAGCACAATTGATTTCTGTCCGAAGCGGCCACACGCGGGGCGCTCCTTGCGCGGCTGGATCCGTGCGATCCGGGGCGTCCGGAATGACCTCGGTGTTTGACGTCGGGCATCCCGTCTGACTGGACGCGCACGCAATGAGGGACGGCCTGAGGGACGCGACAGCACGGTCATCGATCACGCGCGCCAAAATACCAACTCTCAGGCGGAGCCAGGCTCCGTTGACGAGCCATGTTCCCCGACGCTGGCAGGAGCGTTCAGGCTAGCGAGGTGCTCATCACCGTTCCGAGGTCTTCTTCGTCGGCGCCGCCCGCCGCGTGTCGCGCGCTTCGGTGACGGAAGGCGTCCCGTCGGCGGGATACGTCGGCGTTGGCTTCGCCGGGTTTTCGGCGGACGTAGCGACTGGGCTCGTTCTCCCGGCTTCCCGGGCGGCTGCTAGAAAGGCCACGCGGGGTGGCGCTCCCATCGCGATCAGGCTGTCCACTCGTTGAAGGTCTGGAAACATTCGGGTCCTCAGTCTGCGCCGGTGCAATCGTCGTGTCAACCGGGGCCGTCCCGCCCTTGTCCTCGAGGTCGACGCCCTCTCCTTTCAACCCTCGGAGGAATGCGGCAACCTCGTCGTAGGAGAAGGCCTCGTCGATAATCCGTTCACTCTGGTAATAGGCAATGTTCGCGGCGAGATGCTGCAAGGTTAAGCAACGACGTCGCACTGGAACAGTTTTCCAAGCAGGAGTGCGACCAGCCTCGCCGCTCCGGTCGGGGGAACTGGCACTATCGCGAGGCAGTGGGCGTTGGGCCACGGTCCCGTAGTATCGACCAATATGTCTAGCCGATCTATTTCCGGACCAGATAAGCGGATCGCACCGACATACCTCGATAGACTCAGATTTTCAGCGAGCTTCTGAAGTTGAGCCGCTGAGATCTGTGGCGTTTCGAGTAGCCGCTCATTGATGTACCGATGGGCCTTCATGACCCGCGTTTCGGTGAGTATCAAGGGAACGGAATCGGGTTCTTCACGATCGGATGCAGCCTTCGCGCGGTGTGCGTGCAGCCGACCGACAATCCGAGCAGCAACTTGGCCTAGGCCGGAAAATGCCAGCCGAATCTTTGGGTGAAGCGGAATCAGTATGTAACCGAGCTCCCACTCCTCGCGCGTCGCTGTTGCAGCCGCGCCGGTCTTGATGGTTAGCGAGAGCTTGCCTTCCCTCTGCGAAATCGTTGCCTCCAGATAGGGTCCGTAACGATCATCGTGGACGTAAACCGCTTCCAGATCGCCTGAACAATCGTCTATCCCTGATCCGATGTCATTCGGTTGGTGAGGACGAGTTTTCAAACCAGTTGCGGTAATGGCATGCCATCGCCGATGATCCTGATTGATCAGGAGGATCGGTGAGAATCCCGAGATCAGCGATGAGTAAAGGCATTGGCGTGCGGGAATGAAGTTCTCCGCACGAATCAAATTCGGTGCTGCGCCCAGCGCCTGCGTCGCTTGACACATCTGATCGATCGACAGCCCTTCTGATGGCATGGACCGACCGAACGGCAGCGTGAATCTCGACGCCAACGACGTTATCTGGGCAGGAGTAGCGGGACTAACGCTCTCGAAGTGCTGTAATCGATCGAGTGCTGACCAGAGTGCAGTCGTTGCGCAAGCACTGACGGCAAGATCCTGCTGCTGAAACGGCACTCCGCTGACGACGAGTTCCGCGCCGCCGACGTGGACGATGTTTTGTCGCACACACGTAAACCGGATCCCGTCGTTCTCCACAGGGAATGGTCGAAGGACCGTTCGTCCGACCGGACAGCCCTCGAGGGGTTTGAGGACCGAGAATCCTAAGTACGCATCCGAGAAGGAGCCACAATATTTGTTGAAGTGTTCAGCACCGCCCGCTGCAGCTGCCACCAGCCCATTGAACGAGCCTCGAATTTTTTCGACCGGAGCAGTGAAGAAGTGAATCCGGTCGCAAAAGTTGACGTACGAGAAGAGGTTCCTCGAGTAGAAGGCACTGTGATCTTCAATGTAGTCGCGATCCGTGTACCTGCGTTCGATCGCGAACGACTGGCAGCCCAAGGCGGTTACGTGTTGTTCGATGTTCCGTAATTGCTGGAGTGCTTCGGAGCGTCGTGTTAAGGAAGGCGGTCGGAGATCTAAGGCCTGTTCAACCGCCAGGGTCGAGAACTGCTTGATCTCGACGGTCCTGTGGAAACGTCCAAGACTTTCCTCAGGGCCTGCCAATCGCAACCCTAGCGGGCGTTGATCCTGATCTGAAAGTCTTGCGCAGCCAACTGCTCCGCCTCCTTTAGGGGGTTCACTACCTCATCCGAGCGCCTGTCCCACTCCTCGACGTAGTCGTCGATGTCGGCTGCGCCGACCGTCTCAAGCAGGCCGGCCCAAATGCTGCTGACCGTTGCCGCGCGTCCTTCGTCCTTGGTCTTCGTCATATTTGGACTCCCTTGGTGCAGGAGCAAACCCTAAGCCTATCTTGGCCCCTAGGTCCGATCAAGCAGGTCCATCTTGAGCTCGCGCCGGCGGGCGATAATCGACGACCCTCGTACGTGCCACTTTCGTAATGAGCCGATCTGCTCACCCGCCAATTTGCCTTTCCTCAGGTTGGCCTTTACTGTTTCTTCGCCCACCCTCAGTAGCTTGGCAGCGGTTGCCAATGTATACAACTTCGTAGGGTCGATATTCGGCCCACCGCGCTTTTTTCCCGGCACTTGTCTTATTGGACAGTTGATGATCTGTACCCATAGGGATCTATGTGTACCTACGGTCCCATACGATAGCACTCACATCGATTCTGTCAAAGCACTATTCCAAAGCCATCCGGAACTCGTCATCAGTGTCGGCGGAAATCGCCTCGGGGACGACAGTCCGGAGCCTATCGCTACGGCGCTGAATCGGTTCGGCGCCCTCGGTACCCTTGTATTGGACGCCTCGCATCATGCCGGCATGATCGAAGTTGTCGAAATCGTCATCGTACAGATAAGTGAAATCCATCGTGTGAAGTCCCACATCCGTGGGACGCTCAACGTTTGCGCGAAAGAACTCAGAGCGCAGGGTGAAGTCGGTGTCGTAGTACGCCTTGTATTGAGAGACGTCAGTTTGCGCAAAATCAGCAGACACGACCGGACATCTTTGAGGTTTTGGTCCCGGTGCCGGTAGCAGGATCGCTGCCTTTCCTGACACGGCATTCGACGAGTTCCTAATTGTCCGGAGTGCGAATTCGAGCGCGCGAGCATTGTTCTCGATACGAGGCCGAGTGAGGTCATTCTCGGTGCTCAGGCCCAGCTCGCCATCGAATCGATCTAACGCGTTTGCCATCTGCGCGCATCGAACCAGGTGGCCAAGAGAGTTCACCGAGAAGGCGATTCCGCCGGGAAAGCGGTGATCGTGCCACCAGCGGCGGTCGCCGTGCGCAGCAAAGTAATCAACACCGCCCCGCCACACCCAACCAGAACGGGCACCTGGCGTCTCCAAGAAAATACGTTCTTGGTAAACACGGTCGACTTCGATTTCGCGGTTCAAATACAGGGAGGCCGCTCGGACCGCCATTTGTCGAACCGTATCGTCGGGGGTTGCGAGCGCCAGCGGCGGCGCAGCAATCACAATGACGAACGCACTCGCTCTGCCGCGAATCGCGTCTCGTCTCCATCGGAGACGAGCGTCCTGAATCACGTCAAACACTCTTTCGTCGGACGTGTGGATGGCCGCTTCGTCAACCAAGCAGAAACGAATCGCACCGAGCTTTGCAGCGACCTTCCCGAACAAGCAGGGCTGCCATCGCTCCACCCAATCATTCAATGCGTCCTGACGTCTCTCCATCGAGTCGCACCCGAAGAGGATTTCATGCGCAGCCTTGATGTCCTCAGAGAAGCCAGTCGCCTCGCGCCATCGATCCTGCCGCAAATCCGTAAGTAGTTCGGAAAGCGTCGGCATCATCACGTCCTTTCGGGCTGAATGGTCGTCGGCCGAACAGTTAACTAACCGATCCGACATAAGGCTCGACGCAATCGGCGAAGTCTCAGGCGTGCGGCCTAGCGGTCGGGGAGCCGGTCTGCGCAACGGGAACGACGCCCACATGCAGAACGCGAAGTTTGCCACAGAGTTAGGTTGGAGCGGAGCGGAGATTCTGACAAGGCGGCAGGACCCTGCAAACAGCGGCTCCGCCGCCGTCAATCAGAAAACACTTGTTTTTCGGACGGCCACATTCCACGCGGTCGGAACCGGGTGCTGACGCGGGCGTGGAGGGCCGCGCGCATCAATTCTTCCCATCGAGGGGTGGGCGCCGCAGCCAGGCGTGGTTGCTGAGAACGTTGGTTTCGAACTGCACCTTTGACAGCGGAACTCTTTCAGCCACCTACGTTAAGCCGTTCGACTTGCTCGTCGACGGCAACGAAAGTGGCGATTGGCTGGGAGACAGGACTCGAACCCCGATGGGCCTTACGGCCACTACCCGCCGTCAGGCGCGGATCGACACGACATCGGCCGGCTTGGCCGTCGCGAACTTCGTCCACGTGTTCATCAGCTCACGCCGCCGGTCGAACAGGTCGGTTCGGTTGTAGGCGGCTTCGGCCTTGTCTCGGAGCGTGTGCGCGAGCGCGGCTTCGCAGACCGCTCTCGGGACGTTCGTCTTCTCCGCCGCCCAGTCGCGGAAGGAACTCCGGAACCCATGCGTCGTGATGGTGTCGTGTTTCAACCGGCGAAGCAGCATCAGGAAGGCCATGTTCGAGAGCGGCTTCGCTGGCGTGCGGCCAGGGAATACGTAAGCGCTATCTGCCGCGCACGCCTGAGCCCGCTTGAGGATCTCGACAGCCCGCGCCGATAACGGCACGCGGTGCTCGCGTCCCGCCTTCATGCGCGAACCGGGGATCGTCCAGACCTTAGCGTCGAGATCCACCTCGGCCCACGTCGCGCGCAGCACTTCGTTCGTCCGTGTCGCCGTCAGGATCAACAGCTCAAAGGCGAGCCGGATCGACTCGCTCGCATCCGCCGTTCTCAGGGCCGCGATGAACGTCGGCACGGCCCGGTAGGGGAGCGCGGCATGATGCTGCTGCTCGCCCCGGTGCTTCGGTAGCACCTTCGCGAGTCCGTCGGTCGGGTTGTCCCCGCTGCGAAGCCCGGACGCCTTCGCCCAGTCGAACACGACCTTGATGCGCTGCTTCACGCGCCGTGCAGTTTCCGGCTTCGTCGTCCAGATGGGCGCGAGCGCCTTCAGCACGTCGGCGGAGTCAATCGCACTCACCGGCCGATCGCCAAACACCGGGAAGACATCCGCGTCGAGAGAGGCGAGCCATTGCGCGGCGTGCTTCGCGTTACGGAACGTGGCGCTGTGGTCGGCATGCACCTGCATCGCCGCTTCCTTGAACGTCGGCACTATCCGCCGCTCGCGTCGGCGCTCGACTAAGGGGTTGCCCCCTGCGCGCACCATGCGTCGAAGACGCGCGGCCTCGACGCGCACATCGGCAAGGGACACGAGCTGGGCGCTGCCGAGGCCGAGATCGGATCGCTTGCCGGCGATGACGCCTCGCCACACCCAGCGTTTCGCGCCGGACAGATCAACGAACAGGTAGAGACCATTCCCATCGGCGTAGCGACCGGGCGTGGTGAGGGTGCGGACCCGGACGGCGGTCAGTCGCTTGTCAGGATGGCGGCCTCGGGGTTTGTGCGGGGGCGGGGCGGGCGTGTCATCCATCATATCGTCCCTCATCCTAATCTGGATGCGGGGAAACATCAATAGACGAGCAGAGACAATAAGTGTAATATTCGTCGGTGTTTACGCATGGTTTGGTGGACTTCCGGAGACGTACAGAAACACGGGTAAGGCGGACTCTCCCTCCGCCAGAATTAGCCGAGATCCATCGCGCTTGACAAGACATCGGCACGAGGCATAATCGGCGTATCATCGCGCTGGTCTGCGCTGTGGCGGGGGGCGGCGCGTCCGAGAACGGGCGTTCGGTTAATTCCCCACCCCCGAATGCCGGCTATCGTCCTGGCCCGGATCCGGCCAGGGAAAGGATTCTGCTCATGCGCGCGTTCCTGATTGCGCTCGGCGCCGTTGTCGCCCTCTCCGCTTCGCCCTTCGCCCAGGCGCCGGCGGGCAAGCCCCTGGATGTCTACTTCGTCGATGTCGAAGGGGGACATGCGACCCTGTACGTCTCCCCCTCCGGTGAGTCGATGCTGGTCGACGCTGGGTACGCAGGCTTCGATGGCCGCGACGCGGGCCGAATCGCGGCCGTTGCAGCCCTCGCCGGGGTCAGGCAGATCGACTACCTCGTTGTCACGCACTTTCACGGCGACCATATCGGTGGCGTTCCGGAACTGGCGGCGCGGCTGCCGATCCGCAACTTCGTCGATCACGGGGACAGCTCCGAGAGCGATGAGCGTCGTCGAGCGGTGTTCAACACCTACGTGCAGGAGCGTAGTAAAGGCACACACATCTTGGCTAAAGCTGGTGACCAGATACCGATTGCCGGCCTGGACGTGCGGGTACTCAGCTCGGGCGCTGGTCTGATCAGCGTTCCGCTTGAGGGCGGCGGCATCCCCAACCCGCTCTGCGCCAGTTTCACGCCCGTGGAGGACGAAACGAGTGAGGACGCGTACTCGGTAGGGACGCTCGTCACCTACGGCGAGTTCCGTCTCGTGAACCTTGGTGATCTGTCGTGGAACCAGGAGTATGGTCTGGTATGCCCGACCAACCGGGTCGGGACGGTCGACGTTCTCCTGGCCTCGCAGCACGGTGACGACGAGGCCAGCTCGCCGACCTTCGTGCACGCCCTTCGGCCGAGGGTTGCCATCACGAACAACGGAGTTAAGAAGGGGGCGATTCAGCCGACCATCCAGACCATCCGCGCGTCCCCAGGCATCGAGGACGTCTGGCAGCTTCACTTCTCGATGCTGGGTAATCAGCAGAACGGGCCCGAGGAGTTCATCGCCAACCTCGGGGACGTCGATACGGGCCACTGGCTCAAGGTGTCAGCCCAGGCCGACGGGAGTTTCACCGTGACGAACAGCCGTACCGGCGACACAAGGAGCTACCAGGGCGGTAGGTAAGACGTAGGCACCGAAGGATACGGGCATGTTCCTTTTCACCAAGCATCAGCTTAAATGCGCTCCACAGGAGGTTCGGTAATGAGAATGTTTGCGGTTTTTCTGACTCTCGCCATGATGTTCGCCACGACCGTGTCCGGCCAACAGGGCTTTGGGACTGCCCCGGACGGTCCCGAGTCGGCCAAGCTGGCTGCGGCCTACGACCCGACCAAGGCCACGGTCATTACAGCCGCGGACGTGGCGGCAGCCATCGCAAAGTTCCCCGGGGACCGTGTGAGCGTCAACGGAACGTTCGTTGAGCGCCAGGACGGGGACAAGTTCGGCTACCGAGTTGCGGTCGACCGGCGCCGGACTCCTCAGAGGGCCAATGCTCACGCCGGGGAGGCCGAAATCTGGTCCGTGGTCGATGGATCCGGCACGATCACCACCGGGGGCACGATAGTCGACACCATGCAGGATGGCAAGGTGGTCGGCCGGGAAATCCAGGGTGGCATCTCCCAAAAGGTGACCAAAGGGGATTTTGTCGTTATCCCAGAGGGCGTGCCTCACTACATCACCGAGGCGAACCCGCACGTCATTTTCGTGGCCATCGAGTTCCCGCGTCCGCCGGCAGCGCCGCGGCCCTGAGACAGACCGGGGGGTGACGGAATGGTTCGTCGCCCCCTCGGTTTGATCGCCCTCTCAGAATCTTACAAAGGCCGTACTTTAACGTTCCGAAACCTGACGAGGCCAAACTTGCTCAGTCCGCCTTCTTGCAGCGCAATCGATCCGCTGGTCAGCCTCGGGTCCTGCACGTCGGCCGTCGTTGTGCCGTTGATCTTTACGGTCACGTGGTCGCC
>Ga0326597_10014411_pt1 | contig 10365 bp, 7 predicted proteins | sample RVTome_12_FD_203789 | JGI IMG/M metagenome (GOLD analysis project Ga0326597, IMG submission 203789) | Soil microbial communities from uranium-contaminated site in the Upper Colorado River Basin, Wyoming, United States - RVT100D185 | ecosystem: Environmental > Terrestrial > Soil > Contaminated >...
GACCTCAAACGCGTCCCGGCCATGGCCGGCGTCGGCCCCCGCCCGCGCGATGTCCTCCACCAGCTCCACGTCGTGGGTCCCCAGGCCCAGGGTCAGGCGTCCAAGCGCCGCGTCGGGGAGCATGGTCAGCGAAAGAGCGCGATAGGCGGCATCCACGTCCCGCTTGTCGCGCAACGCGCGCTCGGCCGGCTCGTCGTAGGCGCCTTTGACCAACCGGATGGCAGGAACCAGCGGCCGGAGGCGCTCGACGTCGGCGGGCGTCCGGTGCAGGTAAGCCTGAAGGCAGACGCCCACCCCTGGCTGGGCGCCCAGGAGCCTTACGTACAGGTCCAGCGTGCGCTCGACGTACGAGCTGTCCTCCATGTCGATCCAGAATCGGCTTCCCACCGCGTGAGCGTGCCTGGCCAACGACTCGCAATGGCGATAGGTCGCCTCCGGATCGAGGTCCAGCCCCAGCTGGCTGAGCTTGGGCGAGATCTGCCCCGCCATCTGGCGGCTTGCGATCTCCTCGATGAGGGAGTGGTAATGGGCTGCCACCGCATCGGCCTGTGCCATCTCGGTGAGGTTCTCGCCCAGCCGGGTAAAGACGGCCGGCATGCCCTGAGCCTCCAGCGTCTCGGCCGCAGTCAGCGCCTCGGCCATCGTCTCGCCCGGCATGAAGCGGCGCACGGCGCGACGCATGCCCGGCAGGCGCGGGACGTGTTTCCGCATCCACTGGTTCCGGGCACACCACAGGAGGAATCGGCGCATCGACCGCGATGGTACCCGTCGTCCTCGGTGCCGCAGGGGTCGTGATAAGGTCGAACCAATGACCGGGAGTCGCCGGACGGAGGAGGATGGGCGTGGAAGCGGGCTTCTTCTCGGAGGTTGAGGAGCGGATCCCGTTTGGCGGGCCAGGCTCGACGGACCCTTTGTCCTTCAAGGTCTACCAGCCGGATCGGCTCGTGCTCGGCAGACGGATGGAGGATCACCTCCGGATGGCGGTCTGTCTCTGGCACTCGTTCAACTGGCCGGGGTCAGACATCTTCGGATCGGGCACCTTCGATCGACCATGGCTGGCCGCCGGGGTGGAGCCGATGCAGGCCGCGCGCACCAAGGTGAACGCGGCATTCGAATTCATCGCCAAACTCGGCGTGCCGTACTTCACGTTCCACGACCGGGATATCGCGCCGGAAGGAAGGCGCTTCGCGCAGACGCGCTCGAACCTAGAAACCATGGTCGGCGAGATCGAAGCCCACATGGCGCGGACCGGGGCCAGGCTTCTGTGGGGCACGGCGAACCTGTTCACCCATCCTCGGTACGCGGCCGGAGCAGCCACCAACCCGGACCCCGAGGTGTTCGCCTATGCCTCCGCGCAGGTGAAGCTGATGCTCGAGGCAACACATCGGCTGGGGGGCGAGAACTACGTCCTGTGGGGAGGCCGGGAGGGTTACGAAACGCTCCTGAACACCGACCTCGGGCGCGAACAGGAGCAACTGGCGCGGTTTCTCACGCTGGTCGCCGAGCACAAAGACAAGATCGGGTTCGGGGGAACACTGCTGATCGAGCCCAAGCCGCAGGAGCCGACCAAGCACCAGTACGACTACGACACTGCCACCGTGCACGGCTTCCTGACCCGCCACGGCCTGGCCGATGCGTATCGGGTCAACATCGAGGTCAACCACGCCACGCTCGCCGGGCACAGCTTCCATCACGAGGTGGCCACCGCCCTGGCGCTCGGCATCTTCGGCAGCGTCGACGTCAATCGTGGCGATTATCAGAATGGCTGGGATACCGATCAGTTCCCGAATTCGGCCGAAGAGCTCGCTCTCGCGCTGCACGAGATCCTGCGCGCTGGAGGCTTCGCGACCGGCGGCTTCAACTTCGACACCAAGCTGCGGCGCCAGAGCCTGGAACGGACCGACCTCTTCCACGCGCATATCGGCGGGATGGATACCCTCGCGCGTGCGCTACTGGTCGCGGCCGATATGCTCGAGCGCGGCACCCTGGAAGGGTCGCGCGAGGCGCGCTACGCCGGCTGGGGCGGTCCCCTCGGCCGGGAGATCCTGTCGGGCGGGGTCTCGCTAGAGGCACTCGCCGACCGGGTGGCTGGGGGTGGGATCGATCCGCGACCCGTTTCCGGTCGCCAGGAGCTGCTCGAAAACCTCGTGAATCAGCGCATCTGGGCGACCGATGAGGAGACCACGGGCGGCGACGCGGGCCGCTGAGCAACGTGAGCCACGTCCTGGGCATCGACGTTTCGACCACGGCCACGAAGGCGGTCCTGGTCGATGAGGCGGGCGCAGTCCGCGGGATTGGTCTGGCCGGGTACGAGCTCAGCGCGCCCCATCCGCTATGGAGCGAGCAGGACCCACACGTGTGGTGGGACGCCGCCGTGGCGGCCATCCGGTCCGTGCTGGCCTCGACCGGCGTCGCGGCAGATGAGGTCTTGGCCGTTGGGCTCACCGGGCAGATGCACGGGGCGGTGTTGCTCGGCCGCGATGAGCAAGTCCTGCGCCCGGCGATCCTGTGGAACGACCAGCGGACGAGCGCCGAATGCGACGCGATTCGCCAGGCCGTTGGCCCCCAGCGGCTGATCCAGATCACCGGCAACGACGCCCTCACCGGCTTCACCGCGCCCAAGCTGGTGTGGGTCCGAGACCATGAGCCCGACGTCTGGCAGGATACGGCGCACGTCCTGCTGCCCAAGGACTATGTCCGGTTGCGTCTGACCGGCGAGTACGCTGTGGACAAAGCCGATGGTGCAGGCACGCTGCTCTTCGACCTGGCCGCTCGTGACTGGTCGACCGAGGTCATCGCCGCCCTGCATATCGACCCGGCGTGGCTCCCGAAGACATGGGAAGGCCCCGAAATGACCGGAGCGCTCACAGAAACCGCGGCCGCGGCCACTGGCCTTCGGCGCGGCACGCCGGTGGTCGCCGGCGGCGGCGATCAGGCGGCCAACGCGGTCGGGGTGGGGGTCGTGGCTCCTGGATCCGTCGCCCTGTCGCTCGGGACCTCGGGCGTCGTCTTCGCCGCCACATCGCGTCCGCTGTTCGAGCCACGCGGTCGGGTCCACGCCTTCTGCCACGCCGTCCCTGATCGGTGGCACCTGATGTCGGTGATGCTGTCAGCAGCCGGGAGCCTGCGCTGGTTCCGGGACACGCTCGCGCCGGGAACGCCATTCGAGACGCTGGTGGCTCCCGCGGCCAATGTCCCGGCCGGGAGCGAAGGCCTGTGGTTCCTCCCCTACCTCAGCGGCGAGCGCAGCCCCCATCCCGACCCGTACGCCAGAGGCGCCTTCGTCGGCCTGCGGGTCGAGCACGAGCAACACCACTTGGTTCGCGCCGTCCTCGAGGGGGTGGCCTACGGCCTTCGAGACGGGCTGGACCTGATGCTCCAGGCCGGGATGCCGGCGCCGGCCCAAGTCCGAGCCTCCGGCGGCGGGACGGCCAACCCGCTGTGGCGCCAGATCCTGGCCGACGTCCTGGGCGCGGAGCTCGCGGTGACGAGCACCTCCGAGGGGGCAGCCTACGGAGCCTGCCTGCTCGCCGCCGTCGGCGCCGGTTGGTTCCCGTCGGTCGAGGCCGCGGTCGACGCCGTGGTCAGCGTCTCGCCGGTGGCCGAGCCCGGTCGGGATGCGGCCGCCTATGCCGCTGGCCACGCGGTCTTCCGCGAGCTCTATCCAGCCCTGGCGCCGCACTTCCCCCGGCCGTAACCGTCAGCCGCGGAGCTCGGCGAGCTCCTTCTCGGTGACCTCCCCCGGCTTCTTGCCGAGGATGATCATCCCCAGGATCTGGTCGGTGTCGACGTCGTCCTTGCGGACGGTCCCGACCAGCCGACCGTGGTACATCACGCTGATCCGGTCGGACAGGTCGAAGACGTCGTGGATGTCGTGGCTGATGAGGAAGATGCCGATTCCCTCCTCCTTCAGCTGTCGGATCAGGGAATGCACCTGCGCGGTCTCGGCCGGTCCCAGGGCTGCGGTGGGCTCGTCCATGATGAGAATTCGCGCGTTGAAGTGTACGACGCGGGCGATGGCGACCCCCTGGCGCTGACCGCCCGACAGGGAGCGCACCGGCGTCGTGAAGCGCTGGAAGTTCGGGTTCAGACGACCCATCACCTTCCGGGTGGCGTCCTCCATCGCCGACTCGTCGAGCGTCCCCCAGCGGGTCGTCATCTCGCGGCCGAGGAAGACGTTCGCTGGCGCGTCGACGTTGTCGGCGAGGGCAAGCGTCTGATAGATCGTCTCGATGCCAAGCTCCTTCGCGTCGCGCGGATTGGTGATGGGCTTCTCCTCGCCGTCCACGAGCGTCACACCAGAGTCCGGTGGATGGGCACCCGACAGGACGCGCATAAGGGTCGTCTTCCCGGCTCCGTTGCCGCCGACGATCCCCATCACCTCGCCGGGATAGAGATCCACCGTCACGTCATCGACCGCGTGCACGCCACCGAACGCGACCCGGATGTTGCGCATCTCGACCAGGGGGACCCGCTCGGTCACCGCCATCGCTCCACCTCCACCCGGTCAGCTGGCACGGCGACGATTCCAGCTGTCCAGGCCGACAGCCACGATGAGGACGACCCCGGCCGCGATGTCCTGGTACGGCGAGGACAGGCCGATGTACTGCAGCCCGTAGGCGAGGGTTGCCATGACCAGGGCGCCCAGGATCGCTCCCGGTATCGTCCCAATCCCTCCCGACAGTGACGTCCCGCCGATCACCGTGGCCGCGATGACATAGAGCTCGTATCCACGGCCCACGTCGAGCGAGGCCGCGTTCAGTCGGGCCGCCGCGATCGCTCCGCTGAGGCCGCACAGGATCCCCATGAGGACGAACGACTTGAGGATCGTCGCGCGGGTATTTATGCCAGCCAGTTCCGCGGCTTCGGGATTGCCGCCGATGGCATAGATGTAGCGACCGAAGCGTCTCCTGTTGGCGAGGAATGACATGACGATGGCGACGATAATGAGCAGCAGGATGGGCCACGGGATACCGGACTCGATCCGGAGTCCTCCTGGCGGGATGGAGATCCCGTTCTCCTGGGCCCAGCGCTCGGCCAGGGGCTGTGGCCACAGATAGCTGTTGGCAATGAAGACGAGACCCAGCGTGGCGAGGCACCCCACGATCCCGATAAGCGCCTCGGCCCACATCGGCCGTAACGGGAAGCCGAATTTTCGGCGCTGACGCCGACTGTATGCAAGCAGCGCAACGATACCGACGCACACGATGATCCCGACCACCCAGCTGAGGGTGCCGCCGATCGATCCCTGGGGCCCGCCGCCCAGGATCTGGAAGGTCGGGTCGAGCCCGGCCACCCCTTGGCCGCCTGACATGATCCATACCACCCCCCGGAAGGCGAGCAGCCCGCCGAGGGTGACGATGAACGACGGGACGCCGATATAGGCGACGACGAACCCCTGGAGGGCGCCGATCAGCCCGCCGACGGACAGGCCGATCGCCAGGGCGATGACCCAGGTGAGCGGATGCCCGCGGCCCAGCAGATCGGTCAGTATGCCGGTTCCGGTCATCAGCAGCGCGTAGGTCATGGCGGTCACGCCCACCAGCGATCCCACCGACAGGTCGATATTCCTGGACACGATGATGACGACCATGCCGGTCGAGATGATCGCAACCGACGCGGCCTGGACCGACATCGTGACCAGGTTGGCCGGCGACAGGATCCGCCCGCCGGTCAGGATGCCGAACACGACGAGCATCCCGATGAACGCGGCGACCATGCCGAACAGGCGAAGGTCGATCTCCGTCGCCGCCACCATCCCCCGAAGGGAGGGGCGGCGGGGTTCCGCGGTCGGATCGGGTACGGCCGTCGCAGCGTCCGTCACGTGATCACTCCCTGAAACGAAGGGCGCCGGGCGTCCGCGATTACGCGGACGTCCGGCGCCGACTACCTAGGCGGGACCGAGCCTACTCGCAGCCCGGAACGCCATCCTCGGCACCTTCGCAGGCAACATCCGCCTCGATCCATCCGAGATCGAGGACGAGATTGAAGTTTTCCTGCGTGATCGGCGTCGGCTTCAGCGTGATCGACTGGACGGTCACGCCGTCACCGGCGTCGAAGGGCTGAGCGTCGATGCCAGCCTCGGGAGCCACGTGGTCCCCGAGGTCATCAGGCGCCTTCACGTCCTCGAATGCCACGCCGGAGCACAGCTGGGCGGCCACAAAGCCAGCCGTCTCCCCCAGGCCGAAGGCGTCCTTCCAGACGTCCACCAGCTGGAGACCCCGAGCCACATTGTTCAGGTTCGCGGCATCGCCGTCCTGGCCACTGACCGGAACGACTCCGTCGAGACCCTGGTCGGCGAGAGCAGCAACGACGCCGATGGCCATGCTGTCGTTCTCCGACAGGACGGCGTCAACTTCGTTGTTGTTCTCCTGGAGAGCCGTCTCCATGTTGGCCTGGGCATTTTCCGTCGACCACGTATCGGTGTACTCCTCGTACACGATCGTGACGTCGCCAGAATCCACCGCATCCTGGAGGCCGCCCAGATCCATCCCGGCGCGCAGGAAGTCGGCGTTCGGGTCATCAGGGTGGCCCTTGATGACCACGTAATTGCCGGTCGGGACGGCGGCCAGCATGTTCTCGGCCATGATGGTGCCCACGCCCTGGTTGTCGAAGGTGATGTAGAAGACCTCCTCATCGGCGATGAGCCGGTCGTAGCCGATGATCGGGATGTTCGCGTCCTTGGCCGCCTCGACGGCCGGCAGGATCGAGGTCGTCGACTTGGCGAGCAGGATGATGACGTCGACTTCCTGGTTGATCAGGCTCTCGACGTCAGCGATCTGCTGCTCTTCGCTGTCATTTGCGTCGGTCCTCGTGTACTCGGCGCCCGCGGCCGCGAGAGCGGCCTGGATCGCCGGCTCGTCGGCCTTGGCCCAGCGCTCCTGCTGGTAGTTATTCCAGGACACGCCGACCGTGCAGCCCGCGGCGCTGACGCTTTCCCCGGCTGTGCCGCTGGCGCTTGGCTGGCATGCGGCCAGCACGAGAGCGAATACCGGCAGAATCGCCGCTACTCGTCGGGACATGCTGAACTCCTTCCTCCTTCGGGTGCTCCCTGAACCGAAACCCAGCGGTCCTCCAAATGGATCCTCCCATCCGTCATACCGAGATCTGCTTGGCGCCTGGTCATCCCGCCCCACGGGGGAGCGGTCCGCGCCTGGGCAGCCGATGCGACGGGGACCTTGATCGCCGGACTGTACGGCGTCGGGGATGGCTGGGCAAGCGCGTCGGTCATCTTAGCTCGCCAGTGCGCGCCGGGGGATACCCGGGTCGCGCGCCCCATCCGCGGGGTCGATCCCCGTCGCCCGCAGGCGGGGTACATTGGCCGCCGATCACCACGTGGAGGATGAACCGATGGGCAGACTGAATGGACGTGTTGCGATCGTCACCGGCGCGAGTCGTGGAATCGGGGCGGCAGTTGCCCGCTCGCTGGCCGACGCCGGCGTACGACTGGGCCTGGGGTCCCGCAGCGGCGACGACCTGGGGCTCCCGGATTCCGTGGCCAGGGTCGACGTTCGAGATCCGAGCTCGCTCGAGGCCCTCGTCGCCGCAACCGTGGACCGCTTTGGGGGCCTCGACATCCTGGTCGTGAACGCCGGTGTCGGCGCCTACGGTCCGTTTCTGGAACTGCCGTCCGACCAGCTCGAAGAGATGATCGACGTCAACGTGAAGGGCGCCATCTACTCGGTCCGCGCGGCGCTCCCCGAGCTGCTGAAGAGCAAGCACGCCGACATCGTCACCATCGCCAGCGAAGCAGGCCGCCGTGGCCTCCCCTACGAGGCGGTGTACTGCGCCTCGAAGTTCGCCCAGGTGGGATTGACTAGGGCGCTCGACCACGAGCTCCGCGACCTGGGGGTGCGATGCACGAACGTCTGCCCCGGCGGGGTGGCAACCGACTTCGCCATGGGCCGCGGACGGACACCCGACATGCCGCAGCTGGCCGGGATGATGCGTCCAGAAGACGTTGCCGAAGCGGTCATGTTCGCACTCACCCGGCCCCGGACCCACCGAATCCTGGAAATCGCCTTCCGGCCAGTCACTGAAAGCTCGTGGGGGTAGCCGCGATGAGGTCGCTGCGACTGGGCATCCTGTCGACGGCCAATATCGCGCGCACCAAGGTCGTGCCGGCCATGCAGAGGGCCAATCGGTGCGAAGTCGTGGCCATCGCCTCGCGAGATCTGGAGCGGGCGCGCCAGGCAGCTGACGAGCTCGGCATTCCACATGCCCATGGCTCATACGAGGCACTGCTTGCGGACCCCGACGTCGATGCGGTGTACGTCCCGCTGCCGAACCACCTCCATGCCGACTGGACGGTTGCCGCGGCGCGCGCCGGGAAGCACGTCCTGTGCGAGAAGCCGCTGGCGCTGACGGCCAGCGAGGCACAGCGTGCCATCGAGGCCTGCCAGGCCGCAGGCGTCCGCGTGATGGAGGCGTTCATGTATCGCCTCCACCCGTCCTGGGTAGCGGTGCAGGACCTGATCGCGTCCGGTCGAATCGGTCGGCTGATCGCCGTTCAGAGCTGGTTCTCTTACTACAACGACGACCCGCGCAACATCCGGAACATCTCCGAGGTCGGCGGAGGGGCCCTGTACGACATCGGCTGCTACTGCGTGAACCTGTCCCGGATGCTGTTCGGCAGCGAGCCCACCCGCGTCGAGGCCTCGATGGTCCACGACCTGCTGAGCGGCACTGATGTCCTGACCAGTGGAATTCTGGAGTTCAGCGAGGGGATCGCCACGTTCACCTGCTCGACGCGAGCCGAAGATGACCAGCGCGTTCACGCCTATGGGACGGAAGGAAGGATCTCGATCTGGATCCCGTTCAACATTCCGCCCGACCGTCCGACCGAGGTCTATCTCACCGCCGGCGGCGACCCGCCGGTGGCCCCGCGCACCGAGGTTCTCACGTTCGAAACCGCCGATCCGTACACGGTCGAGACCGAACTGTTCGCCGCCGCCATCCTGGATGACCTGCCAACTCCGGTGCCTCCGGAAGACGCCGTGGCAAACCTGCGTGTGATCGAACAGATCCTGCAGGCTGCCGGGTCAGGGGCGGGCTGAACCGTCGAAGTAGGTCTCCGCTAGCGCCCACGCCTCCAGCCCGCACACCGAACCGATCTCGCGACCCTCGAAATCGTCGGCCGGGACGTGAATGCCCATGTACAGGCGCGAGATGCCGGCCTGGTCTGCTGCGTCGTAGTAGGTCGCCCACTGGAGCGTCACGTCCTGGGTCGGGCCATCCTCGTGGAGCAGGTCGCCGGCGTTCGTCATCCATTCGGAGAGGCCGCCCGGGAAGTACGGGTCGCCGGTGAAGGCCGTCAGCACCTCGGCCGCCGCCAGGCTGAAAGTGCTGTGCCCGGAGACGTAGCCAGCGAAGGCCGGCGTCACGAATGTCGCCCGCTGGTACGGCACCCATGCGACAGCGCGGATCCAGCCCACGCCGCTGGTCTGGGTGGCGGGGTCCTCGGGGAATCCGCGCCAGGCTCGGATCGCGATCTCCCCGACGTGCTCGGCCAGCGCCTCATGGGGCTGCCCCGGGGCGCTCGAGGCATCGGTGATGACCTCGATCAACCCGGGAACCAAGGGCAGGCCAGCAGGGTCGTACGCGGGGGCGTCCGGATCAGTGGACTGGCCCTTGCCCCCCATGTAGCGGATCATCGAGATCGGGCGCGACGAGTCGTAGTGGCCCTTCAGGCCCCAGGCCGCGATGGCAGCGTCATGCACGGCACCATTGAGCGTGAAGTACAGCTTGACGTCCCACTCGAGCGGGTCCACCTCGGGCCCCTCGCCGCCGATGCGACGCTCGAAGGTGGGCGCATCCGAGACGGCGTTGGCGACGGTGTTCCAGTGGCCGGGCGGAGTCTCGGAGTTCGGCCCGTCGGCCCAGAACTCGGCCAGGACCCGTGCGAAATCGGCGCGCGGGACGAGGTGGGGCTCATACGGACTGCCGGTGGACGGGTTCACATCGTGACCGTGGCCATCGTTCGTCCCAAGCCTGTTGCCGCCCTGCGAGGCGGGGCTGATGTCGACGAGCACCCCGTCGCCGGGGTCGAGTTCGCTGCTGTATCGGATGAGATCGACGGCCGCCTGCTTGAACGCGGCCTCCGTGGCCGGATCGCCCAGTCGGGGCGGCGGCCCGGGGTCGATGGGCGTTCCGGCTTCCGAGGCGGGCAGGGCGAACGGCATCACATGGCCCCATTGCGCCCCGATGAACGTCTGGATCTTGCCCGGGATGGGCAGCCCGTTCTGGGAAACCTGCCGCTCGAGGGCGAGTGGCTGCCAGCGGTTCGGGTCCCGCATCACCGTCCCCGGCTCCGCCACGATGAGTGGTTCGTTGACCGGCCGATAGTCGTCGTCGACGTAGCGCTCA
>Ga0326597_10014412_pt1 | contig 10364 bp, 7 predicted proteins | sample RVTome_12_FD_203789 | JGI IMG/M metagenome (GOLD analysis project Ga0326597, IMG submission 203789) | Soil microbial communities from uranium-contaminated site in the Upper Colorado River Basin, Wyoming, United States - RVT100D185 | ecosystem: Environmental > Terrestrial > Soil > Contaminated >...
CCCTCGGTGCCTTCCTCATCCTGCTCTACCGGCATCGACGCCGGGACGACGCCGTCCCGCCGGACGGGACGGACGACTTCGACGAGCTCGACGAGCTCGATGAGCCCGGCGACCCCGGCGAGCCCGGCGCCGCAGCCACCGACGCCGCCGAGGATCGGATGACCGACGATGGAGGCGCGGAGATGGGGCGCCCCCGCGAGGGAGATTGACCGCCGGGCGCGGTGACGGCCCGGCGCGGCCGCGTCCCGACCACACACCGCCGGGCCGGGTCTCACCCGAGGCGCTGGCTCGCTCTCGCGGCGACGCGCGCGAGGGGCTCGACTGGCTCGGGCGCCAGCCAGAGGCAGGGGCCACCCTCCAGTACCGAGCCGCCCGGATCCTGGCGCGGCTGGTGCTGTTCGGCTTCTTCCGGTTCCGGATCCGGGTCGAGGGCCGCGAGCAGCTCCCGCGCGGCGGCTACCTCCTGATCGGGGCGGCTCACCGCGGCTGGATGGACCCGTTCCTCGTCCTCCACGCGCTCCCGGCCGTGCCGCGGGCGTGGTTCCTCGGCAGCGCCGCATCGACCTTCAGGTCGCGCTGGCGGGAGCGGCTCATCCGATGGATCGGAGGCCTGCTGCCCGTGTGGCGTGGCGGGATCGGCATCGATCAGCACACGCAGGCTGCCGAGGCCGTGCTCCAATCCGGCGGTGTCTTCGTCCAGATGCCGGAGGGGACGGTCAGCGGGCCGGTCGGCCGGATCGGGGCTTTCCGCACCGGGGCGGCCCTCATCGCGTTGCGGACCGGTGCCCCCATCGTCCCGCTTGCGATGGTCGGCACCGAGGAGCTCTACCTGGGACGACGGATGGCGGCGCGGATCATGCCGCCGACGTCGGCCTCGGCGCTCCTCGGCGAGACCTGGGACGGGGTCTTCGCGAAGCCCGGGAGCCGCGCAGAGCTCGATCTGGCCCACCGCCTCAGCGGCTGCCTGGCCGATCTCCTCGGGCCGGTCGTCGAGGAGCTGCATCCCTGGACGGTCGATCCGGCGGATCATCCGCGACGCTTCCGCCGCCGGCTGACGTGGCTGTTCCTCGCGCCCGGGCGACTCGACCGGTGACGAGCCCGATCGCGAGCCGACCGATCTCCCGCGGGCTATCCTCCGCCCGGATGAAGTACGCCGAATCGATTCTCGACCTCGTCGGTGGGACGCCGCTCGTCCGGCTGAGCCGCGTCACCCGCGATCTTGGGCCGGCCGAGGGACAACCGCTCATCCTGGCCAAGCTCGAGGCGCTCAACCCGGGCGGCTCGGTCAAGGACCGGATCGGGCTGCCGATGATCGAGGCCGCGGAACGGGCCGGTCTCCTCAAGCCGGGCGGGACGATCATCGAGCCGACCTCGGGCAACACCGGCCACGGCCTGGCGATCGCAGCCGTGCTGAAGGGCTACCGCTGCATCTTCGTCATGGCCGACAAGCAGTCGCCCGAGAAGCAGGCGCTCCTGCGGGCCTATGGTGCCGAGGTCGTCCTCTGCCCGACCAACGTCGAGCCCGAGTCGCCCGAGTCCTACTACTCGGTGGCGGCCCGGCTCGCCCGCGACATCCCGGGGGCGTTCAAGCCGGACCAGTACTGGAACCCCGAGAACCCGGTGGCCCACGAGCGGACGACGGGCCCGGAGATCTGGGACCAGACCGACGGCCGGATCACGCACCTCGTGGCGAGCGCCGGGACCGGCGGCACCGTGTCCGGGATCGGGCACTTCCTGAAGGCGAAGAACCCCTCGATCACGATCGTCGGCGCGGATCCGGGGGGCAGCGTCCTGTCCGGCGACGTCGCCCGGCCGTACCTGACCGAGGGGGTCGGGGAGGACTTCGTCCCCGGCACACACGACCCGGCCGTCGTCGATCGCTGGGTGCGCGTCTCGGACCGGGAGGCGTTCCTGATGGCTCGCCGGATCACCCGCGAGGAGGGCATCCTGGCCGGCGAGTCCTGCGGCACGGCGGTCGTCGCGACGCTCGACGAGGCCCGCCGGATCATGGCGGCCGGCGACGCCGCAGTGAAGGCGGCGGTCATGGTCGTGATCCTGCCGGACGGCGGCCGGTCGTACATGTCCAAGCTCTACAACGACGAGTGGATGCGGGCCAACGGCCTCCTCGCGACGACCGGCGCCGTCGTCCGGGTCGGCGAGCTCCTCGCCGCCCGCCACCACGAGGCCGGGCTGCCCGACGTCGTCATCGCCCGGACGACCGATCGCGTCGGGGCTGCGATCGATCTCCTCCAGCTCTACGGGATCAGCCAGCTGCCGGTCTCCCAGGAGGCCGACGGCGACGCCCTGGCCGGGATCGTGGGGTCGGTCAGCGAGCAGGGACTCCTCGATCGGGCCTATCGGAACCCCGAGATCGTCGAGCGGACCGTCGGCGAGGTCATGGACCGGCCGTTCCCGACCGTGGCGGTCGAAGCGTCGCTCGACGAGGCGTTCGCCCTCATCGCCGGCGACAGCCCGGCGGCCCTCGCGGTGCGAGCCGGCCGACCGGCCGGGGTGCTCACGAAGCTGGACCTCCTCGAGTACCTCGCCCACCGGGGCGGTTGACGGCTCCCGGCCGCCGTTCCGCGCACCTGTCCCGGAGCCGCCCGACTATCGAGGCTCCTCCCGGCAACCGCTTCGATCCAGCGGCTAGCCGGCGACCCAGGGCAGGTGGATGGGCACGAACGCGTTGAGGAGGAGGCCCAGGATCAGGAGCGCGCCCGCCCGGCGGGTGTGGACGAACGAGGCCCCGACGAACCAGAGCGGCCAGCCGACGTAGCTGTGGGGCGGCGTCTCGGGCCGTGGGCTCGAGTACGTCTTCAGGGTCGCGGCCAGCTTCGGGAGGCCCAGGAGGACGAGGATGACCCACGGGCCGATCCAGCCGGCCAGCGCGGCGCCCACGACGATCGGGTAGAAGGCGATCATGAGGATCTGGGCGGCGAGCCGGGCGCGCCGCTCGCCGAGGAGGACCGGCATCGTCCGGACGCCCTTCTTCCGATCGGCGTCGATCTTGTCGATGTGCTTCCCGAACAGGACCGTCGTGACGAGGATCGCGTAGGGCAGGGAGGCGACCCAGGCCCAGGCCGGAATCTCGCCGGTCGCCACGAAGAACGTGCCGACGACCATCAGCGGGCCCCAGACGACGAAGACGCCCGGCTCGCCGAGGCCGATGTGCTTCAGGCGGATCGGCGGCGCGACGTAGAACACGGACACGAAGAGGCCGCCGAGGGCGAAGACCGCCACGAGCGGGCCACGCTGGGCGACGAGGAACAGCATGATCGCCAGGTCGATCGCGTTGACGAGCAGGATGGCCGTGCCCAGCTGGCGCTTCGTCACCCAGCCCGACAGGATCGGGTGGGGCGCGTACAGCGCCCGGACGTAGTCGTCAGTGTCGACCCCGCCCTCCAGGTCGAAGTAGTCATTGATCATGTTGTTCGCCGCGTGCGCGAGCACGAGCCCGACGATCGCCAGGGCCAGGAGCCCCCAGTTGACGGTCACCTCGCCGGTCAGCTGCGCGGCGCCGACGGCGAGGAGGCCGCCGATGAGCCCGGACGTGACGGTCATCGAGAAGACCGCCGCCCTGGTGATCACGAGCCACTTGCTGACGGCATCGGGGGGCGCGGTCATGCCCTCCGGCAGGTTCGCGGTGTTGTAGGCGGTCTTCCAGACGCGGAGACGCTGGGCGAGCATGGTGGACGACCTCGATCTGGACCGTGACGAAACGTGCGACCGGATAGTAGCAGCATTCATGGGCGGTTCGCCTGCGACCGGCGGCGGTGCGATGATGCCGGGCGATGCGAGCCGACGACCTGGATCCCGCGCTGGCCTTCGAGACGCTCGCCGTCCACGCCGGGCAGGAGCCCGACGAGCTGACCGGCGCGGTGGCTCCGCCGATCTACCAGACGAGCACGTACGCTCAGGACGGCGTCAACCGACCCCGCCGCGGCTACGACTACGCTCGGACCGTCAACCCCACCCGCGACCGCCTCCAGCGGGCCGTGGCGGCCCTCGAGGGAGGTGGGGATGGGATCGCGTTCGCCTCCGGCTCGGCCGCGACCGCCGCTATCGCGGAACTGGCTGCACCCGGTTCCGAGATCGTCGTCGGCGACGACGTCTACGGCGGCACGTACCGCTACCTCGAGCGGGTCCGCCGTCCGAACGGCGTCGAGCCTCGGTTCGTCGACCTGGCCGGCAATCCCGATGCGCTCTGGGAAGCGCTGACCGAGCGGACGCGCCTCGTCTGGTTCGAGACGCCGACGAACCCGCTCCTCAAGGTCATCGACATCGCGGCCGCGGCCCGGACGGTGCGCGAGCGGTTCGGCGACCGGCCCGACCGGCCGCTCGTCGTCGTCGATAGCACCTTTGCGACGCCTGTCCTCCAGCGGCCCCTGGACCTGGGCGCCGACATCGTCTTCCACTCGGCCACGAAGTACCTCGCCGGCCACAGCGACACCGTCCTCGGGATCGCCGTGACCCGCGACCCGGCCGTTGCCGAGCGCCTCCGGTTCCTCCAGAACGCGATGGGCGGTGTGCCCGGGCCGTTCGACTGCTTCCTCGTCCTCCGTGGCCTGCGAACACTCCACCTCCGCGTCGAGCGGCACGTGGCCAACGCCAACGCCGTCGCCCACTTCCTGGCCGACCGCCCCGACGTCGCCTGGGTCAGCCACCCGGGACTCGTGGCAGGCCCGCACGCCCATCCCCATGCGCCCGCCACCGGCCAGATGTCGGGCGGCGGCGGCATGGTTTCGTTCCGCCCGGCCGCGGGTGGGGTCCACGGCCGATCCGCGGCTGAACGGGCGACAGCGGTGGCCGAGGGCACCCGGATCTTCACCCTCGCCGAGTCGCTCGGCGGGGTCGAATCGCTCATCGAGGTGCCGGCCCAGATGACGCACCTCTCGGTGGCCGGGTCGCCACTCGAGGTGCCGGCCGACCTCGTCCGGCTGTCGGTCGGTATCGAGGCCGCCGACGATCTGATCGTCGATCTCGGGAGCGCCCTCGACGAGGCGTAGGCAACCGCCGGACGGCCCGGAGGCGGGGGTCAATCGACCCTCGGCCGGGCTTCCCACGGGTGCTACGATGCCGGCAACTGCGACTGTGGAAGCCGACTCTCGCGGGCCTCCGGGTCCGCGCCACGCGCGGCCGGTCGAATCGAAGCCCTGACGGGCCGGGCATCCCGGTCGACGTCCCGCGCCGAGGAGACCGCAGAGCGATGAGCACCGCCACCATCCCAGGGTCGACGCGCAGCCTGGCGCGTCCCGGCCGCACCAACCTGTCGATCGCCGAGCTCTACGAGCTCGCCCTCCGGGAGGGCGAGGGGGTGCTCGCCGCCGACGGCCCCCTCGTCGTCAAGACCGGCAAGCACACCGGCCGTTCGCCGAAGGACAAGTTCGTCGTCGTGGAGCCGAGCTCCGAAGCGAAGGTCTGGTGGGGGGACGTCAACCATCCCATCTCGGAGGCGCATTACGACCGCCTCCGGGCCCGCCTCGTGAAGTACGTCCGTGAGCGCGACCTGTACGCCCAGGACATGTACATCGGGGCGCACCCGCTGCACCGGCGCTCGCTCCGGGTCTACACCGAGACCGCCTGGGCGAGCATCTTCGCCCGCAACCTGTTCCGACGCCCGCCCCTCGACGAGCTCGCGCGCTTCGAGCCGAACTTCACGATCATCGACGTCCCGTCATTCGAGGCGGATCCCGAGACCGAGGGCACTCGCAGCGGGACGGCGATCCTCGTCCATCTCCAGCGGATGGAGGTGATCATCGTCGGGACGATGTACGCGGGCGAGATCAAGAAGTCGGCCTTCACCGTCATGAACTACCTGATGCCCGACGAGGGCGTCCTGCCGATGCACTCCTCGGTCAACGTCGGCCAGGCCGGCGACGCGGCCGTCTTCTTCGGCCTCTCGGGAACCGGCAAGACGACGCTCTCGGCGGACCCCCTGCGGAGCCTCATCGGCGACGACGAGCACGGCTGGGGGAGCGACTACGTCTTCAACTTCGAGGGCGGCTGCTACGCCAAGACGATCCGCCTCTCGCCGATGTACGAGCCCGACATCTTCGCCACCACGAAGCGCTTCGGGACGATCCTCGAGAACGTCGACATCGATCCGGTGACGAGGGCCTTGGATCTCGATTCCGAGGCCATCACCGAGAACACGCGGGGGGCCTATCCGCTCCACTTCATCGGCAACGCCGACTCGACGGGGGTTGCCGGCACGCCCCGCAACGTGGTCTTCCTGACGGCCGATGCGTTCGGCGTCCTGCCGCCGATCTCACGGCTCACCCACGAGCAGGCGGCCTACCACTTCATCTCCGGCTACACCGCGAAGCTGGCCGGCACCGAGATCGGGGTGAAGGAGCCGGCGGCGACCTTCTCGGCCGCGTTCGGCGCGCCATTCCTGCCGCGCCATCCGGGCGTCTACGCCCACCTGCTCATGGAGCGCCTGGCGCGCTACGACGTCCCCGTCTGGCTGGTCAACACGGGCTGGACCGGGGGGCCCTACGGGGTCGGCCAGCGGATGAACATCAACCACACCCGGAACATGGTCCGGGCCGCCCTCAACGGCGAGCTGGCGACGGTCCCGACCGTGGTCGACCCCGTCTTCCGCGTTGCCGTCCCGACGATCGTCCCCGGCGTGCCCTCGGAGGTCCTCGTCCCGCGCGGGACCTGGGCGGACCCGGCCGCCTACGACGTCGCCGCGAAGCGGATCGCCCACATGTTCCACGAGAACTTCGAAGCCTACGCCGATGGTGTCAGCGAGGCGGTCCGGCGTGCCGGACCGATCACGGCCGAGGGCGCCGACGAGGTCCGGGCCGCCGGAGCCGGCGGGGGCTGAGGTCTGGCCTTCGCCCGGTTGGCGATGTGCGGACCGGGCAGCGATGGCCCGAATCAGGGTCGGCCCGCCAGCACATAGCGGTGCTCCGGTCGTCCGGGAGCTCCATAGTTCAGCGTCAGCTCGACGACGCCCGTCTCGGCGAGGTGGTCGAGGTACCGTCGGGCGGTGACTCTTGCCACGCCGGCCACGGACGCGACCTGGACGGCCGACAGGGGTTCACCGGCGGTCCGAAGGGTGTCGATGACGAGATCGCGGGTGGCAGCCGACAGGCCCTTCGGTAGCTCCCGCTCATCGCCGGGCCTGAGGAGTCCGTACATTCGGTCCACGTCTGCCTGGCTCGTCTCCTCCACCTGTCCGAGTCGGGACGCGACGGCGGCATAGGACTCGAGACGCTCACGGAAGACCGCGAACGTGAACGGCTTGATGAGGTAGTGGACGGATCCCCCGTGCATGGCCGCGCGGAGGGTCGCAACGTCCTTGGCGGCCGTGATCGTGATCACGTCGACCGGGCGACGCTGCTCGCGGAGTCGGCGCAGGACGTCGATGCCGGACATGTCCGGCAGGTAGATGTCCAGCAGGAGCAGGTCTGGTTGCAGCCGCCCCACCAGGTCAAGCGCTTCGCTGCCGGTCCTCGCGATCCCGACCACCTCGAAGCCACCGACCTGCTCCGTGTACAGGCGATGCAGGTCGGCGACGCGGAAGTCGTCGTCCACGACGAGCGTCCGGATCATCGGGCTCTCGCCGGTGCCCGCGGCGCGGTGCGTGTTGCGCCCGGCGCCGTGGCGGTCCCGGCGGTGCCGGACCGCGGGAGTCGGACCGTGAACACCGCCCCGCCGTCGCCCCTGACCGTGATCTCGCCGCCGTGACGCCGAACGACCTGCTGGACGAGCGCCAGGCCGAGGCCACGCATCGGCTGTGACCCGGCCTCCTTCGTCGTGAAGCCCTCCTCGAAGATCCGATCAGCCATCCCGGGGTCGACGCCGGGTCCGGAGTCGTGAACCTGGATATGGATCCCTTCCGTCGCCACCCGGACGGCAACGGCCACCCAGCGGCCGGTGGTGGTGGGTCCCTCCGCTACCGCATCCAGGGCATTGTCGATGAGGTTCCCGACGATCGTCACCACGTCGCGAACCTCATCGAACTCGCGAACCACGAGCATCTCGTCCGAGATTCGCAGCGAGATCCCGCGCTCCGCCGCGACCACGGCCTTGGCGAGGAGCAGCGCGCTCAGGGTCGGATCTCCGACCCGACCCAGGAGCGTCTCGATCAGCTCCTGGTGGGAGACGGCGTCCTCGGTCGACAGCGAGATCGCCTCTCGCTCCCGCCCGAGCTCGACAAGACCGACGATCGTGTGCAGGCGGTTGGAGAACTCGTGCGCCTGGGCGCGCAGCGCGTCAGTCACCGTCCGGACCCCTTCGAGCTCCCGGGTCACCTCGGCGAGCTCGGTCCGGTCGCGGAACGAGATGACGGCACCGGTGACCTCACCGCGGACGTAGACCGGCATCCGATTGGCGATGAGCACCCGTCCCTGGGTGACAACGAGCTGGTCCGGACCATCGCGGGCTCCGAGCAGGACGTCGCGGACGCGCCCGGGGGCGAGCACGTTCGCGACTGATCTGCCGACCGCCTCGGACTCGAGGGCGAGCAGGCGGCGGGCCTCGTCGTTGAGAAGGGTGATCCGCCCGTCGAGGTCGACCGCTACGATTCCCTCGCGGATTCCATGGAGGACGGCCTCGCGCTGTTCCAGCAAGCCCGCGATCTCGGCCGGCTCGAGGCCGAACGTCTGACTCTTCACGTGACGCGAGAGGAGCAGCGAGGCCAGTGCTCCGAGGGCCAGCGCGGCGAGGAGATAGACGCCCAGGGTCGGCAGCTGGGCCGCAAGATCGGACCCGATCCGATCCTGGAGGAAGCCCACGGACACCATGCCGACCACGGCTCCGGCGGCATCCCGGATCGGCACCTTGCCCCGGACCGAGACGCCGAGCGTGCCTTCCTGCGTCCCGGACCACCGCGTTCCGCTGAGCGCGGGCTCCGGGTCGGTGGAGACCATCTCACCGATCCGGGCCTCGTTGGGGTGGCTGAACCTGATCCCGTGATCGTCGGTGATGACGATGAACGTCGCACCGGTCGCGAGCCGGATCTGCTCGGCGAGCGGTTGCAGGATGCTGCCGGGGTCGTCCGCGGCGACGGCCGCGCGGACCTGTGGCAGGGCCGCCACGGAGTCGGCCACCGCGAGCGAGCGTTGCTCATACGACTGGTCGAGCTGTTGGCGGGCAACGAACACCGAGGCGACGGCGCCGGCCGCCACGACGGCGAGGACGATTCCGATCTGCAACGCGAGGATGCGTGACGCGAGGGTGAGACGGTGTCGCACGGGCGTCTCCTGTGGGTCGCCATCCTACGGGTGATGCCGGCAGTCGTGAACCTGCAGTCGGCGACCACAACGACCACAACGACCGTATCGACCGAAACGACCGCAAGGCTCGACGCCGCCGGGCCGGGGGCCGAGGATCGCCCGCACCTCGACGGCGTCCGCCGCCGGAGCCAACGCCAACCTTGCGGAGGATCACCATGCACGCCCAGACATCGGGCGATCCCGTGCCGCACCCGCGCGGCGTCGGCCGTCTCGGCCGGCTCGGGATCCTGGCAACCAGCCTCGTCATCGCCGCCTGTTCATCAGGCGCGACGTCGAGCCCACCGGGCGCGACCGAGCCGCCCGCGTCCACGTCCCCGACCGAGGCGGCGAGCGAGGCGCCGCAGCTTCCCGAGTATCCGGCCGACGACCTCACGATCATGGCTCCGGCGGCGCCGGGCGGTGGCTGGGACAGCACCGCACGGGCGATGCAGCAGGCGGTCACCGACGCCGACCTGACGTCCCAGAACGTCGAGGTCTACAACGTCGCCGGTGCCGGCGGGACGGTCGGCCTGGCCCAGTTCGTCGAGCAGGAGAAGGGCACGCCCGAGTCGCTCATGGTCATGGGCCTGGTGATGGTCGGCGCGATCAGGACGAACGCCTCGCCGGTCGATCTCAGCCAGGTGACCCCCATCGCGAGCCTGACCGCCGAGTGGGAGGCGATCGCCGTCAAGGCAGACTCGAAGTACCAGACCCTGGCCGACCTCGTGGCCGACTTCAAGGCCGATCCGCGAAGCATTGCCTGGGGTGGTGGCTCGGCCGGCGGGACCGATCACATCCTCGTCGGGCTCATCGCCAAGGAAGCCGGTGTCGACCCGTCCGGCATCAACTACATCGCCCACTCGGGCGGCGGGGAAGCGCTCGACGCGATCCTGTCCGGCGCCGTGTCGGCCGGCGTCTCCGGTGTCAGTGAGTTCGCCGACCAGGTGGCCGCCGGCGCGATGCGCTATCTCGCGATCTCCAGCGACGCTCCGGTCGATGGCATCGAGGCGGCCACGATCCGGGACGCCGGCATCGACGTCACGCTCGCGAACTGGCGCGGCGTCGTAGCACCAGCGGATCTCGAGCCCCTCGAGCGGGACGCGGCCGTCGCCTTCATCGAGAAGCTCCACGAGAGCG
>Ga0326597_10014413_pt1 | contig 10364 bp, 10 predicted proteins | sample RVTome_12_FD_203789 | JGI IMG/M metagenome (GOLD analysis project Ga0326597, IMG submission 203789) | Soil microbial communities from uranium-contaminated site in the Upper Colorado River Basin, Wyoming, United States - RVT100D185 | ecosystem: Environmental > Terrestrial > Soil > Contaminated >...
CACCGGATGTCGTTGCCGGCGGCGGTGGCCTCCACGAGCGCATCCGGCGCGCGCAGCAGGTCCCGGGGACGGCCGCGCGGGGTGCAGGAGAAGAGCGCGAGCGCGGCGGCGAGCGCGGCCGCGCGCGGGATCAAACGGGGCACGCACTCTCCGCGGACCGCGCCATCGGGAAGAAGGCACTTCTAGCACGCACCCGCGAGATCCGCCAAACGTGCTAACGTCCCTGCGCTGCCCGAACGCGTCCAACCCGCCGCCGCGCGCACCCTGCTCCTGCTCACCCTGGCCGCCCTCGCCGTACGCGTCCTCTTCCTGCTGCTGGAGCCGGCCACCGCGCCGGTGGCGGACGAGCGGACGTGGGTGGACTGGGCGCGCGCTCTCGGCAGCCCGCGCGTCTCCTTCTCCCCGTTCCGGACGCACATGATCTTCCACCCGCCTCTCTACCCCTACTTCCTGGCCGTGCCGCTCGCGCTGACGGGAAGCCTCGAGGCGGCGAAGTGGGTGCAGGCCGTACTGTCGGTGCTGCTCGTGCCGGCCGTGGGACGGGTGGGCCTGCGAGCTTTCGGCCCGCGCGCGGGACTGGGCGCCGCCGCGCTGGCCGCGTTCTACCCGGAGCTGGTCTGGTTCGCCGCGCACTTCTGGGTCGAGAACCTGTTCCTGGTCCTGGTGTGGTGGGGCTTCGACCGGTTGCTCGCGTCGGATGCGCGCGCCCGCACCGCGCCCGCCCTGGCCGCGGGAGCGCTCTGGGGCCTGGCCGTGCTCAGCCGCGAGACGATGCTCTATTTCGTGCCGCTGGCCGCGCTCTGGCTGGCGTGGAGGCGGCGCGCCGATGGCGGGTGGCGCCGCGCGGCGGCGCTGGTGCTGGGTGCCGTGCTCGTGGTGGCGCCCTGGACCTGGCGCAACCGGGTGGTCTTCCGCGCGTTCGTTCCGGTCTCCACCGCGGGCAGCCTGAACCTCTTCCAGGGCAACGCGCCCCTCTCGCGCCAGGAGGTCTACGACGAGGTGGACGCCGTGCGCGGTCGGGTCGAGCAGCACCGCTTCGCCCTGCGCCGCGGGCTGGAGTCGATACGCGACCGCCAGCCCGCGTGGATCTTCGAGAAGCTCGTGGAGCAGATGCCGCGGTTCTGGGAGGCCGAGAGCATGGCCGCCATCCACATCAAGCGTGGGGCGTACGGGCCGGTGCCGCCCGGCTGGGCCATCTTCTTCGCGCTCGTGCTGCTGCTGCCCTATCTGGCGTTGTTGCCGCCGTTCGTGGCTGGCCTCGCCGGCGTGCGCTACGACCGGACCACGGTGCTGCTGGCCGGGTTCCTCGTCTACTACAACCTCATCCACGTGGCCACGCACGGGTTCAACCGCTACCGTCTGCCCGTGATGCCCGTGGTGTTCCTGCTCGCCGCGTGGGCCGTCTCGGCCTGGCGCGCGCACGCCTTCCCGGCGCTCTCGTCCACGCGAAAGGCCGTGGCCGCGGCGTGGGGGCTCACGCTGGCGCTTTCCCTCGTTCCGAGCATCCGCCACGTCCGGCACGCCGCCTACGGTCTCGCGCCCGGCACCTCCGAGACGCCGGACGAAGCGCCGTACCAATGACCGTCCGCTGGCACCTGCCGGTGGCCTTGCTGTTGGCCGTGGCCGTGCGCGTGCCGTTCTGGGCGGAAGCGCTCAAGACACCCCTCGACGGCGACGCCTCGATCATCGGCCTGATGGCGCGGCATCCGGGCCGCACCACCACGATGTGGGGACAGCCCTACGGCTCGCCGCTCGAGCCCTGGCTGGCCGCTCCGCTGGTCGCGGCCATGGGCCCGCGGCCCGAGCCGTTGCGACTCCTCTACTTCCTCCTGGGCCTGGGGCTCGTCCCACTCGCGTTTCTTCTCGGGCGCGCGCTCGACCCCCGGGCGGCCCTGCCGGCGGCGCTGCTCGCGGCCTTCCCGCCGCCCTACCTTCTCGTCCTCGCCTCGATGCCCCCGCCGATGTACCCGCTCGCGCTGCTGCTCGGCGGGGGCGTCCTGCTGCTGGGCCTGCACGCCGGCGCGCGCCTTTCGGCGGGACAGCGGCCCACGAGGGCTCTGGCCGGTTGGGGCGTCCTCGCCGGCCTGGCCCTGTGGACGCACCTGATGACGGCGTCGATCGTGCTGGTGACCGCCGCGTACATCGCGCGGAGGGCCCGGCGGTTCCGTGCCGTGCTGCCCGGCCTGCTGGCGCTGCTGGTGGCCAGCGCGCCCCTGTGGATTCGCGCGCTCGGCGAGGCCGAGGCGCTGCGCATCGTCAGCGTGTCCGGCCGGCGTCAGACGCTGGGGGAGCACCTGACCGAGGTGGTGCCGCGGCTGCACGAGCCGGTGGGTGGCCTGCTCGGCACGCACGTGCCGCTGGTCCCGGACGACCCCACGCATGTCGTGGTGGCGCCGCCCTGGGCGGCCGCCGGCCTGATCCTTCTCTATGGGGGCGGCATGATCGTGGCCGCGCGCCGCTTGCGGTCCCATCCGGCCGTCCCGCTCCTGCTGGCGGCGGCGGCCCTGACCGTGGCCCTGTTCCCGCTGCCGCTGCGCTCCGGTCCCGAGACGATCCGATTCCTCACCCCGCTCTACCTTCCCCTGGCCGCGCTCCTGGCCTGGGTGGGCCTGGCCAAAGACCACGCGCGGCGCGCCTGGATCGTGGTGCTCGCCCTGGCCGCGCTCCACCTGGTCGGCGCGCGTGCCCTGCTCGCCGCCTGGCGCGCGGCCGACCGGGCGCGGCCGCCGTTCCTGCTGCCGGACCTCGCGCCCGTGCTCGCGCAGCTTCAGGCCCACGGCCTGCGGCGCGCGTACGCGTCGTACGGACCCGCCTACCGCCTGACGTACGCGAGCGGCGAGTCCGTGATCGCATCGCAACCGTGGAACGAGCGGTTCTTGCACTACCCGCTGCCCTACCTCGACGAGGTGCGCTTCTCGAAGGGAGTGGCGTGGGTGCTGACGCCGTCCATCCCGAGCGACCTGCCCGCGCCCGCCGCGTTCGAGGCCGCGCTGTCGACGGCCGGGGGCAGCTGGCGCCGCGTGGATGCGGGGCCGGCCGCGGTCTTCCTGGCCTTCGTCCCGCCGTTCGGCCCGCACGTCGAGCCTCTGGCCGGGGCCGGCGCCGCGGGAGACGCCGATCCCGCCACGGCCCTCGCCCCGGAGCCGACGGCGCCCGCGGTGCTCACCCTGCCCGCACCCCAGCCGCTCGCCGCGATCGCGCTTCTCGCCGGGCCCGAGGGCCCGCGGCTTCCGCGCAGCATGGACGTGGCGGTCAGCGCCGACGGCGTGACCTACGAGACCGTGGCTCGGCGCCGGCGGCGGGACGAGCGCGAGGACCTGCGTTGGGTGAACGGGCATCCGCAATACGTGATCGACCACGACCTCATCGCGGTTCCGCTGGCCGGCCGCACCGTGGCCGCCATACGCGTCACGCCCGTCGCTTCCACCGACCCGTGGTCCCTGGGCGAGGTCCTGCTCCACCGGCCCGGTCCCGCCGTGCCGTGGGACGAGTGGCTCGATCCGCACCTGGGCTGGGATGAACGCTGGCGGCGGCTGCGCGCTACGCCTCGGCCCGAGCGCGAGGACTGGTACTACCGCTGGCTGCTCGCGAAGCGCGCGGCGGGGAGATGACTCAGGCGCCGCCGATCGCGTCGTAGGCGCGCCGGACCTTCTCCGCGAACCGCGCCGGGCTATAATCGCGCTCGATGAGGCGCCGCCCGCGATCGGCGCGCGCCGCCGCCGTCTCCGGCTCCGCCAGCACCTGCCGCACGCCGGCCGCCAGTCCCTCGGCCGTGGGCTCCGTCAGGACGGCCAGCGTGTCGTCGAGAAGCTGGGTGTGCGTGGCGATCCGCGTCGCCACCAGCGGCTTGCCCGAGGCGAGGTAGGTGTAGACCTTGAACGGCGTGTTCGCGCCGGTGCGCCGGGGCGAGACGAGAACGTCGGCCGCGGCCAGGAACCGCGGCAGCTCCACCACGGGCCGCTTGCCCGCGAACACGCAGCGGCCGCCCGCGGCCGCGGCGCGGGCGGCCATGCGGGCGACCTCCGCGGGCTCGCCGCCCATGAACAGGAACTGCGCCTCGCGGACGCGGGCGGCCGCGTCCACGAGCAGGTCCACGCCCTGGTAGGGCTCGAAGTTTCCGGAGTAGAGCACCACGGGCGCGTCGGCCAGGCCCAGGGAGGCGCGCAGCTCCGCGCCGGCGGCGGAGGGCGGCAGCTCGCGCGCGTCCACCAGCGGGGGGTCCTCCACCTGGAAGACGCGCGCGTGCGGCGCCCGCGCCCTGACCGAGCGCGTCAGGCTCTCGCACACGGTGATCACGGCCGCGCTGTGCCGGAGCGCGTGCTCCTCCAGGGCCTCGGCCGCCCAGAGGAGCGGACCGCGCCGCGCGAAGCCCGACTCGCGGAGCTGCTCGGGGATCGAGGAATCCACGTCCACCACCAGGGGCAGGCGGAACAGCCGGGCCAGCGGCGCGGCCAGGTGCGCCGCCTCTTCGACCGCGTGGACCACGTCGTAGCGGCCGCGCGCCATGCGCCACGCGGCCTCGGCCATGAAGGGCACGTCGAGCAGGAGCTTGGCCAGCGAGGGCCCCGCCCGCACGCGGCCGACCGGCAGCCGCGGGCTGCGCAGGTGGCGCACCGGCGCCAGCTCCACCGCCGCGCCCTGCGGGTACGTGAGCAGGTCCACCTCGTGGCCGAGCGCGGCCAGCGCGCGCACCATGGCCAGCACGGCCAGCGGCGTGCCGCGAACCTCGAAGAACGGCTGGGGGGAGAGGAAGAGGATGCGCAGGCGCGCGCCGGTCACGCCGGCGACGAGGCGGTCCGCGGGTCGGAGGTCTCGGTGGCGTCCTCGCCCAGGAACCTCTCCGCGTCGATGGCCGCCATGCACCCGGTGCCCGCCGCCGTCACCGCTTGGCGGTACCGGTGGTCCTGCACGTCGCCGGCGGCGAACACCCCGGGGACGTTCGTGGCGGTCGTGCCCCCGACCGTCTTCAGGTATCCCGCCGGGTCCATGTGGAGCTGGCCGCGGAAGAGGGCCGTGTTGGGCTCGTGGCCGATGGCCATGAAGATCCCGCCGGCCGGCACCTCGACGACCTTGCCCGTGGGCAGGTTGCGCAACCGCGCGCCGGTGACGCCGACGCCGGGGCCGCCCAGGATCTTCTCCACCGTGCTGCTCCAGATCCAGTCGATCCGGGGGTTGCGGCGGGCGCGCTCCTGCATGATCTGCGACGCGCGCAGCGTGTCTCGCCGGTGCACGACCGTGACCTTGTTGGCGAACTTGGTGAGGAAGGTGGCCTCCTCCATCGCGGTGTCGCCCCCCCCCACCACCAGCACGTCCTTTCCCTTGTAGAAGAACCCGTCGCAGGTCGCGCACGCCGAGACGCCGCCGATCTTCGTGCGAAACTCCAGCTCCTCGGACAGGCCCAGCCAGCGCGCGCGCGCGCCCGTGGCCACGATCAGGGTCTCCGCGCGGACGGCGCCCTCCTCCAGGTCCAGCGTGAACGGGCGGCGGCCGAGATGCGCGCGCCGCAGCGCGCCGCTGGTGAACTCCGCGCCGAAGCGTGCCGCCTGCTTGCGGAAGCGCTCCATGAGGTCGGGCCCCAGGATGCCTTCGGGAAAGCCGGGATAGTTGTCCACGTCGGTCGTGAGCATGAGCTGGCCGCCGGGGACGTCCGTGGGATCGTCGCTGCCCCCGCCGTCCACGACCAGGGGCTCCAGGTTGGCGCGGGAGGCGTAGAGGGCCGCGGTGAGGCCGGCCGGGCCCGATCCCAGGATCACGACCCGGTAGTCAGTCTTCTTCGGCATGGTCTCCTCGAGCAGCGGATACGGCCCAGTATAGCCGCGCGCGAAAGCGCCCTTGCGCGCGCCGTCCTGCCCCGATCGTGTTGACAGCCGGCGTGGGCTGCGGATACGGTCGGGCACATGCAGACGGCCTCACGCATCGACGTGCTGCTCTCGACGCTCAACGCCACCGACGTGGGCACGCTCGAGAGCATCACGGCCAAGCTCGACGCGGTGCGGGACGAGCTTCTCGCCCTCGAGCAGCCGGAGCTGGCCGCGCGCGCGGGCGAAACGATCGCGGCGTTGCGGCGCGGCGACGTCGTGGAGTTCAAGCGCGGGCGCGCCTTCCTCCAGTCGAAGATCGGCCACCTGCGCGTGTAGCCTCGGCGCAGCGGCCCGCGCTCGCTTCACGACCGTCAACATCGTCAACAGCTTTTACACACGCCCAACGGCCGCAAGCGTCGCACCGCGCAGGTGTTCCGCCCGCACCCCCGGTTTTCGGCGTCGGCGGCCTTTATGGGCTGCCGGGCCGCACCGCGGTGCGGGCTCGCGCCTTGCCACATCGTCTGGAACGCGGCGCACGGCGCGCGCGTCGTCCGCCCTCGGCGTAAACCACCGGCACGCCGCGCAATTAGCGCCGAGCGGCCTGGCGAGCCCTTCCAGGACCGTTGGGCACGACCGTTGCTAAAACCATATGTGACGGCGATCACAACTGGCGGCCACACAACATCCCTGCAGAGGGCACCGTGGAGAGGGTAGAAAGAGGGTAGAAAAATGAAGCGCAACATGATCACCATCGCGGCTTTCTCGTTCATCGCACTGTTCGCGGGCGCGCAAGCGCAGGCGGACCTGATCATCACGATCGGCCGCTCCGACTTCCAGCCCGACGAGAACCTCCTCTTCAACGGCGACGGCCTCGCCGAGCACGGTCGAGGTCGACGAAGCGGAGCTGACCCCTTCCCTCCTCTCCACGCCGCGCACGGCGGGACGCCTCGCCGGCTCCCGCCGTCGCCTTTTTCCCCGGCGGCACGTGCCTCCCACCGTATAATCAAATAACCATTCCCGTCGTTCCCCACGGATCTCCCGGACACCGCGACCCGCTTGTGGTCGAGGAGGATGGAATGCAGCGTTACCTGGGACGTCACTCCGAGGTTCTCTACGCGTTGCTGCGCGTGATGGCCGGCCTGATGTTCGCGCAGCACGGAGCCCAGAAGATCCTGGGCGTGTTGGGTGGCCAGAAGGTCCCCCTTGTTTCGCTCTTCGGCCTGGGCGGGCTCATCGAGCTCGTGGGCGGCCTGCTGATCGCGGTCGGCCTGTTCACGAGCTGGGCCGCCTTCATCTGCGCGGGCGAGATGGCGGTGGCGTACTTCATGGTCCACTTCCCGCAGGGCTTCTGGCCCGTCCAGAACAAGGGCGAGCTGGCGGTCCTGTATTGCTTCGTCTTCCTTTACATGGCCTCCCGGGGCGGGGGCCGCTACAGCGTGGACGCATCGATGCGGGGCACGGCCGCGCGGCCCTAGGCCGCCGGGCCTGAGCGCCGCCTCGGATACCTGCGCGCCGTCCGGAACCCGGGGCAACGCCTCACCCGCACGCAGACCTCGAAGATGGCCGGGCAGCCGGACATGATCCTGCAGTTCGCGCATCACCTGGCGGCCGAGGCGCGGCGGGCGGGGCGGGCGGGCGTGCAGGTGCGCGCCCGCGTGACGGCCTCGCTGAACGGGCGCGAGCCACAGCTCCTGGTGGACCCGGAGGTCGACCTGGCCGCCCAGCCGCGTACGCTGCGCCGCGCCTCGTGGATCGTGCCCCTGTACCAGCCGTTGCCGTCGCGTTCCGACACCGCACGAGCAGCCGGACGCGGACGAATGAGCGGACCGGCGGCTACTGCACGGTGCCGCTGAAGGGCTGGGTGACCGTGACCGGGGCGGGGGACGCGTGGTGCAGGATCATGCGCCAGCCCTCGGGCGTGCGACGGAACACGTTCGTGGCCTGCGCCACCGCCACGCCCACGTCGTCGTCCTGGGTGGCCGTGATGTTCTCCGCACAGGCCACGATCCCCACCTCGCCGATCACCTGCATGCGCACGTCGGTGGGCTGCACGCGCATCCAGCGCGTGTTCGCGAAGATCTGCTCCCAGGCGGCGCGGACCGCGTGCCAGCCCACGAGCGCCTCCGACCCCGGGTGGATGCAGCGCACGTCGGGCGAGTGAAGCCACACCCGCTCCATGGCCGCGAGGTCGAGCGCCTCGAGCGCCCGGTAGAACCTTTCGTTCGCCTCGCGCAGGTCGTGGACCGTGTCCCCGGAGCCGTCGTGCATGACTCCATTCTACGTGGGGGAGCGGGGGGCAGGACCGGCCGGCCGAGGGGTAGAATCCGGGTATGGCCTCCACGGCCGTGGCCCCGGTCGCGACGCTTCCCCTCCGCCACTCCTGGGTGGAAAACCGCGAGCTCCCCGGCGCCGGGGGCCGCCGCGAGGTGGTGAACCCCTCGACCGGCCGCGCCTTCGCTTCCGTGAGCCTGCTCGACGCGCGCCAGGCCGCGGAGGCCGTGGCCTCCGCGGCGGCCGCCTTCGGCGGCTGGAGCGCCCGGAGCTTCCGCGAGCGCGGGAGGGTCCTGCTGGGCGTGCGGGAGCGGATGGTCGAGCAGGCGGAGGAGATCGCGGCGCTGATCGAGCGCGAGCAGGGCAAGCCGGCGGCCGAGGCGCACCTCGTCGAGTTGTTCCCCGCCGCCGAGTTGCTGAAGCACCTGGCTCGCCACGCGGAGGACCTGCTGCGCGACGATCCCGTCGAGACGCAGGTCCTGCTCTTCGCGCACAAGGAAAGCCGCCTGGTGTACGAGCCGCTGGGCGTGGTCCTGGCCATCACGCCCTGGAACTACCCGTTCTCGATCTCGCTCTCCAGCGTGGCCACGGCGCTCATGGCCGGCAACACCGTCGTCCTCAAGCCGGCGCCCGCCACCACCCTGGTCGGGCTGCGCCTGGCGGAGCTCTTCCGGGAGGCGGGGCTCGCGGACGGCGTGCTCAACGTCGTGGCCTGCGACGACGTGGTGGGAGCGGGGATGGTGCGCGACCCGCGCGTGGCCAAGATCGTCTTCACGGGCAGCGCGGCCACGGGGCGCAAGATCATGGAGGCGGCGGCGGCAAACCTCACGCCCGTCGTGCTCGAGCTGGGCGGCAAGGACGCGGCGGTGGTGTGCCGCGACGCGGATGTCGACCGCACGGCGCGCGGGGTGGTGTGGGGCGCCTTCTTCAACGCCGGACAGACCTGCGCCTCGGTGGAGCGCGTTTACGTGGAGCGCGCCGTGGCCGAGCCGTTCCTGGCCCGGGTGGTCGAGGAGACCCGGCGCCTGCGCGTGGGGGACCCGGCCACGGCCGAGGTGGACGTGGGACCGCTCACGCTCGAGCGGCAGCGCCGCGTCGTGGAGGAGCACGTGGCGGACGCGGTGGCGCGCGGCGCCCGCGTGCTCACCGGGGGCCAGGTGCTCCCCGGCCCGGGATGGTTCTACCCGCCGACCGTGCTGGCCGGCGTGGACCACACCATGCGGATCATGCGCGAAGAGACCTTCGGCCCGGTGCTGCCCGTGATGGTCGTCGAGGACCTGGACGAAGCCGTCCGCCTGGCCAACCAGAGCGACTACGGCCTGACCGCCAGCGCCTGGACGCGCGACCCCGAGACGGCGAGGCGCCTCCAGCGCGAGCTGCGCGCCGGGGTGGTCACCGTCAACGACTGCGCGTCCAGCTACGGGGAGCCCTCTGCGCCCTGGGGCGGCCTCAAGCACAGCGGCCACGGGCGGACGCACGGCCTGGCCGGCCTGCGCGAGATGGTCCACGTGAAGTACGTGGCGCGCGACCTCTCGCGTCGCCCGCTCCTGTGGTGGTTCCCCTACGACGGCGAGCTGCGCCGGCTGGCGAGCGCGTCCCTCCAGGCGCTGCACGGCAAGGGCCTGCGCACGCGGCTCTTCAACCTGGCCCGGCTGCTGCGCTCGCGCCGGCTCTGGCGGCGCGCGCAGATCGGCGCCCTCTTCCGGAACCCCGACAAGCTGTTCTAGCGTGCGCACGGGATCGCAGCTCTTCGCGGCCAGGCGCCCCAAGTGGCTCCACATCACGATCGGCGTCACCCTGATCGCGATCGCGGTCACCCTGACGGTGAGCTGGCACATCCTGGGATCGGACAACCTGCAGGCGGCACGCCAGAGCACCGGGCGCCTCGCGCTCTACATCGTGGGCACCGTGCTGTCCCTGCTGCTGGTGGCCGGGCTCGGCCTCATGGTCTTCCTGCTCGTGCGCGAGGTGCGGCTCAACGAGCGGCAGTCCAACTTCGTGAGCGCGGTCACGCACGAGCTGAAGACGCCCGAGGCCTCGCTGAAGCTGTACCTCGACACGCTGCAGCTGCGCGACCTGCCCGAGAGCCGGCGCGAGGACTTCTACCGCACCATGCGCCAGGACCTCGACCGGCTGCACTCCACCATCAACAACGTCCTCAACGCGGCCATGTACACCGACCGCCCCGTGGTGGACCCGCGGCCGCTGGACCTGGCCCGGCTGGCGCGGCGCTCGCTCGAGCTGACGCGCACGCGCCATCAGCTCCCGCGCGAGTGCTTCGGCTACGAGGGT
>Ga0326597_10014414_pt1 | contig 10364 bp, 8 predicted proteins | sample RVTome_12_FD_203789 | JGI IMG/M metagenome (GOLD analysis project Ga0326597, IMG submission 203789) | Soil microbial communities from uranium-contaminated site in the Upper Colorado River Basin, Wyoming, United States - RVT100D185 | ecosystem: Environmental > Terrestrial > Soil > Contaminated >...
CTGCCCTCCGCAACTGCGGTTGTTCGGGATCCGGCCGGCCCTGCCGCCAGCCGAAGGAGGCGCTGAATCCTTCTCCCTTGCACTCTTCTAGCCCCAGTACCACGCCGGAGCAATAGCACCAAGGTGCCATATGAGCGGCACCTTCGGAGTACCCCAACCGCTGTGGTACTAGCCCCTTCTTCGGCCCAAGCCCTTGTAGTTCGCCCCGAGCCACCTGTGCAAAGGTGAGAGAAGCTTTGGCATTCGGCTGCGGTCACGTCGCTGCTTTGGGGATCACAAACTGGATGGGGGCTGGGGGGATTCGTCGGAGCGCAGCGGAGATCCCTAGCGAAGTCGAGGGAAACCCCCGACCCGCTGCCATTTCGCTCGCACATTCTTCGGATGAATGGGGGGCTGGGGGGATTTGTCGGAGCGCAGCGGAGATCCCGAGCGAAGTCGAGGGAAACCCCCGACCCGCTGCCATTTCGCTCGCACATTCTTCGGATGAATGGGGGGGCTGGGGGGATTTGAACCCCCGACCCGCGGTTTAGGAAACAAAAAGGGGCCACTTAGCTAACATGCTGAGCGGACGACAGAAAACCCTGCAACCCTCTTTCCGTCCAGCTAGTTACCCACTTGGGTCGAGCTGCTCCGAGTTGTGCCTAGATTCGCTGAAATGCACTAAGGGTCCCCACAAAAGTCCCCACAGTTTACGTGGGGGCCTAGTTAAGCCTCACTCCCTTTTTTAGTTGGACTTTGCGAAACTTCACCCCTGCACCGTATCCGTCGACACTGCATTGATGCGCGGTCAGATTTGAGAGCCTGAACTTGAAGATGACGATGTCTCCAGGATCGAAGTTGTTTACCCGGTATCTCCGGCTCGATAGAGTTTCCTGCAATACTTCGACAGGTCGCAATGATGATTTCGACACAGCTTCTGCCTGTTCAATACTCGCATTGGCTCCGAAGTCCACCAAGAATTCATACCTTTCCAATGCGTGCTTACGACTTGTATTGGACAGTTCAAGCTCCAGATAATGGCGGTTGGCGATATTAGGCTCTTGACCTGCCTCAGCTTGGAAGCGCGGATACGGTGAAAAATCCCTTTGACGGACTGTGACTGATGCCGCTCGTTCGGTCCACAAGCGCCATAATAATCCTCCCAGCGCGATCACATTACCTGCAAGCGATGTGCCTAGCTGCCAGTCCATCGGTACAGTGACACTCCACTCAGTAGTATGTGATCTGGAGTTGGTTGTGCTCGAACCAGTAAGTTGCGAACTTCGCTCGAATAGCTTTTCGAAGACAGATGCTTCGAGCGGCCTGCAAAGACGAGTGGGGAACCAGTAGGTAAAACGCTCCGCCGAGCTCAGAGTAAGGCTTCCATTGAGCATCAGCTTCGGAATCGCTAACGCTGTCTTCGGTTTCAACTTCAATGATGAACTGAACAGTGTTTGCACCCCTTGGAGTAACGACAATGTCGGGATATTCACTCCCCACAGCTATGTTCTTTTCCGATCCGGGGTTCATATGGACATCGTACTTTGAGCGATCCAGTCGCTGTGCGGCGGTCTGAATGACTGTGTCATGAAGACCTTGGGTTGTCTGGGGTCTTGTGTATACGCCCATTCAAATCACCTCTCGAATGGCAGCGAAGATGCATGAACCGTCAAACGGGTGTCAAGCAAATGCGCCCCCGACTTCTTGCAGGTTCTCCCCAGCGTCTAGAGGCCAAGCAAGAAAACGTAGCAACCGGTTATTTCACAACGTATGATTCTCTGGTAAACTCATTCTAATACGTTATGGCTCCGGGAAACAAGCTAAAACACCTTGAGTTCATACAGTCGGTCATCAAACGGATGTCCGGCAACTGTTTTTTACTCAAAGGCTGGAGCGCTACGCTTGTTGCCGCGCTTTTCGCTCTTGCTGCGAAAGATGCCAACAGACATTATGTCATCGTGGCATACCTACCCGTTCTAGTTTTCTGGATTATCGATGCGTATTTCCTCTCAGAAGAAAGGGCGTTTCGGGATCTTTACGACGACGCTAGAAAAAAGAAGGAAGATGAAACAGATTTTTCGATGAATGCCGAACCGTTTCGTGGCGGAAGAAACAGTTGGGCGCGTGCTCTGATTTCTCGGACTTTACTTTTATTCTATCTTTCCATGATCGGGGTAATGCTTGTAGTGATGTATTTCATCAAGTAGAGGGCGGGCATGGCGCGAAGAGTGTTTTTTAGTTTTCATTATGAGGATGTGCGAACATTCCGCGCAAATGTTGTGAGGAACCATGCATTAACGAAAGAAACAGGAGAGGCGGGGTTCTTTGACGCATCGATATGGGAAGATGCAAAGAAACATGGCGACATTGCAGTGAAACAACTGGTCAATGTGAGTCTTGAAAATACTTCTGTGACGTGCGGTCTAATAGGGACAGAAACTTGGAAGAGAAGATGGGTTAGATATGAAATCTTGAAGAGCTATGATAGAGACAACTTGCAGTTCGGCATTCACATTAACAGCGTCCCCGACAAGAATAGGCAGACATTTCCTCGGGGACCCAATCCTTTCGATTGTTTGGGCTTTGTTGTCAGTTCCGATGGAAAACAACTTACCTATTACGAACACGATGGAACGGAATGGAAAGTCTACCAAGATCTGCCACCCAGAACGACCAACTTTAGTAGTCAACACTGGGGCAAGGGTTTCAAGTTATCTGCATGGGTTCCGTGTCACGACTGGACCAGTGAGGATGGATACAACAATTTCCCAACTTGGGTAGACAGCGCCAAGTAAGCTCCGCTGACAGAAATCAGACTTCGACACCTTTTTCCCCAAAGTGGCTCATAAGGGCGTAGATGCGTCCGACGTAGGTTGCGAGGTGCCCCAGATTCGCGAGCAAAACACCTCGATCAAGGTCTGGCACTATCTGCGGGTGACCAACCTCGTTACGTGTTATTCGGCAGAACTGAAACATCCCACCAATCACGACTTCAAGGTCCTGTGACAACACCGAATCCGTGGGACGGCTCTTACAGCTTTTATAGGAAGTGAGAAACTCCTCGTATTTCTTGGAAATCATGCGGTTGTTAATCCGACCAAGGAACCTGTTGCGGTTCCCCTCGTCTCGAATACATTCACCGTAAGTGTGGATCAGGAGATTCACTGCGCGTTCCGAAGCAGCGCCAATCATGAATGCTGCACCGAGCAATGCATCGGCTCGAAAGCAGCGGATCGCTTCTTCTACAAACCGAATTATCACAGGATCGCAGCCGGGAACCCGATCTCGAATGGTCTCTGGCAACCTGTCGATCTCAAAGGGAAGTGCCTGTCCTGGTCCAGCCTCTCCAGCCTCGATAGCTTCCTTCATCTGCTGGAGCAGGGTCTTGAGTGGTGAGTCTGGCCCACCGACCACTATCTTACCCGTGTTATACACACTAACCGAAGCTGTGCGCGCGCCGGCTCGGATGTCGATCTTCGCGCAGTACTGTTCTTCTGTGCTCTTGTAATCAAGTTTTTGTCGCTCGACAAAGGAAATTACGGCGGCAAGTGTCTTTGGCTCTGCTGTCGTCATAGAGTATGTAGGACTTGGCCTAACGGCATGAGCTAAGTCAAACCCTCACTGCAAACGATCTTGGGGATCGGATGGTCTTCGAGTTCCAAGCTCCGGCGATCCACCCAATCGCGCATGTTGTGTTGATGGTAGAGCCGGACAAGGTTTTTCATTAGCTGCTGGCCAGTCAAACCGTTACGCCGAAGAAGATTCAGTTCACGGTTTATGGCCGCCGTTATGGGACCACGAAACGCCTTTTCCAAGATGTTGATCTGTGCCTTAGCGTCCTCGTCCGAAGTCACACCGAACAGGATTCGCAGTTCCCGAAGCACATATCGTTGACCGTGGGTGAGGGATAGTGTGTGTTCCCGTTCGACCTGTCTGTGTTTCACTTCTTCAGCGAACTGCCGCTTTACGCGCATGACTGCTGCGTTATAGCCTGTGGGCAAAGAAGTAGTGGCCATGCGCGGGCCACACTTGATGGTTCCCAACACCTTTGGGATATCCCGCGAAACGACTTCACCTGCCTTGTCTAGCAGAAACAACTGTTGATAGCGCCCGGCTTGGCAGAAGACATACAAACCGTTTTGGGTAGATGGCATCGCGGCGCGGATACCGTCTCGCAGGCTTGCGATTCTTTCGTACTCGGTGGGGTCGTCCTTCCGCAATTGACGCAGAATCTCCTCGGCTTCGTTTAAGTCTACGAACTCGCCTTCTTCATCTTCGAAGAGGCTCAGGTTTGCACCTTTCTTCTCGTAAATCGCATACATGGCTTCTTCGTTGATTTGCTCGGTCTGGTCGAGAATCGCGGAATCTTCTCCGATAGTGTCGTGGATTTCCTGAATTCGGTTTTGGAGCTTTTGCCGTAGGCCCAGGTTCCGCTCGATACCAATCTCTGGCAGGAAATTGAATCCGTAAACAATATCATGGTCGCTTCCGATTCGGTCTATTCGTCCAAAACGTTGAATCAATCGCACGGGGTTCCAGTGAAGGTCGTAGTTAATGATCTTGTCGCAATCCTGGAGATTCAAACCCTCCGCCAAAACATCGGTAGCAACGACGGTAAATAACTCCGACTCTCCGGGCGGTCGGTGGTATTCGGGATTCGCCTTGGGTGCAAACCGCCCCACGACGCGGGCTTTGCTCTTGTCGCCGCTAAAGATCACTTCGATATCATCGAGTTTCCCGCCCGGATTCAAGTTGTCGAAAAGGTAGCGGGCTGTATCAGCATACTGCGTAAAAATAAGTCGCTTGCCGTCCTTGAGCGGCGTATGCGCCAACCGACGCTTCAGTGTTTGGAGCTTCGCATCTTTTGTGGGTGTAATCGGCTCCACCAATTCCAGTATCTTCTTTAGCAGACGGATATCGTGTTCGATGTGCTTTCGCAGGGTTTCAACATCAAAGTCGGCGGCGTTGTACCGGCCACCTACTTCGCGAAGTGCGTCAAGCAAGTCCGTCTCTTCCGAGTAATCGGACTCATACAAGATTGTCTGGGCATCCTCGCCCGCAGGGACAATGCCTTGCCCCAAGGCTGCAAGAAAAGACTGATGCACGCGGAGCAGCCGCCCAATTGTCTGTTGGAAGGCGTACACACTCGATTCAAATCGTTTGAAAAGCAGAACCCGAATCAAGCCGTGGAGATTCGCTCCTGCGCGATGCAAGCTGGCGTAAGGTTCATGTTTTTGCTTGTCCTTGGCGACGTAATGCCAGAGGCCATAGCGGGCATATGTGAGTTCTTCCGAAGGGGCCTTGATTGGCACGCCTCTGCGAGGCTTGCCCAAGTATCCACGCAATTCCTGGTAAAGCCCCTGGTAGGTGTCCTCGATGCTGTATTCGATGGCCTCCAATTCGCGCTTGGGGAAAAACTGATGCCTTCCGGCAACGATAACGTAGGCCCGCTTCCGAGCATCGAGATAGTCCCGGAAGTTTGAGGGATCAACCGGCTGGTGGGTTTCCGAGTCGAACCCGTACCAGCGCAGGATGTGATTCCTCGTCCGCCGGATTAGGATATTCGCCAGCAAGTCCGGGAGCTTCTTGTCTCCCTTCTCAATCAGCTTGAAATATTCCTTCAGGTCCGGTGGATTTACAGGCAGGTCTGTCTTGTCGTCTTGGTGGAAAAGCTTAATCTGGTGATACACGTCCCATGCGCTCTTGTTGCGCGGTGTGGCAGTCAAAAAGCAGCAACGTCGCCCGGTTGACAGAAATCCCTGGAGAATCTTGTAGCGCTGCGTATCAGGGTAGCGGAAGTTATGGCTTTCATCGATTAGAACGAAATCGCGGTCCCTGTACTTCACATCTTCTAGGAGAAGATTAGCTGCACCGTCATCGCCCTCCCGCAGGAATCCCATCGAAAGCACACGTGCATTCAATTGGTAGACTTCGTTGTAGCGCTCCCACATTTCCACCAGTGGGGCGGGGCACACAATTAAGGGCCGCGCATGATCTGTCCGTTCGAAATGCTTAACAATTGCAGTCCCGATGTAGCTCTTGCCCAAGCCGACTACATCGGCCACGAAACCCCCACCGTAATCACGGATTACCTGGACGGCCTGCCGCACAGCCACTTTTTGAAAGTCTGCGAGTTTGTTGATGATTTCGTCGTCCCAGAGTATGTCCTTTTCCTCCTCGCCTTCTAGCCGGTCCCTTACCAGCGCATAAAGCGTTTTCATGTAGATGTCATACGGGCGGACCGGAGCGATTGCCCATGACTGCTTCATTTCTTGCATCAAGGCTTCGCCGAAGTCCTGGGACTCGTTCCACAGTTCATCAAACCAGCGGACCAGCTCCGCGTGATTATCGTTCCCTTGGACGACGACGTTTAGTTCCGTGTTGTGCGTTACGCCTGCCAGCGTGAGATTCGAGGAGCCGACAATAGCAATCCCTTTTTCGTGGCGGTCCACCGCAAGACCGCTCTTGTCGAACACATCTCCGTAATCGAAGATGTAGGCCTTGGCGTGCATGCGTCCCTTGGTATAGACCCGAACCTTAATTCGTTTCTCTTCGATCATCCGTACAAGGACTTTGACCAGATTCTCCCCTTCGTCAGTCTGGTCCATAAGTTCGGCTGCGCTGCGGATGTTTTCAGCTGTTTCTCGGGCCATGCGCTTGCTTTCCGTGCGCTTCGGGTAGGCGTCGGCCTCAACCTTGTCGGCTACCAGTTCTAGGCGACGATAACCCTCGGCAAGCTGTTCGAGGGTTTCGTGATTTGTCGTGTTTCCAATGAGGAGGCGGAGTTCTTTCACTTCAGACAGGCGTTCCGCAATGCTTTCCAGGCCAGAAAGGAAGAAATAGCCGACTGCAAAGCGCGCTGACTCCGTAGACGACAGTATCCGGTTGATGTGGTTCACCAACTTCTCTTTGCGATTATCGATGATGTCGTGAGTAGGCATTTGAGATTCCCGTTTACGGGATGACATCCATCGGTTGCCAAACGGTCAAGCCGGGAATGTGTCGGAAGTCTCCGTCGTGCGTAACGATGTCGTTGATGACGGGAAGATGGCGGTTCATTGTGCCGAGGTGAAGCGAATCTCCCGTCAACAACGCATGGCTTGTCCGCTCGGCTTTGGTGTCCACCAGTATCTTTGTGCTGATTCTCAAGACTTGCAAGCCTATGGCCACTGTGTCCTCAAACTGCGTCTGATAGTCGCGGAGCTGTGCTGCAATGCCCCGGTTGTTTTGAAAGCACTGTTTCAAGTCCGAAGCTCTGGTCCGCTGGATGAAGCCCTTTGCAACAGCCTCAACCAACATGAGCTTGTGAAGCAAGTCGGAGAGAACCTGCGTGTTTACGAAAGCCGTCACCTCTCCCTGAGCGATTCTGCCAATAAAGGCCGTACATGTGGCAGACTTGTTTCGATAATGCAAGGTGAAGATGTTTGTGTCTACGAATACGGTCTGCCCCGACGGTAATTGGGCTAAGTCGGGCATGCTCTCAATCTTCGGGCTCCTCTTCAGCGGGGATGGGTAGCCCCAACCAAATCCCCCGTGTCTCCTCGGCTGCCCGCAACCTCTTTTGCTTTGTCTCGGGTTCCAAGCTTCTTGCCTTTGTTAATCGGTTATCGACCAGGTTGCGAAGAGCCTCGTAAACAGCATCGCGTTCGGCCCGCGTGAATCTGAGGCTGTCAAAAACCGCGTCATCGAGATCACGTCGATCAGGTGCATCAATCTCTTCCCAAACATCTCCGACCTGGCGGTCAAGCGTCCTCAAGTCTCTTGGTAAAAAGTCGGATTTGAGCAAAGGCATACGCCTGCAATCCGTAGGGTCAACCTTGAGCATGCCGCCACCGAGAATGGAGCGCCCCATGAGCTCAGCGTAAAGCCACCCGACAACTGAGTTCATCCAGGTCCATATGGGAACTGAATCTCGATTGCGATTGTGAAGCCTAAGTTCTGTAAAGCTATTGCTAGCGATAGCTCTTGCCGCATTCATCGAGCAGAAAAATGTGGCCCCAACGCCACATGGGAGCACCAGATCAGCAGGTTTGCGGGCTCTGAAGGCATACCAATTCGCCTTATTCCTGAATGTTCCACGCTCATTAAGTCCTAACTCTTCACCGTAAAGGATGTATCGCAGAGCACCTGTGCCACGCAGTTCTGCCTTAGAAGCATCAACGGCAAAGAAAAACCGATCAAGATGTCTTGCCCGAAGAACAAAGTGATTTGCGCCGCGAGTCTTCATTAGGCCGGGGTGAAGAAATCTTTCCTCAATTCTAAACTTCTCTACAACGTCCTTGGTAGGGTAAAAGAAATCATTGGCACCTGTCGGCTTGCCTTCGTTTACATCACATATCTGCCCCAGAAGAACAAGCTTGTCACCGCCCTTGCCAAGAAGTGTGTAGAAGACCTCGGGGGCTCGCAGATACTTGCCTCCCCATTTGTTTCCTGAATACGTGCCCTTCAGCAAAGGACCAGGTTGGGCAACCGGTTTTCCACGGACATCCACTTTTACGGCCTCATGTGTAACTTCTATTCCTTCTTGGAGGAGCGTTGCCTGTCCAACGGGGTAGACCCGATACTCTGGTGAAAGGGTTCGCTGCGTTCTGGATTCAATTTCCTCGAACACAATTGGCGAAATGACGTGCTCGAACGGGACCTTGAAGCTCACGAATCGCGCGGTTCGCTCCATGCTTCTCCCCTGCGAATCTTCAGGAGAGGAAAGCAAGACTATGACAGTATTGACATCGGCAGTTGCAAAAGACCGGCGAGCTTGATTATCGATAATCATCTTTATATGCCAATGTCTGAGCAGGAACTCCTGCAGATCGGCACCATATTCAGCGTCAAGCCATGAGTTTGAATTGATAAAGCAGAACGACCCATGCTTGTTCAATAGTGAAAGGCCAATAAAATAGAAATAGATGTAGAGATCGCTCTTCGCGTCCAATCGGTGAGCAGCAGTGCGAAGCCTTGGAGAATAGCGGAAAAAGGTTGGAAACGCTTGGTAAACAGAGCGGGCTATCTTGTCCTTGTATTCTTTCCTATCTGCAGGAGTAACAACATCCCGACTCATGAGAGGGTTGGAAATGTTTTGAGTCCGTACATACGGCGGATTCCCAATCACAATGTCGAAGCCTTTGCTCTCGCTCTCGAATACCTCCACAAATGCGATGTCCCAAACGAACGGAACCCGCCTCTCTCGCTTAAGGACCTCACGTGCACCACGTACACGATCTAGCGCGCCGTCTAATGCTTCAATTTTTTGCTGTGATTCGACAGCCTCCAGTTTGATTTGATAGGCTTTCTTCTCTACCGTTCCGTCAAGCCTGATTTGATGTTCCTGTGGTCCGAGACTCTTTCTCTGCAAGCTTTTCATTTCCTCCTGGATTTCGTGATCGCGGGCATCCAGGATTGCGGCGAAAACACGACGTTCCTCGTTTTCAAGTTGATCAGGTGTCCGGAAACGGGAGGTGGATTCATTGCTGTAGAATCTCAGCTTCGCCGCCTTTAGTTCAGTCACACGGCGTTTTATCTCGGGTGGCAAGTGATGGGCTGCCCGGATGTGGCTGAGACTGATGCCGCCAATCTCCTGGACCAAGCTGTCCCCACAACGGATCCGGAATGTGAAATGCGGAAGCAAGGGGTCACGTCGAGCATGGAGTTCTTCGCGGCTGAATTGAGCGTCAATAATCAGGGCCAACCACAACCGCAGCTCGGCAATGTGGCAAGCCCATTCCATTACGTCGACACCATAAAGACTTTGCCCAATGATCCGCTTACGGCGGTCATAAGCACCCTCACGCGTTCCTGTGTGTGCCGAAGCCCGCTCCAGCAAATTATCGAAAATGTTAAGCATCCCCACCAAGAACGAACCCGAACCGCAAGCCGGGTCGAGTACAGTGATCTCGCCTAAGCGAACCTCAATCGCTTCCCATAGCTTCGCCTGCGCCACTGCGCGGTCGGCGGCTGCTTTTTCTTCAGGTTCAAGGGCAAACACTAATTCGTAAAACAGGTCCTTCCTTTCCGCGCCAAGGTGATTTGTAAGGTTGTCCACAAGGGTAAGGCGACACATCAGGTCAATTTCAGTACGGGGGGTATAGAAAATCCCAGCTTCACCTCGCTCATCGGCGTCGGTGGATACATTGACAAGACTTTCGTAGACCTTTCCGATCATTTCTGGGTCAACGGCGACTTCCTTGTCCAGGGGACTGTCTTCAGCGATGGTAAAGTTATATCGATCTAGAAAAGTCAACACCTGGCCGAATCGAGAATCGCTGATAGCGAAGTTATGTTGGTCATCCAGTTTGTTTTGTTGAAACAGTCCGCCGTTTAGAAAGGGTGCAAGCGCAAGTGCCTCTTGAATGGCTGGTGGAAAATGCCGATGTCCACCGTGGAACTTT
>Ga0326597_10014415_pt1 | contig 10363 bp, 6 predicted proteins | sample RVTome_12_FD_203789 | JGI IMG/M metagenome (GOLD analysis project Ga0326597, IMG submission 203789) | Soil microbial communities from uranium-contaminated site in the Upper Colorado River Basin, Wyoming, United States - RVT100D185 | ecosystem: Environmental > Terrestrial > Soil > Contaminated >...
CTCGCCTGCGGCGGCTATGAGAACGACGATGCGATGAAGCTGCAATATTTCGAAGCGCAGCCGGTCTATCCCGTCTATCTCGGCAACACCGGCGACGGCGTCAAGATGGCGCAGAAGGCCGGCGCCGGGCTGTGGCATATGTGGCATTTCCACGGCGGCTACGGCTTTAAATTCCCCGAGCTGCCCTTCGCGATTCGCCATGTCTGGGCCGGACCTCGCAACGAGAATCGGAAAATGATCTGGATCGCCGTGGATAAGTTCGGCAAGCGCTTCATGGACGAGTACCCGCCCGCGCCCCAGGACACCGGCACGCGCGCTTTGGAGTATTACGACGCCGACATTCAGGATTATCCGCGCATCCCCTGCTACCTGATCTTCGACGAGGAAGGACGCAAGCTCGGGCCCATCGGCATTCCCATCGTCAACGACGAGCGCTACGAGGCGAGTTGGAGCGAAGATAATCTCGCAGAATTGAATAAGGGCTGGATCAAGAAAGGCAGCAGCCTCGAAGAGATCGCCGGGCAGATCGACGTGAATCCGAAAGTGCTGAAAACAACCGTCGAGCGCTGGAATTCACTCTGCAACGAAGGGCGGGATAACGATCACAAACGGCCGCCGAAAACCATGATGCCCATCGCCACGCCCCCCTTCTACGTCATCGAAGCCTGGCCCATCGTGAACAACACTCAGGGCGGCCCCGAGCACGACGTCAAGCAGCGCGTCCTCGATCCGATGAAAAAACCGATCCCTCGTCTCTACGTTGCCGGCGAGATCAGCTCGATCTACGGGCATCTATATCTGGAAGCGGGCAACATCACCGAGTGTTTCGTCGCCGGCAAAATCGCCGGACAGAACGCGGCGGGGGAAAAGGCGTGGGATTAACGTTTTGGGTGAGAGGCGCGGTCCGCCGCGTCGGTCTCAACCCAATGGTTCGGCACGTCTCAGTCCTCAACCGAAAGCGCTATTCGAAGTGCCCGAGCCAGCTCTCTGATTTTCGCAAGCCTCGGGTCGCCCACATAGTCGGTCAGCACAGATTTGGGTAGACTCACGAGTTCGTCACAGTGGATTGCGCTCTCATGCTTCAAACCTTCCTCGGTCCCCACCGGTACCTGCGTAGACAAGGCATCGTAACGCGAATAAACGGGAGCACAGATGACGGTCGAGAACTTGGACGCTATCACGACCTGGCGGCTGACGACGACGAAAACTCGAGAGCGCTTCGGATCTCGGCTGGAAGGGTGGCGAACTCGATAAAGGTCGCCACGCTTCAAACGGGCACCTGAAAGCTGAGGACGTCACGCGCCTCCCGATTCAGCCTGCGCGCAATTCGGTTGAGGATTCTCAGGTCCCCCGCTGACTCATTGCCGGCCTTTGCTGGTCGCTCAACAGCCGCGACTGCCCGGGTGCTCCGTTTGCTGCGGCGACCCCGCGGTCGTGCGGCGCTCGTTTCTTTCAAAAAAACATTCGTTACGGAACCGTTCTTTGATCGCATGTCGCCTCCTTAGAACCTGCCCTTGAGGATGTCAACCTTGCCGTGCCGAACCATGGGTAAGCTGATTACGTATATTGGACTTCCAAAAATCACCACGGGGAATTTACTCCTCCACCCCAATTTTCACCCCAAGTTCTGATTTCCACTCAGCAAACGTCGACCGCAGTCTTCCGAGAGCGGTTCGGTGGTCCCACTGATAGTGCTGGCATAGCCCTCAAGGAAGTCGAAGAGAGTTTCTCCTTCCGTCAATGTTGCGTGCCTTGGAGCCGGAGTGAAGACCTTGCGTAAGCAGTCCACGGCCAGTAATTCCGGCGTCGTGCCTTTTCTCCGTGCCTCCCCAGCCAGTGGCTCTTCTACTTCGGGTGGGAGTGTAATGATCGTCATAAATTCCTCGCTACCTTTATTCACAGTATACGCCGATCGAGGTCTGAGCGATAGCGGGCGGACGTCGTGCCGCTCAGGCGCGGCACGCTTTCCGCCGTCGCCTGGAGCGGCTTGTTGGACGCCCTGCCTCAAAAAACTCACGTATCACGCTCTGTTCGCGCCGATGCTGATTCGCAGACTGCAGTGACATACGAAGAAGCCGTAGAGGAACTCAGGTTCCCAGGAGTTCGACTACCCTCTTCAACTCCGGTTCCGCCTCAACAAGCCGTTCAACGTCGCTATTGGCCCAGGTGTAGACACGAAGTACCGTGCTCTTCGATCGAGCCCACTCTAGTAGGTCACGAACCTCCTCTCTTTCCACATCGAGATCAGTGACGACATGCACCGAGACTTGGCCCATCGCCGGGAAGCGCGTCGCGAGAGCGGCTCGACACTCAGCTACAGCTCGTGAAAGCGCTGTGCCGCCGGACGGCTGTGTCTCTACCGAGCCCTCGTCCAGCGCACCTGAACGATAAAACCGTACGGTGTCACTGAATGTGGCAAGCAGCAGGTTCGAGGCACCGTCTTGCATTATCTTCTGGCGCACGTGCTTGATCGCCGATCGGATCAAGTGCCCGGGCATGCTGCCGGAGGTGTCGATCAACATGACGGAGATGAAGTCGCCCAACGTGCGCGCCCAGAAGTTCGCAAGCCATTCCGATAGTTCCTTCGCGACCGCCGATCGTGGTGTGCACTCGTCGGCTGCTGCGATTTCGGTACCATTTCTCGTGAGCGTGCTGAGACTCACGCCGCTTCCCATATCGAAATAGTTGAGTCCGACTATCGCATCGGCATCCCATTCTTCGAGGGCGAAAAGCGCTCCCTTCATGTCCTGCGTACCGAAATGAGTTCTCGCCTTAACCTCTGACACCAGCAGAACTTTGCCGGTCTGGGCTCTGCGCACCAGCACTTCCGGGCGGTCAACGCAGTTCTTGAAGAGCGGCGAGGGAGGGACGCCCTGATACTGGTAGTAGAACTCGACGTTATCGCCGTCGGCGAGGTTGCCGATAGCTATTGGTTTGGCTGAAACCTTGCCGACCGCCAGGGTCCAATCCGAGCCGTCTGTTTTCAGTTCCAAGTTGGCGAGACCGTAACTGCGTAGCAGCAGTGTCACGAACCAGACTTCGTACAGTTGCCATCGCTGTTTCCAGTAAGGCAGGGCTAGGAAGCTTCGAATGTCACCGACAGAAACGCTCCGATGCGCTGCGTCGAATTCCTTCAACGCTCCCGTAAAGAAGTCCCGAACCCATTCTCGCTCCATTGAACAGGTGTTTAGGTCGTGGGGTCTCCTCTTCTTGCAATCGCTCCATCTGTCGCGAATCGACTTCCAGTCGAAAGTGGTTGGTGACGGTGTCTGGGATTCCGGCGGAAGTTGGAGCTGCTCTTCAGCTAACCGATCGAGTTCCTCAAAATACTGTACAAAACGCGAGAAATCGCCCGCTAGTGTTTCTTGGGGACAGAATGAGCACCTCCGCTCACCGCGGGACTCAAAGCTCGCACAATCCGGCGACCAGAACGCGTCGTGAAAGATGCGCCAGTTTCCCTCCCTCGGGAGAAGTGTTGGATCAAAAGCCAACGCCATGACGGAGCTGATCAGTGGTTGCTCGAATTGACGAAAGTACTTCAGATTGAGATTCAGCTTTTGCGCTTCATCGAGCGGCACGTGAACTTCCAGGTTCCCTTCTGTTCTCACCGCAGCATCTGCGAGGAAACCATACACGTCGAGGATCATGTAAGCGAACGGCCGCAAGAGTTCGAGGATTGCGGCCAGCACACGGCTTGCCGGTTGCGCGTCGAGAGCGCGCCCCAAGTCGGCATCGGGTATTACGGCGAAGTGTTGCCGGAGGCCCTCCAAGATGTCTCGCTCCGCGGTCGGCTTTCCATAGTCAAGCGAGCCGAGAAGATCCCTCACCGTTGCAGGCTCTGCCATGTCTTCCCTCACTTCCCAAGAACGAAGCGATGATGAGTTCCATTGACGCTACGAGTGATCCAGCAGGGCTTGAACATGCGCTGCCGGGAAGGCCGACGCGGCCATGGAGCATTTTGGAAGTTCAGCCAACTCGTCATCGGAACGATGCTCGGGGCGCCCAACCATTGAGTGAACTGATCACGAATATCGGACTTCTAAAAATCACCACGGGGGAATTTACTCCTTCAATCAATAACATGTCAATGAATCCTTTTCGCTCGTATATCCAATATCGCTGGTCAGTATAGTACCAATATACCTGACATAACGGTGGAGCCAATTCAGAGGGCGTCGGCCGGGCTGCGTACCTGTGTCGCCGCTTGATTCTATGTCCAAGCGCTCACAAGAGACTCGCCGGCGAGATCAGCTCGATCTACGGTCATCTATATCTGGAAGCGGGCAACATCACGGAATGCTTCGTCGCCGGCTAAATCGCCGGCCAGAACGCGGCGCAGGAAATGGCTTGGGATTAACCCCGGCCATCAGCGGCGCGTTTACGCGTCCGCCTGAATGGCCTTGTTATGCGGCGCCACTTCGATCACCCGAATGTTCACTTTCGGCCAGAAGCGGACCAACGCGCCGGCGCGCAAAGCGGATTTATAGAGCACGGTCAGACCCTTGTCCGCTTCCGACCAGCCGTACACGTTGACGACATCCGCCAATCTGGCAGCACCGCTCTTCGCTTAAAGTATCCGCACAAAAGGTGAGGCGTGAAAACTCTCGTCGACCGGGAAGCGCTGGCTCCAGTTTGCAAATTCAGATGCGAGGAGTCTTGTATGACCGGACAAAGGAACTAGGCTGCTCCGCGACTTGGACCCTGAAGCCTGCGTCGGCGCGCAAGCCGCTGCCGTGCTGTCGCCTGGTGCGGGCCGAAACGCCCATCGATTTCAGCTAGAGTCTCTCGCGCACCATACGCGTCGATTTCGATCATCGCCTCGAAGAGGGCGACGCCAGACTGACGTGACGTTCCCCCAAGCCGATGAAGCGTAAGTGCAAGATCCGTTAGTTGCGGTGCAGCAGTGGCGATTCCTGTTCGCATGTCGCCAAGTTCGCGACGCCAAGCAGCTACGAGCTTCTCCGCAATGGTAGCAACAAGCTCCTTCTCGTGCGGGAGTAGCGCCTGAAGACGCTCCACCACGAAATCAGATGGCGCGGCCGACGTATCCGTGCTGGGGTCTGCCAACGCGCGTAACAATTCGGCCGTTAGCGCGTCGGGTGCGAATTCGTCGGTAACCCTGAAGACGTCCATCACCACAGCGACCAGGTCCTTGTTCGCCCCTTGTAGCAAAGCCAGCAGCGTCTCAAAGGCAATCGGCCGTAGCTTCTCATCCGACCACAGATTCACAGCGGCATGCGCCAAGCCGATCTTTATCTCGTCAGTGCCGGACGCGATGATCTCGTCCCGAGCCCATACCCAGTTATCATTCGCCTTCACTGTAGCGACCAAGCCAACAAGTTCGCCGTACGCCTGTTGCAGAAACGTTCGGTCCGACTTGCGCCAATCGCTGATGAGCTCGAACACAAGCTGCTCATCCCAGCGCTGCGCGTAGGCAAGAAAGATGACCCCTTCTCCGGTAGCGAGGATTTCAGGGAAGCGATCAAACAATTTACGGATGAAATTCGACACTACTTGCGGTGTCGAGCCGCCAGCGTTGCTGAGCCTCAAGAGGAGCGCCTTCCAAATGTTCGGATTGCGCTCACGTGAGAAGTGATCTTCGAGAATTGCAATATAGCGATCGCGACCTGCATCCCCCCTGTTTAGAAGGATCGAGGCGAGTGCCGAGAGTATGGTGAAATTACCGCTTGGAAGGACCGAGATGCCGCCATAACCCCAAAGGATACTTCCTTTCCTTTGGTCCTCATCCTTCGATCTTGAACTAACGTCGACGTCATCGTCCTCAACTCCCTCCTCCGCCGGGGCGGGAGTAAGCAAAAGCCACTCGACGAGTATGCCGATCACCTCGTCACTGATCTCGGTCTTTCTGCTCGCGACTTTTTCGATCGCACGCGCGGCTGAGTCCCTAAACTCCTCAGCCCGAAATCCACGAGCGTGTAGGTCGAGCAGTGCCTCAATTACGCAACGGTCGTTCGGAGCATTGTCGGCCATCGCATCGAGCGCATAACCGGCGGCTCGCTCCTGCTGGAGCGGCTCGAACTGCTCGATGAGGCGGATTGCTCGCTCAGGATTAGTCCGCGCAAATTCGGCGAAAGCGCGAGACAGTTGGATATTGCCGCCTCGCATCCAATGCGTCGGATGATCCCAGTTCGTGTTGTCGGGAATCTCACGAAAGATATTAAGAACGTCGCGATCCTTGGCCTTGGCCATCGCGGCGGCTTCCATGGGTGATCCTATAAAGCCGCCTGTAACCTCGCCTATCGAGCGGTCGAAGCGGTTCCCCAAAGCGCGCTGTTCGATAGCAACTAATTCACGGTTCTCAGCGGCCAGTCGTTCGACGCCCACGGCTTTAAGAAGATCCTTCTTAGTTGCGCGAACAAAATCTGCGAATAGCTTGCGCTGCTCCGGCTCCTTGAGGTGGTCCGGAAGTTCGGGGCGGTAACTGAGAACTGCCGTCTCAAATCGACCGATCTCCTCCTTCGACCAATTCGGTGCAGACGCGCAAACAAGATCGATCGTCGTGCGCCTATGGCCGTGGCTAGTGCCCAACTGGAACCGGCGCTGATCGAGGAGAAGCCATTCGAGGGCTCTCAAAGCCAACCTATCTGATGCGACTTCATATCCACGAGCGATCAGCTGTTGGACGACCAACATCTCAAGATTCGAGTTCTCATCTGCCCACTTAGAAAATTCTTCCGGTGACTTTTCCGCGAGTTCTTCGACGGCGATCTGAAGGGCGCTCATCACGGGCTTCTCTCGCGCCACTAATCGAGCCTTAGAAGGCGTCAATTCAATCTCGAGAACGTACTGCCCAGGATAGATATGCTTGACGCCTTCGCTGTCCTTGCGGGCGAGAATTTCCGAAAACACAGCGATGTACCAAGGCCAAAGATATTGGAGAAACGCGTCCGGTGCAGCTTCCGCTATCGAAGGAAGGTCATTCCACTCCGATGCGTCGAGCAAGCGTCCAAATTGCTGCGTTCGATCATGACGAATGTGCCAAGCAGTCTTTTCGTCCTCGGTGTCATTAGCCGGAATCTGCGGCGGCTCCGGCCTGCCTTTCACCTCGGCAAGGAGGAAATCGAGCTTGGCCCGCACCACGCGTAAGGCGACGTCAGGCTGCTCTACCGCGAGAGCCGTTGCGGTATATTCCACTTGCCATATGGAAATTGGGCTACGTTTGAGGACAGTAGCCGCAATCTCCTCAACTTCGTTAGTCCAACGGGGGCATTCGTGCAGGGTCATCCACGAATAACTGTCCCTCTCCGGCTGAGGCAGCCAGCGCTCCCTGATGAGCCGAATGACGCGCGCGCCATCCGTCATCCAGTTTACCGCGAGGATACTACGCGCTTGGCCCACCTCAGGATCGGTACCCGTCATTGCATCTCGAATGGCGGTCGATGCGAAATGAGCGAACCATCCTGAGCTGCTGCTAATCGCCTTCAGCCCGAAGATTCGGAGCTCGGGGGTGTTCAGCACCTCGGCCATGCACGTCTTCTCGCACTCGAGTGGCTGACTCATCTGGCCAAGAAATTCGATCAAAAGAACACGAAGATGGCGGCGGAGATCTTTCGTGTTCCAAATCTGAAGCAGTTCGCGCTCGTACGATGTGACTTCGGCCTCCCGAAGATAGTTGAGAGCCGACCAGACTTTTGCTCGGACGAACAGGGAGTCCTGGCGCTCCAGTACGTACGTCGAAAGCAGGCCCGCGTTTCTCACGAAGGTCCTGGCGAGGACGTAATCGAAGACGGTCTGGTGGCTGAAAGCAACGCTGAGATTATTTTCCGACCGAACAATGAACCCTAGCGCTTCCAAGCGCTTGAGGAAATTCAAACGATCGTCGAAGCGCGAGGCTGCGAGCCAAAGAGCCTCTTCCTCCGCCATCTTTCCGGCAAGGTCAGAGGCGAGTACGATAAGATGCTGGCTGTCGTCGGCTGACGCAATCCGGTCGTGCCAGAGCTGCTCGAGCATCGCCTGATACGTACTGAAGGGCTCGATGCGCCCTGCACCCACAAGAGCAATAAATGTCTTCAAAGCCTGCGGGATGCGCACAACATCTCGTGCCTTCTCGGGCCATGTATCAGCGTCGATCCCGACCTCGGCGAGCCGCTCCTTCACTTCATGCCAAGGTGGAAGCGCCAACGTTACTGCTTCAGCTTTGATCGCCCGAAGTCGAACATCGTGGTTGAATTCGAAGGTGCGAGCAGAAAGCAACACATGAACGTTGGGTACGCTGCCGATGCGACGGACCAGGTTGAGGAGAACGTTCAATCGCCCACTTCGGAGGTCGAGTTGGCTTGCAAGTGCGTCCAGTTGATCAATGAAAACGTAAACCGGCTGCAGCGCCGCTAGGCGAAAAATAAGATCGCTGGGCGGAGCCGGCAACTGCAATTCGCGCTGTAAATCCGTTTCGGTTCGGACCTCCGTCGAAAGGAGGTCCGCCTTTAGTGCAAACACGGTGCAACCGTGATCCAGTAGGTCAGAAGCGACCTTCGAAAGAAGGGCCGACTTGCCTGAGCCTGGCTCGCCAAGCAGCACCGTTGAGCTACTGTCGAGCTTAAAGCGGGCTTCGATACTTTCCCGCTCGGGCCTCTCTATCCACCGGCCATTCGGAAGCGTCTTTTCCCAGGTAAGAAGACCAACGGAAGCTGCAGCCAAAGCCTGCTTCGCCTTCTCCGCTTCGCCCACCAATTCCAACGGCGCCGCGCCAAGTAGGGTGACTCCACTATCCGACGCCGCTTCCCGAAGCTTTGCCAGGTCCATAGCTGCGAGGTCACTCTTGCGCACGCTCATCACGAGCCGAACAGACCCGACTTCAATGCGAACCAGGGTCAGCTTCTCATCGCCGATCGCCTGCTTGAGGCGCTCGACGACGGAATCCACCTTCTCTTTAGGCCATTCTTTCTTCGACCCTTCGAAGTTGAAAACGAACTCCACCCGACGCTCTTCATTGGGCGGAGAATCAGCTGCTTCCGTGGCCGCCGGCGTCTTGGTTTGACCACCCACCACGGGACCTTCCGGCGCCGGAACCTTGCTCCTAAATGAAAGGATGCTGAACGCGAACGCGGCAGCATGAGCGGCCGCGATGGGCTGATGCAGCTTGTCTTTCGCGTGATCTTTGCCGGCGCACATATCCGAAATGCCCCGGACAATGATGGCCGGGGTGTTCTCGTGATGGGCCGCGTTCATTACGCCCCATCCTTCCATCTCGACGGCCGCTGCATCGTTGAGATGCGAGCGAAACCATTTTGCACGAGGGGAATTGACGCCGGCAACCACCTCTTCGCCTGAAGCTATCGCTTTGATCACGGCCTCAGGAGGGTACGCGCAGTCCTTCGGATAATCCGTAGTCGCCGGCAGGGGCGTGCCCGATGGCGAACGGATAAGATCGGTCCACTCACCGGTATAAATCAGCGCTTGAGCCGCAGTAAGGAACTCGCGCGCAGCAGGAATGCTGTGACTCCGAGCTAGGATCTCTTGGTCTTCAACCTTTGCTGAGTGCGCGTTGTAGACATAGTCACCGATGACGACGCTGCCGATCCCGATATCCTCCTTCAAGGATCCAGCGACCCCGACGAACATCTGCGCGTCAAAACGCCCAAATTCCTGGTGGGCTTTGCTTGCGACGAGGCCTGCGTCGCTATTGCCTGGGGCCGTAAGTGCATGAACGACAAGCCAATCACCCGCGGGGTCCGAAAAGCGACCTATTTCATAGATCGTGTCGTTTTCTCCGACCAACATCTCTGTGTCGGTAAGATGTGCATTTACCGCACGGGTCTCATGCACTACCGTGGTGATAATGAGTGCGCGCCGAGGATGGGCGCGGAACTCATCTTTCACGTTGGCTGGAGTGCGATAAGCCATTTCTTCCCGATGGGTTGGGTTAAGCTCATTCGTGCGTTTTGATTCGTGCTGCCGGACTTGACGCGAAACTCGGCAAAAAGTAGGGCTCAGCCTGTCCCCATTTTCATCCCATCCCCATTTTTCCTCATTTTCCTGTCGTACACGATCACTGAATCCCGCCGAGTTCGTGCATCCGTTGCTCATAGCACCGCGATTCCCGACTGGTCGTGAAAATTAGTGAAAATTAGGGTCGGAGAACTTTTTTGGCATCGTTCGAAGTATCTGCCGGCTAGTTAAAGTTGTCAACGCTACATTTTTCGCAAGAAGCCGACCGGTGCGGCAGGTTATCGCACGAAGGGAAAAGGGGACAGGCTGGTTTTCTACCGTGAATCTCTTAGAGTTAACGCAATAATAACTATTCATTCGTAGTCGTTGTTATATCAATACGGCTGCGTCTTAACATCGCATTCTGGTTCTGTCACGTAACACCGTTATCCGATGAAGAGAGGCTGGTTTAGCG
>Ga0326597_10014417_pt1 | contig 10363 bp, 2 predicted proteins | sample RVTome_12_FD_203789 | JGI IMG/M metagenome (GOLD analysis project Ga0326597, IMG submission 203789) | Soil microbial communities from uranium-contaminated site in the Upper Colorado River Basin, Wyoming, United States - RVT100D185 | ecosystem: Environmental > Terrestrial > Soil > Contaminated >...
GAACGTCGGCATCGCGGAGGTGCGTATCCCGCAGGTCACATCTTCGGACCAAGAGGTCACCGTCGGCGTTCGGTTCTTCATCGAGAATCCTTCGGGGATCGCAATCGACATCGTGCAGATCTCCTACCGCTTCTACATGGACAACCTCACGGACACGCGGTTGTTCCCGGACAAGGCGGACTCGATCTTCGTCGCCACGGGCGGGTACTTCCCGTCCACGGATCCCGCCGTCGTCGGACCGAGGTCTTCCCTGACGATGTGGATCAACATGACGGTTCGAGGAGCGAACCAGCCCGAGGCGATCGAACGTCTGAACCTGACGTTCAACGGGAATTACTATCCGATCATCGACGCGGGACTCGTGTATCGCATCCACGCCACGACGATCGTGGACCGCGTGCTCGGAATCGTGTTCGTGACAGAGGCGGGGGTGCCGCCGAGTGCGTGAGTCACTGCAGAAGTCACTGGTGAACACCCTGTTCGTCATCGCCGCCGCAATCGCGATGGGGACCCTCGTGGCCGCGGCTATTTTCGTGGACTACGGGCCGCTCATCGTCCTCGACGTCGGCACGGTGATCATCGGCGTGTCGCTCGTGACCGGCCTCGCCCTCGGACTTCGGACGACGGACGAGGACCCGCAGATCCTGATCCTCCGCGCCTTCGCGAGCGGTCTCGGTGCGATCGCGATCGTCATGACGACGGTCTTCGCGCCGATCCTCGCCGGCGTGATTCCGAGCCTCGACGTCCTCGGGTCGTCGGGTTCGACGCGGCTCGCGTTCCTCTTCACATCGCTCTTCATCGTTCCAATCCACGTCGTCGGCGCCGTGATCGGACACGCCCTGTCCGACTTCCTCGCGCCCGCGCAGTTCGGAGGCGGACGCGACCTGACGGAGCCCTGAAAGCGGCGTCCGGACACTCGCCGGCGCAAGGGGCTCGTGGGGCAGCCCGACAAGGGCAATCTCGTCATTATGTAATATTGGGACGATGTCCGGAATAAGGCCGTACTAGCGGAAGAGAATCGTGCTCCGCACGGGCCGATTTGTGTGCGCGTGGAGGGCCGCAAACCGCCTCGGTTCGAACGTCGTCAAACTCGTCCAGCCCTCCTGGATAATTTATTTATACGCTCCGAGTCATGACCGGCCGGTTTCAGTTAGGGGTTGGAGAGGGAGTCGGATGTCAGAAACCACTGATAGACTAGAGAGTCTTCTGATTGTTGCCGTGTTGGTGTTTGCGGGCTTCGTCGCTATCCTCACTGGAGGCGCCAACGCCGCCGGGACGGCTGATGGATCGGTCGACGCCCCCGCGAGCACGATCACGGACGTGCCCACGGTAAACGCACTGCCGAGCACGGATGAGATACCGTACTGGAAGATCGACCCAGAACTCCGCACGGTTGCCGCTGCGGGGTCGAAGGGATGGTCATTGGTCGATATCTATACGGTTCGAAATTCCGAACTCGCGCCGGTCTTGACCAAGTACGGCGCTAGAACTACGGTCGACCTCTCGCAAGAGGGCCGCGAGATCCGCGCGCTGACGCCACGGATGGGCGCCACGTCGTTCCGGCCGACCGGTGATGACGGACTGCCCCTCCTGCAGCGCGTCTTGGTGCCGAACGCCGCGTTGGCGGAAATCGCCTCCTTGCCCGGTGTTTTCTCCATATCGCGTCCCCTGAACCCGAGTCTCGACGTGGCCCCTCGGCTCCAGACGCCTGTCGTCGACGACGTTGGCGATCCTGTTCAGGCGCTCCGGGACAGCGGCATCAGGCCGACGAACTATCCGAGCGTCGTCGAGCACGGCTCGCTAGAGGTCCAAAATACCCTTGGGATTGACGGCACGGACATCAACATCGCAATCGTCGACACGACAGTCGACTTCGGTCACCCGAACCTCGTGGGCCAGTGGGCTGTTTACGAGGACCCCGCCTCTCCCTACTTCGGGTGGCCCATTGTCCTAGACAGGTCTTCGGCGCTCACGAACCTGGAGCTCTGGACGACCGCCAGCGACTTCGATCGCTTCCCGTATCCCTTCTTCTCGAGCTTCGGCACCGCGAACCTGAACTTCTTCTCTGACACCCACTATTCGATCTCGGATGGGGACGACGGAGCCACGGACGGCTTCCTCACGTATCGACAAGGACTCGGGGGCTACGTGGTCCGGAACGACCCAGGCGGCATCAGCGGGAAGCTCAACACGGCGCGGATGAACCGGGCCTACTTCATCGGCAGCCCGATCCCGATCGCAAGCGCGAGTGGGACGTACCGGCTGGGCGTGCTGCACGACGACTACCTGACACAGGTCTACGGTCGGCCCAGCCTCGACTACCTCTTCGGTGCGCCGGACATCGTCCAGACATCGGTCGGGAGCGGCGTGCTGTCCGTGACATGGAGGATTGCCGGAAGGACCTCCGTCGTCGCTGGCGATGTGGTCGGTGCACGTGACGTGGACTTCGGGATCTTCTACGACCCGTTGTGCGTGGGCCTGCCGCTCGGCTACGACGTGACTAGCGCGATTCACGGGAGGGCCGACGCGCCCTCGACAGGTTCCAATATCGAGTCGTTTACCCTGAATCCAGCGGGCGCAACGCCCGTACCCTCCGGCTGCTATTACTTGCACGTCGCGGGCTTCGATGTCGACACAGTGCCGGCGAGCACGTACGATCTCACGGTGACCACGGCCACCGCGACCTCTACCACGGTCACCACCACCCCGAACCTCCCGGTTACCTCGTATCCGTACACGGATCAGCTGGGCCGCGTCGGGCTCCTCCTCGCGGATTCCACGACCTCCGGCGTGTACGACACTGTATACGCGGACCTGAATTTCGACGGAGACTTCACGGACGAGACCCCGGCGACGATGAGTTCCCCGCTTCTGATAAGGGACGACGATGGCGACGGCCTGGCAGACATCAGCGGCGGTATCGTCTACTTCATCTCGCCACCCGAGACGGCGGTGACCGGCGAAGTCGTCACGCCCTTCTACGATGCAAGGAACAAGACGACGAAGGCCCAGCTTGCGAACGGGAATCTGGTCGCGGACGTCTACGACTTCTTCAACTTGGACCTCCCAACGCTGTCCCTCGGTTCCCTGTACTGGCCCAGCGCGGGAGAGGACGTCTACGAAGTACTGATCGGTGCCGCGGCGGGCAACGAAAAGGGGACCTCGCAGTTCCTGACGGCGGGAGATAACATTCTCTCCTTCGCCCCGGTCGACACGGCGGCTCTCCTGGCGAATTACAACCTATCTCACGTCTATGCGGTGACTCGGTACGATGCCACGGGAGTCGAATGCCCGCTGGGGTGCGTCCTCGAAGAGGGTCTCGACTACGAGATCGATATGAACACCGGCAATATCAGTTGGCTCCACAACTTCGCAATCGATGATTTCATCGATATCATCTACGAGTTCAGAACGTGGCGAGTGGACTTCCGCACGGGCGAAATCATCTTCCTCGCGAACGCGACGGCCGGGTCGACGATCACGGCTTCCTACAGCGTGGGCATGCCGGTTCCCTACGCCGACGTGCTCGCGGACCGCCACGGGCTCGACCTCTTTGTGCCCGCGGGTGGCGACCTCGTCGGCGTATACGGCGCGGGCGACCGCCAGACTCATGGCACGGGCACCGCCTCGACAGCGGCGGGCGTGTCAACGGACACAATGGATTGCGGCTTCTCCGGCCCCGGCGACTGCGACACGTGGGGCCAGGCGCCCGGTGCGAAAATCATCAGCATCGACATCTTCAAGCCGAATGCGTTCGGATTCGACGCCTGGTACTTCGCAGTCGAAGGCGCCGATGGCATACCCGGCACGGGGGACGAGGCGAACATCACCAGCAACAGCTGGGGCTGGGTTGACTTGCCGGAATCGGGCTGGGAGGATTGGAGTCGGTTCAAGTACTTCCTCAACACCGTGTACGCACCCGACGTCGTATTTGTGCAGTCGTCGGGCAACGACGGCCAGGGCTACGCTACGGAGAGTGGCCCGACCGGTCCCAATTCGATCCAGGCCGGCGCGGCGATCAGCGCGGACATCTACTGGTTGCTCGGATTTACCGGGGGGGAGCAGTTCACCTTCCCATCGGGAACCGGGCTTCTCGGGCCCGGGCCCTACGGTGACGTCGCGGACTTCTCAAGCCGTGGGCCGAATGCCCTCGGCCAACCCGGCCCGGACATCTTGGGCATCGGGCACGGAGGCGTTGCCGGCATCCCGGTGAACGAGTTCTTCAGCGGCCAGGACGCCTGGGACTTGTTCGGCGGCACGTCACAGGCTGCCCCGAACGTCGCGGGCATCATCGCCCTCATCATGGAGGGTTACGCATCGACGCACGGCGGGCAGATGCCGTCTGGCGCGCTCGTACGCTCGATCCTAAAGACCACCGCACAAGACGTGCACCGGGAAACCGTGTCCCAAGGCTCTGGGTTCGCCAATGCCGTGCGCGCCGTCCGGGCCGCCATGAACATCGAAGGGGTCACAGCGGACGTGCACGAGTGGATTCCGGGCGGCTACGGTGGCAAGCCCCGCGACATGTACCTCAACTTCGTGCGCTCGGGCGCAACGGACTCGAGGACGATCACGCTGACAAACCGCGGGGCCACGGCGGAGACCGTCACCCTCAGCGATGAAATCTACACACGCAGTGGGACCTTCAGCTTCGAGTGGGCCCACACGAACGTCGCCTCAAACTTCTGGGTTCTGAAAAAGACCGGGGTGTACCGCTCCCACGGGAACGGATTCCCGGGCGACGGTCTCGAACAGGCCGCCGACCTGACCGCTCTCTGGGACAACGCGGACTTCATGAAGGTCTGGACCTACAGCGACCCGAACATCGGCAAACAGGACTCGGCCCTGATCCTGTACGATTGGTACGATATAGACAACGACGGAATCTGGGACCGACTCACCGAGGAGAGCTTGATCGGGCCGCTTGTCTTCCAGGGCGACTTTTCCGGTTCGCGGATCAACTCCAAAGCCATCTACAGCCCGAAGGACCGAATCCACACGGGTCTCGGCGTCCGGCAGACATTCTTCTCCAGTGACGGAACGCCGATCCCGACGACCCTGTACGTCGAATTCTACGAGCGGGCCGACTGGGCTTGGGTCAGCCTCACGCCTACGTCCGTGAACATCCCGGCAGGCGGGACGGCCACCGTGACCGCCTCGATCACCGTGCCCGCGGGTACGGGACCGGGCTCCTACGATGGCGGAATCTACTACACGGACGGAAGCAACACCTCGACGATCCAGGTCCTCGTGAACGTTCCGGCCACGTCCTTGCCGGTCTCCTTCGGCGGCGGCACCGTGCGCGGCAGCCTCTATGAGCCGAACGCCTTCGCCACGGGCCAGGTGAACCCCGTCGGCGGCGACGGCCGCTGGATCTGGGTTGACACCACGGCCCTTCCCGCGGGCAACCGCAAGATGCTCTACAACCTCGGATGGGCGAACGCCTCATCCGACGCAGAGGTCTTGGTCTTCGCGCCGGTGACCGATCCGGATGGAGAATACGACGGGAGGAACAACACGCTCTTCGGGCCATCCACGTTCGCACTGCTCGACTCGACGAAGCGCGATCCGGCGGCGAGAGACACGGTTGAGACAGGTTGGGAGTTCCTTGCGACGGACGTGCAGCCTGGCGTGTTCTTCATGAAGGTGCAATCCCTCCGCACGACCGTGCCGCATGAGGCGATGCAGGGGAACCTCGGCATCATGACGACCAGCTCGGACGACATGCGACTCTCGACCAACGATGCCAAGGGGAGCCTCCCCGTGACGATCTCGTCTCAGGTCCCGTTGCGATCCGCGTTTGCGGTCGACCCGACGGGCGCCCTCGTGCTCGAACCGGTCAGCACGAAAGTGCAAGGCCGGACCGTCACGTCCTACCCGTTCACGGGAGGCGCGTACATCGACTACCTGTTTGGCGCGCCGAACAAGACCAGGACGGACGTCGCGGCGAACACGTACTCTGCGACGTGGACTCTTGCCTTCGGCGGCGGAGCCGCAGATGTCGACATGGGCGTCTTCTACGACGCGGATTGCAATGGCGTCTACACGGCCGCGAACGACGTGATCGGCTTCATAGAAGGGTCGACGTTCAACAAGCCGGAGACCGCGACGTACGAGGTCCTCGACGCGGACGACAACCAACTCCCGCTCCCCGTGGGCTGCTACTGGGTCCACGCAGCGGGCGTGGACGTGACCGGAGTCGGCACGTACGACCTGACGTTCGACGCGGAAATGCCGGTACGTCAGGGCATCGGCATCGCTGCGACGCAGGCGGAGTCCAGCTCGTTCCTGGACCTGCCCGTCGACTCGTTCCCGTTCCCAGGTGGATCGTTCATCGACTATCTGTTCAACGCACCGAACCGGTTCAAGACGGAGGTGCCAACGGGCACGATTGTCGCGAGCTGGGTGATGACCTTCCACAGCGGCGCGGACGACGTGGACTACGGGCTGTTCTACGACTCGAACTGTGACGGGACGTACACCGTGGCGGATGACGCAGCGGGCACGGTCGCGGGGACCGGGGCGAACCCTGAACGCATCACGTTGTCGTTCCCAGCGCCGGGATGCTACTGGCTCCACGCGGCCGGCTTCACGGTCGCAGGGGGCGGCGGTCTGTACGACCTGGCCTTCTCCCTGACGAAGATCGGGGTCTCGGCCTTCGTGCCGGACAACATCCCGACGGCCACGGTGCCTGCAGAGACGACCACGTCCTTTGACATCGCGTGGTCGCTTCCCAGCGGTACGGCAGAGTTCGTCACGACCGACTTCATCTTCGTGAGCCCGGGCAACGCGCCGTTCGCCTTGGCGCAGCAGATCGCGCTGACGTTCAGCTACGACCTCACGCCGCCGACTCTCGACGCGCAGCTGCCTGCGCCTTCGTCCATCGTGAGCGATCCCTTCGCGGGCATCTTCGCACAATTCGGTGACACCCAGCCCGGCTCGATCGCTCGCAACGGGGAAATCGACCAGAGCACCCTTGGAATTTCGCTGGACGGGACCGACGTGACCTCCCTTGCCACCGTGTCCGCACCGCACGGCACGAACGTTGGGTATAGCCAGGGCATCATCCTGTTCACGCCGACGCAACCGATGCGGGATGGCGTGCACACGGTCACCGTACAGGGTGGCGACTTCGCTGGAAACATCCTGACGGTCAGCTGGACGTTCACGGTCGACACGACGGCACCGGCCATCACGATCCTCTCGCCGACGGCCGGGCTCGCGACCCGCGCGGACAGCGTGACAGTCCTCGGCCAGACGGAGTCCGGCGTGTCTGTGACGGTGGCGGGACAGGCCGTCGCCGTGGATGCCTCGGGCCAGTTCTCCGCGACGGTGTCCCTCGTGGAAAACGCCACGAACTCGTTCGACGTCATCGCCGTGGACGCGATCGGCAACACCGCTTCGACGACCGTGACCGTCGTGCATGACCGGGACGCGCCAGGGATCTCGCTGCTCCGGAGCTCGGTCGGTCTCCTCACAAACAAGGACCTGACCGTGGTGGCGGGCGTCGTGGACGAAGCGGCATCCTTGACGGTCGGCGGCATCCCCGCGACGGTGCACGCGGACGGCTCGTTCTCCGTGCCCGTGCCGCTCGTCGAGGGCACGAACACGATCCAGATCGTCGCGACGGACGCGGCGGGCAACTCCGCCTCGTCGACCCTGACCGTCGCCCGCGACTCCACGCCGCCGACCCTGACGATGGCGGACCTCCCGACGGAGACCTCGAGCCCGACCGTCACGGTGTCGGGTACTGTGGAGAGCGGGATCTCTTTCGTCACGGTGAACGGACAGCCCGTGCCCGTGACGGGTGGCGCCTACTCCACGGACGTCGCGCTGAGCTTCGGCGCGAACGTGATCTTCGTCGAGGCGACGGACTCGGCGGGCAACCGAGCGATCACGTCGGCGGCGGTGTCGTACGTCCCGACGGGCGTCACGACGGCCTCGATCGGCTTGATCCTGCTGCCCGTGCTGGCGATCATCGCGTTGCTCGTCGGTCTTGCGATCGGCGGAATGCGCGGCGGGCGCCCACCCAAGGAGGAGAAGCTGGAGGACAAGGAGGCGGTGCCTCCCGCGGAGGAGGAACTGCCCCCCGAAGGAGGTGAGTTGTGATGCGCGCTGGAACGGTCGCCACCGCCGTGATGCTCGGGGTTGTGGCGCTCCTCGTCGTTTCGGCGGCCCTCCCCGTAGCGGCGAGCCACGGGGACTTCTCGGGACTCTACGGCGGAAACCTCCGCGTGTCCGTGCGAAACGCGATCAGCCTGAATCCCTTCACGGCGACGGACGCGGACAGCTGGAAGGTCATCCCGCTCGTGTATGACAGCCTCGCGCGGATTGATCCCGTAAGCCTCGTGCCGGTCACATGGGCCGCAGCGTCCTGGAGCATCTCGGGCTCGACAATCACGGTCACCTTGCGCTCCGACCTGACGTTCCGTGACGGCAGCGCCCTGACGGCCGCCGACGTCGTGTACTCGTACAACCAGTACAAGGCGGTCGGCATGGCGCCAGCGGACCTCACAGTCACCGGGTCCGGGACATCCGTGACGCTGTCGAGCGCATCGGGCGGCGGCCTCCTTTATGGCCAAGGCCTGACCCTGCCGATCGTGAAGTCGGGCAGCGCGACCAGCCCCGTCGGGAGTGGCCCGTGGAAACTGCAGTCCTCGACCGCCACGTCGTGGACCCTCGTGGCGAACGCGGACCACTTCTGGCCTCCGTACCTGGAAACGGTGACGTTTACCCAGTACGCGGACACGATCGCAGCCGCAACGGCACTCCTGAGCGGGAATCTGGACTTCATCGGGTGGACCCTGACCGTCGACGAGCCCTCGACAATCATCGACGTGGGTGGAGTAAGCAAGACCTTGCTTGCCAACTCCACAATCGTCTCAAACCCGGGCCTGCAGCAACTCGCCTTCGGCTTCAACATGGACGCGGCGAAGCCCACGTCGGACGACGAACTCCGGTTCGCCCTCGCCTACACCCTGCACCCGATCCTGTACAAGCAGATCTATCCGCCCACGCGCATCTCGGATAGCCTGATCGTCCAGGAGGATGTGCCCTGGTACAACCCAGAGGTGCCGGTCTACCAGGTCTCAGTTAACGCATTCCCGCGTTCGAACGTGCTGTTGACCAAATCCCTCCAGTTGCTCGACGAGGGCGGGTACCTAGACCGGAACGGGGATGGGATCCGCGAGGCACCCGACGGCTCGCCCTTCAGCCTGACCGTGATCGGCATCCCGGTGGAGGAAGAGCCGCGGCAGTTCACAATCCAGGAGGCGGCGAACGACATCTTCCTGCGGCTGGGACTTCGATCGACACTCGTGGCCGTCCCCTCAGCCCAGATCGAGACGCGCATCGCGGCGGGCGACTACGACGTCTTCATCCACCGCTTCAACAGCGAGCTCGATCCCGGCTTCATGCGGGACTACCTACACAGCGCCGGAAGTGCGAATTGGGTCAATGTCGCCGACACGACCTTAGACGGTCACTTGAACGCGGCAGACGCCGCACTAAGCTCGGTGGCCCGGAAGACCGCAGTAGATGCCGCCCAGTTGCGAGCGATGAGCCGCGCGTACTTCATCCCCGTCCTGCACTTCAATGCGGTCGAGTCGACCGTGCGCGGTGTCTTCGAAGGCTGGGTGAGCATGCCCGGCGGCGTGAACAACTTCTGGACGTACCAGATGGTCCACGTGGCCCAGGCGGGCAGCCTTGACGCGGACGTGACGCTCGTCCCGGACTCCGTGACCAGCGGCGGCACGACGACCGCGATCACGCGGGTCTTCGACGCGAACGGCGCGCCGGTCGCCGGAGCCACGGTCACGTTCTGGATAGGCGGCGTCCAAATCGGGACGGCCGGGACGACGGACGGGACGGGCACGCTGAGCCGCTCGATCACGGCGCCGACGGTGAGCGGTGCCACGGACGTCCAGGTGACGGTCCAAGCATCGAAGCTCGGCTTCGCCGGCTCGGAGGCCTCCGCGTGGATGACCGTGACGCCTGCATCGCGACCGTTGTCCGTGGCCGTGGCCTCGAGCGCGGTGACGATCGATTCGGGCCAGTCCGCGTCGATCACCGTGACGGTCACGTCGGGCGGATCGCCCGTCTCCGGCGCGACGGTCAGCATCGATGTCATCGGCCTCGGCGGGAGCGTTTCGACGGCTCGAGGGACCACGGATGCGCAAGGCCGGGTGACGACGAGTTTCACCGCGGACGTCGGTCCGAGGACCCAGTTCCGGATCGTCGCGACGGCGAGCGCGGCCGGCTACACCGATGGCTCGGGAAGCACGACGGTCGTCGTCGAGCAGCGGGTCGGTTCCGTGGAACCGCGGATATCGGCGGGACTCGACATCGGGACGATCACCGTGGC
>Ga0326597_10014418_pt1 | contig 10362 bp, 7 predicted proteins | sample RVTome_12_FD_203789 | JGI IMG/M metagenome (GOLD analysis project Ga0326597, IMG submission 203789) | Soil microbial communities from uranium-contaminated site in the Upper Colorado River Basin, Wyoming, United States - RVT100D185 | ecosystem: Environmental > Terrestrial > Soil > Contaminated >...
CGAAGCGGCGGAGCTGTGCTTCGGCTACGGCGTCTTCCTCCAGCTCCTCGACGACCTGCAGGACTGCCGCGCCGATGCCGATGCGGGCCATGCGACGCTCTTCACCCGGGCCGCGGCGAGGGGAACGCTCGATCGGCTGACCGGCCGTCTCCACCGCTTCATGCGGCGCGTCCTCGACGACTCGTCGCGCCTCCGTGCTCCCGAGTACGACGATCGCAAGGACCTCATCCTGAGGAACTGCACGTTCCTGCTCGTGGGCGCGGTGGCCGAGCAGCAGGAGCTGTTCAGCCAACCGTTCCGGCGGAGCCTCGAGGAACGATGGCCGCTCGACTTCGCGTCGATCTCCCGCCTGCGTCGCCGCGCCACGCGCCGCTACAGGAAGGTGGCCCGGGTGCTGTCCCGCCGCAACGCCGTCGACTCACCGTTCGACCTTCTCCAGGGCGCCACGTCCGGTGCAGAGCAGGACGTCCTCGCGCGGCTCGTCTGACCGCACCTTGACTCCGTGGCGACCGGGGCGCAGAGTCCTGACCAGAGACCCAGCATGCTCCATCACTTGCGCCTCGCGCCCGGGGCCGTCGCGCTCGCCTTCGTCCTCGGGCCGGCCATCCCCGTCGTGGTGGCGTCCGCGCTCGCGCACGAGCCGGCGAGTGCCAGGCCCTCCTCCGGCCCCGCCGAGGCCGCGATCGCCGACGAGGCGGCACCGACCGCCGCGAGCGACACCGCCGGGGAGCCCTTTGGTCTGCCCCTCGAGGGCGAGGCAGCCGAGGCGTTCCTGCGCACGGCGAAGGTCATCGACCGCAAGGACATCGGAACCGGCGTCACCCGCCCTCAGAGGCTGACCCTGACCGACGGCACGCGCACTCTGCGCGCGGTCTGGAAGACGATCGACGAGCGCAAGATGGGCCTCGCCCGGATGGAGGCGGGGGGATACGAGTTCGACTTCCGCGACTCCTGGAAAAACGAGGTCGCCGCCTACGAGCTGTCGAAGATGCTGGGGCTCGACTTCGTCCCCCCGACCGTCGAGCGCGAGGTCGACGGACGACACGGCTCGTTGCAGTTGTGGGTCGCGCAGGCTCTCACGGAGAAGGAACGCCAGAAGCGGGGGTTGAAGCCCGACCACGCGGCGCGCTGGATGCAGCAGATCTACTGCGTGCGCCTCTTCCACCAGCTCACCTACAACACCGACTTCCAGAACGTGGAGAACGTCCTCGTCGACCCCGCGTTCCGTGTGTACCTGATCGATTCCTCGCGGGCGTTCCGCATCCAGAAAGAGCTGCTCGCGCCCGACGACCTGCAGTGCTTCTCGCGCCGTGTCCTCGAAGAGCTCGCGGCGCTCGACGGCGCGGGCCTGGAGCAGCACCTCGGCCGCTGGCTCGACGGCTTGCAGATCGACGGACTGCTCGCCCGCCGCGACCTCATCGAAGCCCTCGTGAAGGTCCGCCTGGCGGCGAACGGCCCGGGCCAGGTCCTCTTCTATTGAGGGCGACCGACGCCCCGAAGCCGCCTCCGGGTCCGGCGTAACGTCCCGAGACCGGCCCGACTCGGCGACGCTCGCTGTGACACCGCGAAGACCGTCCCAACGCCCGGTCGCGAGCCCCCCGCCCTCCTGTACTCATGAGCAGGAGGTGGAGCATGGGGCGACGGGCACTGGCGGTGGCGACGGCGGTTCAGTTCCTGGTGGTGGCGGCGGCTCCCGCGCAGGAGGCGGCGGCGCCGGCCGAGCGGGCGGCGATCGGGGCGGCGACGAGGGGAGGCCGAACCGCGATCGACATCCCGCTGGGTGAGCAGGTGCGGCTCTCCCTCGGCGGAATGAGGGTCGAGGGGCGGGTGTCGGCCAGCGACGACCTCGGCCTGACGATCGTCCAGCCGAACGGCGTGTCGTATCGCGCCTCCCGCGAGGCCCTCGACCGGCTCGAGGTCGCGCGCCCCCGTCCCCGTCTCCAGGCCGCCCTGCGGGCCGGTCTCATCGGCGCGGTCGTCGGCGGGGGAATGAGCGCGAGCTTCCTGGTGGGACAGAAGGAGAGCCCCGACGGCTCGTGCACCGACGCCTACGGCACGCCCCAGATCTGCGCCACGAAGAGCCAGGTGGGACAGGACACCGCTCTCGGCTTCACGTTCGGCGCGCTGCTCGGCGCGCTCTGGCCCGGGCATCGCTGGGAGCGAGTGAGGGTCGACCGGGTGCGCGTCAGCATCGGCCCCGCCCCGGGCGGGGGAGTGGCGGCGCTGACCAGCGTCCGCTTCTGACCCGTCCCTCGTGTCGCCGAGGTCCCGTCGAGGCCGGCCGCCCGGCCTCGACGACTCTGGCGGGGTCGGCGGGCGGCCCGGTATACCTCTCACCACTTCGCACCTGCGGTACGAACCGGAGGTGAGCACGTCGCTCCGGCGGCTGGCCTCGTGGCTCTGTGGTACGGCACTCGTCCTGGGGTCGATCCCGGGCTGCGGTGGGGAAGGCGGCGGCTCGACCACGCCCGATCAGCCCCCGCCCGTCGCCAACGCCCTCGCCTTCACCATCACGCCCGCGGTGAACGGAGGCACCACCGTCGACTTCACGTGGGGGGGCTCGGGCGCCTCGGGGTACCGTCTCGACATCGGCTCGAGCCCGGGGGCCTCGTGCACGCGAGCGTGATCGAGAGGCGGCCCGACGCGGTGAAGACCCGGGACCCGGGGAGGTGTCGATCAGCATCGCGACTCGCGAGGACGTGCGGGCCGAGTGCGAGTGCGACAGCGGCGTGGGCTGCGCGACCACGTGGTACCACGGCGCGTTCATCCAGCGCAGCCGCATCCTCATGTCTCCCGAATCCTCGGCCGCCACTCCCGCCCACGAGATCGGGCACGCCATCGGCCTCGCGCACGTCATCTCGGCGGCGGGGGTTCGCCCGTCGTTCACGATGGGCCTGACGACCGACGGGGTGTACGCGCCGCGAGGCCGCGAGGACGTTCTCGACCCGGGCACGGTGAAGATGCTCAAGACCGTGTGCGGGGCCGGGCTCACCGCCGGCAGCCGGCGCACCCTGTTCGAGGCCGCCGGCCTCGTGATCCCGGAGGGCGCGATGGCCGCCCGGAGCCGCCAGCTGGGGGTTCCGTCGGGCTACCGTGTCACCGGGGAAGGACTCGAGACCGTGGTCCGGCGGCCGCTTTGCCAGGCCGGGCCCTGATCGGCTGCCGGTCGCTCCCGGCCGCCTCACCACCGAGTCAGTGCCGCCCGGGCTTCTTCGTCCTCGCGATCATCTCGGTCACGATCTCGAGGTTGGAGCATCCCCACGGGTCGCCGAGCTCGCACCCTTTCCCGAGCAGCTGCTTCGCGTGCTCGGGGTCGTTCGGCAGGCCGTCCGGGGCCACGTACAGGAGCCCGAGGCGGGTGCACGACGCCCCGTCGCCGGCGAGGCATCCGTCCTCGTAGAGGGCGGTGGCACGCTCGAGGTCGCGCGGGACACCCTCGCCCTTCTGCAGCATCCACGCGAGGGCGATGCAGCCGTTCCTGTCGCCGCGCGTGCAGGCCGTCTCGAACATCCGGCCCGCCGCCTCCGGGTTGGCGGGCACGCCCCGGCCCGCCTGGTGGTCCGAGGCCGCGGCGAGACAGGACTCGGTGTCGCCCGCCGCGCACGCCTTCTCGAGCAGCGCCACCGCCCGCCCCGCGTCAACCGGGACGCCCTTGCCCTGCCGATGGCGCCACGACAGGCTCGCGCACGCCTCGGCCCGGCCCCCGCTGCATGCCTTCTCGACCAGCGCGACACCGCGGGCCGGGTCCGTGGTTCCGCCGCTGCCGTCGATGAGCCAGGCCCCGAGGTTGGCGCAGGCCTCGAGGTCGCCCGCGTCGCACAGGCGCTCGGCGCCCTTGACCGTCGGCGGCCCCGACACCCGCTCCTGGAGGCGCGTGGCCAGCGGCCGACCCGGCTCGAGGGCGAGCGCCCGCTCGACCGCCTCCCGCGCGACGAGGGGGTCCTCCTCGGCCCAGGCCAGGGACGCCCGGATCTCGTGGGCCCAGGCCAGCTTCGGGTCGATGCGCAGGGCCTCGTCGAGGCACGCGTGCGCGTCGGGGTACCGCTCGCTCGCGAGGTGCACCGCCGCCCGCATGGCGAGAGCCTCGGCCGACGAGAGGGGACGCTCGGGGGAGGTCTGCACCTTGCTGTCGACGTCGGCCTCGATGTTCTGCATGTAGAAGGCCTGGCTGCGTATGTAGACGCCGAGGGCCTCGTCGAGCTGGCGCGGGTCGCCGAACGCCTCGCGGGCGGCGTCCTCCGGCTCGCGGTTCTGCCCGAGGAGCGCGAGGAAGCGGGCCAGTGTCGGGCGGTGGACGCCCTTGTCGCCCAGCATCAGGTAGTGCACGAGCGTCCAGGACTCCGCGTCGAAGCGGGGGAGGCGGTCGCGGTCGAGGTATTCGGGCGACCGCCGGTCGACGGCCCACAGGGCGGACACGGGCATCAGACCGCGATCGCGCAGCGTGCGCACGTGGAGGGCGGCCGCCCGTCCCACGAGGACACGCTCCTTCTGCACGGTGGTGCGCGCGTAGAAATCGGCGAAGCCTCGATAGGCCCACAGCGGCAGCCGGGGGACGTTGAGGCCGATCAGATGGGACGAGTAGCCCCACTGCGCCGCGTGGTAGCTCTCGTCGTCGTCCTCGCGCAGGTCGGTACGGACCAGGACGAACACGTGGTCGCGGCCGGTGAGGTGGACGGTCGAGGGCCGAATCCCGTCTTTGTTCTCCCACCACTCCGGGACGAGCGAGCGCAGCGATTTTTCGCTCCGCGGCGCGATGATCAGGAGCTCGCGTTCTCCGGACAGCTTCGCCGTGGGCATGACGGCGGCGAAGGCCGCGCGGATCTTCTCGAAGCGCGAGATGGTCCGCCGCGCGGCCCCCCCTCCCGCGTCCGTGAGCACCACGAAGAAGGGGCTCTTGACCTCGATCCACGTGCCGTCCTTCTCGACCGGCGCGGCCGCGGCGCCGAGCGCGAGCACTCCCGCGAGGAGCCCTGGGGTCATGGTCTCCCTCCCGTTCCAGCGCGAGTGATTGTGCCCGCTGGGGACGGGGCGCGGCAAGGACCGAATGTCTCCGTGCCGCGCTCGCGGGGGGCTCTACCGGGTCGGCGTGGCCCCTTCGCTTTGGCCGTGCGGCAGGGCGAAGCAGTAGTACGCATCGCCCGGTTTCGTCCCGGGCTTGCCCCCGCCGCCGGCGGCGATCACCACGTACTGGCGGCCGTCCACCTCGAACGTGGCCGGGCTCGCGTAGCCTCCCGCCTCCATCTGGAACTGCCACAGCAGCGCGCCCGTCTCCGCGTCGAAGGCGTGGAAGCGCTCGTCCATGGCGGCACCGATGAACACGAGTCCTCCCGCCGTCGCCAGTGGCCCCCCGATGTTGAACGTGCCGGTGGGGGGCAGGCCACGGGCCTCGAGCCGCGGGTCGGTCCCCAGCGGCACCTGCCAGCGGATCTCTCCCGCGTCGAGGTCGAGGGCGTTCAGCGTGCCCCACGGCCTCCGGTTCGCGGGGAAGCCCTCGGGATCCCTGAGCTCGTTGTGGCCGGTCGCCACCCACGGGATCTCCGCGGCGAAGCTCAGCTCGACGTGGCGCGTGTCGACGACCTCGTCCTCGTCCTCGTCGAGCAGGAATGCCGAGAGCGCGCGCCGCTCGAGGTCGGAGAGGGAGGCGAAGGCCGGCATCTGGCCCCGACCGTTCGCGATCGTCGACTCCACTTCCGGCCGCGACCGGCGTCCCCGCAGACCGTCGAGCGCGGTGGACGGCCCGGCGGGCGGGGGGGGCCACCCCTCGGCCGAGCCCACCCGGTGGCACCCCGTGCACGTCGACGAGAACACGCGCTCGCCGATCTCGCCCAGCCGCATCCGGTCGGGCAGGCGAGCCGGCACCATCGATATCCACTCCGCCTCGTCGCTGGCGTTCACGTAGAGGAGGCGGCGGTGCGGGTCGAAGGCCGAGCCGCCCCACTCGGCGCCGCCATTGAACTGAGGCAGCATCACCGATGGCGTCTCTCCCGGAGGCATGAAGATGTCGCCGGTCCGCATCCCGGCGATCTGCTCGAGGATGGCGGCTCGGGCTTCCGGCGAAAGGTCGGTGACCTCGGCGGCGCTGAAGCGCTGCCGGGCGAAGGCCGGCGGCGCGAGGGGGAACGGCTGGGTCGGCCAGCTCTCCTCGCCGGGGACCTCCGACCGCGGGACCTCGCGCTCCTCCACCGGGAACAGCGGCACCCCGCTCGTCCGGTCGAGCACGAACAGGTGCCCCATCTTCGTGGCCTGGGCCACCGCGGGGATCGTCTTCTCGCCACGCCTCACGTCGACCAGCACCGGAGGGCAGGGCAAATCGAAGTCCCACAGGTCGTGGTGGACCACCTGGAAGTGCCAGGCCCGCTCGCCGGTGCGGGCGTCAAGAGCCATCACGCTGTTCGCGAAGAGGTTCTGGCCGATCCGGTTTCCGCCCCAGTGGTCGTATGAGGGCGACCCCGTGCCGAAGAACACGAGGCCCCGCCCAACGTCGAGCGTGAAGCCGCCCCAGGCGTTCGCGCCGCCGACCGTCTTCCAGGAGTCGGGGGGCCACGTCTCGTAACCCACCTCGCCGGGGTGGGGGATCGTGTGGAAGATCCAGCGCCGCTCGCCGGTGCGCACGTCGTAGGCGCGGACGTGACCCGGCGCCGCCGGCGTCGGCCCCTCTCCGACGACCGAGCCGAGGATCAGAAGGTCCTCGAAGACGATCCCCGGCGACGTGGCGGTGACCGACAGGGCGGAAGCGTCGCGGTCGAGTCTCTGGCGCAGGTCCACGCGTCCGCCGGTGCCGAAGCTCTCGATCTCTCGGCCCGAACCCGCGTCGAGCGCGATCAGGTGCGGGCCGGCGGTCACGAGGATTCGCCGGTCGCGCCCCTCCTCCCAGTACGCGACGCCGCGGTTCGTCCCCCCCGCCCGCTCCCCGCCCCAGGGGTCGAACTGCCAGAGCCTGCGTCCCGTCGCCGCGTCGAGCGCGACCACCTTCAGCCCCGGAGTCGTGAGGTACATCGTGCCGTCGACCACGATCGGCGTGCACTGGATCGTGGAGGCGGGAGCGGTCTGCATGTCGCCGGTGCGGAAGACCCACGCCGGCACGAGACGGGAGACGTTCGTCCGGTCGATCTGGTCGAGTGGCGAGTAGCGCGTCCCTCCCGCGTCGCCGGAGCTCACGCGCCACTCCCGACGGGCCCGCGGCGGCCCCGGCGCGGTGCCGGCGAGGCCGGTGGCCGTGGCCAGCAACAAGGCGATCGAGACCTTCGGACCGCGCCGTCTCGGTGGCGCGCCGGGGTACGCCTCTTCGACGGAGCTTGGCGTCATTCGGAGACTCCGGCAGTCACGACGAGGGATGAGCAGCCGTTCGCATCGACGCTCTCGCGAGCGTCTCGGGAGCGGGCGATTGTAGCGCGGTCGATCGGCCGGAGCCGCGAGCCGGCCTGCCGCCGCGGCTCCTCGACTCGGAAGAGAATTAAATCGAAATACGATATAATAGTCTCGTGCGGGTTCTGACCCACGATGCTGCGGTCGTCCTGGCCCTCGGCGAGGGGCCCTCGTCCGGGGTCGGCATCATGGATCGGCTGAGGAGTGCCGGGCCCGGCAGTCCGGATCCGCGGGCGGGGACTCTGTACCCGCTCCTGGGACAGCTGGAGAAGGAGGGCCTCGTGCGGAGCTGGGTCGAGCGTGAGAGATTCGGCGTCGGCCGGCCCCGTCGGTTCGTCGAGTTGACGACCCGGGGACTCGTCGAGCTGGACCGGGTGGGCGAACAGCTCCGCCGTTTCGCGGCGCGGCCTCCGCGGCCCGCTCCTCCGATGACCGGCTCCCGGATGCGCACCAACCTGCGGCGGGCATTCCGCGTGAGCACCTTTGCCCGGCGGCTGCGGGACGCGGTGGGAGAGCGATGAAAGAGAAGGGCGGTGCCGACACCCTCGAAGTGGTGGCCACGCGGATCGCCGCGGCACTGGGTGAAGACGGAGTGCTGGTCGGAGGGATGGCGGTGGCGGCCTGGGGCTACGTGCGTGCGACCGACGACGTCGACTTCGTGGCCCGGCTCGCCCCGAGCCGGGTGGTCGAGCGGCTGAAGACGGCGGGCATTCGTTCGCGCATCCACCGGGGCGGGGACGTCCCCGACGACGGCATCGAGTGGTGCGTCAAGGGCCGACTCGACGGCGTGGCTTTCGACGTGCTGCCTCCGTTGGTGCCTCTCCACCTCGACCAGGCGGTCACGATCCGGCTCGCGCCGGGGCGCGCGGTGAGGGTCGTCGACCTCGACGGCCTGCTCCGGCTCAAGCTCAAGGCCGGTGGACCGCAGGACCTGCTCGACGTCGCGCAGCTCCTGCGAAAGCACCCGCAGATGCGGGCGAAGGTGCGCCCGGTGGCCGAGGCCTACGGGCAGTGGCAGGGGCTCCAGCACTGGCTGAACGATCCGCGGTTGCGCTGAGCCGGTCTCGCCCGACCCTCCGGCGCGCTCTCGGCGGCAAGTAGGCCCCAGGGATCATCCAGGGGCAAGGCGGCGAGGAGTAGACTCCGGGCGTCCGTCGGAGGTGCGCTCATGAAGGATCTCGTTGGCAGCGTCGTTCTCCTGTCGATGGCGAGCCTCGCCCCCGCCCTCGTCTCCGCCGAGGGCGCGCGTCCGGCGTTCGAGCCGGACACCGTCCTCTACGGGGTCGCCTACTACCACGAGTACATGCCCGAGGAGCGGCTCGCGAAGGATGTCGAGCTCATGAAGCGCGCGGGAATCACCGTCGTGCGGGTGGGGGAGTCCACCTGGACGAGCTGGGAGCCGCGCGAGGGCGAGTTCGAGTTCGCGTGGATGGACCGGGTCGTCGACGCGATGCACGCCGCCGGCATCCGGGTCGTGATGGGGACCCCAACCTACTCGATCCCGCCGTGGCTGTATGCGAAGCACCCCGAGATCATGGTCATCCCCCTCGGCCAGGTGCGCGGCCCCTGGCAGTTCTACGGCCCGCGACAGAACACGGACATCTCGCACCCCGTGTACCGGCAGCACTGCGAGCGCGTCATCCGCAAGATCGCCGAGCGCTACGCGAAGCACCCCGGCGTCGTGGGCTGGCAGATCGACAACGAGACCGGCGCCTACGGCACGGCGGGCCCGAACGTCCAGGCCGGCTTCAAGGGGTGGCTGCGGGCGAGGTTCGGGACCGTCGACGCCCTCAACCGCGCCTGGGGCCTCGTCTACTGGGGGCAGCTCCTCGGCGGCTGGGACGAGCTGCCCCCGCGCGACGGCATCCTCAACCCCGGCTGGAAGCTCGAGTGGGAGCGCTATCAGCGCTCGCTCGTCACGGACTTCCTCTCGTGGCAGGCGACGCTCGTCCGCGAGTACGCCCCGCCCACCCAGTGGGTGACGCAGGACTTCCACGGCGCCACCCGCACCGCCGTCGACTCGCAGCAGATCTCGAAGTTCCTCGACGTCGCGTCGATCAATCCGTATCACGAGACCCAGGACCGGCTCGACGGGTGGTGGATCGCGTTCATGGGCGACTTCACGCGCTCGATGAAGCGCGCCCCCTACTTCGTCACCGAGACGAACGCGCAGGCGATCGGGTGGGACGCGAAGGGCCAGTTCCCGCCCTACGACGGCCAGCTCCGGCTGCAGGCGTGGGCCAACGTGGCGAGCGGCGCCCACATGGTCGAGTACTGGCACTGGCACTCGCTGCACTACGGGCAGGAGACCTACTGGAAGGGCCTCCTCGGCCACGACCTGCAGCCCAATCGCGTCTACGAGGAGGCGGGTCGCATCGGGGCCGAGTTCGGGCGCCTCGGCCCGCAGCTCGCGGGGATGATGCCGAAGAACCGCGTGGCGATCCTCCACAGCGTGGACTCGCACTACGGCATCCAGTTCATGCCGATCGGCGACAAGGCCTCGTACCTGACCGTCGAGGACCAGCTCCACAAGGCCCTGTATCGCATGAACGTCGGGGCCGACTTCGTGTTCGCGGAGGAGCCGGACTTCACCGGCTACGACGTGCTCGTCGTCCCGCCGCTCTACGTGGCGAGCGACGCGCTCCTCCAGAAGATCGCCAGCTTCGCGAAGGGCGGGGGCCACGTCCTGCTCACCCTCAAGAGCGGCTTCACGAACGAGTTCGACACGGTGCGGTGGACGCGGGCGCCGGGGCCCCTGCGCGAGGCGTGTGGGTTCTCCTACCAGGAGTTCTCGACGCTGCGGGAGCCGGTGCCCCTGAAGGGCGACCCCTTCGGGGTGGGCGAGGAGAACCGGGCGTCGGTGTGGGCGGAGATGGTCCTGCCCGAGACCGCGACGCCGCTCGCCGTCTACGACCACCCGTTCTTCGGCCGCTACCCCGCGATCACCCGCAACCTCTTCGGCGAAGGCACCGTGACCTACGAGGGGACCGTCCTCAC
>Ga0326597_10014419_pt1 | contig 10362 bp, 9 predicted proteins | sample RVTome_12_FD_203789 | JGI IMG/M metagenome (GOLD analysis project Ga0326597, IMG submission 203789) | Soil microbial communities from uranium-contaminated site in the Upper Colorado River Basin, Wyoming, United States - RVT100D185 | ecosystem: Environmental > Terrestrial > Soil > Contaminated >...
TCAGGTCTTTTCACCGGACCCACCACTATCGGTTTTCTGTAATAGCGGTTGCCATAAGAACGAACCGGAGAGGAAATTTTAAACCCTTCCCAATTTTCCGCAAAATAGGTGGTCATATCCCCTCTTTCCATCTCACCATGCACCAGAATATCCAGGCCGACCTCTTCCTGCATCTGGATGACTTCTTTTATGGCCTGTAACTCTAACTCTTTGAGATTCTCCTGAGAAATTTCCCCTTTGGCCATCTGATTTCGGGCTTTTACCAAATAGTCAGGTTTAGGAAAGCTTCCTACAGAAGTGGTTTCAAGCATCTTGCTCCTCTCAAAAAAAAGATTTTTGCTTTATTCAAATAAAAACTCTCTTTGAAAATTCTTTACTGCTTCCACCATCCTTTTCAGTTTTTTGACGGCTGCCTCGTGGGGTAAAAATTCCAACCCACAGGAAGGGCTGATATATATTTTTTCCGGTCGGATTTTGTTGGTAACTCTATCAAATAATCCGAATAACTCCTCTTCTGACTCGATTTTAGTATTTCGGGCATCTAAAGCACCCAAGATTAAGTCCTGCTTGAAATCATTATTTAAAATTACGTCTAAATTCTCCGGCTTGCTAACCACATCTACTCCTATTACGTCTACCGGAGCATCCAAGATTCCGGGGAATAGCTTTTTTATACTCCCAAAATAAAAGTATAAAATTTTCTTGCTGTTTATTTTATCAAAAGTTTTTTCAATGGCTTTCATTGCTAATTCTATTTTATCCGAATTATAGCACAAAGAGGGTTCATCTAATTGAATATACTTGGCCCCGGCCTTTTCTAGCTCCTTTGCCTCTTGATTTAAAATTTCGGCTAAATCCAAAGTCAGCTTATCAATGTTATTATAATGCTGGTCCAAAGAAAGTTTGGCTAAAGTAAATGGTCCGGGCAGGACTGCCTTTACCGGTTTTGTGGCATGGGCTTGCGCAAATTTGAACTGGTCCACTGTGGAATAATTCTTAAAGGAAACCCTGGATTTAATTATGGGCCTTCTATAGTAAACATTGTTGTCAAAAAATCTGATGAGTCCTCCGATTTCAACACCATTTATATTCTTAGCCAGCGGAGTGACCAAATCGTCCCAGCGGATCTGGCCGTCGGTTATGACGTCAACTCCAGCATCTTCCTGTTCCCTGATTACCCTTTTGATTGTCTCCTGATAGATTTCTTCCAGTTTTTCTGGGGTAATTTTTCCCTGGTCTTTTAAGTTTAAGGCGTTTCTTAAATTAGGCGCATTTTTATCCGAGCTAATTTTGGGATAATTTCCCACTACCGTGGTTTTTAACATTTCTCCTCTTCGGTTTTGAGCGATTAAGTTAATTAAAAAGGAATAAATGTCAATAGCCCTAAAAAGTCAGCTTGACAGGGGAAAAACAGATTGATATAATGCTTCCTAAAATGGAGCGGGTGTTTACTAAAGAGGAGTTGAAGAAATTTGACGGCAGAAATGGAAATCCGGTTTACGTGGCGTACAAAGGGGAAGTTTACGATGTCAGCGGAAGCGAACTCTGGAAAGACGGCTCACACTGGTATGAACATAAGGCCGGCTCGGATCTGACCAACTCGCTGGATGAAGAGGCGCCCCACACTCATCTGGTTTTGGAAAGATTTCCCAAAGTAGGAAAACTGAAAGTTTTTGATGAAGAATAAGGCCGAAGTCGTCATAATCGGAGCCGGAATAGCGGGCTCCTCCATTGCCTATAACTTGGCTAAGAAAGGTTGTAAAGATGTGGTGGTACTGGAGAAAGAGCCCTATTTCGCGGGCTGGTCTACTGGCAAGGCCGCCGGGGGTGTACGGGCACAGTTTGCCAATGAAATCAATATCAAAATTTCTATCTGGTCGGAAAATATTTTGGAGAAATTTTCACAGGAGATGGAATGCGAGGCCGCCTTTGACCAGGTGGGGTATCTTTTTTTGCTATCCGAAGAAGAGGACTGGGAGAATTTCAAAAAAAATGCCGCCCTGCAACAGAGCCTGGGTCTGCCGGTCCATCTCTTGACCCCTGAAGAGGTAAACAAGCTGGTTCCCGAACTTAGGACAGATGATTTACTGGGTGCCACCTTCTGCAAGAAAGATGGTCTGGTCGACCCCTACGAAATTTGTATGGGGTATGTGAATCAGGCCAAAAAATTAGGGGTGACCTTTGAAATGGAGACCGAGTTGGTTGGAATGGAATTGTCCAACAAAAAAATAAGTAAAGTTAAAACAAATAAAGGTGAGATTGAAGCTAAAATAGTCGTGAATGCGGCTGGACCGTTTGCAGTTCAAATCGGAAAGATGGTGGGAGTCGATATTCCGGTTTATCCTATCAAAAGGCAGATTGTCACCACCGCCCCTCTTGATTATGTGAAACCCAATTTCCCCATGGTGGTTGATTTCGCTTCCGGTTTATATATGCACAGAGAATCCGGCGGACTTTTAATGGGCTGGGCGGATAAAAATACACAACCCGGATATGATCTGTCTGTGGACCCGGACTATACCGACCAGATTTTGATGAAAGCCCTGGAGCGGATGCCGATTCTGGAGAATGCTCAAATTTCCTCCTCCTGGGCCGGTTTGTATGAAATCACTCCTGACAATAATGCCATTTTGGGAAAAGTTCCGGAGGTAGAAGGATTTTATTTGGCTAACGGCTTCTCCGGACACGGCGTGATGCATGCCCCGGCCGTGGGAATTTTGATGGCTGAATTGATTTTAGAAGGGAAAACCAGCATTGATATTTCAGAACTCTCAATAGAAAGATTCAAAAAGGGGGATTTGAAAGTGGAGAGGAATGTTATTTAAGAGAAGATTGTTTGTAAGAAGTAACTTTCTCCACTACTTCGGTGAGCTGTTCCAATTTGAACGGTTTAGCTAAGATATAATCTATCCCGGCTTTTTTCAACTGCTCCTGGTCAAAATTGGCTCCCCAGCCGGTTATCATGACGATAGGAACCTCGGGATTTTGCTCTTTTATCTTCTGGGAGACTTCAAAGCCGGAGATATCCAAAAGCCCTAAATCGGTAATGACCAAGTCAAAATTATTCCGGTTGAATTTCTCAATCCCCTCCATTCCGGTTTCCGCCACTTCTGTCGAATGCCCTAAATTAGCAAACATGGAGGTAAGTAAATCCAGAATCATCCGCTGGTCGTCAATGGCCAAAACTTTTAATTTTTTGGTGAGTTTTTCAGTAACTACCGTTTCAAAATTATTCAAATTATCTGAAACTGCTGCTGTAATCGCACCGGTTGGGGCTGGATAAACATCCTGCAGTCTGCTCATCAGCTGACTGCCATCCACCACCGACTGTTCGATTACTTTTAAAAATTCTGACAAATCAGAGCTGTGAGGCAGTTCCCCGGAAACCAGTTTATTTTGCAGAAGCTGGGTGTTGCCCAAGATAGCTGCCAGAATATTATTCATATCATTGACAAAATTAGGGCTGGGAAGCTGGGCTTCAGACACAGTCTGTTTTTCCCGTAAATCAATTATTCTCTGGTGTAGTGTTTTTAACTCGTCTTTGAGCGAAGCGTTTTGAATAGCTAAAGAGGCCTGATTGGCCAGGGCATTTGCCTGCTGAACTTCAGCTTGACTGAAAACCCGTTCGGACTCCCGGTTTTCAAACCAAAGAATTCCCAGAATTTGATTTCTGGCAAGGATTGGGACCAATAAGTTGGATTGGTCAACCACACTCTTCTTTTTATACAACACCTCCCGCAGCAGAGGAAATTCTCTCAGCTCCAGATTGAGGCCTAGGAAAGACGGGTCCAAAGAGGCTTTCACTTCCAGGGTTTTTTCTCTGACCAACACTACGTGCCCGAATTTGGCCTCAATCACTTTCAAACCCTCCCAGATGATGCGGTCTAATATCTGCTCCAAATCCAGATTGGAAACCAGAAAGCCGCTTATGACCGATAAAATTCGGTTTTCCTGAATGGACTGGGTAAGCTGGTCGGTTCTTCTTTTGACCTCTTTGGCTAATCTCAATGAATCGATTTTCTCACCCAGATTAGAGGAGATATTCTGCAAAAGTTTCTCCAGCTTAAAATCCAATTTATATCTTTCCTTGGAAAATAAAGCCAGCACCCCGATATTTTTTTCTGCCGCCGAAATCGGAGCCACTGCCAGAGAGACAAAGTCCCTCTTCTTTAGTTCCATTAAAATCTCCTCGGTGCTGGGAATTTCTTCCTGAATCAGAATTTCTTTATTTCGAGCGGCTTGATTGATAATCCCGTTTTTCGCAGTCAAATTTTCAAACTGTTTGGCCAGCCGGGGTGTTAAACCTTTATAGCTGGCTAAAATCAACTCTCCGGTGGCCGGATTAGCTATCCAGATGGCGGAGGCCTCAACTTTCAGAAAAACGCTGACTTCTCTAAGAGAATTTTCCAGAGTTTCAATCAGGGTAGATGATTTTCTGGTTCGGGAGGCTAAATTCTCTAAAAATAAAAATTCGCTTTCCTTGTCTTCGGTTTTCTTCTTGAGAAATGAAACTTCGGCCAGCCAGCTGACCAGGCCGAAAATTATCAGCATCAAACCGCAAATCCCAAAAACTACTTCCAGAAATAAAGGGATAACCGGTGAACCGAAGATAACAGCTTGGGCCTGGGGAAATTCATCCAAAATTTCAATCAAAGCAAAGCCAAAAAGTAAAAGAACTCCAGCCAGAACTCTATTCCAGCCGGATCTGGTTAAATCCGGATAGCGGTCCTTAAGTTGAAAAAGATAAATGGAGAGAGAAAGGGAAGTCAGAGCCAAAAGAACTTTGAGGATAACCGAGAACATATGTTATATGTCAACTCCCAAAAGGTTTTTTCCTCTATCCATTAGAGCCTGCTTGCCAAAACCTACATAGTAAAAGATTCCAATCTAAATGTAAGGGAAATACAACCCATCCTCTGGTTTTGGAGGAAGTTAACTACCCCATTTTTTTAATTAGAAACCGTTTCTCCCGGATTACTTTCTTCCAGGGGAGTAGAAGTTGGCGCTGCCGGACTGGGAATATCCTCCGTTTTCTGAGCAGCATCATTGGTAGCCGTAGCGCTAGTTTCTGCTTGAGCCCTGGGCTTGGGAGCATGTTGAGTTTGATATTGTTCCAGTTCCTGTTTATCCCGGCCCTGGAAGTAAGCTTCTATCGATAAAACAATTCTGCGGTCTTTGGTATCAAATTCGGCTACCTTTAAAGGTACGGTTTCTCCGACCTGGAATATTTCCTGCGGTTTGGTCAGATTCGGGACCGCCAAATTCTGGATGGGGATTAAACCCTCTACCTCCGGTTCTAACTCTACGATGACCCCACGGTCGAATAATTTGGTTATTCTCCCTTCCAGCTCGGTTCCCACCTTATATTTCTGGGCCAGCTGGGGCCAGGGGTCTTCTCTAATTTGTTTATGCCCCAATCCCACTCTTCGGCTTTCTTTATCAATTCCCAAGATGACCACGTCAATGGTGTCTCCTCGTCTGACCACTTCGGAGGGGTGATAAATCCTCTTAGTCCAGGATAAATCGGAAATATGCACTAAGCCGTCTACTCCGTCTTCTATCTCCACAAAAACCCCGAAATTCGTCAGATTTCGAACCTTCCCTTTAATTCTGGCACCCACCGGATATCTTTTATCCAGAGTCTGCCAGGGATCCGGCTCTAACTGTTTCAAGCCCAGAGAGATTTTCTCGTTGGCTTTATCCACCGACAAAACCATAGCTTCTAGCTCCTGTCCCATCGACAAGAATTTGGAAGGATGCTTGACATTCTGGGACCAGGACATTTCGGAAATATGGATTAAACCCTCCACTCCCTTTTCCAATTCCACAAAGGCGCCATAATCCGTCAGTGAGATGACTTTGCCGCGCATAACTTTTCCCACCGGATATTTTTGTTCCACATTTTCCCAGGGATAAGGAGTCAGCTGCTTTAAGCCCAAGGAAACTCTGCCGGTGGCTTTGTCGAATTCTAAAATCTTGACTTTGATTTTTTCACCCAGGGAAACCATTTCGCTGGGATGGTTGATTCTTCCCCAGGACATATCGGTGATGTGCAGCAGCCCGTCGATTCCACCCAAATCCACAAACACCCCGAAATCGATGATATTCTTGACGATTCCCTCTTTAATTTGGCCGGTCTGCAGCTCGGATAAGAGACGCCCTTTCTGATGCTCTCTTTCCTCCTCCAGAATTACTCTGCGGGAAACCACAATATTTCTTCTGAGCTTATTTATTTTGATAATCTTGACCTGCATGTTCTGGCCCACCAGCTCATCGAAGTTCGGAATCTGCTTCAAAGATATTTGTGACCCGGGTAAGAAAGCTTCCACTCCCAGAACATCCGCCACCATACCGCCCTTGACCCGACGCACCAGTTTTCCTTCTACGATAGCTCCTTTTTCATGAGCTTCTCTGACTCTATCCCAGACCCGCATAAAGTCGGCCTTCTGTTTGGATAAAACCAGCTGTCCTTCCTGGTCTTCCATGGCTTCCAGGAAAACTTCGATCTCTTCACCCACTTTGACTTGAGAAGGATTCGGAAATTCGGAAAGAGAAATTATTCCTTCGGATTTGAATCCTACGTCTACAATTACATCCTTTTCGGTAATTCCCAGAATCTTTCCCTTGATTATCTCCCCTTCTGCCAATTCCTGAAGGGTATTAGAATACAAAGCTAAAAGATTCTTCTGTTCTTCTTCTGAATATTCGGTTTCCTCAATTTGAGGCGGTTTTACTGTGGGATAAATTTTGCGGGGTGCAACCGGGGTTGGTTGTGCAACTACACTTCCAGATACTTCTGAGGTAGTTTTGACTGCTTCTTTTTTTCCTGACTGTACATCTTTGGTTTTTCTACTGCCTTTGCTTTGAAGTCTAGGCCTTTCGCCTCCCCTTTTTTGGGCGGTTTTCGGCTTCTTTTCTGAAGCCGCTTCGACTTTGTTTTTATCCACCATTCACTTGGTTCCTCCTTTGCTAAAGTTTCCCTTATGGGATCTTAGATATCTCAATATACTCCTTTTTTCTTTTTAGTCAACCTAAATTTAGTACGATTCCAGTTTTTTTATTCTTTGCATAATTTCAGCTACTACCAACCTGTAGCCTTCTTTATCCTTAGGAACCTGCTCTAACCAAGTTTTCGGAATCGGAGGACCAAACTTGACTTCTATGGGCTTGCCGGATAAAAAAGCCCGGGTGGGCTTTTGTGAATTGGCGATATGAGCGGGCACTATCGGTACACCGGCTTCCAGGGCCAGCTTCCCTACTCCAAATTTGGGAGGTAAAAGCTTGGCTCTCAAATTCCGGGTCCCTTCCGGAAAGACCAAAAGGGCTTGGCCCTGTTTTAAAATCTCCAAGGACTCAATCAAAGCCTGGCGGTCAATCACGTTTCTTTTAATGGGTATGGCATTTACCGACCTTAAGAACGAACCGAAAGGTTTGAATTTGAATAATTCCCATTTAGCCAGATAATGCACCTCCCGGGGTGTGCAACTTCCTAAAATGGGAGGGTCGAAATAGGAGATATGGTTGGAAGCAATAATGACCCCGCCTGCGGTCGGAATATTTTCCCATCCGCTGATTTTTCCCATTTTGAAAAAATTGAGAGCATTTCTTATCCCAATCCAAGCCAAATAGTAATGCCACTTCATGCTGTGAATTTTTTTCTGAATATTTTCAATATTCGACTCACCTGCTCTGAAATGGTCAGCTTAGTGGTATCAATTATTACGGCCTCCGGGCTTATTTTCAGGGGGCTGGCTTTGCGGGACTGGTCCAGCTTGTCTCTTAATTTGATTAATTGGGCCTGCTCTTTCAGAGTCGTTCTGGTTTTCTGCTTTAGCTGTCGATATTTCCTCTCGGCTCTGGTATCTAGGTCGGCTTTCAGAAAGATTTTCAAATCGGCTTTGGGAAAAACTACAGTGGTGGTGTCTCGGCCTTCTATCACAAGGCTTCTATTTCTAGCAAAGGCTCTTTGCTTTTTGACCATAATTTTACGGACCGTTTTATGCTTGGATAGAACCGATACCAATTTGTTCACCTCACTCGAATTGATTTTGTCAGTTACGTCTTGGTCGTCTAAAAATATTCTGTTTTTCCCACGGTAATTTTTAAAATCTATTTTGGTATTCAAAGCCAGTTTTTGCATTTGTTGAGAACTGGCCACATCCAGATTCAGCTGAATGGCTTTCCAGGTTAGAGCCCGGTACATGGCACCGGTGTCTAAATAGAAGAAATGCAATTTCTGGGCTAAAATTTTGGCAGTGGTGCTTTTGCCCGCCCCAGCCGGTCCATCAATGGCAATTACATATTTTTCGGGCTTAGCTTTCACCTTGGGGTTGGTCGAATACCCGGTCGGGTGCTTCCAAATTCTCCAATACTAAAGGAGTCTCTAAAACTTTCTCCAAGTTTAATTCATCTTTGGTAGATATACCTTCCGCTTCCAAAACAGTTTTCAATTCCTCTAATTGAGGCAACTCTTTCAGGTCATTGATTCCAAAAAAGCTCAAGAACTTTTCAGTGGTCTGATATAACAGGGGCCTGCCAGGTGATTTTTCTCTGCCTTTGATTTCAATCAAATCTCTTTCCAAAAGAGTTCTCAAGGTGCCATCACTCTGGACTCCTCTGATTTTATCAATTTCACCTTTAACTATCGGTTGCCGGTAAGCCACAATCGCTAAAGTCTCCAAAGCCGGTCGGGATAGTCTCTGCCAGCGGGTCTTTTCCCACAGATTTTCAATCCACAGGGCATATTCCGGTAAGGTATAAACCTGGAAACCGCCGGCAATTTCCCTGATTCTGAAAGCGTGACCGTTGTCAGTATATTTTTGGTTCAGCTGGTCAATTATGGCTTTGACCTGCTCCGTCGAAACAAAAGTAAGCACTCCGGATATTTTTTCTGAAGTCAAGGGCTCATCCGTGGAAAAAAGCAAAGCTTCCACGATTTTGTCGAAGTTATTTTCCATCCCCTCCTCCTTTTAACTTTTTTCAACCCAGATGGGGTCGAAAAGTTTTTTCTGCAAAATCAAAATCTTTTTGGTTCTGACCAGCTCCAATATAGCCAAAAAAGTCACGATGGCTACTAATCTTATGGGATTATCTTTGAATAAATCCTCCAAGAGGACCTTCTTCTGGTTTTCCAGATAATTCAGAATATGTTCGATTCTCTCGTCAACCGTGATATCCGGATAATTTACCTCATGAAAAGTTTCCCGGGGGGTTCTCTCCAACACCTGTTTAAAAACCGCCAGAAGGTCATACAAGCTGACTTTGGTCAGCTCAACTTCCACTTTATGACTATCCTTGCCATAATAGATACTGCAGGGATAATACTGCATCTCCTGTTTTTCCCTGGTTTCTAAAATTCCGGTCACTTCCTTGAATTTTTTGTATTCCAGCAAAGCGGCTACTAATTCCTGTCGGGGGTCAAACTCCTCCTGGTCTTTGGGTCTGGGCAAAAGCAGCTGGGCTTTGATTCTCATCAGGGTGGCTGCCATAACGATAAATTCCCCGGCTACATCCAGATCTAAAACTTCCATTAATTCGATATATTCCAAATACTGTTTGGTGATTTGGGCAATCGGAATATCATAAATATCAATCTCATTTTTCTTGATTAAATATAATAGCAAATCCAGAGGACCTTCGAAGTTCTCTATCTTGATAGAGTAGCCCGGTTTCTGATTTAATTCGGTCGAGAAGTTTTCTAAGTTTTCCATTTTATTCAAGTTTCATGGCTTTTTTGACATCTTGCATAGTTTCCCGGGCTTTGGCCCGGGCTCTTTTTTCTCCACCCTCCAGCACTTGCTTGACCCGGTCAGGATTTTTTTCTAACTCTTTTCTTTTAGCTCTGATGGTAGCCAAATTGGAATTAATATAGGAAGCTAACATCTTTTTGCAATCCACGCAACCTAATTCTCCAGAGGAGCACCCTTTATATATTTCTTGATATTTAGAATTATAAATTTGATGCAAAGAATATACCGGACATATTTCCGGTCTGCCTTTATCCCCCTTATAAATTTTTTGGGGGTCGGTAATCATTTTCATCACTTTTTTTTCAGTTTCCTCCGGAGAATCAGCGATGGCAATATCATTATTGTAGGATTTGCTCATTTTTCGTCCGTCAATTCCGGGGACCACCGGAAATTTGGTCAAAAGCACATCCGGTTCCGGGAAAACATTGCCGTAGATATGATTGAACCGGCGGGCGACTTCTCTGGTCAATTCAATATGGGGTAATTGGTCTTTGCCTACCGGGACAAAGTTGGCTTTGTAAAGCAGAATATCTGCGGCCTGTAGTAAAGGATAGCCCAAAGACCCGTAACTATCCAAGTTCAACTCAACTGATTTTTCTTTATAGGAGGGGAC
>Ga0326597_10014422_pt1 | contig 10360 bp, 7 predicted proteins | sample RVTome_12_FD_203789 | JGI IMG/M metagenome (GOLD analysis project Ga0326597, IMG submission 203789) | Soil microbial communities from uranium-contaminated site in the Upper Colorado River Basin, Wyoming, United States - RVT100D185 | ecosystem: Environmental > Terrestrial > Soil > Contaminated >...
AAGCGGCGCGGCGCCGGCGGCGGCAAGCGCCGCCTGGTGCGCGTCCTGCTCGACGAGACCACCATCGGCCGCGCCGCCGCCGAGATCGAGCACGAGCGCGAGGTGGCGATCTACGATCTGTTGGAGCACAACGAGTTCGCGCTCGCCGGCGAACACAAGGGGCCCTACGAGCTGACGCTGTCGATCGTCGAGCAGCGTCTCGTCTTCCACGTTGCCGCCGCCAAGGGCGCGCAGAGCAGCTTCATCCTGTCGATGACGCCGTTCAGGCGCATCGTCAAAGACTATTTCCTGATCTGTGAGAGCTACTACAGGGCGATCAAGACGGCGGCGCCGAGCCAGATCGAGGCCATCGACATGGGCCGGCGCGGGCTGCACGACGAGGGAACGCAGATCCTGCTCGAACGCCTCAAGGGCAAGATCGAGGTCGACTACGAGACGGCGCGGCGCCTGTTTACGCTGATCTGCGTGCTGCATTGGCGGGGGTGAGCGCCGTGGGCGCCGATCTGCCGGACGCGGTGCTGTTCGCGTGCCGGATGAACGCCGTGCGCTCGCCGATGGCCGCCGCCCTGATGCGCCGTTACTTCGCCGGACGGGTCTATGTCGAATCCGCCGGCGTGCATTCCGGCGAGATCGATCCCTTCGCGGTCGCGGCGATGGAGGAGATCGGCATCGACATGTCCGGCCACGCGCCGCGCACCCTCGCCGAACTGCACGACACGCTGTTCGATCTGATCGTCACGCTGGCGCCCGAGGCGCACCACCAGGCGCTGGAGCTGACCCGCGCCATGGCGGTCAAGGTCGAATATTGGCCGACCATCGACCCGACCCACGCCGCCGGCAACCGCGAGCAGCGGCTTCAAGCCTATCGCGCGGTCCGCGACGAACTGATCCGGCGCATAAAAGAGCGGTTTTCCTGGCGTCCGGGGCCCAGCGTATGATTGCGGCAGATCGGATAATGCTCTAGGTTTGCGCCGCCATCGCGACCCGAGGCGGCGACAGGGAGCGACGAAAGGAGTTACATGGCCAAGGAAGAGCTTCTCGAATTTCCGGGGACGGTCACCGAGTTGCTTCCGAACGCGACCTTCCGGGTCAAGCTCGAGAACGACCACGAAATCATCGCCCACACGGCCGGACGCATGCGCAAGAACAGGATCCGCGTATTGGCGGGCGACAAGGTGCTGGTCGAGATGACGCCTTACGATCTGACCAAGGGGCGGATCACCTACCGTTTCAAATAGAATTCGGGCACATCGCCAGATGACGAACGCGCGGCCGAAACTCGTCCTTGCCAGCGGCTCGCCGCGGCGTCTGGCGCTGCTCGAACAGGCGGGCATCGTGCCCGATTTCCTGCGCCCGACGGAGATCGACGAGACGCCGATCAAGGGCGAGGTGCCGCGGACGCTGGCCGTTCGGCTGGCCCGCACCAAGGCGGAGGTCGCCTACCGCAATGCGCAGCGCGACACGGAGGTCAGGGGCGCGCTGATCCTCGCCGCCGACACGGTGGTCGCCGTCGGCCGGCGGGTGATCACGACGCCGGAGGTGATGGACGAGGCGGCGGCCTGCCTGCGGCTGTTATCCGGGCGCGCGCACCGGGTCTATTCGGCGATCTGCCTGGTCTCGCCCAAGGGCGTCTTCCGCTCCCGGCTGGTGCAGTCGAGGGTGCGCTTCAAGCGGCTGACGGGAGCCGAGATCGACGCCTATGTCGCGTCGGGCCAGTGGCGCGGCAAGGCCGGCGGCTACGCCGTCCAGGGGATCGCCGGAAGCTTCGTCGTCAAGATCGTCGGCTCCTATACGGCGGTGGTCGGGCTGCCGCTTTACGAGACGGTGCGGCTGCTCGCCGGCGAGCGCTATCCGACGACCGACAAATGGGCGGAAAACTAGCGTTTTTTGCATGATGTCCGAGCCCGGCAAAGCGCCCGAACCGAGCTGCCCGATCTGCGGCAAGCCGCGGGCCGGGCGCTACCGGCCGTTCTGCTCCAGGCGCTGCGCCCACATCGACCTCAACCGCTGGCTCACCGGGCGCTACGCGGTTCCCGCGGCCGAGGAAGACGAGCCGGAAGGCGACGCGGCGCCAGGCGAGGGGGCGGAAAGCGGCGAGGGGGAGGAGGGCTGAGGCGGTCGCCATTTTGTCTCGATCCTTCCGCTTTTGCCGCCGTTTTTCCGCTTGTTTCCGCGGTTTTTTCCGGCTTCCGCCGGCCTCTCGCGGCGGACTTTCCGATAGTTTCCGCAAGTTTCCGCCGGTTTCTGTCCGATCTTGCGGCGAGTTTCCGCCCGCTTTCCGCCCGGCCGACCGGAGGTTTCCGCTTTTCGTCCGCCCGTCGCCGGGAGGTTTCCGGATGCGTTCCGGTGGGTCTTGGCGGGCGTTGCGGCACCCTCGTGCGGTCCCGCCACTTGTTTAATCAATCGTTTGATTAAATTACTTGCGGGGTGAAGGGCAGGGGGATCATGAAAGAGGCGGGGGGGACCCGGCGAGCCGGGCTGCGTCCATCGGACGGATTTCCGCGCCGAGAGGGGCGCTGGACAGGCATTTCGGGATTTCCTATAAGGCGTGGCCTTTTCGCCGCCGGCGGCCGGCCGAAGCGGCGATCGGGCGCGGCGGCCGCGCCGGGCAAGCCCGTTTAGCGCATGTCGCCCAGGGGCCCAGGTAGCTCAGTCGGTAGAGCAGCGGACTGAAAATCCGCGTGTCGGTGGTTCGATTCCGCCCCTGGGCACCATTTTTCTGCAATGAAATCAAAGGTTTGTGCCCGGAGCACCCGTGCCCCGCGGCGTCGATCCAAACGGTTCTGGGTCACTTAAAGCGCACTGCCGCATGAGGGGCGGTTGCCTCCGCAGCCCGCTTCAGATTGTATGCGGTGGGCAGGGGGAATCGATGACGGGGCGAAATGACCGAGCGCAGCTCGATTGCCCACAGTGACAAACATGCCTGCGCGGTCGCGCTTGGCTGAAGCGCTAATGATTTGGGGGGCAGCATTTGTCGCGACTGACAGACCTGATCGCGCGGGCCAAGGCGAAAGACCCGGATTTAGGAGCAGAGCTGGAGCGGGAGTTTAAGGTTCTCTCTGCCCGGCGGTCATTCGGGTTGAACTTCGAGCGCCATCGTCCGGAAAGTGTGGAACTGCCAGGGCGGCCGGGGCGGAAGGGCGACAAGGTGCGTATCCTGCCGCCGCGTGGATCAACAGCGAAGGGTGACCAGAAGCTTTGGAAGGTCCGCAGCCTTGAAGGCTCTGGCAAGGAACGCACTGCAAAGGTCGAATTGCTCCATGCGGCAGAGCCGGAAGAGACCCAGGTGGCCGGCGAAGACCTCGTCGTTGTTGCGGAGTTCCGGGACTACATCTATCCAGGACTGGTGAGCACGGGGAAGATTGAGCGCGCCGGCGACAGGCCCTACCACACCGTGATCAATGGCGAGAATTTCCATGCGCTGGAGGCTCTGACTTTCACCCATCGCGGCAAAATCGACGCAATCTACATTGACCCGCCATACAACACGGGCGCGCGCGACTGGAAATACAACAACGACTTTGTCGAGGCAGAGGACCTCTATCGCCATTCCAAATGGCTGGCGATGATGGAAAGGCGATTGCTCGTCGCTAGAAAGCTATTGAATCCCGTTTCAAGCGTGCTGATCGTTACGATTGACGAGAAAGAATATCTGCGGCTCGGCCTCTTGCTGGAGCAGCTGTTTCCGGAATCAGATGTCGTGATGATCACAAGTGTCATCAGCGCGAAAGGAGCGGTTCGACCGGGGCGTTTCTCTCGGGTGGAGGAGCACATATTTTTTGTGTTCTTTGGTTCTGCGACCGTCAAATGGTGGAGCAGTAATATGCTCCCTTCCACAGGAGACGAGGACAAGCGCAGCGCCAACAAAGAACTTTCCTCTATTGAATGGTTACTACTTCGGCGACGCGAGCCGACGAGTGTGCGAAGTGCTCGTCCAAATCAGTTCTATCCAATATTTGTTCATAAGACTGACGGACGAATTCACTCGATCGGTGATGCCATTACGCCAGACGTGGATCGTCACTCAGTGTCAGCACCGGAGAGAACCGTTGCAATCTGGCCAGTGAAGCCGGATGGAACAGAGATGCTTTGGGGACTGACACCCGATGTCCTAAGGCGCAATTGGGCTGAAGGGTTCGTTCGCGTCAACAATTGGAAGCCGAAGAGCCAAACTGGGTCTGTTCAGTATCTGCAAACCGGCGTCATCAAGAAGATTAGGTCCGGTGATATTACTATCACAGGCTATGCGGCGGATGGTTCGGTCCAAGGCCACGTCACTCCAGGAGCGAGCCTTGGAACATCTCCGAAGCGAGTATGGAATATGCGGTCGCACAATGCCGAGACTGGCGGGACCAATATGATATCCACACTCATTCCGGGTCGGCGTTTTCCATTCCCGAAGTCGCTTTATGCCGTCGAAGACGCACTCCGCTTTATAGTCGGCGACACTCCTGCGGCAATCATACTTGATTTCTTCAGCGGCTCAGGGACGACGGCCCATGCGGTCATGCGTCTCAACCGTCAGGATGGTGGACGTCGACAGTGCATCTCCGTCACCAACAACGAGGTTGCCGCCAACGAACAAGCCGCGCTACGCAAGGCCGGGCTCCGCCCCGGCGATCCTGACTGGGAAAAATGGGGCATTTGCGAAGATGTCACCAAGCCCAGGATCAAGGCCGCCATCACCGGCAAGACTCCGGAGGGCCAGCCTATCGATGGCGATTACAAGTTCACAGACGAATTCCCGATGGCCGAGGGGTTCGAGGAAAACGCAGAGTTTTTCAACCTCACCTACGAAACCCCGGTTGCGGTCAGCCACAACCGCGCCTTTGCGCGCATCTCACCGCTCCTGTGGATGCGGGGAGGCTGCGAAGGGAGGCGGATCGAGACTATCCCCGAACAGGGCTGGGATGTGGCCGATACCTACGGGCTGCTGATCGACCTGGACAAAGCCGCCGCGTTCAGCGAGGCGATTGAAGCCAAGAACACCATCCGCATTGCCTACATCGTGACGGATGACGACCGGCGCTTCCAATCGATCACCCGCCACCTGCCGGACACTGTCGAGCCGATCCGCCTTTACGAATCGTACCTCACCAATTTCCGCTTCTCGATGGGGCGTTGAGCCATGAAGTTCACGCTCAAGGATTATCAGCACGATGCTGTCGCCGAGGTTCTGGACCGGCTCAAGAAATCTCGAAGACGCTGGCACGAGGATGGCGAGAAGAACGCCTTCTCCCTGACTGCCACCACCGGCGCCGGCAAGACCGTCATGGCTGCCGCGGTGTTCGAGGCGCTGTTCTTTGGCAACGACGATTACGACTTCGAACCAGACGCCGGCGCTGTGGTGATCTGGTTCAGCGACGACCCGTCCCTGAATGAGCAATCCCGCTACCGCCTGATGGAAGCCTCCGACAAGCTGACCATCTCGGACCTTGTGACGGTTGGCAACAGCTTTTCACGCGAAACATTCGAGGCGGGAAAGGTCTACTTTCTCAACACCCAAAAGCTTTCGAAGAACAGCCTCCTGGTGCGTGGGCATGACGCGGACGATCCGGCCCTGGAGACTGCCGAGGGGCAACGGATTATGCCCGACATGCGGTCGCACACGATCTGGGACACGATCCAGAACACCATCGAAGACCCTGATTTGACGCTCTACCTCGTGCTGGACGAGGCGCACCGGGGCATGAGGGAAGGACGCTCACGCGGCGATGAGAAGCCCACCATCGTCAAGCAGCTCATCAACGGGAAGGGCAGTGTTCCGGGTATCCCGATCGTCTGGGGTATCTCGGCCACAGTCGAGCGGTTCAATGAGGCCATCAAGGGAATGGAAGGCCGCGCCACGCTGCCCAACGTTGTCGTGAACTCGAAATTGGTTCAGGAGTCGGGACTTCTGAAAGACACGATCAATCTCGACGTGCCGGCCGAGACCGGGGATTTCTCGACCGTGCTTTTGCGCCGGGGAACGGACAAGCTGCGCGAGATTTCAGAGGCCTGGGAAGATTATGCCAAGCAACAGGACGACGCAGATACGGTCCTGCCGCTCATAGTGTTGCAGGTGCCGAACTCGCCCGATCACAACGAGATCGGCAAGTGGCTCGACACGATCTTCGAGCGCTGGCCAGACCTTCCCCACGATTGCGTCTACAATGTCTTCGGAGAACACAAGACCGAGACCTTCGGAAGCTACACCGCTCCCTATATCTCGCCGGAACGGGTTCAGGAGTCCGACTGGGTCCGCATTCTGGTGGCCAAGGATGCAATCAGCACCGGTTGGGATTGCCCGCGCGCCGAGGTGATGGTTTCGCTCCGGGCCGCAACGGACAAGACGCATATCACACAGCTTTTGGGCCGGATGGTGCGGACGCCCCTCGCACGCCGCATCCCCGGCAATGACCGGCTGAATTCCGTGGACTGCCTCCTGCCGCATTTCAACAAGACAACCGTGGAAGCGGTGGTGACTGCCCTGATGACGGGCGGCGAAGCGGGCGACGAGCTTCCCGGCCGCCGGGTGCTGATCAACCCCCGCGAAATGAAGCCCAATCCCGACATTCCCCAGGAGGTTTGGGACAAGCTGCTTTCGCTGCCATCGCAAACCTTGCCCAAGCGGCAGGCTCGCCCCGTCAAGCGCCTTACCGCATTGGCGCACGAATTGGCCGCTGACGGGCTCATGCCTAACGCAGGCAAGATCGCCCATTCCCAGATGCACAAGGTGCTCGACGGAGCACAGGTTACCTATGCCGAGCTGATCGATGAGGCGCGGGAGTCGGTTTTGACGGTGGAAGGCAAGACGGTGAAGGCGGATGTCGAAACCAAGGCGATGACCTTCAACGACTTTATTGAGGCCGCCGATTATGCTGTCATCGAGGACGCCTACAAGCGCGCCGGCCGCGTCATCACTCCCGATCTGGCCAGGACCTATAGCGAACATCTGGCCAGCAAAGCGCCGAAGGACGACGACCCCGAAGAGGCGCTGATCGACGCACACACCGTTGTCGCAGCTACCGGCCTTGTTCCCACGATTAAGGACTATCTGGAATCCGAAGCCGAAAAACTTGCGAACCAATGGCTGACCGATCATCGCGTGGCAATCAAGAACCTGAACGACGAAAGGCAAGACGTGTATCGGCAAATTCGGGAGATGAGCGCCGATCCACTCGATGTCGACCTTGCGCGTCCCAAGACATGGATGCAACCGGCAACCGCCCGTGAATCCGACGGCTCCGAAATTGAACTTCCGCGCTTCGAGCGGCACTTGCTTTGTGATGACGACGGGTTGTTCCCGGAACACTTCAATTCCTGGGAGGACGAGATTCTGCTGGCAGAACTGAAGCGCGACCAAACCGTGGTGTGGTATCGCAACCCCGCCCGCGCTAGTCAGGACTCGCTGGGCGTGACATACGAGGACGGCGGCGAGATGCGGATCGTTCGTCCGGATTTCGTTTTCTTTGTGCGCCTCGCGGACGGCAGCTACGTGGCCGACATCGTAGACCCGCACGGCCATCACCTTGCCGATGCGCTGCCCAAGCTGAGAGGCCTCGCGCTTTACGCCGAGGCCAATGGAAAGCACTATCGCCGGATCGAGGCTGTCGCTCTGGTTGGCGACGGGTATAGGGTGCTTGATCTGATGGAGCAGCGCGTCAGGAAGGCGGTCGCGGAGGCGCAGTCGATAAAGGCACTGTATGAGAGCGACGTGGCCACCAATTATTCGGTTTAAGAGCGCCCCGCCGCCTGACGCGCGCGTGTCGGTGGTTCGATTCCGCCCCTGGCACCATTATCCCTTTAAAACAACGGCTAGCACGGTTTCTGGCGCTTCCGCGAAAATCGCCTCCCGTGAGCCCGCGCCTGCTTGCTGGCGGCGGCGCACGTGGTTTAGGCTTGCGTCTCAGCCGGCAGCCGCGCCGGACGGCGCTCCAGCAGGATCCGATGCCATCCGAAAACGCCGACGCGAAATGCGTCGTCATCATCGACTGCAACTACCGGCAGGAGACGCCGCACGCCGTCTATCGCGGTATGGCCGAACGGCTCGCGCCCGCCGGCGTGGAGCTCGTCGTCGACAGTCACTGGAGCGAGGCCTATGTCGAGGCCGACCTCATCATCGGCGCCGATCCGATTGCCGATCGGCCCAGCCTGTCGGAAGCCCGCATCCTCGGCCAGCGCACGCTGAACCGGCGCACCCGGCTCGACGTGGCCAAGGCCGCGGGCGCGCCGGTCGCAGGCTACGGCACGCCAGCGACCGACGACGAACTGACGGTGCTTGCGGCGAGCTGGGGCGCGCGCACGGCCGTCCTCAAATATGACTGGTCGGCGCGGCGGAACGGAGTGTTCCTGTGGCCGCTCGATCCGAAGGCGCGGCCGCCCTTTCCGGAGGATTTCGATCCGGGCAGCGACGTTTTCATGGAGTTTCTCGGATCCGACCCGCAAACCTACAAGATCGACAGTTTCGGCGGCGTCATGCTCGGCGCCTACGTCCTGCCGACGCGCGACATGCGTGTTCCCGGCTGGCATGTGATCGAGGTGCACGGCCATACCCCATTCAATCCGCCGGACGAGATCCGGCGGGCGGTCGAAGCGGTCAGCGAGCGGCTGCTCGGCGAAGGGGCGGGCTATGCCAGCTTCGACCTGATGCGGGCCAAAAACGGTATGCGGATCATCGAGATGAACAGCTGCGGCGTCGGCATTATGGTGTGGGACGAACGGCCGGAGCAATATGCGGCGAACTACAGCGAGGGCATAAAGCGGGCCCTTGCCCGTCTCGACGCGATCCCCCGCTTCGCCGCGCTGAGGGAGCGGGCGCTCGGCCTCGGCAATGACGAACAAGCGCCATCCTTGCCCGAGCGTATCGGCTGGCCGAATGACCACGGCGCCGCCCTGGCGCAATCCAGCCCGCCCACGGGCCAGGAGCCGCGCGAGCAGGTGCCTGCGGAAGTCGTCTTCATGCGGACCATGGCGCGGACCGAGCGTCTTCCGCACGGCGAGGTCCTTGAGTTCGTGCGCGGGCCGGCGGAGATACTGCTCGCACACGCGCGGGCTGAGGTTCCGTTCTACAAGGAGCGGCTGGCGCCGATCTTCCGCCCCGACGGCAGCATCGACTGGGAGGGTTGGCGCGCCCTGCCGCTCCTCACCCGCGAGGACATCGCCCACCGCCGTCAGGCCCTGGTCAGCCGCCGCCTGCCGGCCATCCACGGCAGCATCTCGCACGCCTATTCCGCCGGCACGACGGCGCCGGCGATGACGGTCTCCCGCTCGCGGCTCACCGTCGGCGTGCGCTCCTGCATCGAGGTGAGGCAATATGGCTGGCACGGCATTGCGCTCGACGCGCCCATGGCGACGCTCACGAGGCCCGGCCCGGTGCCGCACAATCCGGACATTAAATGGGCGCCGCTGTGGGTCGAAGGCGTGCGTGGACGGGAATTCGAGATGGCCGCCGATGGCGCATCGCGCGATCAGCTCATTTGGCTCAGGAGCCTCGGCCCGGTATATGCGAGAACGCGCCCTTCCTTCGCCCAGGCGTTGGCGCTGACGGTCAAGGGGGACCCGTCGCTCAAGCCGGAGATCAGGGGGCTGTTGACCAGCGGCGAGATACTCACCCCGGACGTTAGGCGGCTATGCCGGCGCTATCTCGGCCACGCGCCAATCGACAGCTACGATTCCGTCGAATGCGGTCTGGCGGCGCTGCAATGCACCGGCTCAAGCGACTATCACCTGCAAAGCGAGATGTGTCTCTACGAGCTCATCGATAAAGCCGGAGAGCCGTGCCGGCCGGGCGAGGTCGGCGAGATCGTCCTCACGCCGATCTACAATCTCGCCATGCCGCTGATCCGCTACGCGACCGGCGACCACGCGCTGGCAGTGCAGGATATCGACAGTCCCGATGCATGGCCGTGCGTCTGTGGCCGTACCCTGCCGCGGATCGGGCGGATTCTCGGGCGGACGCGGAACCTGTTGCGGTTCGCCGATGCTGCGCCGGCGCAGCCGGAGATCGATTCAGCGCGGCTGCATGATCTGATCGGTGCCCTGTCGTGGCAGATCGCCCAGACGGCGCCGCTCGAAATCGATCTTCGGTTCGTGTCGGATCGCGGCGAGGCGGAGATGGACCTCAAGGCGGCGAGCGACTATCTCCGGTCGCTGGTGCCGCCGGGCGTCGAGGTGACGCTCACCCGCAAACACGCGCTTCGCGCGAAGCCCGCCGGTCGCTTCGAACCCTATCTATGCGAGATGACCGGCTGACCGCCGACTACTTGAATTTCTCAAGCGGTGTGATGCCCTGCGAGGTCAGGATCGAGCCATAGAAATGCTTCAATTCGTTGCGGTCGGCATAGAGCATGCTCTGGCCGCTGCCGCCGAAGATGAAATT
>Ga0326597_10014423_pt1 | contig 10360 bp, 7 predicted proteins | sample RVTome_12_FD_203789 | JGI IMG/M metagenome (GOLD analysis project Ga0326597, IMG submission 203789) | Soil microbial communities from uranium-contaminated site in the Upper Colorado River Basin, Wyoming, United States - RVT100D185 | ecosystem: Environmental > Terrestrial > Soil > Contaminated >...
GTCGTCCTCGGTTGCGGAGCGTGAATTGTAAGCCTAGCTGATTCGCCGTAGCGACCACCCAAGAATCGCTGCCAAACGGTCGCCCTCGCGCGACGCAGTTGCGCAGCGACTTCACTTCGGTTTCGTGTTGTGGCTCATTGACGAGTTGAGCCCATTGACGCGGCTTCGCGACGGGCCACGGACCGAGAATCGCGCGCTGTTCCGGAGTGCCGTGAAGCCGCCGCCAGAGACTACCCCACCGCCAGGTTTCTGCCCGGTCCACCAGCTCTGCCCGTAGCGCGTTACGCTCGACGTACCGCATCACCTGATAAAAGTAATCGTTCTCTTCCACGGGAAACGATTTAAATCGCCCCTGATACAGATGCCCCTCGCCCACTTTCCCCGATGCTTCTGCCAACGAGTCACATGCGTGATGGTGAGTCGTTGCATGAAAGCGGCAAGCTCTCCATCGTGTTCAGGCCAGAGAACCAAGTGCCAATGATTTGGCATCAGACAAGAGCCGCAGATCCGCATCGCGCGAGTCAGCAGGGTTTCTTCGACGATCTCCTCAAACGCTTCGTAGTCCCTCGGCTTGTAAAACAGCCGACGTCTCGCGCACGCCTCGATTGAGAACATGATAAACATAACCACCCGGTGCTACTCGTCGTGATCGCGGCATCGCTGAAATCTACCCAACCTCCGCATCCTTGTCAATAATATGGACCTGTCCCCTTTGATCCCGCTTAAGTGCTCCAGTGCCGATGCGGCGGGAACGTTCGGTTTTCGGACATCGATCGTGGACAGATCGTCTACTGTGATTCGTGCGGCTCGGGTATGAGTCTACCGACGGTTGATGCGACGCCTGGACAGCAACCATCATCGACTCCGACCGAGGATTCCGTCTTTTCGCCCCAGTTGACCGCGGATCTACTGGAACGCTTCCCGCGGCTCGAATTGCTGACGTCCCTTGGCGAGGAAGTTGCCAACATTCAGCTCCTCTTGGAAGAATCGCTGACCGCCGCTCGGCAGGGCCGCGTTTCCAAGGCGATGAATCTTGAAGCCAAATCGCGTCTCATCGCTTCCGTCACCAGGATGACCAAAGCGCACGCCTCGGCACTCCGCGCGCAAGCCGCCGAAGTCCGTCGCGCCTTGCGGCTCGCGCAAGGGACGCGCTCCGTCCAGGACGCGATTGCCTGCGAGGAACAAGGCGACGGCGACGCACGCGATCACGAAGTACGTCGCGCCCACCAGCTCCTGCCGGGGCTCGCCGAGCAGGATATCACACCCCTGCTGAAGCGAATCGAGTCGTGGAAGAAGCCGGCACAGGCGTCGCACGCGTCCAGCCCACAGCCGCGGCGAAACGGATCGCGAACTAAGGACCTCTCCACCCGCCGCGGAAGCCGAGTAGCTCGATGGCTGTCGACCTGCAATAATCGCGAAGTGCGATCGTCGTCGCCACTTGCAATGTTAACGCTGGTCCTCGCCAACCATGAACTTGTCGCTACATATCTACCACCAACAACAGCCGGTCTATTCAACGCGGTTTACCGGTCCTGTCGAATTGGGCCGCCAACAAGCGGAAGAGCAACCGTGCTATCACGGCGTCGCGATCGAGGGCGGAGTTAGGATCGTCGTTGCGAATCTGGCGGAGGCTACCTTTTCGCGGCGTCACGTACGGCTCGAGCCGCAGGCCGATGGGAAGGTCGTTGTTCGCAACCTGAGCGCTGCCGTTCCGATCGCGACCGATTCCGCGGGCGTCGTCGGTCCGCAAGACCATCGCGCACTGACGCCCCCCTTCGTACTCGTCGTTGGTGATCGTTCGATGCGGATCGAACCCGACGAGGAGATCGCGTCGCCAATGGTGAGTCTCGCGAATGTAACACTCGCTCCGGGAAGGCAGAAGCCACCATCAACGCGACTCAGGGCGATTGCATCCGCGACGACTGGCGACGATGATGGCGAGACGTTGGTGCAGTGGCTTGAAGCGGCGATGTTCGTGTTTCAGAGTGCCGCGAGTTCAGCCGACTTCCTCGAACGCGCCTCGCAGGCCGTGGTCGATCTCGTCGGACTCGACACGGCTTCGGTTGTGCTTTGCGACGGAGCTGACTGGAATCCTCAAAGCGTTTGTACGCGCAGCGGCGAAGTCTCGTCGAAATGGCGACCGAGCAGGACCATTCTCGACGCGGCGCGATCCGAACGCCGAACCTTCCGGCGTGCGACGTCGCTGACGGCGGCTGCTAGCTTGCAAGGCGTCGAAGCCTTAGTCGCCGCGCCCATTCTGGATTCTCGAGGCGAAGTGATCGGGGCTCTTTATGGCGATCGTCGACAACCGGCTCCGGATCGAGATTCGGTTGACATCACGCAACTCGAGGCCATGCTCGTCGAATTACTCGCTTCGGGCGTCGCAGCGGGTCTCGCTCGATTGGAACAAGAACGGACCGCTCTTGCAGCGCGAGTACGATTCGAGCAATTCTTCACGCCGGAACTGGCGCAACAACTGGAGTCGCATCCCGACTTGTTGGAAGGGAAGGACGCGGAGATCTCGGCCTTGTTCTGCGATGTTCGCGGCTTCAGCCGAATCAGCGAACGGCTGGGGGCGGTGCGGACGTTTGCTTGGATTTGTGACGTCATGGAGGAGTTCTCGGAATGCATCCAGCGATTCAACGGAGTTCTGGTCGATTACATTGGCGACGAAGTGATCGCGATGTGGGGAGCTCCCGTTGAAACTTCGGGCCATGAGACGCTGGCCTGCCGCGCGGCGATCGAGATGGTCAAGAAGCTGGGGGCCTTGAACGAGCGTTGGGCCAACGAGTTGGGGGAACCAGTTAGTATCGGTGTCGGAATCAATTCCGGTTTGGCACGCGTCGGCAACACGGGGTCGACGCGCAAGTTCAAGTACGGACCGCTCGGCAACACCGTCAATCTGGCGAGCCGAGTCCAAGGTGCCACCAAACACTTAAGGTCAAAGATCCTGATCACGGGAAATACGGCCGCAAAGCTAGGTCCCGAGATAAATCGGCGGCGTTTGTCGCACGTTCGAGTCGTCAACATCGAAGCACCGGTTGACCTTTACGAGATCGTTGCGATTGCGGATGAACCGTGGTGTGAATTGCGTGACCGCTACGAAACCGCGCTCGATGCGATGGAACGCAAAGAGTTCTTTACCGCGACAAAACATCTCGGCAACCTAGTCGCGGACTATCCCAATGACGGCCCTTCGCAGCTGCTGCTGTCGCGTGCCGTGAACGCCTTGATCTCGCGGGACGACTTCGACCACGTTTGGGAACTGGAAAGCAAATAGAAGTACGTCAGGCTTTCCAGGCTGACAGTCAGGCTAGAAAGCCTGACGTACTTGCGGGTCGCAGTCAAAGACTGCTTTGGACTTACACCGCGGGAAACTCAAACCGTGCGTCCACTCGAATCGCGGCTTCGTGCGGGCATTGATCGACGCAAGCCGGACGTTGGCTGGCCAGCGAGCTGCACAAGTCACAGACGACGGCCTTCTGTTTGACTAATTCGACTTCCAGATCGACCCCCTCGCCAGCGCTCGCCAGCGCTAACGCACCAACTTGAGGAAGCAGATCGAGCCGTGCAGTCAGAATTGGCTGGCTATACTTCGCCGCAAAGCCGCTCGCTTCATCGGATACCGGCGGGCTGACCTCCACCGCCAGGAGATTGCTGCCGCCGTGCAGCTGTGACGACTCGATCTGCGCTTGTAGCTCGTCATCTTTTGCCTTCTTTGGATTTGCAGGTGCGGAGGCCGTGATCGCAGTGCCGTTGATCCATGCGCGAACCGTCAGTCCCTTCGAGGCCACCGCGAGCGCAAACGGCCCTCGGCGAAGCTGTTCTCGCGACAATCGGAACTCGTAACGAAAACAGATCGGCTCCGACACGCGTCCGACATTGGTCCGCCATGATTTCGCAATCGCCGACGACGCCAGTGCTTCAAACAAATCGATCGTCCAGGTAAACGGAGCGACTCCGACGGACCAGCCCGTTGTTCGATGGCGACGATTCTGCCAGGTCGAATTACCAACCTGGCTGGCCGGAGCGAATTGCCAGCCGACGGACTGTTCCGGAATGATTCCGAGATCGTGCATTTGGATCGAATCGTACGGACACTGGCGGGCGCACAGACTACAACCGATGCACCAATCGCGGATCTCGATCTGGCCGTTCACTCCGCGTTGGATCGATCCGACGGGACAACCAATCATGCAGGACGGATTCAAGCATTGGCGACAGGCCGACGGTACCAGAAAGCGGTCGAAGCGCGGCCCGTCGAGGAACAATCGCGAGTAGCCGTCATCGTGTGTATTGACGCAAGCCCGTACACAATCGCCGCACCGTGTGCAACGATCGAGATCGATCAGCAACAGGTTCTGCCCCTGGACGAGTCCCTCATCGCGAAACTCTTCCGAGTGAGTCAATGACGTGTCGGCGTCACCCGCCTGCCGCAGGTCGCTTCCGACAAGATCGGCATACCGCTTCGAAACAATCGCAGCGACCGAAACTCGCAGCGAGGGCGAATCGTCCAGCAACTTCTGAAACGCCCCGCCCCCGATCCGTACCAACTCGACGCGCCCGGGCTTTCGGTTCGAGTCGTCAGCCGGATGATCGTAAGCGATACAAGTCGCCTGCCGCGGCGCACCCAGGACAACCGCCATCTCGCCGAAACAATCGCCTCGCGACAGGTACGCCAGAATATTCGGCGGACCTTTCCTCGCGGTGACCTCGGACAGGGTCTGGCCAAATAGCTCGCAAAATGCCGTCGCGCCGGCCATGCGAATCTCCAACTCGGACCACAGCTTCTTGGCGCCTTGGATTCCCCGCGGAAAGGAATCGATCGTCCCTCGCACCTCCGGCCGCTCCAGAACTGGCAGCCAATCCGCGGACGCGATGAACTCGCGGCGGCGGATGAGTTCGTTGACAGCTTGTATCACCAGATGGCGATCGTCGTCCGACGAGGCTTCGCCGCTCGCGATGGACCGAATCGAAGACTGAACACGCGGTAAGAACCAGGACCAGACGCAACGCACCGGATCGCCCGACGGACTTGGGGCGCTGGCAAGGATCAATGAAGCCGATTCGCCGTCGCTGCGCAAGTCAGGCGCGGCTGTTGTGGAACTGGGCAGTTTGCCTGGCGGCTTCTTTGCGCCAGCCAGGATATCCGCGACGGAAGACGATGACTTGGCGGCTGGTGGTTTGCCAGGTTTCGCAGGCTTTCCAACTCCGCGAGCCGCCGCCAACATATCGGCGATGGCTGATCCGGCAGCGGGTTTCGTCGTGGGCTTGGGCGAAGCAGCGTCTTTTGTCTCGTCGCTCGCAGACGAATCGCCTGGGAGGAGGGACTGACAAAACTTCGGCCAATCGGCGACATCGCGAGCGCGAAACGCCAAGTGCGCACCGCGCACGACCTGGACGACACCGCTTCGAATCAGGTAGACGCTGTCCGACTGATCTCCTTCGTCGCAGATGACCGAGCCCGGATCGACAACTTCGAGATGCGAGGCTTGCCGCAAGACTTCGATTTGTGTGTCGGTCAAGTCCTGGAACAGCTCCAGTCGGCGAAGGTGCGTGCTCAAAACGCGTTGTGCGTATAGTTCGTCGGTCTTCTGCCGATAGCCAGGGTCGCGCTGCATCTGGTCGAAGATGTTGCGGAGGAACTCGACCATATAGCAATCTTCATCGACGACGATCGACGCCGAGCGCGGAGCCAGCGTCATGCAGCTCATCTCGCCAAAAACGTCTCCTTCGCGCATGGGAGCCTGGCGCGTGGCATAGTCGATGTCGATTGGTCCGTCGTTGGGGATGAATTGCGGGCGAGCTTGTTTCGCGCTTCGAGGATTGCGTGTGAAAAGTTTCGATAGAAAACCTGACGATGCTTTCGCCTGGCCGCTCAAGATGGTTGCCGTCGCGACCTGGCGAGCGGAGGCGTCAGCCGTGGATCGGTCGTCGGAGGACTTTGCGGACGCGTTCGAACGGTCGACACTGCGGCTCGCGCGAAAGTCTCGCAGCTTCTGCATGTCGTCGCTACGAACAATGTAGAAGGCACTATGGCCACGATCCCCTTGGCGGCAGATCACGTCCCCCTTGCGGAACCTGCGTAGCACGATCGAACCGGGGAATTTCTCCACGGAGATGGGCTTCTTGAGATTCGCGAATAGCTCGAACTGCCGCAGTTCATCGGAATGAAGAATCTCGTCTCCCTTGCGCGGCGCGAGTTCTGCTTCCGGTTTGGCCGAGATCGTTGCACGAGGCGCTGTTGTCAACGCAATGGTCCTTTGTTTTCAGTAGGTTGGGCACTCCTGCCCGACCGATCGCATGGACGGGCAGGAGTGCCCATCCTACTGACAATATCGAGTGACAAGAGCTACTAGTGTCGCAACAAATGTGGCCCGTCCGTTCGATACGAACCATCATGACGTGGTTCCCGATGTCCGTGCAACCACGGGAGCCAGATCTGCTTCCTAAACAGGATAGCCGAATAATCGACGCCCCACGTCCCCTCGTTGGCAAATCGAGGTTCGCCCCGAAACGCCGCGCCGCCGCCGACGTAACCGAACGAGCAGTGTCCGTTGAGTGAGGGCTTGGCAAATCGCCCCAGCGTTTCGGGATGACCCGCGCGGTGAAAGTGATCGGCGCAGCCACCTTCGATTTTCTTCGCTGGAGGGGCTACGATCTGGTCGCACGACGCACAACCGCTGCAGATGTGCCCCGAGGCGGTTGTCGTTTCCGACGCTAGCGACTCATGCGTCATTGGTGTGAACAACAGCAAGACGAGTCCGATGCAACTGCAAATTACGGCGGTGCAATTGATTGAGGTCTTCATCATCCGTGACCCGTGATCCGTGGCGTGTGGTGCGTGGTGCGTGTTAAAGTTCGAGCGGGACGTCGTGAGATATTTGGACTGCTGTGACTTGTCACAGCTTTCGTTTGCGGCGGAGCCGCTTTCATCGTGGAAGGCCGACAAGACTTGGAAAGCGACTGCGCCACGAAAAGGAAAGCGGCGACAAGTCGCCGCAGTCCAAATCGCTGGTTGATGCCCGCACAAAGTCTATAACACTCTACCCTCGAGGATTTCGTAAAAACTTTTGGAACGGCAAACGAACGTCGCGGACGAAAAACTGATCCACACGCAAAGCGTCAGGCACTTCGAATCCAACGGTCGCGGAAAACGTGACGACATCGTCCTGATCGACACCGTCGCCGCTCGCACCAAACCCACCGATCAACTTCCCGCCCTTGTAAAGCGGCGCACTGCCCGGAAAGAAAACGATTCCATTCTGGTTCGCGATGTCATCGGGATCACGGAAATTGCGGCCGGGGTTGAACGCATCAAATCCCAACACGCTCGTATCGCTCGATGAATAAACGGACGCGGGAAGAGCCGGGCCGCTGTTCTCTCCTGTGTTCGGATCAATGCCGGGATTCAACAAGATGGAAAAGGCTCCCGGTCGCGAGTTCTCGACGCCGGACGGATAACGCGGCTCGCTCAAGAAGCGAAACGTGCGATTGGTAAACGCCGTCCCCGCCGGGACGTTCGGATCGGGGACTCCGTCGCCATTGTCGTCGACTCGGTCGGCAGGAACGAGTTCCGCGGCATCGGCATAGTAAGCCGTGTTCCGCGCCTTGGCCACGGCGACGTCGATCGAGAAGACCGTTGCATCGGGCATCCGATAAAGACCTAAGACGTTTCCTTCTCGATCGGCCACGGAGAAGACCATCCGCGTGCGGCTGCCGATCGGCAAGCGAATTCCGGCTCGAACGAGATCCGCCTCAATGATCGCTTGCTCGATGATGGTCCGTACTTCGGCTTCGGTGATCTCGGGAGTTAGGTCGGGGTTGAGCACGGCTGAATTACGAGGTTCAACGAGCCAACCGGTGGGAACCGTCACACCATCACGATACGGATCGCCGGGGACAACGATTTGGTCAGCACCGCTCGTGGAATCGCCGACGCCAACTTCGTTACCCATTGCTAGAAGCGTAACGATGCCTGGCTGCGGTCGCTGTGCCGTTGGATTCGGACCGTAGATCTCCAGCGTTATTCCGACCAGATCGATGCGACTGAATGGCAGATCGTAACCCGCCGGACAGGCGACTGCATCCAAAACGCCGACCGTTGCGTTCACTCCGATGGTTGCCGCCGCTCCTGAGCTGCCGCATGCCGCGGCGAACGCGATCCATTCTGCTTCCAGAACTTGCGGCGCATTGGTCCGATCCAACTCGGTTTGGTTTGTCCCCGCGACGAAGCCTTGTTCGTGCGTGGCGTAGCCATCCGAACCGGGAAAGAAAACGCCGATGCCTCCCACCAGAGTCGGCGCGCCGGTATCGGGATCAGCTTTGTAGAGCGGGATGCCGCCGGGCAAGGTCGCAATGCCGCGTGCTCGGGCATCGAGTTTACGTTCCGAAGTGAAGCCGTACGACTCGGGCGCCTCGATCATCACGCCTGGCTTAAAGTCCGCGCCGAAGCGTGTGCCAAGATCACCTTCGCCTGCGTCCTCCGTTCCAAGAATCGCGTCTTCCCCGGCGTGCAGGACGCTGTCGCGGTTGGTGTGTTCGATGGCAAACAGATCGACGGGCGGCGTATGTGCGATGCCCGGAGGGAAGTGACCGCCCAAACCAATTGGAGCGACAAAGCCTGGGCCGCGAATCGTCGAACTGAGATCTGGGATGTTCGGGTTCGATTCGACTTCGCGTTGCGTGATCGTCGACTGGCTGACAAATCGAATGGTCCGCGACGTGAGCGGACCGACCACACCGCTTCCGTCGCCGTTGGCAAAGAACGCTGCCGTGCGAGCTTTCGCAATGGCGCCGTCGATGGCGAAGACGAAATCCGCCGTTCGTTCGTCAATCGCTCCGACTTTGTACTCCGTCAAGACATCGGCTTCAGCTCGGACGCCGAGAATCCTGCCGCCACGATCAACGATCGCGATGATGGCATCTTCGCTGGACGAGGCAGCTGCCGCGCGGGCCAGAAACGCTTTGACATCTGCCTCGGTGAGAATCGCCCCGCCACCTTCGCCCTCGGCATTTAACACGTTGATGATTTGGAGAGCGTCAATAGGACTGATGAATTGATCGCCATTGACGTCAACAAATCTCGTGACCTCCAGCGCCGGGGACTCGCCTTCTCCTTGGACCAGTTGCCGTGACCCGTTCGCATTCAGGTCATTGACGACCAACAGCGCGTCGATCGGGGCGATCGTTCCGTCGGCGTCAACGTCGGGCGGGAGAAAGCTGTTGTGCCACGGAGTCGCTGCCAACAACAGTCGGCTCTCAAGTTGCTCGACGTTCGGTCGGCAGCGGTTTGCCGCCGTTTTGCGAGTTCGGAGTTTGGCTCTGCGCGCCATTGCGATTTTTACTCGGGGTGGGCGCGGTCGCGATCACTGCCTAACAGCGAGGCTAGCAGCGCACGACCGATGTATTGCACTATCCATCCCAGTTTACCTAGGCTGAGTGTTGAATTCGATTGTTTTGCCGTTCAACGTGAATAGCCAGCGCACAACACGCCCTTTGTCTCTCATTCGGTACTCAGAATCGGCATGAACGGCTTTATCGACAGAGGACACATAACCGATACAACCAGAAGACTTTACCACTTCGCGCGAAACTCTGGTGGTGATTCGATCGGTGTCTGGTTCGAGGCCATCGGCCGGGCGCTTCGGCGCTGCGGTCAGCGGGTGCGTTCTACCGGCTCGCTTAAAATGTTTCATTCTCGCGCTCGCAGTCCTGTGCTGCTGGGTGTATCGAGAGAGTGGTGCAGGCATTGCGGCACGCGCACTCGCTGCGTCTCCGCCCGAGGAGTTCCGCCTGGCCCCGAGTGACACGCCGGCCCGATTAGGGCGTGGCATGACGCGGCTGCCATCGGCCAAATACGTCGTGCCAAATGAGCCGTTCGCGACCGATGGTCGCACGAGTCCGACTGTACGATGGCCTTCCAAGGCCGTCGAGCCGTACCACAAGGAATCGACGGCCTTGGAAGGCCATCGTACAAAGGGAATTCAGTGTCCGGACATCCTCTTGGCCAGTTACTTTGCGACGCTCAGTGACGAATTGCCGTCGCCCGCCGAGACAATCACGCCCGGGAATCGAACCGTACCGGAATACTTGCGGCCAGATGTCTTGCGACCGCGTGCAATGACGCCTCCTCGCGAAGACCTTCCTGCGCGCGATTTCGATTTCGAGCCGCTGTTTGACTGGGGCTCGGATGCGCCACTCGGATTCTCGGGTCCGTCGAGCGTCATCCCTTCCGAGATGCAATCGAGCAGCCACTTCGTCCCGGTCGAAGATCGCTGGCGGATCGGCTTTTCGGAGTGGGACCGCGACGAGGAGCCGAACACGTGGATGACGGATTCTCCGTATACGCTTGGAAGGC
>Ga0326597_10014424_pt1 | contig 10359 bp, 13 predicted proteins | sample RVTome_12_FD_203789 | JGI IMG/M metagenome (GOLD analysis project Ga0326597, IMG submission 203789) | Soil microbial communities from uranium-contaminated site in the Upper Colorado River Basin, Wyoming, United States - RVT100D185 | ecosystem: Environmental > Terrestrial > Soil > Contaminated >...
GGGAAGGAGCTCTTCCGGACCACGGTCGAAGAGCCCGTCTACGTCCGTCCCGCCATCCACGCCAACTCGATCTAGGAGCGCTGGTGAACGACCTCTCTCTGGCCGACGCCGCCCGCGTCGACACCGCGATCGACGAAGCCCTCGCGCGGAGCGTGCTCTATCACGCCCTCGCCCTCGGTCTCCGCCCACCGGTCGAGGGTACGGCCGGCTCCCTCGGCAGCCCGACCGGGGGACGCGCGATTCGCGAAGCCGCCATGTTCCTGGACGCTCGTGGTTCGTCCGCGGAGGCGTTGCGGCCGGCGGTAGAGACGTTCTGCGACCGCGCCGCCTCACCAGCCGACTGGCTCGTAACCCACGCCCGGCTCTTCGGCCACAGCCGTGGCCTCGTCTGCCCTTTCGAGACCGAGTACGGTGCCGAAGGGTCTTTCGGCCAGCCGCAGGAGCTGGCCGACATCGCCGGCACCTACCTGGCCTTTGGCCTCGAGCCTCCCGAGGGCGGGGACGAGCGCGTGGATCATGTCGCCTGTGAGTGCGAGTTCATGGACTTCCTGGCACGCAAGCAGGTGTTCGCCCTGGGCTCCCTGGATACGAGCGAGGACCACGACGAGGCCAAGGGGCGGCTCGCGACGGTCCAAGGCGCGGCTCGCGGCTTTCTCCGCGACCACCTCGGCCGCTTCGGCCGGGCCTTCGCCTCGCGGCTCATCCATGAAGATGCGGATGGCTTCCACGGCGCGCTCGGGGCGGTTCTGTTTCGGTTCCTGACCCAGGAATGCCAGCGCCTCGGGCTGTCTCCGGGCCCACCCTCCCTCGAGCTCCGGCCGCCCGTACCCGACGACACCCCCATGGCCTGCGGGCGGCCGGACGACGACCTGATCCAGATCCAGAGGAGGCCACGGCCCTGAAAACACGGATCCCCTCTGCGGGAGCTTCCCCGGAGTTCCGCATCACCTATGACGCGGTCCTCGTGGAAGAGAGCGTGCTGCTCGCGGAAAGGCGGCTCTGCGCCGCCGAGGCCGCGGCTTTCCGGGCCGAGCGCGACCGCGTCTACGAGGTAGACGAGCCCGACGAGCGGGAGGCCCGCTTCGAGGAGCTGCACGGACGCTTCTTCCTCCAGCTCGGGCTCGACCGGCCGCTGCACGAAGTCCTGGCCGAGCGGTCCGAGCTCCTGCTCCGCACGCGCGGCTGCCGCGTCCTGCCCGCCAGCTCCCGCCGGGAGGAGATGGCCGATGTGCGCGCCGACGTCGGCGCGCCCGTGGCTGCGGCACCCACGATCGTGCTCCGCCTGCGCCCGCAGTCGCTGCTGGATGGAGAAGCGCTGCGCAGCCTGCTGCGCCGCGAGCTCCTCCACGTGGCGGACATGCTCGACCCCGCCTTCGGCTACCGGAAGGAGCTGCCCAGCGTCGAGACAGATCCCGCCGCCCTCAACCTGCTGCGCGAGCGCTACCGGGTCCTATGGGATGCCACGATCGACGGGCGCCTCTGCCGCGAGGGCCTGCTGGGGACGCGGGCACGGGCGGTTCGTCTCTCGGAGTTTGCCCGCGCCTTTCCCATGCTGAGGGAAGGAACGCAGGCCGCCTTCGCGCCGTGGTTCGACGGGCCCCGGCCGACCCACGCGGCGATCGTCGCCTTCATCCAGGAGCCCCTGGGGCCGGGCAGCGCCGACGAGGCGCGCTGCCCGCTCTGCCGGCTGCCCACGTGCGTCCTTGAACGCGGTCCCGCAGGGCTCGATCGGGACCTCTGGCGCGCGATCGAGCGTGACCACCCGGGCTGGCGCCCCGAGCAGGGGCGCTGCGCCCGCTGCGCCGAGGTCTACGAAGCACTCCTGCCCGCGCCCGGCTGAAGCCAACGGCCTGCAGTTCTCGCCGCCGCGCGCTTCCGATCGAGCAGTGGGACGACCAGCGGCTGATGAGACTGTTCCGTGAGCAGCTGCTGGCTCGCCTCGTCGAGCGACGCGCCATCTCCGAAGTCCTGGTCGCCAGGCTCACCAGCTGGCGCCACCCCGGCTTCTCCGCATTCATCGGCCGGCCGATCGCCCCCGAGGACAAGGCCGCCATCGAGGACATCGCGGCGTATCTCGTAAAGCCGCCCGTCTCGCTCGAGAAGCTGGTGTACCTCGATGGCGAGAAGGCGGTGCTGTATCGGTCGAAGCGGATGAATCCCGGCCTCGGCCGCAACTTCGAGGCGATGGACCCGCTGGAGTGGCTGGCACGCATGGCTGACCACATCCCGGACCCCGGCAAGCACCGGACCCTCATGTACGGCGTCTACTCCAACCGCGCGCGAGGCGCGGGCGAGCCGAAGCAGCCGGGTGAAGAACCCACCCCGAAGCGCAGGCGGTCGACGGCGAGCTGGGCGCGGTTGATCCACAAGGCCTACGGCGCCGACCCCATGATCTGTCGGCAATGCGGGAGCAAGCTGCGGGTGATCGCGTTCATCACGGACTCGCTCTCGATCAAGCAGGTGCTGGAGCCGCTTGGGTTGTGGTCGGACGAACACGAGAGGCCCCCGCCCGAGCCTCGCGAGCTGCGAGTCGTTCCCGTGGATGAGGCGGGGCGCGAGATCGGCGAGGCTTGGTAGGCCCTGCGGCCGCTCGCGCGAGAAAGCCAGATGAGACAGATGCCGCTGAGGCCGCGACACGGGCGGAGCTGCGGCTCGGTGCGCGCTCAGGGGGCCAGCAATCGCGAGTTGACGAGTGGCCAGAGACGGGTGGGGGGGCGACTGCTGTGGTCGTAGCCCGCCGGCCGGCGCCGAGCAGGCCCGGCAGAGGCGGCGTCGGTGGCTCGGTGGCTTCCCGACGATAGAAAGTCCTAGAGATCGATCACGTTCCGGGTTTCGATCGAGCGAACGCCGGTCTGCATCAGGTCCAAGACGATGGCCCCAAGGAAATGCGGGGGCACGTGAACCTGGGCGCCCTTAGCGTTGCTTTCGGCAGCGGCGTCGTGGACCCGCTCGGCGACGCCGCGAAGGTCCTCCCAGAGAGGTTCCCAGTGCTCCTTCATGTTCCAGACGTAGGTTCTCTGAAACATGGGCACGACGTACCGGACGTCCTTCCCGAAGACGGCGGTCAGCGTCAGTGGATCAGCGCGCACGCAGTATCCCCGCTTCTCGCCTCGGCCAGTTCCGAGGGGAGCAACGTAAAGGATGTCCGCGTGCCGGCCTCAGCGCAAGCCTGAGCCCGGCTGCGCGGAACTGTCCGCGGGATTGGCTACGCCGAGGCGCTCAGAGACTCCAGACGCTCCAGCGTGTCAGGGTACTTCCGGACCAGCCAGATGAGCGCCGCCGCCTCGTTGGGCTTGCTGCGGCCCTGCTCCCAGCGTTCGAGCGTCCGTGGGTTCACGCCCAGCTTGAACGCGAACACCTGGCGGGACATGTGGAGCGACTCGCATGTCTCGCGAACGACGCGAGGTTCGAGTTCCGGCAGCGAGATCGGCTCGACGTGGTGCGTGCGCAGCGTCAGTCGGCCTTCGCGATGCTCCCGCATCGCGTCGACACCGGCCATGAGTTCGCGGAATAGGCTCCGCTTGGGCGCCGGCTTCTTCGTGTTCGCCATCGCCTACTTCCTCCGCGGAACCGGGCGCTTGGCCCGCTGCCGCTTCTCCTCGTCCGCAGCAGCCTTCAAGAGGCGCTCGCTAGCGCCGCTAGCGAGCGCAGATCGCCGCACTGCGTCGCCCTTCCGGCTCGCGAGCGCTATGACCGCAACGGGGCCGTCTGCCGACCGGCAGGTTCCGGAGAGGTTGGTCGCTAGCTGTCCTCTATTTATGCACGCGCCCATGTCGTCATGCACGCGCCATGTCGTCGGGGTTCGCCACCAAAGCGGGCCGGCCCCGTCGCTTTGGGCCCAACCCCAAACCAGACTTCAGCGGCGATTTCCATCCGGCGAGTCGCGAGATTGAGCAGGAATGTAGGTCAACCTGATCACATCCTCGCCAATCCGATCATTAGCCATAAGGCGGAGCGGCGGCCGGGGTCCGGCGAAATATGGCTTGCCGTGACCAAGCACGACGGGGTGCAGGTAGATTCGATACTCATCGATCAGGCCAAGTTCGGTGAGGCTTTGCGCCAAGTTCGGGCCAGCAACTTCGATCTCCCCGTCGCGCTCGGCCTTCAGCTCGCGGATCGCGCCCTCAAGATCACCCTCAACAAGCCTGGCGTTGGGGCCGGCCGACTTCAACGAGCGCGAGACGACCCATTTCGGCTGGTTCCGCCACGCCGCCGCGAAGGCGCGTTCCTCTGCATCCCATTCAGGATGATCGTCGTCCCAGTACCGCATGACCTCATACATTTGGCGACCGTACACACTGCCCGCCTGCCCCTGAGCCTCCTCGATGAAGTGGCGGAAGAGCGTGGGGCTTGGCGCAAACGCCATATGGTCGACGTAGCCGTCCAGGGACTGGTTCATTCCGAACACGAGCTTAGCCATACCCACTTCCTTTCCAGGACACGCCCCACGCCGGAGGCTTGCTCCGGCTTCGGCCCATGGGCAGCCGATGTATTGCGACGACGGCGAAGCGGCCCCGCTTCCCGACCGCTCTCTTACGCGGACGCGCTGAGCGACTCGAGCCGGTCCAGCGTGTCGGGGTACTTCCGAACAAGCCAAATGAGCGCGGCGGCCTGCTCGTTGGGCTTGCTTCGGCCCTGCTCCCAGCGCTCGAGGGTCCGAGGGTTCACGCCGAGCTTGAAGGCGAACACCTGACGGGACATATGGAGAGCCTCGCGCGTTTCGCGGACAACGCGAGGCTTGAGTTGCGGGAGCGCAATTGGCTCGACGTGATGCGTGCGCAAGGTCAACCGGCCTTCGCGGTGTTCGTGCATTTCCTCGACACCCGCCATGCGCTCGCGGAAGAGGCTACGCTTGGCCGGCGCCTTCTTCGTCTTCGCCATAGCTACTTCCTCCGCAGAAGCGGGCGCTTGGCCCGCTGCCGCTTTTCCTCGTCCGCAGCAGCCTTCAAGAGGCGCTTCTCGCTCGGCGTGAGGTCTGCGGCCTCGTCCTTCCCGTACAGGGTGACAAGCCAGATGAGGCTGTCCTGCAGGAACAGGTAGTAGATGACCCGCAGACCCCGCGTCGCCTTGTCCCCTCCTCGGATCGCCCCGAACTTTCCGGAACCCGCCCGTGCCCGGGATGACGTCACCTGGCTCGGGATCGTTGGCGAGGTAGAGCTGGAACTGTGCGTACTCGTCATCGGTCAGGTACTCCGGCAGGAGCCGCGTGAAGAGCGTCGCCTCGATGAACTCCACGCTCAAGCCATCATACGCAAGTTGCGTAGGGTCGTCAAGAATGCCCGCATGGTGAGGTCAGGCCGGGATGCGCAGCCGCGCGGCGGCGGCGGTTCGCCGCTTCATGGCGAGCTTGTGGGGCGTCGGTCGCCAGTCGGGGGACCGGAACGTCCCGGCCCACTCGTGGAGCGAATCGGCAGGCCTCCCCACTTTGCCGCACACTGGGTGGCCGACATCAGGATAACACTCTATGGCACAGTTAGTTACTACCACACGCACGGGACTTGCCAGGTCCCTATCGACCGTCCGGGGCTGGTGTGCTATGATTCCGATCGAGGTATAAACTACTTCGTGACCCTGGAGGGTCCGATGCATGGTATCGAAGGAATTCACGCGCTCATCGCCACTCCCGACAAGAGGACCGCCAAGACGGCGACTCAGGCGTTTCCAGACCACCGCATTGCCCATACGGCCGCCGCCCTTGCGAATGTGATCCTGCGATCACAGAAGGCTCCGGATGTCGGTCGCTTCGAGTTCCTCGTCTTGGACATCGAAATGCCAAAACTCGATGGCCTCTCCATCGTGCGCGCGCTCCGGGAGCGACATGAGGACATCCCCGTCCTGATACTGACCTCAGCGGCTTCACCTGAAGACGCGATCTTGTCGATCACGTCATCACAGCCGGGAGCTGATTTCCTGGTGAAACCAGTTCAGATCAAGGAACTCATCACACGCGTCAAGATCCTTCTCGACCGCGAACAGCCCTCGCCAATCGACCCGCCGATCCCTCATTTAGTGGAGGATCTCCACGAATCCAAGAGCGGCCGGCTCGATGCCAACGCAGTGGCGGCCTTCTTCGATCTGACTACGGCGGAGCTGGCCCGCTTGCTCAACCGCGGCGTCTCGACAGTCCACAAGACACCGACGTCACAGGGCCTGCAGGAAGAGCTGCGACCGTTTGAGTTGGTCGCATCCGGACTCCTTCGGCTGACGGGATCGCGCGAGACCGCCAAGATGTGGCTGCACGCGGCGAATCCAGCGCTCGACCGCCACGCTCCTATTGAACTCCTGCGTTTGGGCAAGGTGCGCGAGCTCTCGGAGTTCGTCCAGGATCTCCATGAAGGCCGCCCTGCGTGACGCCGGGACCGGACTTCGATCTCCTCCTGCGTTCGATCACACCCGTACCGATGGCGCGTTTGCTCTACCGCGGTGTATCTCTGAACTCACTCCTGCGCTTGTCTCCCCCGCGACCTCTGTACGCGAGCCGGTCTCCCAACCGCTACAACCTTCGCGGCACCAAGACGCTCTACTTCGGTGAGGACTTCGCAAGCGCCTATGCCGAGACAGTCCAGGAGAACGCGAACCTTCTCCTGAACAACGCCACGCGTGAGCAGGCTTCTGGGACCGGTTACGTCCTGGAGGAGCCTGAGCCAATCGTCTTGTTCGCCGTGCGTGCCCGTGTCGAGCGACTCCTCGATCTCGCCGATCAGGGCGTCCTTTCGAAACTGGGCATCACCGAGGCATCCTTGCTGGGGCCGTGGAGATGGGACTCGTCGATGGGGCGCAGCACGTTGACCCAGTCGCTCGGGGACGCGGCCTACCGCGCCGGACTTGAGGCGATCCGCTACCCATCCCAGAAGCGCCACGACCCATTGTTGCGCACAGACCCCGCCTGCTGGGCCGTCTTCGAGGATCGTGTAACGGCGCCCAGCAAGCTCGAAGTCTCCGACGTTTCAAAGTACCTGCAGGGCGCTCTTCCCATCTAGCCCCACCGGCATGGGGCCTCCTGATCAGGCGGGGATGCGCTGGCGGGCGCCAGCAGTGGCCCGGCGCTTCATTGCCAACTTGTGGGCCGCAGAGCGGGGCCCGAGCTTCATGTTCAACTTCATCGCCTCCTCGAACTCCTTCTTGCCCTCCACGGCCTGGCGAATGTGTGCCTTGAGCCGTCCCTTCAGGATCTTCTTGTCCAGGTGCTGGTGCCAGCGCTCGAGCGCAGCGCGTTTCTGGTCGAAGTAGGCCCACACCAGGGCGTCGTTGTAGGTGCCCGTCACGTCGGTGCTCCGCGGCAGGCGGTGGTTCTGCAAGGCGTCGATGACATGCGGCTCGATGTCGAGCTCGCCGAGAACGGTCGCCACCGTGTGCCGCAGGTCATGGGGCGACACCTTCGCTCCGATCCTGCGGCTCACGCGCGAGCCCGGAACTCCCGTTCTCTGGAAGAGCGGCTTCGGTTTGTCCCCTGGCTTGACCCTTCCGGGCATGACCCACGGCGAGCCGCCGGAATGCTTGAGCACGAGCTGCAGCAAGAGCTTCGAGTACTCGGTCAAGGGTTGGAACAGCGGCTGGTGGTTCTTCGACTTATGCCCAGGGATGACGAGGTACGCACCGCGCTGGCTCTTCCAGACGATCTCGTCCTTCTCGAGCAGGCAGGTCTCGGTCTTGCGCGTGAGGTTGAGGAGCATGAGGAGCCACCAGACGGCGGTCATCCGAGGCTCCTGGTCCACCGCCTCGACGAACTTCTTCATGAGGTCAATCGAGAGATGGTGCTTCCTCGGCTTCTGAGCCGCGTCAACTACTCTTGCCGGTGGGCGACAACTAGACTTGCCGGTCCCGGCCAGGGGGTGGAGGAGGCTGCGGCGACCGCGTAGCCTCCCGTTGAGGGGCGAGTCGGTCGCACCCCGTGTGGTGTCGACGTTGGAGGGCCTCCAACGTCGAACGGCTTCCGATGGCGGTACCCGGCCGGATCCGAGGGCGCAGGATGCCCCAGGATCGACGCAATCGGCTCGGGACGACCCTGGGGTCGACCGGGTTTACCGCACTTACAGGCCTCCCGCCGCGGCGTGAGCGGCCTTGGGTGCGGGCGCACCGGTCCGCTTGGCTGCCCCTTCCGTGCGGTAGCTGGGGACGTCGAACTCGAGGATGGTCGAGTGGTGGACCACGCGGTCGATGGCGGCCGCGGTCGTCATGGGGTTCTTGAAGATCTGGTCCCACTGGCTGAACACGAGGTTCGAGGTGATGAGCATGCTCCTGCGCTCATAGCGCTCGGCCATCAGAGTGAAGAGCACCTCCACTTCCTCTGCTGCTGAGCGTGGACCGCCGCGGTGGCGACCGGCGATCTCACTCCGTCGGCCGCCGCCTGGGTGCCGCCGCACCGATCGAGGGCGGGGGGTTCGTCGTCGCCGTGCAGGACGGCATCGGCATCCTCGACACGGAGGCGGGGAGCGTTTCCATCCTGGCGTCCCCGGAAGCGTCCCTCCCCGGGAGCCGGTTCAACGAGAAGGCCTGCTCGAGGGCGGCTACGACCGGCGCGCGCCCGACAGTCTCGCGGTCGGCGTGGGGAGGTAGATCTACCGCGTCATCAGCGCGATCGGCGCCTTCGGCATGGCGGCCTTCTCTCGGCTTGGACCTCCGCTGACGGGCCTGTGGCCCACACTCACGTGTCTTCGGGAGGCCTCGCACGCGAGGGCCGGCCTCCCTTTGCCGCCTGCTGCTCTCCCCCCGGCTTGGGACGGGCGTGGAGATCTGCAGCCGATCCTACCGGCCACGCAAGCCCGAAGCGTCACCTTTATTCCGTCTTGTCAGCCAGCACGTCGACGAGTTCCTCCGCGTGTACGACGCGCGCTTCGCCAGGGAGCATGGCCCACTGCGGAGCGTCGTCGAGCGCGTGCTGCGAGGCTTCATCCGGTGCGGCATCCCAAGACACGGCTTCGCGCGTGTGCTCTGCGACACGTGCCGGGTCACCTATGCGGTGCCGTTTTCCTGTCGCACGCGAAGCTTCTGCCCGTCGTGTGAGAAGAAGCGCGCTCTCCTGTGGGCGGAATGGGTCCGGGGAGAGCTGCTGGAGGCGGTTGCGCACCGGCATGTCGTGTTCACCATTCCGCGACTGCTGCGTCCGCTCTTCCGCCGCCGGCGCGAGCTGCTGAGCGAGCTCGGACATGCAGCAGCGGCGGCCATCTTTGCCCTCATGCAGGAGGCGCTCGGCGACAGGGTGAGGCCCGGTGTGGTTGTCTGTGTGGCGACCGCCGGAGACCTGGCCCAATGGCATCCCCGCTCAGAATGCCTGGCATTGTCAACTCCTTAGTTTTCAGTGAAGAGCCTCTGCTGGCTGTGTGAACGATCCCCCTCGAGTTCGAGCGTCCCGAGCTTCCCGGTTCGCTGGAGACGCTCGATGATCGAACGAAGCGCCGGCGAGTCGAGATCCGAGCGCCGGATCTCTCAGGGCGCGTAGGGAGCCACCTGCTCGCACTTCAGCACGCCGATTGCGACCAGCCGCCGGATGGCCATGACGCTGACCCCGCAGTACCGGGCCGCTGCGTCTGCATGCAGGACATCCGAATCGAGCGCCGAGTCGGGAATCGAGTAGCGATTCCGGGTGGTGAACACGCGAGTCAGATTCCACCTCTTGTCCTTGGCCGTGCGGTAGCCGGAGCGGTTGAGCACGGCCGCGATCTGATCGTCCCGGTAGCGACCCGCCATGCGGCGGATCACCTCCAGCGCCTCGATCGATGTCTTCTTGCCCGAGGAGCCGTAGCCGGGTTTGTCCATCTCGAACTCGGTGTGCACGCCGCCGTTCCAGTGGATGACGAAGCGGAGTCTCTGGCCGTCCCCCTCCATGTGCGCGATGACCTCTTCCACCAGCGTCCGCACGATCTTCTTCTTCAGCTCCATCGGGCAGTGCCCGCTGCGCCACACGGCAGCGAAGTCCCGCCCCAGGCCGAGCAGCCTCTCGCGATCCTCCGCACTCACGGAACGAGGCGCACGCTCGAGCTCGGCCAGCGAAGTGCGCGCTTGTTCGAGCTCGTGGAGCGTCTCGTTCCAGCGCCGTTCCAGCTCCGAGGCCACCAGCCGATTGCGTGGGTCCACCTCGTTGTACTGCTCGAAGGCGCGCCGCGTTTCGTACTCGAGTTGCTCCACCTTGCGCGCACGGGCCTGGCGTCGCTGGTCGTCCTCGCCGCTGAGCTCCTCCAGCGCGCGCAGGCTCGCCTCGATGCCAAGAGGGGCGATCACCTCGAGCAGCCGTTCCCCCCGTGCCAATAATCCGTGAGACAGCTGCCCTCGGGAGATTAGTGTAGGGGCGGGGAGGCGAGGATGGATGGACCGAGAGGCTGTTGGATCCGTTGAGATGAAGGATGCGGCGGAAGCGGAGGG